>Ga0070671_100000673_pt1 | contig 24478 bp, 13 predicted proteins | sample KBSS73metaG_FD_65341 | JGI IMG/M metagenome (GOLD analysis project Ga0070671, IMG submission 65341) | Switchgrass rhizosphere microbial communities from Kellogg Biological Station, Michigan, USA - KBS S7-3 metaG | ecosystem: Host-associated > Plants > Roots > Rhizosphere > Soil ...
GCCCGACTTCCCAGTCACTCCAGACGCTTATGCTGGGAACTTAGGCGGGCTGGCCGCATTCGTTACAAAGTTTTCCCCCGATGGGACATCGCTCGTCTACTCATCGCTTTTTGGCAGTTCCGGCCAGGATCAGGGCAGAGGCATTGCCGTTGACGCGAACGGCAACGCTTACGTCACCGGAAATACCGACGGTTCCAACTTTCCCGTCACCCCTGGGGCCTTTCAGACCACGGGCACCTTCGATGCGTTTGTTACCAAGTTTAACCCACAGGGTTCGGAGCTGGTGTATTCCACTTACCTGGGCGGCAGTGCTGGTGTTGATCGAGGATGGTCGATCGCCGTAGACGTTGCAGGAAACGCCTATGTTGCCGGCGATACCACCTCCGGTAATTTCCCGACCGCCGACCCGGTCCAGGCACAATATGGAGGCGGATTGAGTGACGCCTTTGTCACAAAACTAAATCCGACCGGTTCTGCGCTTGTTTACTCAACATTTCTCGGCGGCTCTCTTTATGATGACGGCCGGGGTATCGCTTTGAACGGAAACGGCGACGCCTTTGCGATCGGCACCACATCTTCGAGCAACTTTCCAACGGCCAACCCTTTGCAGCCCAACAATGGCGGCGGTCTCAATAATCATGACGATTCCTTTGTGTTGAAGCTGGGTACAGGCTCCGGCGGCGGGATTCCATGCGCAGACCTGGTTTCCTTCCAGGTGCGCTGCAAGCCCGGTGGCGGCGGCAACAAATTGCAGGCCAAGCTTACTCTCACTAACACGAGCCACTCTGGGGAACAGGTAACCATCACAGTCGATGGCAACCCCACTCCCGTGACCATCAATGGCAACAAGGCCCAACTCTCGATCAACAACCCGGTGTCCGGGCAACACACGGTTGAACTTACTGATCCAGCTGGCTGCTTCCCGCCGATGATGCCGTCATGTAACTAGTGCCGTGTTTCAATGAAGGGAGTCCTCATCTTCATGTTCGAAGCTCGCAAGTGCGGGACTAGTCGGTCTGGGAGGCCACGCGACTCCCGCTATCCAGTCAACCACTAGCAAGAAACGAATGGTGTTTCGCAAAATCCGAAGAGCAACCTGACTTTTCACAACAGAAAATGATAACTATGAAAGCGACAAATCTTCACCTGCTGATCAACGCCGCAACCCATCTTGCAACTCGCACGCAATTTCTTGGCAGCGCCATTGTTAGTACGCTCGCCGCACTTCTCTTTACGGCATCCGGCTTGATGGCCGCGGCTAGCACTTCCAGTGTGATGGCCCCGGTTGTCGATGAATGGGTCCGGCAGAGTCCGCTCCCGACCGCGCGCAACCTGACGGGGGTGGCGTGGGCGACCTCGACTCACGGCTTTGCCTCAGGCGAAGCGCTGACGCTGATTGAAACGTTCGATGGCGGTGCGACCTGGAGCGATGTCAACTTGGGTAGCACTTCCACTGATCCGCTTTACAACACGTATTGCGTCGATGGAAATACCTGTTTCGCCATCGGTAACTCCGCCACCACCGGTCGCGATATTTACCGGACGATCAACGCCGGGGTGACGTGGCAACGGATCAGCAGCTTCCCGCTCGGTGGGTCCTGGTATCACGTTGATTTTGTTTCACCGACGGTTGGTTTCATGGGTTCGAATGGCGCGACAGTCCGCACGACGGACGGCGGGACGACCTGGACTGTGATGTCGGGTTCTCCCAGTTGCCCGGTGATGTATGGAATGGATTTTCGAGACACGCTCGTGGGATTGTGCGGCGGCGACAGGGTATCGACCACGGATGGTGGCCCCGGCATTTTTAAAACAACCGACGCCGGCGTGACATGGGTGAGAAAGTTTTCGCAGTCGGCGAATGACGTTCTTTGGTTAAATGACACAACGGCGATCGCGATCGTCGGAACATCGATTTATCGCTCGACCAACTCTGGCGATACCTGGTCACAGATTTCCAGTCAGATTTTCACTGGATTTGATGAGATGACATTGCTCCCCAGCGGCACAATCGTTGGCGTTTCCCTTGCGGGCGACGCCTGGCGCAGCACGGATGGCGGCTTTAATTGGACGCAAACGCTCGTTGGTCCGGGAGCGTTGCCGGCAAGCTGGAACGTCTCGTTTTTTGATGATCAAATCGGCGCGATCGTCGGACAAGGCGGTTTTATCTTCAAGACGAGCGACGGCGGGCTGACCTGGACCGCGCTGAACAGCGGCATCGGCGGAGTTTCATTTTACGATCTGGAAATGTTCGACGACAACACCGGACTGGCGGTGGGCGACAATGGTTATTTCCTGCGCACCACTAACGGCGGCAATCACTGGGATACGGGAAGGTTGCAAGTGACGGGAGTGGTTTTGTTCCGCAATGAAAGCCTGCAGGCAGTCAGTATCGTCGACCAGGATTTCGCGGTCGCGGCCGGCTACGACGGCGTTGTCTATAAGACCTTCGATCGCGGAGTGACTTGGCAATCAATCGGCTATCCGAATTTGCCCGGCGAATTCTACATTAGTGACGTAAAGTTCATCACCCACGATCTGGGTTACATTACGGGCCTTCGCCCGGGCATCCCCAACAGTCTCTACAAAACCACCGATGGCGGGGCGACTTGGACGGTGCTCTCGATCAATGCCGGCCAGGCGGTTGATTTTGTCGACGTAAACCACGGCTGGATGGTCAATGTCGGCGGCCTTGGTTATCGCACGACAAACGGCGGCACGACCTGGACGCAAATGCTCCTGCCGAACCAAGGTTTTAGCCCGACCCTGACGAGGATGGATTTCATCAACCAGAATGTCGGGTGGGTCGTCGGCTGGTATGGCTATGCCGCGCACACGACGAACGCCGGGGTTACCTGGCAGCTGCAAACCATCGCGACGCAAAGTGATGTGATTCTCGGGCTGCATGTCCTGAGCGAAACAGAGGTCTATGCCGTCGGCGCGCCGTCGGGGGGAAGCCCGAGCCTCTATCACACCACGGACGCGGGGGTGACCTGGACTAAGTCTCCTCTCCCGAACCAGTATTCTTTGAGCGGTATCTTCGCGACGGCTTCGGGGAACGTATGGGCCTCAGGCTATGACGGGGCGGTGTTGCACAAGAGCGGCACGGTGGGAACGCTGCAATTGGTTTCCGCGGTCTCACGGAAGACTCAGCGGAGGGCCGGAACCTTCGACGTCAATCTTCCTCTGTCAGGGACGGCTGGCGTGGAGTGTCGCGACGGCGGCGGCAACTACAGTCTCGTCTTCACCTTTACGACCAATGTGGTCAGCGGCAGCGCCAGCGTGACCTCTGGCACGGGAACCGCCGGGGCGCCTACTTTCTCGGGAAGTACTATGACCGTTCCACTTTCGGGCGCTACTGATGTGCAGACAATCACCGTGACCTTAAACGGCGTAACCGATACTTCTTCCCAAGTGTTGCCGCCCACGCCAGTCAGCGCCAGCATCCTAATCGGTGATGTCAACGGCGACCGGACCGTCAACACTACCGATGTCACCCTGACAAGGGGTCAAATCGGCATGCCCGTAACAAGCAGTAACTTTCGCGAGGACGTGAACGTGAGCGGGACAATCACCTCGGCGGACAGCAAGCAAGTAAAGTCAGACGTGGGCCACAGCCTACCATAAGCGTTTATTCCTTAGAAATAGGTCAATGAAGAGGGTTTGTAAGTTCTCAGCAATTATCCTCGCGACGTTGACTTGGACAGCAACAGTTCAGCCGCAGGCGAGCGGCGCAGTCACCGGGCCGGGTACAATATCCAGTCTCTCGGCCAACACACTCGCCCGAAGTGGCTATCTGGAACTACTCGGGAGTAACTTTGGCGTCAGCGGTCAGACGTTGATCGACGGCATCGCCGCCCCCGTCGCCAGTTGGGAGAGCACGCGCATCGTTGCCTACGTCCCGGAAGCGGCGCGCTTGACCACCGTTCCCGTGCAAGTCGTTAACGAGTCGGGCCAGCCTAGTAACACGGTCAATCTTACGGTCACTGCCAGGGTCGCGAATGGTCGCGTGAAATGGCGGTTCCAGGCTGCTTCGGACTACATCTTGCAGCGGCCCGCGGTTGGCGCGGATGGCACGGTCGTCGCCCACGACTCAGGTGGATTTGTCTATGCGCTCCAGTCTGATGGCGGTTTGAAGTGGATCTACAAGACGCGCGTTTTCGCCGCCGGACCGCCCAGCATTGGCCTCGATGGCACGGTTTACGTGGCAGACAGTTCGACAATCACCGCGATCAATCCGGACGGCTCCTTGAAGTGGACCTTCACTGAACCAGCAGGCGGACAGGGGGTGATAGCGGGTCCCACCGTAGGGCCGGACGGAAACATTTACGCGGTGACCGACCTGGGAGGCCTGGGAGCGTTGGCTTTGTCGCCGGCAGGTCAGTTACTCTGGAGCAACGCGGGCGATCCCGTCATGGCAGAGATTGGGCAACTCGGGGTGGAAATGTCCTTCGGCCCATCCCAGCCCGGCGGAGCGGTGGACCAGTTTTACGTGACATTCGACGATTTCGGCAGCTCGGAACGCGATCACATGTATGCCTTCCGTCTGACCGGAGAACAAGTGTGGACGGTTCCGCTATTCATGTCGAAGGACTCGAGCGGCATGATGCAGCAACAGCGGCCAATCGTCGGACCCGACGGGACCGTCTTTCTCTCGGCCTCGGTGCCGACCGGCGGAAACTGGTCGCTTAACGCATTTAATCCGGCGAATGGAACGTTGCTCAGAGATTATTTCCCAAGCCCGGGCCTCGGCATGTCGGTGCCGACCGTCGGTCCGGATGGCACGGTCTACTTTGGTCAGAGCCTTAGTTACCTGCAAGCGGTTAGCGCCGATTTCGGCTCGAAATGGAGTTTCTTCGACGGCAGCATCCTCAGCTATCCAATCGTGAGTCCGGCTAACGACATTGTCGTCACCGGCGGCGCGCCAAATTACGGAGTCCCAGGTTTTGTCAGGGCGTTTAGCACATCGAACGGCCAGCTCTTGTGGAGTTTGGATTTGGGCGTCGAGAACGGCGGGAATCAAAACATGGAGTCCATTCCCCGCTTCACGCCGGACGGCAGCACCGTCTACTTCGGGACGGTGATTCTGGGCGGCACGGGGAGCACGTTCTGCTTTTTGTATGCCCTCGATGCGACCAGCGCGACGTCCGGCACGTTGCTGCGCAGCACCAGCATCGGTCTTTCCGCCAAGGTGCAAGGCGGCCAAGTCAAGGTCAAGGGCGTCGTTACGGTCAAAGACGAAAACGGCATGGTTATCCCGAGCGCTAAGGTCGCTGCCACCTGGATGTTACCGGACGGATCGAGCCAAAAGCAAACCGCTAAAACCGACACCAGCGGCAATGGCACCTTCAGCACCAAGAGTGGACCAGGCACCTACACATTGACCATAACCAACATCACGAAGACTGGCTACACATTCGACCCGGGAAACAGCGTTTTGAGCAAGAGTATTACCAAGTAGTGCGGTAACTGAAAAGGAAAATCCTATGAAAAAGATAACACTGTTAGCTGGCTTCATGGCCGTCGTCTTTACCCTCGTCGGACCGGCTACGGTCCTGGCAGCGGACCCCGCAGCTAGCGAACCCAAGAGCCCCGAAGCCATCGCGTCGACCTACGTCGTCGATCTCGTGGCCACCGCAGCGTTCGGCGCCGCGATGAATGACGCGGGAGACGTCACCGGCACCTCTTACCCCGATCCGGGCTGTGGGTCTTCGTGCCTGCCGCCCCTCGAGACAGTCGTGTGGAAGGGTGGGCAGAGAATCGTTTTGCCTGGCGTCCCGGGACTTAGCGGCACCACTACCACTGACATCAACAACCTGGGCTGGATCTCTGGGTTCGGAGGCCTGTTAGGTTTTGGTCACGCCGCGGCGTGGAAGCCCGATGGTAGCACCTACACGCCTATCGACATGGGCTTGCTACCGGGGACCCACGACTCGATCGCCATCGGGATCGACGACAACAATCGGGCGGTCGGCTACGCCTCGACGTCATCCGGCTTCCAGACTCCTTTTATGTGGACCGAGACTGGCGGCATGGTCAACCTCGTCACGCAGGGCTTCCCTGGGGAAACTCCGCTCGGGATCAGCCCGGGTGGAACGGTGGCCACGGTCGGCCATTGGTATCATCTCGGTGATCCTGGCAGCGTGATCACCCTGACCTCCCCCCCCAGCGGCTTCCTTTTGGAGAACTCAACGGTGGCCATCAACGACGCAGGCGACCAGGCTCGCTTCCTGGTCACCGCCAGTGGAGAGAACCTCGACTATCCGTTCCGCTACCACAACGGGGCCTGGCAACAGATATCCTTTATCCCGACCGGGCACCTGTCGAGCTACGGTGTCGGCTCGATCAACGACGCGCAAGACATCACCGCCACGGTTCAGTCGACGGGCATGATCGCGGCCGGTCCTAGCGGTTCCTTGCAAGATCTCGCTGAACTGGTTTCTCCGGCCTATGCCGGAAGCGCTCTTACTATCACCGGACCGATGAACGCGAGCGGACAGATTCTGGCCCGGATGATTATCGGCCAATCCGGCCAGCGCTTGGTGAAATTGGTTCCTGCTCAGCCCTGCACCAGCAATTGCATCCAGGTGACCAGTATCCAGATGAAGGGGAAGGGCCCTGCCTTTTGCGATCAGGGGTCTGCCCAAGCGCAGGCCAAGCTGACAGTGAAGAGCGAGGCGGGCGTCCCGTTGTCGGGCGTAAAGGTTACCGGCCACTTCTTCGACGATTACTGGCTCGATGAGACCGTCGTCGGCAAGACGAACTCCAATGGCCAGGTAGCGTTCAAGCACGTTGGACCTCCATGCGTGGGAGCGATCGCGTTCCTTGTTACCAATGCAGAGGCCACGCCGGCCAGGACCTTCGATCGAACGAAGGGAATCTTGACGAACTACGTCATCCCTTTGCCCTGATCAGGTTGGGGAAAGCCAATTGACGGCTCCATTCGACCCACGGTAGCGCTCGCAGGCACGTTTCACCTGGAGCCGAAGGCTTCAGTAGCTTGAAAAATAACGTCATGGCTGCTGACAAGCTGATCTATGAGGGAAGTTAGACTAGGAATCGTGCAAAGAACATAAGAAAAGCCCAAGGCGATAAACGGTCAGTGAAAAACAAAAAATGGTGAGTCCCTTGCCTGCTTCGAGCAGATAGTGTCGATATGAAACAGCACTCCTTCCAAGTACTTGAGCGAGGGCGTGGATACAGATTCTTATCGGTAACCGTTAAATGGCCAGCTTCGAAAGAGGCTATCTCAGACGACCTTTTTGGAACCAGTGAACAACAAGACGTAGAAAGCAGGAGCGATATGACAGATGTCATCTTAATCACAGCAATTTTCATGGTCGTAAATGTAATCCCGTTATTAAGATTGTGGCTTGGTCGATGGCCTTGGCGGGTTGCAAGGCCTGGCAGCGTGCGGCTGATGCGCATCGGATCGCCCGGTTCAGGCTTACCGTTTGAGTGTTGAAACCGACGAGTGTGCGGTGAGCTGGCTCACTGCCGACGCGGTGTTAGAGAACCTATGTTGCGGTGGTCTACGTCGATCGCGGCGGATTCATCTGCCAGTTCTGCGAGACGGTAAGTCCGGGTTGTGAACCTCCAACCGGAATCGGCAGTATCTCAAGCTTGGGACCACACGATGGAAGACCAAACAAAGCAGCGGCGCCTCACTGAAGCTGAGTAAGCTCTCGCCTGCAACCACCTATGAATATCAGGTAGCGACCCTGTGCTCGACCGAGACCAGTGAGTAATCTGCCATTCAGGTCTTTACGACGACTCCGTGGAGCTGGCGGCGGGTGGGGGAAAAAAGAAAAGTTACAACCGCTCTATTTTTACCGCCTCGCCACGCCTGCAAGACGAATCGAGAACAAATGGAAACAACACTACAGGGGGGAATGAAAGGTTGTCTTGCTCGAATCTCCCTTGGAAGGTTCTCATTATTGTGCACTCTTCCCCTCGTGATCTTGCTCCTTGGAATTCCGAGGAGCGCGTTTGGGATTGAGGCGGCGGGTGCGAACCTGCATCGAGAGTTGCGCGCCGCGCTCGCTACGAATACCGGCTTGGACGTTTCGTTCTCCGTCTTCGCGGTCAGTCCAACCTCCGCTTGGATCGGCGGCATAGAAGACATTGCCCGGACAAGTGACGGAGGGATTAGCTGGACGATGGAACGTCCCTCGAACACCGCCTGGTTTTGCCTCGAGTTCCTAGACTCTGAGAACAGCTGGGCCGGCGGACAGGATCAGGACATCGATGATGTACCAGGCAGCATTTGGAAGCGAAGCGGGCCAGCGGAGTCGGTGCCTAACCAGAATACTTCGCGAGTCCCTTTGTCTTTTTCGACAGATCTTAATGTTCACCACCAAAGTCCTCCTTCCGGGCCACCTCAGTGATGAGGCGCATTCATATCAACCTTCCCAACACTAACTATGAAAACAAAACTGTTGTCCCTCTCCTCGATCCTCGTCGCATGCTTGCTTCTTTCCGGGCAATCGGCGATCGCTTCTTCGATTCTCCCGCCGCAATTCATTACCGGCGATAAAGCGATCGGCCTGGCTTCAGGCGATCAGACCGCACCCGAAATCGCCGGAGGTGGTAATATGACCTTGGCTGTCTGGCAGGATGAGCGCGCTCTGCCCGCAAGCTTGCTCGTGCAGTTTGAGTGGGAGACTTCCGGCGATATCTATGCGGCGAGGATTGATGCGAACGGCAAGTTGATCGATCGTGTTCCGATCCCCGTCACCCAGGAAGCCGCCCGGCAGAGCAAACCGCAAGTAGTTTGGAATGGGACTAACTGGCTGGTCTTGTTTGTCAGCGTCGATGTGAATGGCACCGGCTTCTATTTCGAGGACTCGCTGGAAGCCGTCCGCATCTCCGCGTCCGGTGTGGTTCTGGATCCAGTCCCGATTAAGATCCGCAATGTCAATCCAGCCGGCAATTCCTGGACGGCGGCGAGTGATGGGACGGATTGGGTTGTGGCCTTTCAGGAGAGCGATTCGAATAGTGCACTGGATCTCTTGCGCGTGACCGCCGCCGGTTCGGTCCTGCAGGGTCCTACCGTCGCTGTGCCTTCTACCTATTTCCTGCGGTCCGATCTCAGGCTGGCTTTTGCCAATGGAGTTTTCCTCTTCACCTGGGCGGAGTTTTCCGACACTAAGGCCCTTCGCTTTGATCCCAGCTTGAATCTTCTCGATCAGGCGCCGGTCAAGATCGTGACCGGCGGGGTCGTAACCGATCTCACTTCGGATGGGACTCAGTTCTATGCCGTTTGGAAAAAGCCGGTCTCCTTTGTCGACCAGGTGTTCGGATCTCGCGTTTCAACCGCGGGGGTGGTTCTGGATGGCGGGGGAGGCGGTGTTGTGATCTCGAATAACAGTAGCAAACCCGATGCATTTACGCCGGCTTTCGTGACCTGGGATGGAACTAATTTCAAAGTCACCTGGGCTTCCATGAGCAAGCTCTACCTTGCGCGTGTAAGCCCGGCCGGCACCGTGCTGGATCCCGGTGGCATTTTGATTCCGGGGCCGATGTCGGGCCCGACGGCTTCGACCGGAACGGGCGACCTTCAGGTCGTCTGGAGCGTGCTCCAGGCAAATGAATTTAACGTTCTTTCCGCGCATCTCACTTCGAATAACCTCGCCGGGCGTAACCTATCAATCGGAATCGGGGCGCCGGCCGAGACAAGGAACGACCCCGCAATCGGTGCGACCGGCGCGATGATCGTTTTTCGCAGCGATATCGCAGGGAGTCAGCGGATCAAGGCTCAGCCTCTTGATCTCAATGGCCGCGCCTTGACGCGCGATCCGATCCAGCTCGACTCCGGCCCAAACAACAGCGGACCGGGGGCGCCCTCCGTCGCATGGAATGGCAATCTCTACCTCGCGACCTGGGGAAACGCCAACGGGATTGTGGCGCAGCGCATCAATCAGGACGGGACTCTGGTCGATCCTGCTCCCTTCCTCGTTATGCCAGGGTTTGGGCCGACTGAGGTGTCGGCTGTCGGCAATACTTTCCTGATCATCGCACGCCAGTTTGTAAATAATAATCCCGAATTGATTGTGCCCGTCGTCTCGAGAGTGGACGGAAACACTGGTGCAGTCCTCGATCCGAACGGAATCACGGTGGGGAATTCGTTTTGTGTCTCGGTCTCGCTCACGACTGTAACCGACCGCTGGTTGGCCGTGTTCCGATCGAACACAACCCACGACAACCCTGTCGGATCAACCTACAGCACATTTGTGAATAGCGACGGGACGAAGAGCAACACCTTCCTCATCTACGGACCGTCTTCCGCGCCTGGAAATGGGATCGTCGACGTCGCCGTCGCTTCCGATGGTACAAAGGCCCTTGCGCTTCAATCAGCCCCTCTATCCTCGACCGTCGAGACAGATCTAATTGGAGTCATCGTTAATGCGGATGGGACTCATCAGCCAGCAGTAAATCTGACTCCCTGGCTCGGAAATCAGTACAGCCCGAAGGCGGCCTGGAATGGAACGGACTATGTCGTCGCCTACAATGACCAAATCAATCGATTTGCTTTGTTTACACTCAATCAGTTGGACGCCCGGAGCGATCTCTTTGCCATCCGCGTCACGTCTAATGGCGCCAAAGTCGATCCGATGGGTTTCGTCTTTTCCGCGTCCCCCATAGCGGAGAGCTGGCCGAATGTCACCGCTGGTAATGGACTGACCCTGCTGACCGGCTCAATCATGCTCAACCAGCGATATGATTCCTATCGGATCGGTTATCAATTCCGAGGGGCGGGTGGCAACCGGTGGCCGCTCGCGGTCGCTTCCGCGACGCCGGACGGCGGAAACACGCCTCTGACGGTTAACTTCAGCTCGGCCGGCAGCACTGATCTCGATGGTTCGATTGTCTCTTACCTGTGGAACTTCGACGACGGAGCGACCTCGACCAGCGCTAATCCGCAGCACACCTACACCGTGCCCGGTAAGTATGTCGCGACCCTTACAGTGACGGACAACCTCGGCGTTTCCACGAGTAACACAGTCGCGCTAGAGATTACGGCCCCGAACCAAAACCCAGTTGCTAAGTTCACCTTTACTCCGCAAACTGGTCAGGCGCCGCTCAGTATTACCCTCACTTCCGACGGCTCCTATGATCCGGACGGAACGATCGGCAACCGAGAGTGGCACTTCAGTGATGGCGGGGTCTACTTCGGCGAAACCGCCTTCCACACCTTCTCAAGATCCGGGACATACACAATTTCGCTCACCGTCTTCGACAACCGCGGCGGCCAAGGAACAAGTGTCCAATCAATCGTGGTGCAGTAGGACACCACTCCGTAAGTCGCGCTAACTGGGGCGGGGGACATTTGTTCCTCCGCCCCGCCGCCGTGCAGGGACGCGCAACCGTCCGCTAAAAATTGGCAACGCTGCGGCAGCGCGATATTTAATCGGCTGCTACGGTCGGGCCCATGCGAAAAATCCGGCCCGGCTCAAGTTTGCTCATTGCGGTGTGTTTTGTTGCGGTCTGCCTCGTCCCACCGGTTGGCGTCGAAGCGGGTGCGCGTCGCTTCACCTATGTCTACGAAGCCACCACGGCAGCGCCCGGAAGCTTGGAATCGGAGAATTGGGTGACGTGGAAAACCAGCCCCGAGGAGGAGCGTGATTTTAACAGCCTCGACTTCCGGCATGAGCTTGAGTTTGGCCTGACCGATCACTTGCAGATGGGCATCTATCTGGCGGATTGGGGTTATCGCGAGGATCCGGGAGCCAACGAGCATGGCTTTAGCTATCAATCCTCTGCGATCGAGTTGATCTACAATCTAAGCAATCCGACTACCGACCTGCTCGGGACGGCGCTCTATCAAGAAGTGCGCGGTGGTCCAGAGGAACTCGAGTTGGAGTCGAAGGTAATCCTGCAGAAAAACATTGGCCGCATCGTCCTCGGATACAATGCGACCATAGAAGCGGTTTGGGAAGGGGATCGACTGGAAGAAAAAGGCGGCGAATTTTCTCAGACATTTGGGGTAAGCTACGAGGCTTCGCCTGCTTTCCTGCTTGGAGCAGAGCTACTGCACGAAATCGACCTGCCCGACTGGTCGGAGGCAGAGGATTCAGTCGTCTATGGCGGTCCGAACCTGTCCTATCGGCACGGCAACTGGTGGGCAACCGTAACGCCACTTGTTCAACTCACCGACATTGCCTCAGAAGTCGATTTTCAGACGCGCTTGATCTTCGGTTTTAGTTTCTAGTCATGACCAGGAATCTCTTATCAGGATTGAGCGCGGTTTGCCTTGCTTTCCTGACCGGTTGTCAATCCAACCCGACTGTCGCTTTCCCGACGGCCCAAACCTTGGCAGGTACGAAGGCGGGACAGGCCGGGGACATTTGGACGTTGGAGAGGGGTCGCAAGATCTACACTACCAGCTGTACGGAGTGTCACGTCGCGCGCACGATCGCGCATTATTCTCCGGCGCAATGGCGGCATTATATTGGGATCATGGCGCCACGTGCCGGGCTAAAGCCGTCCGACCGGGCGGCGTTGGAAACCTATTTGCTTGCGGCGCGTGAGTCGATGCCGCCAGGCTAGAGGCGAGTGGGCACAGACTGCGCCTAACGAACGGACGGAGAGGCAACAGCCCTTTCCAACCTAACGACGGCGTCGTAAAAGGTTACAAGCGAGTAACTATTGCCGGTTCGCGAACTTTGAGGAGGCCCCATAACCTTGCGGCATATGAAAACAACTGTCAGCCGAATCCTAATGTTCCTCGGTGTGCTGCTCGCTTTCGCAGTGCCGGGGTTTGCTGAAGAAAGCCACCGCGGTTTCTTTGAGGCCGACCTCAATGGCGGCGGAAAAGCAGTCTTTTTTGTCCAAGGCAATCATGCCATATCCGTCTACGTCTTCGACGTCGCGACAAGCACGGCCAGCTTCGCTGGAGGAGACATTGCCGATGACGGCACCTTTTCCGTAGTCGCCAGCAATGGCGCCACCATCGCTGGTTCGTTGCATGACGACGATGCGCCAGGTCTTGATGATGACTCCCTCACGGCTACGGTCGCGGGTCAGACCGTGACGGTAACTCGGACGTCGAGTTTCGGGCCGAGCGATGACATCCCGGGACGTTTCACGGGGACGGCCCAGAGTACTTCGGGTGCGGCCTTGGAGGTCAAGCTCGTTGTCGACGCGCAGAATCGTATTTTCCTGATTGCGGTCGATGGAAGCTCGGTTCGGGGCGGTTTTGGGACGATTAGTCGATCGTCAACCAACGCATCCGCCATCACCAACAAAAATGGGGATGACGATCCTCCGGGTGATGATCACGGCCAGGACGCGGATGACTTGGAGGATTTCAATGAAGACCTCAACGACGATCATCCGAATGCGAGTTTCGCGCTCACTTTCCTGAGCGGGGAAGCCGTTACAGGTAACTTGACGTTTGGGCATGGCGCGCAGCTCGGTGATCTCACCCTTTCGGGTGTGACCTATTTCTTCCGCGCCCCGCAGGAGTCCTCGGAGAATCACCTCGCGAACATTTCTACCCGCGGCTTCGTCAACACGGGTCAGGGACAACTTATCGGAGGCTTCATCATCACCGGAGGGCCGAAGCTGGTCCTCGTTCGGGCGCTGGGACCTTCGCTGGCGAGCCAGGGCGTGACTCCGGCGTTGCAGAACCCGGTCCTGAAACTCATGAGCGGTGCAACCGAGTTGCGATCGAATGACGACTGGCAGGATGAATCAAACTCCGATGATATCATCGCGACGACGATTCCGCCGCAGAACCCGAGCGAAGCCAGCATCCTGGTGCGGCTCGAGCCCGGTGCTTACACCGCGGTCGTCACGGGAGCGAATGACTCGACGGGTATTGCTCTGATCGAGGTTTACGAAATCGACCACGACTAAGCTGGCATTTCGATTTTTTGGAGGGGGACGCCCTCGCGCTTTCGAGCGCGGGGGCGTTTTTTTCTCGTGCTCGCGTCATAATCGATCACGATCACGATCACGATCACGATGACGATGACGAGCCGGAGCATGAGCAGAAGGAGAAGAAGCTTGGCTCACGCGACCGCCGATAAGTCACAGCAATAAGCGTCTTGACGGCATTTTACGCGACACCTACGCTGGCGCGAACGAGTGGCTGACCACCCGCTTCACTACAGCGCACGATTTGGAGGTAATTTGTTATGTCGCAAGGTATCTCGGTTCACATCGGTCTCAATCGGGTCGACCCTGTCCAGTATGAAGGGTGGGACGGCCAGCTCACCGCCTGCGAGGCGGATGCCAAGGACATGCTGGCTTTGGCGAAGAAGAAGAAATTCAAGTCGAGCAAAATCCTCCTCACGAAGGCGGCTACCGCCGAGGCCGTGGCCGATGCCATCCTCGAGGCAAGCAAAAAATTAAAGTCGGGCGACCTCTTTTTCCTTACCTACTCTGGTCATGGTGGGCAGGTCGACGACACGAATGGCGACGAGAAAGACCGGATGGATGAGACCTGGGTGTGCCACGATCGCCAGTTTATCGACGACGAACTCTACGAGCTCTGGGGAAAGTTTAAGGCTGGGGTGCGGATCGTGGTCCTTTCGGATAGCTGTCATAGCGGAACGGTGCTGCGAAATATCCCGCCTTTTATCTCCGCCGGTCCACGCATTCGCGCCATGCCGACCGTGGTAGCTCGGGCGGTGCAAAACGCGCACGCCAAACTTTACCGCGACATCCAGAAGAAGCATCCCGCCGCGGAGAAAACGAAGGTAAGAGCAAGCATACTCCTCATTTCCGGCTGCATGGACAATCAGACATCGCGGGATGGCGATGAGAACGGCCTCTTCACGGGCACTCTGCGCAAGGTCTGGAATGGCGGGAAATTTAAGGGTAATTATCGCAAGCTACGTGACGTAATCGTGTCGAAGATGCCATCGGATCAGACGCCAAATTACTACGTCGTCGGCGCGTCTAACCCGAAGTTCGAAGCGCAATCGCCTTTTACGATTTAAAGACGCTCGACAGACTAACCTTAACTGTCATGTTGAGAACATCGAAAGGTCCCTGCTTGACGCACTCAGGGACAGCTTATGGGGTGGCTTTGGGCGCTCGCGGGTCTGGTATGTGCTTCCTGGAAGGCCAAAATCACGGTCGAAAATGAAAAAGCGGTCTTTCAAATGTCATCGTAGGTGTATTTGTATTTTGGGTTCCGCGGCGATGTTTTTGGCCGCGCTTTCTCCTGTGCCGGCGCAGGGGCCGGCATATTCGGTGGCAGGCTTGCCGCCCTCGTTGCAGGCCCTGGCGGTAAACGCGTCGGGACAGGTGGTTGGCTACGCCAGCTTCAATGGGAGCACGACGCACGCAGCGCTTCTTCCTGCCGGCCCACTAATGGATCTCGGAACCTTGGGTGGCGATTTCAGCGAAGCAGTGGCGATTAACGCTGCCGGTGACGCAGTTGGCGACAGCCAGCTCGCTAATGGCCTGACTCACGCGACTCTTTGGTCGAATGGCCAGGTCATCGACCTCGGGACGTTGCCGGGGGGTGCGACCAGTTACGCCACCGGAATCAACGACGCTGGCCAAATCACCGGCTGGAGCGACACGGTCCAACCCGGAACAACATTTCCGCGCCCGGATCACGCCTTTATCTATGCCAACGGTCAGATGACGGATCTGGGCAACATTAGCGCTTCCGGCCAGTTTGCGAATTACAGCCATGGGATTGCAATCAACGCTGCCGGCGAAGTAACTGGCTGGAGCGTGACGGATGAGTTCGAGACGCACGCATTTCTTTACACGGCCGGGCAGATGAATGATCTCGGCACGCTTGGCGGATCCGAATCACGGGGGCGTGCGATCAACGGGCTCGGGGAAGTCGTGGGCTGGAGTTTTGTTCCTAACGATGCGGCCGCGCACGCCTTTCTCATGAGTGGCGGGCCGATGACGGATCTCGGCGCGGTCAGCGGCTCGAACAACAGTTATGCGATCGGGATTAACGATTCAGGCACGATCATTGGTAACTCGACTGCTACGGGTGAAGGGCCTTTCCGGTTGCTGCCCGGCGGTGCCCCCATCAATCTCAACACTTATATCGACACCTTCCTGCAAATCCTGACCTCTGCCAAGGGGATCAACACTGCGGGGCAAATCCTGGCCCAAGGAACGACCGACAACTTAGTCGAGCAACCGTTCCTCCTGACTCCGACTGGCGGGACAAATCACCATCTCGGCAACATCTCCACTCGCCTGCCGGTTGGGACCTCCGATAATGTATTGATCGCGGGGTTCATCATTACCGGGCCGAGCGGCTCGACCAAAAAGGTGATCGTGCGCGGGCTCGGTCCCTCTTTGGCAGCGGCTGAGATTCCCAACCCATTGGCCGATCCAAAACTGGAGCTGCACGGCGCAGGCGGCATTTTGCTGGCGACGAACGATAACTGGAAAGACACCCAGCAAGCCGAGATCGAAGCCTCGCAGGTGGCGCCGACCGACAATCTCGAATCGGCCATCGTCCAAACCCTCGCGCCGGGAGCGTACACGGCCATTGTCAGCGGCGTGGGTGGCGGCATTGGAGTTGGCCTAGCCGAAGTTTACGATCTCGATCAGGCGTCCGAGGCAAACGTGGTCAATATCTCGACTCGCGGACAGGTGGGAACAGGCGATGACGTCATGATCGGCGGCGTTATCATCACCGGACCCGATCCGGTCAACCTCGTGGCGCGCGCCATCGGACCGTCGTTAGGCGATGTCGCGATGGCCGGCGCGTTGCAGGATCCGACTTTGGAATTGCACGATGCCAACGGGGGCAACGTCACGAGCAACGACAATTGGCGCGACACCCAGGAAAGTGAAATTATGGCCGCCCAACTGGCGCCGACCGACGACCGCGAGTCAGCGATCGCGGCGACGCTTTTGCCGGGCGCATACACCGCGATTGTGGCCGGCAAGAACAACACGACCGGCGTCGCGCTGGTCGAGTTTTATCAGCTTCCGTAGGTTTATCCGCTTTGGTGTGTGACGGTCCTCACCACGGCTGGTGAGGAAGGTTTCAACCGTGTAACTATTGCGAAATTGTCCGGGCCGTCGCGAGGGCTAATCATCTCCTTGGTCGGGAAACCGATCCAATTCGCCGGTCAATATGAAAACTCCTCTTCCCTTCCAACCTCTTGTCCTCCATGTCCTCGATCCACTCCAGACCCGCAACCGCACCTTCCTAAAAAAACCGGGTGCTTTGCTGGTTTGGTGTTGTTTGCTCGCGTTTGTCCTGGGAGCCGGGAGCGTTGCCTCCGCTCAATCTGGCGGCGAGATAATCTGGAGCGTGGACCTCGCCTACACTCCACAGACGGCTGCACCTCGAGTGGCGCCGAGTGGCGACATCTACATTCACTCTGACGATCTCTATGCGATTTCGCCGGCCGGGCAGATCATTTGGACAAAGGCTTCCTCCGACCCAAAGGCGGTTGACGTTGGCCCGGATGGGACGGTTTACTCCGGCTCAGGCGGCACGATCTTTGCCTACACGCCGGCTGGCCAATTACTTTGGAGTTTTAAGGAGCCACCGGGCGGCCAGGGACTGATGGCGGGACCCACGGTCGGTGCGGATGGCAACATCTACGCTGTAACGGACGGCGGCGGACTGGGTGCGCTCTCACTGACTCCGAGCGGACAACTAATCTGGAATCAGCCTGGATATGTTAACTTTGACGGCACTGGCCTAACGACAGTTCCGCTGACTCCGATCCGGCTTTATTTCGCTGAGGATGTCGTGCCGGGTTGCAACGGATTCAGTGAAGGGTTGAATGCGCTGGATCTGGATGGCAGCCTGCTCTGGTGCGTTTCGTTCAGCGGCATCTCGCGCCCGATCGCTTCTCCTAACGGCGATGCTCTGGTGCATGACTTTGGCGTCCTCTACGACTACAATCCAGACGGATCGCGTGACTGGGCTTTTACCTTCCCCTTCCCCAGCGGCACCCTTATCGGACCGAGCGTCGCACCGGATGGGACGATCTATATTTTCCACTCCTATTCCAATCTCTGGTCGCTTACTGCGGCTGGTCAGAAGCGGTGGGAAGTTGACGGCGTCGCGGGTAGTAACTTCCCCGTGGCTCCGACCGTGTCACCCGACGGTAGCGTGATTGTTTTCGGGACTGTTTTCTCCTTTGGGGTGAACGGAAAGTTGGTCGCCGTTAATGCTGCCGACGGCTCCGTCCTCTGGACTTTGCCAATCACGGGACCTTCGGCAGGTATCGCAGGGCCGGTCTCCTTCAGCAACGACGGCGAAACGGTTTACGCCCCAACAACTGAGATCGGCGGGGTAAACAAACTGCTGGCGGTCAGCGTGCGGGGTAACAGCGGGGGCGGGATTCCATGCGGAGACCTGGTTTCCTTCCAGGTGCGCTGCAAGCCCGGTGGGGGCGGCAACAAATTGCAGGCCAAGCTTACTCTCACTAACACGAGCCACTCTGGGGAACAGGTCACAATCACAGTCGATGGCAACCCCACGCCCGTGACCATCAATGGCAACAAGGCCCAACTCTCGATCAACAACCCGACGTCCGGGGAACACACGGTTGAGCTTACTGATCCAGCTGGCTGCTTTCCGCCGATGATGCCGTCATGTAACTAGTGCGGTGTTCCGGTTAAAAGGATTCCCGTGCTCAAAACTCACAGCGTGGGGACCACGTTTAGCCTAACGAAATGAGGTCAGATCCATGGTTTCCGAATCATGGCCAGGTCGAACCGGGGCTATTCTGATTACTCGAACATCGCGCCGACAAGACGGCGTAGAAAATAGGCAAGATATGCACAGCCTAACGCAGATTCCGATTAGCGGATGTTGTGCTGCGGGTGCTTCATACTCAGAGGGAGTATTATTATGAAAAGCAACATTCGGTTCTACATCGGGCTCATGGTTCTCGGATTCTTGACTCTGGGCTCTCTGGCACAGTCTGCGTCGCTCATTCCATCGCGTTTTCTCTCCGGTGACGATGCGATCTCGGGTGCAACATCGGACCAGACGGTCCCGGTCATCGCAGCGGGTGGGAACATGATGCTCGTGGTCTGGTCGGACAAGCGGTCCTACCCGGCGGGTGCGCCTTTCTATGAATTCGAGACGGCCCACGACATCTATGGCATGCGCCTCGACGCGTCGGGTAACCCGATCGATACCGTGTCCTTTGTGATCACGCAGGAGGCGGCTTCGCAGGACAATCCGCAGGTTGTCTGGAACGGCACGAACTGGCTCGTCCTCTTCGAGAGTTACGATCTTTCCGGGACCGGCTTTTACTACCAGAAGTCCCTCGAAGCCGTCCGCGTGTCAGCCGCCGGGCAGGTGCTGGATGCGACACCGATCAAGATTCGCGGTGTCTCCCCGGTCGGTCTGGCCTGGGCTGCCGCGAGCGACGGAACCGACTGGGTCCTCGTGTACCAAACGAGTGATTCTTCCAGCGCTATCGAATTACTGCGCGTTACCTCTGCTGGAGCGGTCGTGCAACCTCCTAAGACGATCATAACTTCCACTTACTACCTGCGGTCCAACTTCCATCTCGCCTATGCTGCAGGTGTGTACCTCTTTACCTGGACCGACTTCTACGACACGTTCGGTCTCAGGTTTGATCAGAACCTTGACCCACTCGACACGGTTCCGGCTACGCTTGTAACTGGTTATGGCCTTTCGGGGCTCGCTTCGAATGGCAGCCAGTTTTTCATCACCTGGGCCGATCAACTCCCACCCCAATACATTCTCAAGGTAAAAGGATCACGTATCAGCACGGCCGGCGTGAACCTCGATGGCGGAGGACTTGTGATCTCGGGAAAAAATGCGCCGCAGGCGTTCACTGCCATAAGCGTGGCGTGGGACGGTACCAACTGGAGAGTGACCTGGGGATTCAACAACGCGGTCAGAGTGGCCCGAGTCACGACTGGGGGCGCAGTGTTGGATCCAGGTGGCGTCTTTGTCCCGGGCCCTATGACTGGTCCCTCAGCCGGGTTGCCCGGCGGCGGGGTTGAGCTCGTCTGGTCCGCACCTTTCGACACCCTCCAACAGTACGACGTGTTCTCGGCCGCAATCCCTCCGACGAACACGGCGGGTGCCAACCAGACGCTTTCGACGAGCGCCCCGATGCAAGTCCTCTCGGACACCATCATCGGGAGTACGGGCGCGATGACGATTTGGCGCAGCGACACCTCTTCGACCAACCGGATCATGATCCAGCCGCTGGACCTCAGCGGCAATCCTACGACTGGCGCACCTATCGCGCTGGAAATGGGTAACAGCACGAGCGGTCCCGGCACGCCCTCGATCGCCTGGAACGGCGCGCTCTATCTTGCAATCTGGGATAACGGAAGCGGGATCGTCGGCCAGCGGGTGTTGCAGGACGGCACGCTCGTCGATGCCGCTCCTTTCTTTCTTATGCCCGGGTTTGGGCCGGTGGATGCCGCGGCGCTGGGCGATGTCTTTCTCGTCGCAGGCCACCAGTGCGGCTTCAACTGCGAGACCGTCACAACTTTCGCGACGCGCGTACGCGGCACGGATGGTGTGGTCTTGGATTCCCCGCCACTGGCCATTGGCGGCAACTTTACGAGTTCGCTGGCGGTCGCGTCCTTGGGCGGGCGCTGGCTCGTGGCCTACCAGAACAACGCCACGCATGACAATCCCGCTGCCACCACGCAGGCCGCCTTCGTCAATGCCGACGGGACGCATCTGCCCGAGTTTACCGCCTATGGGACCTATTTCACATCGGGAGGCAACGGCATCTTTAAGATGGCCATGGCCGCCGGCCCTACGACCGCGATTGTGGTTCAGTCACAGGAGCTAACCTCCGGCGTCGAGACTGATCTCGTCGCGCGAATCATCAACGCTGACGGGTCGCTTGGGTCGTCGCTTAACATGACTCCCTGGATCGGAAACCAGTACAATCCGAGCGCAGCCTGGGACGGAAATCAGTTCGTCGTTGGCTTCATGGATCAAAAGAACCGCTTTGCGCCCTTCACGCTCGATCAGCTCGACGCGCGTGGCGACATGTTCGGCATGCGCATCAGCGCGACCGGCACAATCATCGATCCGAAGGGCTTCGCCTTCTCGCTCTCTCCTGCGGGCGAAGCACACCCGAGCGTCGCGGGATCGGCCGGTGTCGCCTGGATCAGTGGCTCGATCGTGCGCGACCAGGCGCCATTCGCGGCCTATCGCATTGGTTACGATCTCTTCGGGATCGGCGGGAACCAGTGGCCAGTGGCGGTGGCTTCAGCTAGCAGCAGCGGAGGCGACATTCCGCTGACGGTCACATTTAGTTCGGCCGGGAGCACCGATCCCAACGGATCGATCGCCGGATATCTGTGGGATTTCGGGGACGGATCCACTTCCACTCTTGCAAATCCCGCTCATACCTTTACGACTCCGGGTAACTATGTCGCGACGGTGACGGTCACGGACAACCTGGGTGCGAAGTCAGTCAACTCTGTCGCGGTCGCGGCGACGGCCCCGAACATCCCGCCGGTGGCAGTGGCCACAGCTAATCCGCCCGAGGGCGGGGCACCGTTAAGCGTGGTGTTCACTTCCGATGGTTCGTATGACCCGGATGGCGCCATTGGCAACGTACTCTGGACCTTTTACGACGGCAGCACCTACTATGGAGGTACCGCTTACTTCACGTTCACACGACCCGGTACCTATAGCACCAAGTTGGAAGTCTTCGACGCGCGCGGGGGTATTGGCACAACGACGGTCCTTGTGACTGCCCAGAACCCCAACGAAGTCCCGCCGCTCCCGCCATCCAATATGAGTGTTTCGTCCATTTTCGCGACCCAGGCTGATTTGCACTGGACCGACAATTCGAGCAACGAATCCGGCTTCCTCCCTGAGCGGTGCCTCGGAACGGCGGCCTTCTGCGACGCTAACCCTTCGTTCTTCGTGGCGCTTCCCGCGACTGGCCCGAATGTGACCGACGTCGTGGACGCGGGACTTACGGCGGGAACGACCTATGCATGGCGGATCAAGGCATTCAACGGCGTGGGCAGTTCGGCCTACTCGAATACGGTCGAGGCGACCACGCCGATTCCGCCGCCGGCTCCGACCAACCTGACAGCAAAAGTTAAGGGAACAAAGCTACAGGTCAACCTTTCCTGGAGGGATAATGCTACGACCGAGACCGGTTACACCCTCCAGCGGTGCAGCGGCAGCGGGTGCACGAACTTTACCTCGATCGCGTTCCTGCCGCCGAACTACGTGAAGTTCAACGACCGAGGGGTGCAGCACACGACACTGTATCGATATCGGGTTTACGCCGAAAGCAATGCCGGGCCGTCGGAATTCTCGAACATCGCGGAGGTAACGACGCAGTAATTCCGCCACTCGGAACCGGCCCAGCTCGGGTTTATGATCTCGACCAAGCCTCCGGAGCGAGCGCGGTCAATATCTCGACCCGCGGCCTGGTGGGAACCGGCGATGACGTCGTGATCGGCGGCGTCATCATCCCGGGTCCTGATCCGGTCAACCTTGTCGCCCGCGCCATTCGACCGTCGTTAGGCGAGGCCGGGGTAGGCGGCGCGTTGCAGAATCCGACGCTGGAATTGCACGATGCCAACGGTAACGTTACAAGCAACGACAACTGGCGCGACGCCCAGAAGAGCGAAATCATTGCCGACCAGTTGGCGCCGAGCGATGACCGTGAGTCCGCGATCGCGACCACGCTCTTGCCCGGCGCCTACATCGCGATCGTGAGCGGCAAGAACAACACGAGCGGCGTCGCGTTGGTGGAATTTTATCAGCTTTCCTAAAACCGGGGGCTAGTATGACTTTGCCCAGAGGACGCGGCGGGCGCTCGGCTCGCCGGAGATGACGCACCTGCCTGTCTCGGGCGGGCGCGTCGGGTCGTCGAATGGGATACAACGAATCGTTACCTTCAGATCGTTTTTGATTTGTTCTTCCACGACGCGCGAGCCGTTCCAATGGGCCAGGGCGAAGCCGCCGTGGATCTCCGGTTTCGCGGAATTTTGCGGCGTGAAGTAGGCGTAGAACTCCTCCCGGGTTTCGATCATACGCGTGTTCGCATCGCGGAAGGCGAGGGCGCGATCGAAGAGATTTTCCTGAATGGAGTCGAGTAGCTCGGCTGCGCGCCTAACGAATTCTGAAACTGGGAGGAAAGACTTCGCCGCTGGCTTGCCGGGTTCCGCGACCCCGGCTACAGGAAGGCCATCCCGCCGCGTGACGGCAATCTGGCCGCTTTCCAAGTCGCGCGGGCCGAGCTCGACGCGCAGCGGCACGCCTTTCTTGATCCATTCCCAGTTTTTTACTCCGCCACCGAGGTCGCGCTGGTCGACGTGAACCTCGAGCGGAGCGCCGTGCCAGATGATGGCGCGGAGCTGCGTGGCGAGTTCGTTAGCCGCGGCCAGAACCGTGTCGCGAGTCTCGGGTTTTGGTGTGATCGGGATAATCACGATGTGAGTCGGGGCAATGCGCGGTGGGAGCACGAGTCCATCGTCGTCAGCGTGCATCATAATAACGGTCCCGACCATGCGCGTGGTCATCCCCCAGCTCGTCGTCCAGCCGAAGTCCTGTTTTCCATCTCGGGTTTGGAATTTGATTCCGATTGAGCGCGAAAAATTCTGCCCGAGAAAGTGTGAGGTGCCGGCCTGGATGGCTTTTCGATCCTGCACCATCGCTTCGATGCAAAGGGTCTGGACCGCACCGGGAAAGCGTTCGCTTTCCGATTTCTCGCCGCTATAAACCGGGAGGGCGAGGAATTCGCGCGCGAAGGTCTCGTAAACATCGAGCATTTGCTTCGTCTCAGCGCGCGCTTCGGCTTCTGTTTCGTGGACGGTGTGGCCTTCCTGCCAGAGGAATTCGGTGGTGCGCAAAAACAGGCGCGGACGCATTTCCCAGCGCACGACATTGGCCCATTGGTTAATCAAAATGGGCAGATCGCGATAGGATTGCACCCACTTCGCGTAGCTCGCGCCGATGATCGTCTCAGAGGTCGGCCTAACGACCAGCGGTTCGGCCAGGGGACTGGCCGGAACCATTTTGCCCTCGGCATTTAATTCCAGCCGGTGATGGGTCACGACCGCGCATTCCTTGGCGAAACCTTCCACGTGCTCCGCTTCCTTCTGCATGTAGCTCAGTGGGATGAAGAGCGGGAAATAAGCGTTCTTGTGTCCGGTGGCCTTGAACATGGCGTCAAGGGCGCGCTGCATGTTTTCCCAGATGCCGTAGCCCCAGGGTTTGATCACCATGCAACCGCGCACGTCACTCGACTCCGCCATGTCGCCGGCGCGAATGACCTGCTGATACCACTCTGGAAAATCTTCCGCGCGGCGTGGGCTAATTGCAGATTTGGGAAGGTCGGGCTTGGCCATGCGAAGCGCGATACTTATACCGGCGCCTCGAAATTCGCCAGCCGCGGTTTCGTTTCACCGCAGAGTCCGCAGAGGAGAAGAGAATCTCTGGTCGACGCCGCGGTAAGATCCGGGGGCCTAGTTGCGCGCGACGAGCGAACCCAAGCCGGCGCCCGCCTCGATGTAGCTGGCGGCAAAATCCATGCTGCAA
>Ga0070671_100000676_pt1 | contig 24424 bp, 21 predicted proteins | sample KBSS73metaG_FD_65341 | JGI IMG/M metagenome (GOLD analysis project Ga0070671, IMG submission 65341) | Switchgrass rhizosphere microbial communities from Kellogg Biological Station, Michigan, USA - KBS S7-3 metaG | ecosystem: Host-associated > Plants > Roots > Rhizosphere > Soil ...
TGGCGTGCGCCCTGATAAACAGCTTCCCACGCCGAAACGTGGTCCTCCTTCAGCGCGATGACGAGCATCGGCGTGGTGATCGCGGCAAGATCGATCGCGACGTCGCCGACCATGAACCCGGCCGCGTCCTTGAGCTTGTTCTCGAGCAGGAGCTCCCGGTTGTAGCTCTTGAGGAAAGCTGCAGGAATGCGCGCACCGTCCTCGAACCAATAGAGCAGATCGGACGCCGGCGCTTCACGGTCGAGGAGGTAGTGGTTTACTACAGACGACCAGATGAGGTCGTTGGCCCGCATCGCCGCGAACAGGCGTTGGAGCTCCAGGCTGTCCGCGAACCCTTGCGCTTCCAGATGGTCCTCGAGCGCGCCGAGGTGCGCTTCATGGACGAACGCCGACCATTCCCTCATGTCGGAGAAGTCGACCAGGGATCCGATCAACGTCGCCGAATTGACCTCCTTCGCTCGGCCTTTGGCTGCAAGCCAGGCGAGCGCAATCGCCGCAAGCGTTCCGCCGAGGCAGAAGGAGAAGAGGTCCGGCGCGCTGCCGGTCTGTTTGCGGACCTCGCTGATCGCCTCGACCACGCCCGACAGCACGTAGTCGCCGACATTCTTGTCCTTGAGCTCGGGCCCCGGATTGACCCAGCTGATGACGAACACCGTCCGGCCCTCCTCGACGAGCCATTTGACAAGGCTCTGCCGCGGGACGAGGTCGATCATATAATAGCGGTTCACCAGCGGCGGGACGTAGAGCAACGGCTCCGCCGCGACCTTGTCCGTCGTCGGATTGTACTGGATCAGCTGGAACAGCTCGTTCTCGAACACCACCGATCCCGGCGTCGCCGCGATGGTCTTGCCCTTCTCGAACGCATTTGGGTCGGTCCGGCGCTGGACGATGCCCTTGCCGCTGCCGACATCCTCGAGGAGGTTGAGGAAGCCCTGAACGAGATTGGCGCCTCCGGTTTCCTTGACCCGCTTCACGACGTCGGGATTGGTCGCCGCGAAATTGCTCGGCGCGACCGCGTTCAGATATTGATCGAGGAGGAAGCGCGCCATCGCGCCGTTGGAGCCCTCGCCGCTGCTGCGGTCGACTGCTTCGCGCAACTGCCGCGATGCCAAGAGGTATGAATCGCGGATCGCCCGATAATAGGGATCGTCCTGCCAGTCGGGCGAGGAGAAGCGCCGGTCGCGTGGCTTCTCGGTCGCTTTCCCGGAGAGCGCGTCGGCCCAGAAATCGCCCCACTCCTTGGCAGCCTCGAGCTGCACCGTGAGCAGCTCTGCGGGCCGCGCGGCAAGGCCGATGGCCGCTTCGCCGGCGGCCTGGGCGAGCGCGAACGGGTCAAACGGAAGTTGCGCTTTCTTCATCGTCTACTGGCGCAGCAGGTCGCGGCTGACGATCACCCGCATGATCTGGTTGGTGCCTTCAAGGATCGAGTGGACGCGAAGATCGCGCCAGAAACGCTCTATCGGGTAATCCTGGAGGTAGCCGTAGCCGCCGTGAAGCTGCAGCGCGCGGTCGACGATCGACGATCCGCTGTCGGTCGCCAGCCGTTTGGCCATCGCGGCGAACTTGGTCTTGTCCGGCGCGTTGGCGGTTACCTTCGCGGCGGCGACGTAGAGCAGGTAGCGCGCGGCCTGAAGCTCGGTCTCCATGTCGGCGAGCGTGAACTGGGTCGCCTGGAAGTCGGCGACCGGCGTCCCGAACTGCTTGCGGTCCTTGGTGTAACGGATTGTCTCATCGAGGCAGCGCTGGGCGCCGCCCAATGAGCAGGCGCCGATGTTCAGCCGCCCGCCGTCGAGGCCCATCATGGCGATGCGGAAGCCTTCACCCTCACCGCCGACGCGGTTGGCGACTGGCACTCGGACCTCGTCGAAATTGACCTGCGCGGTCGGCTGCGAGTGCCAGCCGAGCTTCTTCTCCTGGGCGCCGAAGCTGACACCCTTCATGTCCTTGTCAATGACGAGCGCCGTGATGCCCTTAGGCCCGTCCTCGCCGGTGCGAACCATGGTCACATAGACCTCGTTCTCGCCGCCGCCCGAGATGAACGCCTTGGAGCCGGAGACGACATAATGATCGCCGTCGAGCACCGCCTTGGTCTTGAGCGCGGCCGCGTCCGAACCTGAGGACGGCTCGGTCAGGCAGTAGCTGCCCATCCGCTCCATCGTGATCATCGAGGGGATGTACTTCTCCTTCACCTCGGACGAGCCGAAGCGGTCGATCATCCAGCTCGCCATGTTGTGGATGGAGATGAATGCGCTCGTCGACGGGCACCCATAGCTCATCGCCTCGAAGATCAGCGCCGCCTCGAGCCTTCCGAGCCCGATCCCCCCGCTTTCTTCCGACACATAGATCGATCCAAAGCCCAGCTGCGCCGCTTCACGGATCGTGTCGCGTGGGAAAATGTGCTTCTCGTCCCACTCGGCAGCGTGTGGGGAAATTGCGTCGGCAGTAAACTTGCGCGCCATCTCCTGAATCTGGAGTTGGTCGTCGGTGAGATCGAACTGGGTCATCGGCGGGCGCTCTAGCCCGCGGGTTCCTCCTGAAGCAATCCTTCGAAGCGGAGGACATGGCGGACCGAGTCACGCTGCTCCATCCGATCCTTGAAGGCGCGCAGGTTCGGCCACTGGTCGAGGCCGATCATCTTGTCGGTCCAGCGCGCGATCACGAAGAGGTAGGCGTCGGGTAGGGTAAAGTCCTCCCCCATGAGGAACGGACCGTCGCCCAGGCGCTCGTCGATCCAGCTCAGCTTCTTCGACAGATCGGCTTTGACGAATTGCTTGAACTCGTCGGTGGCGTCCGCGCTGAAGAGGTAGCCGAAGCGCTTGTGAAGCTCGGTCGTGATGAAGTTGACCAACTCGAGCACCCGGTAGCGCCGGAAGTTACCGAGCGGCGGAAGCACTTCGGGCCAACTCGTGCGGTCGCCGATATATTGCAGCACCACCGCATTCTCGGTCAGCACCTCGCCGCTCTCGAGCTGGAGGGCAGGGACGGCGCCTTTCGGATTGACCTTTAGATAGTCGCTTCCGTCCTCGAGCGTCTTCGCCTTGAGGTCGACGCGCTTCGCGTCATGCTCGATCCCGATTTCGTGAAGCAGGATGTGCGGCGCCTGGCTGCAGGCCCCCGGCGAATAATAGAGCGTGAGCATCTTCGCTTTTCCTACTGCGAATTAACCGTGTTGAGGTCGGAAACGCCGCTGTCGTCAAAGCCGTTCTGCAACTGGTTGGACGGCGTCGCGCTGCTTTCGTCCGCCGGCAAGGTCTCGAGCTCCGCATTGGCTGCGACCTGGTTCGGCATGCCCTCGTCGATCGACATCGTCTGACTGTTGGTCTGCTCGTCCTGCTTGTGACAGGCGCCGAGCGCCGCTGAGACAATGCCGAGGGCGACGATCATTCTAGCATTTCGCATAGCTGTAACTCGCTGCCGGGTTGCTTTCGGTACGTACCAACCTGTCCTTCTGCCGTTCGAAGGTCTCGAACTTCGTCCAGCTCTGTCCTTCACCTGTAAAGGCGAAATTGCCCGTAATCGAGTCGCTGTCCGCCGTGACGCCGGGCGAGGGCACGGCGCGGGATTCGTAGAACTTGAGGTCGGCCGCGGTAATGACGAGCAGCCCCTTCGCATCGCTCCTGGTGGAGGTGCAGTCGGCGGGGGTCAGTCCCCAGCTTCCCTGAAGCGATGCAGGGATCGCAGCGGCAGCCGTCGTGCTTGCCGGGGTCACTTGTGGCTCGTTCGCCGGCGGGGGGCCGCCTTCCGGAGTCGGCGCCGGGTCGTTGATCGAGGCTGGAACGTTCGCGGCAACGGCATTGTCCGCAACCGGATCGCGGCCGGTGCACGCAACTACCCACGACATTGTCATGAGAACGAAAAGGGCGGCCATGAACCTCATGACCGCCCCAACGCCGCATAACAGCGGTAGTATCCCCTTGGGCGCTCTCTTAGCCGAACGTTGGAATGTGAAACGCGGCCTTGTCGCCCGCATCGACGAAGCCGTCGGGCCAGCGCTGGGTTACGACCTTGGTCTTGGTCCAGAAGCGCATTCCTTCCTGGCCGTACTGCCCGATATCGCCGAACCCGGAGCGCTTCCAGCCGCCGAAGCTGTGGTAGCTGACGGGGACGGGGATCGGCACGTTGACGCCGACCATGCCGACGTTGACGCGGGCGGTGAATTCGCGCGCGGCGTGGCCGTTGCGGGTAAAGATGGCGACGCCGTTGCCATATTCGTGGCTCGAGGGCAGGCGGACCGCTTCCTCGAAGTCCTTCGCCCGGACCATCTGGAGGACGGGTCCGAAAATCTCCTCCTTGTAGGAGGTGAAGCCCGGCTTCACATGGTCGAAGAAGGTCGGGCCGATGAAAAAGCCTTCCTCGTGGCCTTGCAGCGTGAAGCCGCGGCCGTCGACGACCAACTCGCCGCCCTCGTCGATGCACATCTGGATGTAGTGCTCGATCCGCTCGCGGTGCGCCTTGCTGACGACGGGGCCGTAATGCGCTTCGGGGTCGGTGGAGACGCCGACACGGAGACCCTCAATCGCCGGAATCAGCTTCTCGCGCAGGCGGTCGGCGGTTTCGTCGCCGACCGGGACGACGACGGGCAGCGCCATGCAGCGCTCGCCGGCGGAGCCGAAGGCGGCGCCAGTGAGGTCGTTGACGACCTGGTCGAGGTCGGCGTCGGGCATGACGATACCGTGGTTCTTGGCGCCGCCGAAAGCTTGGACGCGCTTCCCGTTCGCGGTGCCGCGCGAGTAGATATATTGCGCAATGTCGGAGGAGCCGACGAAGCTGACGCCGGCGATGTCCGGATGGTCGAGGATTGCGTCGACCATTTCCTTGTCGCCGTGGACGACGTTGAGGATTCCGTCGGGAAGGCCGGCCTCCTTCATCAGCTCGGCGAGGCGCACAGGAACGCTCGGGTCACGCTCGCTGGGCTTCAGGACGAAGGCGTTGCCGCACGCGATCGCCATTCCGAACATCCACATCGGGATCATCGCCGGGAAGTTGAACGGCGTGATTCCCGCGCCAATGCCGAGCGGCTGGCGCATCGAGTAAACGTCGATGCCGGGGCCGGCGCCCTGCGTGTACTCGCCCTTCAGCGCCTGCGGGATGCTGCAGGCATATTCGATCACCTCAAGCCCGCGCTGAACGTCGCCGCGGGAGTCCGCGAGCACCTTGCCGTGCTCGGATGAGAGCAGGTGCGCGAGATCGTCCATGTTCTTCTCGACGAGGTCGCGGAACTTGAACATGACGCGAGCGCGCTTCTGCGGGTTGGTCGCCGCCCATTCCGGCTGGGCGGCCTTGGCGGCGTCGACGGCCTTCTGCAGGTCTGCGGCGGTGCCGAGGCGGACATTGGCCTGGACCTGGCCCTGATTGGGGTCGAACACATCGCCCTGACGTTCGCCCGAAGCGAAGCTGGAACCGCCGATGAAATGATCGATGCTGCGAAGCATGGGTTAAGCGTCCTCAATTCTACTCTGTGAGATCGGCGGCTCCCCTAGACCCGGGCAGGCGCAAATGCCAGTTGCCACGGGCGCCAAAGGGGAGAGTCGAATGCGTAAAATCGCGATCTTGATGTGCGTCAGTTTGATGGGCGCCGCCCCGCCGCCGTCCTCCGATGCAAAGCTCCGCGCGATCGTCGCACCGGTGAGCCAGGCGAAGCTCCGGCATTCGATCGAAACTCTGGTCGGTTTCGGGACACGGCACACGCTTTCCTCGCAGACCGACCCGAAGCGCGGCATCGGAGCGGCGCTCAACTGGGCGCAAGGCCAATTCCGGAGCCTCGGCCTTTCAACGGAGCGTCCCTGCGACACGTTCAGTGGCGAAAGATTGCCGGCGCCGACGAGGGTCTGCGACATGGTCGCGATCCAGCGCGGCACTGAGCGGCCCAATGACGTGGTGATCATCACCGCGCATATCGACAGCCGGGTCAGCGACCCGCTCAACGCCAATGCATTCGAGCCTGGCGCCAACGACGATGGATCGGGATCGGCGGCGGTGCTCGAAGCGGCGCGGATACTCTCAAGGCGCAAGTTCCCCGGCACGATCGTCTATTCGCTCGATTCGGGCGAGGAGCAGGGCCTGTATGGGGCCAAAGTCATTGCCGCTTACGCCAAGGCGCAGGGCTGGAACGTCATTGCGGACCTCAACAATGACATCATCGGCAACAGCTGCGGGTCCGACGGCGTTTGCGATTCCACGCATGCGCGCGTTCTTTCCGAAGGCCCGCGCTCGCAGGGGGAGGCGGAGCTTGCGGCGGCGACGCATAGCCTCGGGGGAGAGAATGACGCGCCGTCGCGCAACATCTCGCGTTTTCTCGACAGCCTGGCCGACCGGCTGAAGATCGGCCTCGACGTCCGGCAGATCTGGCGCACTGACCGCTTCGGCCGCGGCGGCGACCATATCGAGTTCCTCAAGCTCGGTTTTCCGGCCGCGCGCATCTCCGTGGCGGTCGAGAATTACAACTGGCAGCACCAGGACGTCCGGGTCGAGAAGGGGGTGCATTACGGCGACACGATCGACCATGTCGATTTCGCCTATCTCGCCAAGATGACGAAGCTGAACATAGCCGCGCTCGCTGCAATCGCGAGCGCCCCGCCACCGCCCGAGCCGAAGGTGGATGGAGCGGTGGCCACCAATACCAGAATCAGCTGGCTGCAGGTGCCTGGCGCGAAACAATATGTGGTGCGGTATCGCAGAACGGATTCGAACCAGTGGCAGGAGTCATCGACCGCTCGCGAGGCGTGCGTTCCGCAAAAAGACGGCACCTGTCTCAACTGGATGAACTTACCCCACATCCGCGTCGACGATTGGGTGTTCGGCGTTTCCTCGGTGAGCGAGGACGGGTTCGAGAGCCCGGTCGCCTCCGCAGTCCCGGGCGGTGCGTTCAAGGCATACGTCGCGCCGCCCGGCATCACGAAATAATGGGGCGAGCGGACCCTCGCGACACTGACAGACCGGCGGAACAGCGGCCACTCGCGGGCATCGCACTGCGGCTTCTGACTGCGCTCCTCCTCGCCATCATGTTCGCGCTCGTGAAGCTCGTCGCGACGCGCGGCGTGAATGTCGTCGAGAGCCTTTTCTACCGGCAGTGCGGCTCGGCTCTTTGCGCGACCGGTTTGGTCGCGGTGGGGCCGGGCTTCGCTTCGCTCCGGACGCAGCGGGTGTGGGCGCATGTCGGGCGAATGGCGCTCGGGCTCGGGGCCATGGGGCTCAATTTCCTCGCTTTCATCCTGCTCCCGCTCGCCGAGGCCACGACGATCGGCTTTTCGGTCCCGATCTTTTCGGTGATCCTCGCAGCGCTAGTCCTCGGGGAGCCGACTGGCAGGTGGCGCTGGAGCGCCGTCGCCGCGGGTTTCGTCGGGGTGCTGCTGATCGTGCAGCCGGGCAGCGGCGACGTACCGCTGCTCGGAGCATCGGTCGCAACCGTCGCCGCCTTGCTGACCGCGTCCGTGACCATCGTGATCCGGCGGCTCGGCGCTACGGAGCGCGCGGGGACGACGGTCTTCTGGTTCGCGGTGAGCTCGCTCGTTCCGCTGGGTCTTGCGATGCTGGTGTTCGGAAGGTCGCACGATGCTGCGGCCTGGATGATGCTCGGCGGCCTGGCTCTTGCTGGCGGGCTTGCCCAGCTAACACTCACAGGAGCGCTTCGGCTCGCGCCCGTCGCGCTCGTGATGCCGATGGACTACACGAGCCTGCTCTGGGCCCTCCTCCTGGGTTCGTGGATTTTCGGCGAAGTCCCGACGCCGTGGATCTGGATCGGGGCTCCGGTCATTATCGCGAGCGGGCTAGTGATCGTCTGGCGCGAGCATCGGCTTCACCGCGCCGCGGCATTGTCCGCCGGGGTCGCGGCTCCCAACTAGGGAGGCGTAAGGAGCAAGTCATGGCTGGCGGATGGACGCGGGACGGCGCGGTTCAGGATCAGATCGACGACACCGTGAAGGACGCGATCCTTCGCGCCCGGGCGCTCACGCCGAAGGGAGAAAGCGCCGAGGAATGCGACGATTGCGGAGAGCCCATCCCGAAGAAGCGGCGCGAGGCGCTGCCGGGCGTCCGCACCTGCGTCGCCTGCCAGTCCGAGCGCGACAAAGCGGTGGTCCATTCGACCATCAATCGCCGAGGCAGCAAGGATAGCCAGCTGCGTTAGGGGCGTTTAGGGCCGATCCATGGCCCGCAAGCGTTCCGCCGAACTTCCCAGTCGCAAGCAAATCCTCGACTTTATCGCGACGTCGGACCAGCCCGCCGGCAAGCGCGAGATTGCGCGGGCGTTCGGGCTTCGCGGCGACGGGAAGATCGCGCTCAAGCGGCTGCTCAACGACATGGCGGACGAAGGCCTGATCGAGACTGGTCGGGCGCGGGCCTTCAACAAGGCCGGCGGGATCCCGCGGGTGACCGTGCTGAGGATCGTCGAGGCCGATGACAGCGGGCATGTCTTCGGCACGCCCGAGCAATGGGATGCCGACACACCCGCGCCGAAGCTTCGGATCATTGAGAAGGAGCGGAAGGGCGCGCTCGGCATCGGCGACCGTGTCCTTGCGCGCACCGAGGAGCGCGGAGACAAGTTCGTCGCGCATCCGCTGAAGAAGCTCGCGAAGAAGCAGGAGCTGGTGCTCGGCGTGCTCCGGCAGGAGGGGACGCGCTTCTGGCTGACGGCGGTCGAGAAAAAGGAACGGCGCGAGCTTCCGATCGGCGATGTGGCCGACGGCGAGGCCGGCGACCTCGTCCTGTGTGAAGTCTCGGGCAGCGGAGGCCGCGTGAGCGCGCGGGTCGACGCGGTGCTCGGCGACCCCTTCGCGCCGAAGAGCTTCAGCCTGATCGCGATCCACAAACACGACCTCCCCCACGAATTTAGCGAAGCCGCCATCGCGGAGGCCACGCGGGTGGCGAAGCAGCCGCTGGGCGAGCGCGAGGACCTGACGCACCTGCCGATCGTCGCCATCGATCCCGCCGACGCGCGCGACCATGACGACGCCATCTGGGCCGCGCGCGACGAGGACGAGGACAATCAGGGCGGGTGGAAGGCGATCGTCGCGATCGCCGACGTCAGCTTCTACGTCCGCCCCGACACGCCGCTCGACAAAGGCGCGCGGTCGCGCGGCAACAGCGTCTATTTCCCCGACCGCGTTGTGCCGATGCTCCCAGAGGAGCTGTCCGCGGACATTTGCTCACTGAAGGAAGGCGAGGACCGCGCCGCGATGGCTTGCCACCTCACCGTTGCGAAGGACGGGACCATCAAGAGCTGGCGCTTCACGCGGGCGAAGATCCGGGTCGCCGCGAACATCGCCTATGAGGATGCTCAGGCGGCGATCGACGCCTCCGCGGAGGAGCGGGTCGACGTTGCCTCGCCGGTCTGCTCGATGCCGGAGGTCGAAGGGCGGGTCCCGCAGGAACTGGTCGAGACGGCGCTGAAGCCGCTGTGGGGCTGCTGGCGGGCATTGCTCGCCGCCCGTAACAAGCGCGAGCCGCTCGAGCTCGACCTGCCCGAGCGCCAGGTCGTGCTCGACGAGAAAGGCCGCATCGAATCCGTGGCTGGGCGCGAACGGCTCGACGCGCACCGGCTGGTCGAGGACTTCATGATCGCGGCCAACGTCGCCGCTGCCCGCGCCCTGGAAGCGAAGAAGGCGCCGGTGATGTACCGCGTCCACGAGCCGCCGAGCCGGGTGAAGCTCGAAGCGCTCAAGGACTATCTCGACACGTTCGACATCCCGTTCACGCTCGGCCAGGTCATCAAGCCGGCCACCTTCAACCGCATCATCGAACGCGTCGGCGAGTCCGACTTCCGGCCCGAGATAATGGAGCAGTTGCTGCGGACGCAGATGCAGGCCCGCTACGCGCCCGACCGCCTCGGCCATTTCGGGCTAGCGCTCGGCACCTACGCGCATTTCACTTCGCCAATCCGGCGCTACGCCGACCTGCTCGTCCACCGCGCGCTCGTCAGCGCCTACAATCTCGGCGACGGCGGTCTCCCGCCCGAAGACGCGGAGCATTTCGAGCGGATAGGCGAGCAGATTTCCGGCCTCGAACGCCGGGCGATGGAAGCCGAGCGCGAGACGGTCGACCGCTATGTCGCCGCTTTTCTCTCCGACCAGCGCGGGCAGGTCGTCATGTGCCGGATTACTGGTGTTCAGCCATTCGGCTTCTTCGCCACCGTCGTCGACTTCGGCGGCGACGGTTTGGTCCCGGTATCGACCATCGGCGACGAATACTTCCGCTACGACGAGAAGGCGCAGCAGTTGGTCGGCGAGGACACGGGCACGGCCTACCGCCAGGGCCAGAAGCTGCGCCTCCGCATCGCCGAGGCCGATCCCGTCTCCGGCTCACTCCGCTTCGAGCTGCCCGACCAGTCCGAAGGCGCGCGTCCGCAGCCCGAGCGCCGCGACCGCATCCGCACCACCTCCCGCCGCGGCAGGCCGCCGAACATCCGCCACCAGTCGCGACGGCGCTAACGGCCACGCGCAACCTTTCTCCCGCCACGTCATTGGATGGGCGGGAGATCCAGCATGGCCTACAAAATCGCAATCATCGTCGGCAGCCTTCGTAAGGACAGCCTCAACCGAAAGGTCGCTCGCTCGATCTGCGCGCTTCGTGGCGACAATCTCGATTGCTCGATGGTCGAGATCGGCGACCTGCCGCTTTACAATCAGGACCTAGATCAGAACCCGCCCCCGCAATGGGCGCGATTCCGCGAGCAGGTCGGCGCGGCGGATGGAGTCCTGTTCGTTAGCCCCGAATACAACCGCGGCATCCCCGGCGTGCTCAAGAATGCGATCGACGTCGGCTCGCGGCCCTATGGGCAAAGCGTCTTCGACAAGAAGCCGGCGGCCATCGTCACCGCTTCACCCGGCGCCATCGGCGGCTTCGGTGCCAACCACCAGATCCGGCAGGCGGCGGTGTTCCTGAACATGCCAATCATGGCACAGCCGGAAGCCTATCTTGGCCATGTCACCGACGATAGCTTCGACGAGAGCGGCTGTCTCAAGGAGGGGCCGCTGAAGGAGCTGATCGCGAACCTCGCGCACGCGTTCCACGACTGGGTCGAGATGATCATGCGGTCGCGCCAGCTTCTGGCCGAAGATTCCGCGCATACGAGCCAGAAGGCGAAGGAACACGCCTGACACTTGGCGGCGGTTCGGCCGCTTCCCTAAGCTTGCGGCCCTAACGTCTTTTGGAGGATCGGATGGAGTTACCCTGGCTTTCGCGTTGGCAACCGCAAGTGCACGCGCTGCTTCGGATCGTCGCGGGTCTGCTGTTCCTAGAGCATGGGACGGCGAAGCTCTTTGCTTTCCCGCTATTTCCGCAAGGCATGCCGCACCCGCTGCCGACGATGATCCTCGCGTCGGCGGTCATCGAGCTCGTGTGCGGTCTGTTGATCACGCTAGGACTGTTCACTCGTCTAGCCGCGTTCGTCGCGTCGGGCGAGATGGCAGTGGCCTATTTCATGGCGCATGCGCCGAAGGGTTTTTGGCCGATTGCCAACATGGGCGAACCGGCGATCCTCTACTGCTTCATATTCCTGTTCCTCGCCGCGGCCGGCGCGGGCGCGTGGAGCATCGACGGCGCGCGGCTGAAGAAGGAGCCTATCCACTAGGTGACCTTGGCGCGCTCCTTGAAGCGCGATTGGTCCCATTCGCGAGTGGCGAGGATGTTGGCGAGGATCTCCGCGGCGCGGACGATCTCGCCGAAGCCGTTGTAGAGCGGCGCGAAGCCGAAGCGCATCAGGTCGGGGGCGCGAAAGTCGCCGACCACCCCGCGCGCGATCAGCGCCTGCATCACGGCGTACGCCTCGGGATGGGCAAAGACGACGTGGCTTCCGCGCTGCGCCGGGTCGCGTGGTGAGCCGAGACGGACCTCGCTTCCGCAGCGGGCCTCGACCTCGTCGACAAACAGCTTCGAGAGTTTGCGCGCTTTCGCTTCCACGTCGCGCATGGCGATGCCGTCGAAAGTGTCGATGCCCGCTTCCAGCGCGGCCATAGCCAAGATTGAGGGCGTGCCGGTCAGGAAGCGGAGTACCCCTTCGCTCGGCTGATATTCGTCCACGAAGGCGAAGGGATCGGCATGCCCCATCCAGCCCTGAAGCGGGTTCCTCAGCTCGCCCTGGAGCCTCTCCGCGACATAGATGAAGGCCGGCGCGCCGGGCCCGCCGTTCAGATATTTGTAGCCGCAGCCCACGGCCAAATCGCAGCCGGTCCCGTCGAGATCGAGCTCGATCGCGCCCGCGCTATGGGACAGATCCCAGACCGTGAGCGCGCCTGCCGAATGCGCTGTCTCGTTGATGCCCCGCATGTCGTGGATCGCGGCCGAGCGGTAATCGACATGCGTCAGAGTCACGACCGCAACCTGCTCATCGATCGCGTCGGCGATGTCGCCGGCCGGAACCGACCTGAGCTCGACGCCAAGCATGTCGGCGAGTCCCTGGGCGACATAGTGGTCGGTCGGGAAGTCGGCTTGTTGGCTTAGGATCGTCCTTCGACCGGGCCGGGCCTGAACCGCCGCAGCGAGCAGCTTGAACAGCGACACGCTCGTCGAATCCGCGATGAGCAGCTCGTCCGGCCTGGCGCCGACAATCGGCGCGAGCTTCGCGGCGATGCGGGTCGGCCAGTCGATCCAGCCATGCTTGTTCCAGCTGGCGATAAGATCCTCGCCCCACTGCTGCTCGGCCGTTCCGCCGAGGGCGGCTGGCGCTGCAGCGGGCAAAGCGCCAAGCGAATTGCCGTCGAGATAGATGGTGCCGTCGGGTAGCCGGAACCGCTCCCGCGTAAAAGCCAGCGGATCGGACGCGTCGGTCACAGCTTGGGCAATGTGACCCCGCGCTGGCCCATATATTTGCCGGCGCGGTCGGCGTAGCTCACCTCGCACGGCTCATTGCCCTGCAGGAACAGGAACTGGCACGCGCCCTCGTTCGCGTACACCTTGGCCGGCAGCGGCGTCGTGTTCGAGAATTCCAGCGTCACATGGCCTTCCCAGCCCGGCTCCAGCGGAGTCACGTTCACGATGATTCCGCAACGCGCGTAGGTCGACTTGCCGAGGCAGATCACCATCACGTCGCGCGGCACCCGGAAATATTCGACCGTGTGCGCAAGCGCGAAGCTGTTCGGCGGAATGATGCAGACGTCGGTCGTCCGGTCGACGAAGCTGTTCGACGCGAAGTCCTTCGGGTCGACTGTCGCCGAATCCACGTTCGTGAAAATCTTGAAATGGTTCGAAACCCGCGCGTCATAGCCGTAGGACGAAAGTCCGTAGCTGATGCAGCCCTCGCGCCGCTGCGCCTCGACGAACGGCTCGATCATGCCGTGCGTCTGCGCCTGTTCGCGAATCCAGCGGTCTGAAAGGATGCTCATGGCGCATGAGAGAAGCGGCTGCGGCCGCCAAGTCAAGCGGTCGGGCCGCCCGCGAAACTGTGGCGAATTGAACACGCCACATTGCGATTTTGGGCGGCACTATTTCTCTGTGGATGACTGCCGTTTCGCGTTTCTGACAGTTCCTGCGGGCACCTATCGGATTCGTGCACAACTTATCCCCAATCGTGCTACATTTGTTCTTGCTTGATGTAGGGCCGCACGAGCGTAGGAGCCTCACATGGCCGAAGTCATCCGCATCGCCGAGTCTGCGTCAGAGACCGCAACCCAAGTCCTGCCGCAGAACGTCGAGGCCGAGGCTGCGCTGTTGGGCGCGTTGATGATCGACAACCGGCTGGTCGAAGATGTGCAGCTGAAGTTGAAGCCGCACCATTTCTTCGAATCGCTTCACGGACGCATTTACGAAGCGATCCTGAAGCTGACCGACAGTAACCGCGTAGCGAACCCGGTAACTTTGCGTCCTTTGTTCGAGGGCGACGAAAGTATAAAAGAAGTTGGCGGGCCCGCATATTTGGCGCAATTGACCGGATCGGGAGCGGCCGTGATCGGTGCCCGGGACTTTGCGGGCCAGGTCTACGACCTGGCGTTGCTCCGGGCCTTGATCGGCGTAGGCCGCGACCTGGTGGAAGGCGCGCTCGATACGAGTGAGGATGTTGCCCCCCTCGCTCAGATCGAGCGCGCCGAGTCCGCGCTCTACTCGGTGGCCGAGGAGGGCGGCGCCGAGGGCCGGGCGAAATCATTTTCCGATGCGACCAGGGACGCGCTCGAAATCGCCGAGAAGGCGCTCAACAGCGGCGGCCATCTCTCGGGCCTCACGACAGGCATCGATGGCATCAATTCCAAGGTCGGCGGTCTTCACAATTCCGACCTCGTGATCCTTGCCGGCCGTCCCGGCATGGGGAAGACCTCGCTCGCGACCAACATCGCCTTCGCCGCCGCTCAGCGGTTCGCGCGCGACCTCGAGGATGGCATTGAAGCCGCGAAGTCGGCGGGCGCGCCGACCGCCTTCTTCAGCCTCGAAATGTCCGCGGACCAGCTCGCCACGCGTATCCTCGCCGAGCAGTCCGGGATCAGCTCGGAAAACCTCCGGATGGGCAAGATCAGCCAGCAGGAGTTCCGCCAGCTCGCGCGCGCCGCCGGCGAGCTTCAGAGCCTGCCGCTCTACATTGACGACACGCCCGGCCTGACGATCGCGGCGCTGCGCACGCGCGCCCGCCGGCTGAAGCGGCAAAAGGGCATCGGCTTTGTCGTGGTCGACTATCTTCAGTTGCTCCAGGGTAGCGGACGCGGATCGAACGACAATCGCGTGCAGGAAATTTCCGAGATCAGCCGAGGTCTCAAGCAGCTCGCGAAGGAACTCGAGGTTCCGGTGCTCGCGCTGTCACAGCTGAGCCGCGCCGTGGAGCAGCGCGAGGACAAGCGTCCTCAACTATCCGACCTTCGTGAATCGGGCTCGATCGAGCAGGACGCCGACATGGTGTGGTTCGTCTATCGCGGCGACTATTATTTGGCGGCGAAGAAGCCGGACGACGACCATCCCGATTTCGCGGCTTGGCGCGAGGAAATGGACAGGATTTACGGTCGCGCCGATTTGATCGTCGCGAAGCAGCGGCACGGCTCCACCGGCACGGTCCGTATGAAGTTCGACAGCCGCATCACGAAGTTCAGTGACGCCGTCAATGACGGCTATATGCCGGAGGTGCGCGGCTAGGCCCGCCGACGGTTCCCGGGGAGGGGGGAATGAGGGCGTCGGTGTAACAGCCGGCGCCCTCAGTCATTTGGCGCAGTCCGTTTATGGCCCGACGTCGTCGGAGCTCTCGGGCTGCTGGATCTGCTGCGGCGGGCCAGGCGCGAGCTCTAGTGCCTTCGCGATATTCTCGTCCCAGCCGTAATAATCGGGACGGAACTGGATCCGCGAGCCGTCCCAGAAAACGGTCTGGTAGAGCAGGCGCACAGGAATCTGGTTCGGCAGCTTGATGAAGCTCTCGTCGTCGCCCTGCATCGCCTCCTGGAATTGGTCCAGGACGCCTTCCTGCTCGGCGAGCGCGGTCGCGAAACCAACCGCATCTTCGACCCTGACGCAGCCATGGCTGCGGTGCCGGTCGTCGAGGCCGAACACGGCCTTGGCAGGCGTGTCGTGAAGATAGATCGCCTCATCGTCCTGCATGTCGAACTTGACCATGCCGAGCGAGTTCTTCGGGCCGGTTTCCTGCACCCAATGCCCATCCTTCTGGACGAACTGGTTTTCGGCGAGCCACGCCTGTCCTTTGTCTTCGACCTCCTTCGCGGCAATGCCGTCGGGGACCCTCCACGTCGGCTTAGCGACCAGGCGGTACATCGGCGCCTGAAGCTGCGGCGTCGGCTTGTCCGGCTCGCCGTTGATCACCTTGCGATGATCGACGTGCTGTCCGTCGCGCCAATAGTCGAGGAAGGACGCGGCGGTGTTGACGTCAATGCGGGTTTTCGGCGGATCGCGCTGCAGCCAGCGCAGCCTTTCCATCGCTACGGCGAGCTGCCGCGCGCGGAACGTGGGGCCGGTGCTCAAGGCGCCGATCGTCGCTTTGCCGAGAACGCCGTCGGGCTTTGTTCCGGAATCTGACTGGAACTGCTTCACGGCCGCGACCAACGCCGGGGTGTAGGTATCCGATGCTCCGGCGTTCGGTTGCTGCGACGGCGGGTCGGGCGGGAGGTAACCGCCCGAACGAAGCACGGCGACGATCGCCGGGATGCGCGCGTCGCGAGCCCCGGGCTTGATCGGCTTGTCGGCGGGAATCGGTTGCTGGTCGGCCTGCGCGGCCTGCTTGGCGTAGCTCAGGAAGGCCTGTCCAAGCGCCTTATATTCCTCCGTCTGCGGCGCCAGCGAGTTCAGCCATTCGCCGACGTTGCCGTTCTGGATCGCCTGTTGCAGCCCCGCCCGCACGTCCGTCTTCGCGCGCGGAATCGTGTAGACTTCGTGGAGCTTGGTCGGGTCGGTGTAACCGTTGGCAAGGGCCGACGCATATTTCAGCCCAGCCTGGACGAGCGCCTCGCCCTTCTCGCCCCCCTTGAGGAAGAGGTCCGGCCTGAGGCCGTGCGAAGGCGCCTCAGCGATCGCATCGCGGATCTGCTGCTCGGACTTGCTGTCGAGCGTAATGCCTGACTGCTCGGCCGCGGCGTTGCCATCGGGCTGGTTGGAGGATTTCTCGCCGTAGGAGCAGGCGGAGAAGGCGGTGCACAGGGCAAGGCCGATGGCCGTGCCGATCAATTTACGTTGGGTCACAAAGTGCTTGAACGCCGCGACACGCAAAACGGATGCATGGCTGTTTCAGGAAGGGTCAGTCTTCCTGCAGATTGGGGTCGCGAAGACCCTGTCCGATCGCGGCGCGAGCGAGCTCGGCTTCGCTGCTCGTCACCGGGTACGCGCAATAATCGGCGGCGTAGAAGGCGCTCGGCCGGTGATTGCCCGAAAGACCGACGCCCCCGAAGGGCGCATTTGACGGGGCTCCATTGGTCGGCTTGTTCCAGTTGATCACGCCCGCGCGGACGTTGGCCCAGAACTTGTCGTACATTGCGGGGCTGCCGCCAATGAGGCTCGCGGCAAGGCCGAAGCGGGTGCTGTTCGCCTCGTCGATAGCCGCGTCGAAATCCTTGACGCGGATGAGTTGAAGCACCGGCCCGAAAATCTCCTCATCCGGCCGTTCCTTGGCTCCAGTCATGTCGATCAGCGCGGGCGACAGGAAGGGCATGTCCTCCATCCTTCGCTGGAGCTGTCGGATGGGCTTGCCGCCCTTCATCATGAGGTTGACCCACTGCTCCTGAACGAGGTCAGCCGAAGGATTGTCGATCACGGGCCCCATGAACGGCTGCGGCTCTGCGAACGGCTGGTCGACGAGGATCCGGTCCATCAGCTTGCAGAGCGAATTGATCAGGTCGATTTCCTGTCCCTCTTCGACGATCAGCCGGCGTGCCGCCGTGCAGCGCTGACCGGCGCTGAGGAACGCGGATTGCGCAATGATCGTCGCCGCGGCGTCGATGTCCTTGGCATCCCAGACCACGAGCGGGTTGTTGCCGCCGAGCTCGAGCGCGAGAATCTTCTGCGGCGTCTCGGAGAATTGCTTGTGCAGCGAGGCGCCCGCCCGGGCCGAACCGGTGAAGAGGAGGCCATCGATGCCCGGCTGGCCCGCAAGCGCGCGGCCCTCGTCCGGCCCGCCGATGAGAAGGCGGACAACGCCTTCGGGGATGCCCGATTCGTGGAAGCAGCGGACGAGGAACTCGCCGGTCCCGGGGGTCTTCTCCGACGGTTTGAAGACGACCGTGTTGCCTGCGATCAGGGCCGGGACGATGTGCCCGTTCGGAAGGTGCGCGGGGAAATTGTACGGACCGAGGACCGCAAGAACGCCGTGCGGCTTGTGGCGGACGGCGATGCGGTCACCCAGCGCGGCCTCCATCTTCCGTTGCGGTGTCCGCTCGGCATAGGCCTGGATCGAGATCTGGACCTTGTTGACGACGGCGCCGACCTCGGTCTTCGCTTCCCACAGCGGCTTGCCGGTTTCCTTCGAGATGATCTCCGCGAATTCCGCTTCCTTGGCGCGAACGACGTTCGCGAAGCGCCTCAGCGATTCGACGCGGAAGGAAGTGGAATGCGCCGCCCAGCCGGGCCAGGCCGCGCGCGCAGCAGCGACTTCCGCTGCGGCATCGCCGGTTTCGCCGGACCACACCAGCTCGCCCGTTGCTGGGTTGGTGGAATTCAGCAGTTGCCCCACGGCACCGCGCTCCACCCGCCGCGCGGCTTCGTCAAGCTGTTGGTGCATCCTGGTCCATTGCCTCACCCATACGTTGAATAGATGTAATCTTCTCTTCGAATGGCCGCCAGTCGTCGCGTTCCGCGATGGCCGACCAGATCGCCTCGACTTCGTCGATATGCATCGAACAGGGCGCTTCGTCTGACCAATATGGGTGCGATCGGGGCCGCTCGCGTCCGTTCAGTAGCCGCGCCAGTTGGCGGAATTCTTCACGCGGATAAGCCTGCTCGCCGGGGTCGCGGCCTCCCCGCCAGTCGAAGAAGACCCGGTCGATCGGCTGCACTCGAGTTGCCAGCGCCTTGATCAGCGCAGCGGCGACATCAGCGTCGTTCGGTCCGGCACCGATACCGAGCCGGCGGATCATTGCGCCGACGAGTGCTTGCTCGAAGAGCGTGCTCCACCCAGCGAGCAGGTCGGAGAGCGGCGGCGCCTCGGCGATCAGCGAAAGGCATCCGGCGAGCTGCGCGACGTCCCAGTGAATTGCCTCGGGCTGCCGTCCGAATGCGTACAATCCGTGATGGTCGAAATAGGCGGCCGTAAATTCCGGGTCCCAGTCGGGCGCGAACCGCCACGGGCCATAGTCGAAGCTCTCGCCGGTGATGTTGATATTGTCGCTATTGAGCACGCCATGCACGAAGCCCGCCGCGAGATAGCCGGCGGCAAGCGTCGCAGTCGATTGGCAGACCAGATCGAACAAGCGGAGCGCGTTCGTCTGGTCGTCGTCGGCCGCCGGCTCGGCGTACAAATTGTCGAGGCAGTAGCGGACCAGCTTCTTCAGATTGTCGACCTGCCCGAAGAAAGCGAGACGCTGGAAAGTGCCGATCCGGATATGACCATGGCTGAGGCGGGTCAGCACCGAGGAGCGCGTCGGCGAGGGTTCATCCCCGCGTTCCAGCGCTTCCCCGGTTTCGAACAGGGCAAAGCTTTTCGACGTGTTCACGCCGAGCGCTTCGAGCATCTCGGTCGCGAGCACTTCGCGAACGCCGCCCTTCAGCGTCAGCCGGCCGTCGGCGTGCCGGCTGTAGGGCGTCTGGCCCGATCCTTTGGTCCCAAGGTCGAGCAGCCGATCACGATCGTCGCGCAGCTGCGCGAAGGTGAAGCCACGCCCGTCGCCAATCTCCGGATTGTACACGCGAAACTGGTGCCCGTGGTACCGAAGCGCGAGCGGCTCCGGGAGATTGTCCGCCAGCGGTTCGAACCGGCAGAAGTGTGCGATCCATTCGTCGTCCCTGAAGTCGAACCCGATCCGCTTGGCCCAGCGCCGGTTGAGGAAGCGCGGCGTGCACTGCGGGAAACTGGCCGGCTGCACGGAATCGTAGAAGTCGGGCCCGAGAGCCAGGAGCTTGGGATCGGGCCGGTAGGATGCCATCGCGCCCCAAAGGTGGAGATGCGGAACGGGTTCCGCTAGTCACCGGCCGATGGGCGGCAAAACCGAGGCCATCGTGGAGGAACTGCGCGCCTGGGGCCTCACGCTGCCCGGCGCACACCGAAAATCACCCTGGCCGGATCACGACGATCTCGCGGTCAAGGACAAGACCTTCGCTTACCTTCCCGGGAAGGGGAAGCCGTTCGGCCCTCGTGCAAGCTGCCCTACACTGGCTACGAGGCGCTCCAGCTGCCCTATGCCGAGCCGACCGGCTACGGCCTCGGCAAGAGCGGGTGGGTCAGCTTCAACCCGCCGGAAGACCGGCTACCCGGCATTGGACAGCTCAAGGCGTGGATTGAGGAAAGTTATCGCGCCCAGGCGCCGCGCAAGCTCGTGAAGGAGCTCGACGAGCGCCTTTAGGCGACCAGCTTCTTGAGCTTTGCGAGCGCTTCCCGCTCCGGTTCGTCGGAAGCAATGGTCGTTACGAATTTCCCGTTGCGGTCGAACAGCAGCACCGCGGCGCTATGCTCCATTTCCTTGCCGGCCATCGGATGTGCCGACGGCTGCGCGAAGATTCCGTACTGCTTCTTCACCTGATCGATCTCGGCCTGCGATCCGGTCAATCCGATGATCGGCGAGTTGAACAGGCCGGCGTACTGGCCGACCTCTTTGGGTCCGTCATGGGCCGGGTCGATGGTGACGAAGACGATGTTGAACGCCTTTTCGCCGGCGGATTCCTTGCGAAGCTTCACGAGGCGGGACAGCGTGGTCGGGCAGACGTCGCCGCAGCGGGTGAAGCCGAAGTAGATCGCGTAGGGCTTTGCCGTGAGCGTGGCGCTCGAGAAGGGCTTTCCATCCGGGCCGACGAGCGTGAACGGACCGCCGAAGCTCGATTGCGCCGTTGCCGGCCCCTCGGATGTTGAAGACTGGCCGCGAAGAACCATCACGCCCACCGCGACGATCGCGAAAGCCACGATGATCCACAGAAGCACGCGGATCCGCCTGAGGTTCGGGGCCGGGGGGACGGTGTCGGTCACACCTGCTGCTCGCTCATTGGCACTGTCCTTGCAACGTTACCGGTGATGGTGATCGAAGGAATGAAGTCGCGGGACGTTGCGCCTGTCCGATATCGGACAACAGGCGTTCGTGTCCGGACAGGGGGAGGTGGAGGCCCGAGCCGGAATCGAACCGGCGTGCAAGGATTTGCAGTCCTCTGCGTAACCACTCCGCCATCGGGCCGGGGAGAGCGCGGGTCTTTGCCGCGACGTTCACCGCCGGGTCAAGCCCAGTGTCGCGACTGCCCATCTTTCGATGAATGGCGGTTGGCGCCGCATCACGGTACAGATAAGAGCCCCCGAACCTTGAAGTGTAACTGTGTTATGGGCATATAACAGTAATGACCGTTCAGAGTCCGATCCCCGATTTCCGCGCGGCGCGCGCAGCGATGGTCGAGAGCCAGTTGCGGCCGCAGGGGGTCACGGATCCCGCGGTGCTCGACGCGATGGGAAGCATCGCGCGCGAAAAATTCCTGCCGCCTGAAACCCGGCCGCTCGCTTATGTCGACCGCGGCGTCTCGATGGGCGAGGGCCGTTTCCTTCCGGCTCCAGCCGTGCTCGGCTCGCTCCTCACGCAGATGACGCCGCGGCGCGGCCAGCGAGCGCTGATCGTTGGAGCGGGCACCGGCTATTCGGCGGCGGTCCTGGCTGCGATCGGACTGTCCGTGACCGCGCTGGAAAGCTCGGCGGCGCTAGCGGCCTCGGCTCGCGACAATAATGTCGATGTCGTCGAAGGCCCGCTCGAGGCGGGATGGAAGAAGGGCGCTCCCTTTGACCAGATCCTGTTCGACGGAGCTGTCGAACATATTCCTGATGCGCTGATTGCCCAGCTCGCTGACGGCGGCCGCCTCGGCGCCGGTTTGTTTGACCGGGGAATCACACGCTTGATCGTCGGCCGGAAGGTCGGCGGCGCCTTCGGTTATTTATCCTTGAGCGATGCCGGGGTCCCGGCTCTTCCGGGCTTCGCACGTCCCAAGTCGTTTACGTTTTAAGGGGGTCAGTAAAGTGTTTCGCAAGCTCGTAACCGGATCGCTGATTGCTGCCCTGATGGCCGGCACGGCGAGCGCCGATACGCTGCGCGATGCGCTCGTGTCGGCCTATCAGACGAATCCGACGCTCACCGCGCAGCAGCAGGCGCTTCAGGCGACGGACGCCACCGTCGCAATCGCCAAGGCGGCCGGCCGTCCGCAGATCAGCGGGCAGCTCGGGATCAACCGCGACCTCAGTCGGAGCGGGATCCTCGAAACCGGCGGGCATGGACCGACCCTCTCGGCCGGACTGGATGTCAGCTACCCTTTATTCAACGGCGGCAGCGTCCGTAACAACGTGCGCGCCGCCCAGACCCGCGTCGAAGCCGGACGGGCGACTCTGCGTGCCGTCGAAGGCGACGTCTTCACGAATGCAGTTACGGCTTACATGGATGTGATCCGCGACCGCGCCATCGTCGAACTGAACCAGAACAACGTGAGGGTTCTCGACACGAATCTCGAGGCCACGCGCGACCGATTCCAGATCGGCGACCTGACGCGCACCGACGTCGCGCAGTCGGAAGCCCGGCTCCAGCTCGGCCGCTCCCAGCTGGCCGAGTCGCAAGGCAATCTGACGGGGAGCGAGGCGCGGTATCGGCAACAGATCGGTCACCCGCCCGGCAACCTTGCGCCGCCGCCGCCGTTGCCGCCGCTTCCGGCGACCCCGGACGAGGCCGTCCGGATCGCGCTGGCGAACAATCCCGACCTCGTCGCGATTTCGCGCTCGGCGATCGCCGCCGGTTACGACGTGCGCGTTGCCGAGGCCACCCGGCTGCCGACGCTGTCGGCGGTGGGAAGCGGTACCTATGTGAACGAGCTGGGCGGCGCGATCGGCAATTCGACCACCGGCACCGTTCCGAGCACCGGCGGTCAGACGTCGGTCGGGCTTCAGGCCAATATTCCCTTTTTCCAGGGCGGGCTTCCGGCGGCGCGGATCCGCGAGGCGCAAGCGCGTGAAGGGCAGGTTCTCGAGCAGGTCGTCGGCACCGAACGGGCGGTCGTGCAGGCCGCGCGCGCCGCCTTCGCCGCTTACGACGCGGCGCAGAAAGCCATCGAGGCGGAAACCGTCGCCGTCCAGGCCAACCAGCTGGCTCTCGAGGGCAACCGCGCCGAGCAGAGCGTCGGTACCCGCACAATTATCGAAGTGCTGAACGCCGAGCAGGAGCTATTGAACTCACAGGTCGCCTTGGTCAGCGCCAAGCGCGATGCCTATGTCGCGGGCTTCCAGCTTCTGAACGCCATGGGCCAGGCCGAAGCGCAGGACCTCGGGCTCGACGGCGGGCCGCTCTACGATCCGCTCGGCAATTACAGGCACGTCGCCAACAACTGGAACGACTGGGCCTCCGACCCGCGGCATCCGACGGTCTCGACGCGGACCGTCAGCCCGCAGGAGATGCCGGCGAACCCGATCGTCACTCCGGCGATCGACCGCGCGACGATCAATCCCGAGCCGGCGATTTCACCGGTCGTGACGATGCCGCCGGCTCCCGCCACGACGCCGCCGCCTCGGGCGACCGGCAACGAGAGAGGATGATCTTTCGGTTTTTCCAGCGAAGTCAGGGGTGACTTCGCCGCGGCATTGAAGCTATCGTCGGTCCATGCAATCCGCCGGCCGCGAACCTTCGATGGAAGAGATCCTCGCTTCGATCAAGAAAGTGATCGCTGAGGAGAAGGGGCTGCGCTCTGGAGCGCGGGTGCAGGCCAACGAGGATGAGCCTCTCGCCGAAGATGCGGAGGAAGGGGACGAAGACGTCCTCGAGCTCAACGAGCTGCTCGCGCCTCCCGCCGACCTCGGGCCGCCGCTGGTCGACGAAGGCGTTGCGGGTCAGAGCCGCCAGGCGCTCGAGGAATTGCAGACCGTCGCCGCCTCGGTTCCGGCGCCGCCGCCCGTGAACCCCCTCGAGGAAGTGGTGCGAGAAATGCTCCGGCCGGCGCTGAAGGCATGGCTCGACGAGAATCTCCCGCAGATGGTCGAGGAACATGTGAAGCGCGAGATTTCGCGGATCACCGGCCGACCGCTCTGACCAACCGTTGACGGGGGCGCGGCGCTCGCTACGCCTGCGTCATGACCAAAGCCCCGCTCTTCCTTGCCGCCGCAGCTTTAGCGCTTGCGGCATCCCCCGTTGCCGCGCGTCCGATGACCGCCGTCGACCTTCAATCGATCCATCGCCTTGGCGCGCCGATTGTCTCGCCTGATGGCCGGACCGCGGTGTTCACTGTCTCCAACACTGACTGGGCCAAGAACAAGCGGGTCAACACCCTCCATCGCCTCGATCTGACCAAGTCCGGCGCGCTGCCGCAGCCGATCGCCGGCGCCCAGAAGGGCCATGACGCGATGTTCTCCGCCGACGGGAGCCTCTGGTTCCTCATGCCCGTCGGCGATCAGGACCAGCTGTTCCGCATGCGCCCCGGCGGCAAGCCGCTGCAGGTCAGCAATTTCCACGGCGACGTCGGCGGCTTCAGGGTTTCCGACAGCGGCAACACGGTCGCTGTCTTTGCCGACCGCGACCTCCGCTGCCGCGACCTCGCCTGCGCGGGATTGCCCAAGAAGCCGGACACCGGCTCGGGCCGCACCTACGATCAGCTCTTCATCCGGCATTGGGACAGCTGGGCCGAGCCCGGCGTCCGCTCGCGCCTGTTCACCTTCCCGGTTGCGGGCGCGAAGCTCGCCGGCGCCGGCATTCCGGTCGAAGGCAATCTTGTTGGCGACTCTCCCTCCAAGCCGTTCGGCGGGGCTGAGGAGATCGCGATCTCGCCCGACGGCCGCACCATCTACTTCGCTCTCCGCGAGGCCGGGCGGACCGAGGAGCTTTCGACCAACCTCGACATCTTCTCTGCGCCGGCGGACGGCAGCACTGCG
>Ga0070671_100000677_pt1 | contig 24417 bp, 18 predicted proteins | sample KBSS73metaG_FD_65341 | JGI IMG/M metagenome (GOLD analysis project Ga0070671, IMG submission 65341) | Switchgrass rhizosphere microbial communities from Kellogg Biological Station, Michigan, USA - KBS S7-3 metaG | ecosystem: Host-associated > Plants > Roots > Rhizosphere > Soil ...
GCGCGCGATCATTTCCTCGGCTGCGAGGCCGTCACGGGGCGCGGCGAGCGGTTCAAGGCCGGCGGCCGCGTCGTGAAGAACGTGACGGGCTACGAAGTGCCGAAGGTGCTCGCGGGCTCGTGGGGCACGCTCGCGGTGCTCACGGCGGTCACCGTGCGCGTCGCGCCGCTGCCCGAGACCGAGTGCACGCTCGTCGTGCCGAGCGCCACGGCCGACGACGCGTTGCTCGTGATGAGCGCCGCGCTCGGCTCGCCGCACGACGTGTCGGCCGCGGCGTTCGACGCTGAGCTCGGCTGCGTGCTGCGCATGGAGGGATTCGCCGCATCGGTCGACGCGCGGGAGGCTGCGCTCGCGCGGATGTTGCGCGGGGCCTGGAGCGCGGAGTCGGGCGCTGCCGGCGCGCCGCAGCGGCTGGTGTCTGCGCGTGGAGAGATCGCGACGCTCGGCGCTGACGAATCGCGCGCGCTCTGGGCCGCGATCGGCGGCGCGGTCGCGCTCGCACCGTGGCCCGTCGTTTGGCGAATCTCCGTGCCGCCGACGGACGCGCCGCGCGTGCTCGCGGCGCTCGCGCCCGAGCGCCACCTGCTCGACTGGGGCGGCGGCCTGATCTGGGCTGCGTTCTCGTCCGTCGAGTCAGCGCGAGTGCGTGGCGCGCTACGCGAAGGCCACGCGACGTTGTTCAAAGCGCCGCGCGAAGCGCGCGCCGCGAACGCGGTATTCCATCCGCAGCCGCCCGCGCTCGCGCTTGCCACGGAGCGCCTGAAGCACGCGTTCGACCCCGGCGGCCGTTTGAGCCCCGGGCGGCTCGGCTGAGATCAGCCCCGAAAGAAGCCATGCAGACGCGTTTCACCGCCGCGCAGTTGCAAGATCCCGGAGTCGCCGCGTGCGAGCCGATCCTGCGCAAGTGCGTGCACTGCGGATTTTGCACTGCGACCTGTCCAACCTACGTGCTGCTCGGAGACGAGCTCGACAGCCCGCGCGGCCGGATCTACTTGATCAAGGAGATGCTCGAGAACAATCGGCCCGCGAGCGCGGAGGTCGTGTCGCATGTCGATCGCTGCCTCTCGTGCCTCGCATGCATGACGACATGCCCGTCGGGCGTCCACTACCAACACCTGATCGATCACGCGCGCGTGCACGTCGAGAAGACGTATCGCCGCCCGCTGCTCGAGCGCGCGCTGCGCGCGTCGCTCGCCGCGGTGCTGCCGTACCCGCGCCGGTTCGGTGCGGTGCTGGCGCTCGTGCCGCTCGCGCGGCCGTTCGCGAAATTATTGCCGGCCCGCGTGCGCGCGATGCTCGAGCTCGTGCCGGTGCGCTCGCGGCCGGACGCCGTAGTCACGGTCGCTGACCGACGCACGGCCGAGGCAGATTCGGGCGCCCACGCGCCGGACGAAGCAGAGCGTCGAGCCGCCAACGACGGCCGCCGCGTGTTTCGCGCCCGAGGCGAGCGCCGCGCGCGGATCGGCTTGCTCACCGGCTGCGTGCAAACCGTGCTCGAGCCGTCGATCAACGCGGCGACGATCCGCCTCCTCACGCGTGCGGGTTGCGAGGTGGTGACGATCTCGGGTTGTTGCGGCTCGCTCGTGCATCACCTTGGGCGCGAGCGCGCGGCGCTCGAGTTCGGCGCGCGCGTGATCGAGCAAGTCGACACCGAGCGGCGCGGAGGGGGTCTCGACGCGCTCGTCGCGAATGCGTCGGGTTGCGGCACCCACGCGAAGGACTACGGTCATTTGTTCCGCAATCATCCGCTCGCCGCACACGCAGCGGAAACGAGCTTGCGAGCGCGCGACGTGACGGAGCTGCTCGCGGAAATCGGCCTGCCGCCGGTGCGCGAGCCGCCGCGCCTAACCGTCGCGTACCACTCGGCGTGCTCGATGCAGCATGGCCAGAAGCTCGACGAGCCGCCGCGCGCGCTGCTCCGGCAGGCCGGGTTCGTGGTGCGCGAGATCGCCGAAGGCCATCTGTGCTGCGGCTCGGCAGGCACGTACAACATCCTGCAGCCCGAGATCGCCGCGCGCTTGCGCGAGCGTAAGGTCGGTAACGTCGTTCGGACCGGCGCCGACATCGTTGCGACCGGCAATATCGGCTGCATCGCGCAGCTCACGGCGGGAACGGCCTTGACCGTGGCGCACACGGTCGAGCTGCTCGATTGGGCGACCGGCGGTCCGCCGCCGCCGGCCTGGCTCGCACGCCGCCGACGATAGACCTGATCAAGAAGCGTGCGGGAAGGCCAAACGAAACCGGGGGCGCGAGGCCCCCGGTCGTCGATCGTCGATGTGAGCTCGAGCTATTTCTCGGCGCGCTCGTCCGGCGCGCCAGTGCCCGAGGAACCGATGAACATCTTGGTGCCGTCGGGGAAGGTGATGTCGCGCGCGTTCGCGCGGTGCGACCCGTCCTTCGCCATGAAGCCCTCGACGACCACCTTCGTGCCGGCCGGCAGCGTGTTCTTGGTCCAGCCGCGGCGCAGCAGCGCGCTCGGCGCGCCGCCCTCGACGTCCCATACCTCCATGGTGCCGTCGGGCTTGGGCACGTTGACGATCAGCCAGGAGTGCGGGTTCACCCAACGGAACTCCTTGACCGTGCCTTCGAGCTTGACGGGCTGGTTCGCGTCGAACTCCGCCGCGAACGAGTGATGCGCGAGCACCGGAGCGGCGGCTGACAGCATGAGGCCGCCCCCCGCGATCAAGCCGATGAGTTTCGTTCGCATCGCAATCTCTCCTTCAGAAACCTTCGTTGAAGCCACCTGATCGGCCTAGTTTAGCCGCTCCACGGGCGGGTCGTCATACGTAGCTACCGATGTCAATGAGATTGTTCCAGATCCTTGTAAAGCAACTCCTCGACGAACGGCACACATTTGAACTCCAGTATCTCGGCATTCGGCTCGAGGCGCCGGTAGAGCGGCATGCTGATCGTCCACGGCCGTGAGAAAACTTCAGGATCCGTGATCGTCGCAGAATAACGAATCGTATTCTCGCCTTCGAGAGTAAGCCGTTCCGTGACCTTCATCGAGCCGCTGTGGTAGTTGCCCGCGCGGTCGAGCCAAGTCATGTCGTTGAAGCCCGTCGTCTCGATCACGAGGGTGTCGCCTTCCCAGTGGCCGTTCGACCATCCCATCCAGGTGTCGACTGGCGGCTCCTGGTGGTTGCTCATATAGACCTCCCGGTTCGCGCTGTCGTACTCGTACGCGAACAGGATGTCGCCGCCCCCTTGGATGATCTGAAATGGATACGGCATGTACGTCGCGCGGGGGATGCCAGGCAAGTAGCACTTCACTTCCGGGTCGGCCTCGGGCCACTTCGCGCGATTCTCGTTGCGCTTCGCGAGCGCCTCGGGCTTGTACGGGATCTTGCCGTCGCCATCCACGACGCTGAGCCCGGCCGGAATCGCCGCGAGCGAGCCGAGGCGATAGAAGCCTTCGATCTTCTGCGCCGAATGCGCTTCCAGGTTCCAATCGGCCGTGTTGACGGCTTGCCATACGCCGTTCAAGTTCGGCTGCCCCGCAATCCGTGCGGCGCGGGCCGCCGGCTTGGCCGCTGCTTGGCCCTGCGCGAAGCTCGGCACCGCCGCGAGCGCCGCGACCGCGGCCAGCGCGATGCCCCAAGACTTGATTCCGTACTGCATTCGAATCCCCTTACTTTCCCGCCGGGCGAATAATAGTGAAGCTGGGCAAGTCCGTCATCCGCGCTAACGGAGGCTGAACACGTTCACGGTATCGCCCGCAACGATCGCGACGTGTTGCTTGCCGCTCTTGCCGGCATAGCTCATGGGGTTCGCGTTGCCGTTGTTGCCGAGCGTCTGCGTCCAGAGCTCCTTGCCGTCCTTCGCGTCGAAGGCGCGGAAACGCTTGTCGCTCGTGGAGCCGACGAACACGAGACCGCCCGCCGTCACGCTCGGGCCCGCGCTGCCCGGATTGCCGACCAGCTGCTTGCCCGCCGGCAAGCTCTCGTCGAGGCCGAGCGTCGACTGCCAGAGGATCTCGCCGGTGTTCGCGTCGACCGCGAGCAAGCGGCCCCAGGGCGGTTTCTGACACGGGGCGCTCGAGCCGCCGACAGGCCGGTTGCGCTCGTCGTACTTGCCCGATAGCGGCGCTGAGAACGTGTGGAACGGGCCGACGCCATCGATGCTCGCGCGGTCATACGGCTGCTTCGAGCCGACTGCCTCGAAGCTGTACGTGACGTTCGGATCCTTGTCCTGCACCCAGCCCACGAGCGCGCCATCGTGCGATGCGGCGTAGAAGATGCCGGTCGTCGGATCTGCCGCGACACCGCCCCAGTTGACGCCACCGGTGCCGCCCGGAAACTGAATCGTGGACTTCGGCGGCGCGTCGGGCGCCTTGTACCCGAACGGCGTGAACGGCCCGGCGTTGTAGAAGCCGCCGCTGCGCTTCATCAAGTCTCGACAGGCTTCCGCGTGCTCGGGCGTCGTGTCGTCGGCCGTCACGAGATCGGCTTCGCTGAAGCTCGTGCGTGCGAGCGCCGGCGGGCGCACCGGAATCGGTTGCGTCGGCGAGTACCACTCGGTCGGCACGTCGCCTTTCGGCACGGGCTTCTCCTCGACCGGGATCAGCGGTTCGCCCGTCTTGCGATTCAGCACGTAAAAGAAGGCCGACTTGCCGACCTGCGCGATCGCCGGCACGCGCTGCCCGTTCTGCGAGAACTCGAACAACGCGCCGCCCGACGGCATGTCGGTATCCCAGAGATCGTGATGAACGGTTTGGAAGTGCCAGAGGTATTTGCCGGTAGCCGCTTCCACCGCGACGATCGAGTTGCCGAATACGTTGTTGCCCGGACGATCGCCGCCGTAATAGTTCGCCGCGGGTCCCGCGATCGGCAGGTACGCGATGCCGCTCGCCGCATCGATCGGGGCCGCGAACGCCCACATGTTCGTGCCGCCGCGATCTTTCCAACCGTCGCCCCACGTCTCGTTGAACGGCTCGCCGGCCTTCGGGACTGTCTGAAATTCCCAAACCTTCGCGCCCGTCCGCACGTCGAACGCGCGCGGATTGCCGGGCGGACCTTGCGGCACCTCACCGCTCGCCGCTCCGATGATCGCGATGTTGCGATAGATCGTCGGCGTGCCGCCGTACGAAACGCCGACGTCGGCCACGCCGTCGGTCCCGAAGCCGGCGGACGGTTTGCCGGTCGCAGCGTCGAGCGCGATCAGATGCGCTCCGCTCATGAACAAGATTCGCGCTGGGATCGTGCCGTCGCCGGGCCAGTAGCTCACGCCGCGTGTCGACGCCGTGGGGCCGCCGCCCGCTCGACCGCCCGGACCACCGGGACCACCTGCGGCAGCGGCTGCCGGTGGCGCCGAGCCCGGTGGCGGAGACGACGGCGACAGAGCGTACGTCCAAACCAACGCGCCCGAGTCGCCGTCGAGCGCGACGACGCGGTCGCGGCTCGGCAAGTACATCGTTCCGCCGACGACGATCGGTACCGCGGACGAATTCCCGCCGAGCTGAAACATCCACGATGTCTCAAGATTTCTCACGTTGCCCGCGTTGATGTCGGTCAACGGTGAATAGCGATTCGCGGCGAGGGTGCGGTTGATCAGCGGCCAATCGCCCGGCGCGACACCGTCGCTCGTAGCAGGTGCGCTGCTCGTAGCCTTCGCCGTAGCGGCCGGCTGCTGCGATGTATTGGGCCCACAGGCCGCCACGCTCGCAGCCAGCGCCGCGACGATCATCCAATTGCGTTGCATCGATTTTCCCCCGTGCGCGCTCAAGCCGCGTTCTGGGTTGCGTACGATACACCCGCTCGGGGCTGCGGTCGTCATCCGACCGGCGCATCGGCCCTTTTGCGATGCCGTCACGCCGGCGAGACCGTTCCCGGGAACGGACCGTATACGTATACTCGTTTGAGCGCGAAGGGGGCCAAAGACTGCGCGAACATCGCCAACGGCGACTTCCCCTTGCGTGTCGAAGAATCGATCGCGTGCTCCGCGCCTCGCGTGGCTCGCACGCGAGCAATTGGAGGTCGGACATGACTCAGCGAATTCTTGCGTTGGGATTGGTCGCAGCTGCTGTTGCGTTGGCGTCTTGTGGTCAATCACCTTCCACCACCGCTCCCGCGACGGGAGCTGCCGGCTCCGCCGCCGCGCAGGGCGGTGCGTGGAAACAACCGACGACGGCCTGGGGCGATCCCGACATCCAGGGCATGTGGCCGATCATCAACTTGATCAGCACGCCGTTCCAGCGCGATCCGAAATACGGCGACCGGCTCTATCTCTCTGACGAGGAGTACGCGAAGACGGAGCAGGCGCTCGCGGCTCGCGACAAGCGCTACGAAGACGAGATCAAGAGCAACAAGATGGGCATGGGCCACTGGGCCGAGGCGAGCCATCACAACGAGGCCGCGCGTCTCACGTCGCTGATGCGCGAGCCCGCGAATGGACGCTTCCCCGAGCTCACCGAGCGCGGCAAAGAGCTCGCGTCGAAGATGAGCAGCAGCTGGAGCGGCAAGGTATTCGACAAGCCGACGGACTTCGACACCTGGGATCGTTGCATCACGCGCGGGTTGCCGCCGTCGATGTTCCCGTTCAACTACAACAACGGTATTCAGATCATTCAGGCGCCGGGCTACGTCGTGATCCGGCTCGAGATGATCCACGAGGCGCGAATCGTGCCGGTGGACGGCCGCGCGCAGCTCGATCCCGCGGTCAAGCAGTGGATGGGCGAGTCGCGCGGTCACTGGGAAGGCAACACGCTCGTCGTCGAGACGACGAACTTCAACGGCTTCGGCGGCATGACGAACGTCGGCATTCCGGGCTCGCCGCGCGGCGACACGCCGACGACGACCAGCATGAAGATCACCGAGCGTTTCACGCGCACCGGTGAGGACACGATGGAGTACACGATGCACGTCGAGGATCCCGAGGTGCTCACGTCCGCGTGGACCGCCGGTTATCCGATGGAGCGCGATTCGAGCTACAAGTTCTTCGAGTACGCGTGCAACGAGGACAACACCGCAGTGCGCAACTACATCACGACCTCGCGCTACGAGCGCGCGCAGGCCGCGAACGCCGAGAAGAAGACGAACGCTACCGGGAAGAAGAAATGAGTCGCAAGCAGACTGCCGGCCGCGCCGGATTGAGTCTAACTGTCGCGGCCGCATTCGGCGCCGCTTTCTCGCTGTCCGCGAATGCGGCGCTCAAAGAGCCACTCAAGCTCGATTCGGGCGAGATCGGCGGCAGCGTCGAATCCGCACCGGGCATTCGCGCGTTCAAGGGCATCCCGTTCGCGGCGCCACCCGTCGGCGCGTTGCGTTGGACCGCTCCGCAGCCCGTCGCGAAGTGGACCGGCGTACGCGACGCAAGCAAGTACGGAAACGTCTGCATACAGCCGCCAGGCCAAGGCAGACTCAACATCGCGAACATGGAAGGTTCCCCGCCGACGAGCGAGGACTGTCTCTATCTGAACGTCTGGACCGGCGCGGCGTCGGCGACGGAAAAGCGGCCCGTGATGATCTGGTGGTTCGGCGGCGCGTTCACGGAAGGCGGCGGCGCCGTGCCGCTCTACGACGGCACCGCACTCGCGAAGAAGGGCGTCGTCGTCGTCACGATGAATTACCGGCTCGGCGCGTTCGGCTTCTTCACTCACCCGGCACTCACGGCCGAGTCGTCGCACAAGGCCTCCGGCAACTACGGTCTCATGGACATGCTCGCGTCGGCGCGCTGGGTGAAGAACAACATCGCGGCGTTCGGCGGCGATCCGAACAACGTGACCGTGTTCGGCCAGTCGGCGGGCGCGATGGCGATTGCGTCGCTCGTCGCGTCGCCCGAGTCGAAGGGTTTGTTCAATCGCGCGATTTCCGAGAGCGGCGCATGGATGGGACTCGGCATGGCGCCGGGCATGACCACGCGCGCGCAAGCCGAGGAGCGGGGCGTCAAAGCGGCGACCGACGCCGGCGTGAGCACCGCGACCGAGCTGCGCGCGATGTCGGCGGCGGACGTGACGGCGAAGCTCCGCAGCGGCGGCTGTCCCGGCTGCATGATCGTCGACGGCTGGGTGATTCCCGAGGATCCGTCGGTGACGTTCGCGGCCAACCGACAGAACGCGGTCGACGTGCTCGTCGGCTCGAACAAGGAAGAGCTTTCGTTCGGCCGCGGCGCGACTGCGCAGCAGTTCGAGGCCGGGGCGCAACGCTATGGCGATCTCGCAGGCGAGTTCCTGAAGCTTTACCCGCACGCGACGGACGAAGAGGCCGCGCGCTCGAACATCATGAGCACGGCGGACGGCACCTACTGGCACATGCGGCTCTACGCCGACTATCAGGTGAAGAAGGGCAACAAGGCGTATCTCTACTTCTTCGCGCAGAATCCGCCGGCTCCCGAAGGCAAGCCGCCGTTCCCGGCGGCGCATGCGGCCGAGGTGGCGTACGTCTTCAACAATCTCGGCCAGGCGCACCTGTTCCCGGACAGCAGCGTCGCCGAGCTCTCGGCCAAGTCGGCGCCGGACAAGAAAGTCGCGGACGAAATGTCTTCGTATTGGACGAACTTCGCGAAGACCGGCGACCCGAACGGGCCGGGTCTACCGAAGTGGAAAGCGCACGCCGTCGGCAACGGTCAGGATGGGATCATCCTCGATGCCGATCCCGCGTCGGAAAAGCTGCCCACGCCGGAGCGGCTCGCGTTCATCGACAAGATCTGGGTGAAGCAGGGGCACGCGCTACCCTGAGCGCGCGTCCGCCGGCGGGTCGGACCGATCAGCGCTTCCCGCGCGTGAGGCGTCCGGTACGGTTGTACGGATCGCACTTGAGCTCGTCGTCGTACGACAGGCGAATGCGGCCCTCGAACTCGACCGTCGTGTCGTCTCGTTCCTGATCCGCCTCGTCCCGAGCTTGCTCGCGAAAGCGCAGATTCGAGGCGTTCCGCGAGCCTCCGCTATGCGCTTCGTTCGCCGTGTACCGTTCCATCGCGATGCTCCATCGCCAACGTGCGAAAAAGCGTACGCGTTGCCGCGCGGCTAACGAAGGTCGGTCGTCGGCTCCGAGCTACCGTCGATCGGGTCAACGCCGCTCGTCGCCGCCGAACGACCGTTCGTCGTTACTTCGGCGTCTCGCCGAGCGCAAACACGATGTATTGCCCCGGGCCGGGCTCGGGCTGCTTGAGGAATTGGGTAAAGAGCCCGTTCCCCCCCACGGCAATCGCGACGTACTCGCGGCCGCCGGCCGAATAGACCGCCGGCACGCCCTCTTGGGCGGCCGGCAACTCGTGCGACCAGAGCACCTTGCCCGTGTCGGAATCGTAGGCGCGGAACATGCGATCGGACGACGTGCCGACGAAGAGCAGCCCGCCGCCTGTCGCAACGGGGCCGCCGCGCGGCGCGTGGCTGCCTGTGCCCGTCACGGGCGCGAGCTTGCTGACCTCGCCGTCCGGTATTTGCCACAGGATCGTGCCTTTGTTGAGGTCGTACGCCGTGATCTGCGACCACGGCGGTCCGATCGCGGACAAACCGGTGCTCGGCTGGATCATGAAGTCGACGGGCGCGACGTACGGAACGAAGCCCTCGCCCGCGTTCGGCGGAGGCAGGGGAGGCGGCCGATTGCCGCCGCCCGCTCCGCCGCCGGGCCCCGTCACGGACTCGGGCGCGCGCAGCTTGTCGTAGACCGGCAGCTCCTTCGAGACGACGAAAAGGCGTCCATTGCGCGGGTCGACCGCGGAGCTGCCCCAGTTGGCGCCGCCGTTGTGGCCCGGCATTTGAATCGTTCCTTGCAGGCTCGGCGGCGTGTACAAGCCTTCGTTGCGCGAGCTCTTGAGCAACTCGCGGACCTTCGCCTGATCCTCCTCGGAGATATACGGGTTGATGTCCTTTTCCGTGAACGACTGGCGCGCGAACGGCGGCGGCGCGGTCGGGAACGGCTGCGTCGGCCAGCTCTTCTCGCCCGGCACGTCGCTCTGAGGCACGGGGCGCTCTTCGATCGGCCAGAGCGGGGCGCCCGTGATCCGGTTGAACACGTAGACGAAGCCTTGCTTGCTCGGCTGAGCCACGATCGGCACCGTCGCGCCGTCGTGTTGGACCGTGAGCAGCTTCGGCGCGGTCGGAAAGTCGTAGTCCCAGAGATCGTGATGGATCGCCTGGAAGTGCCAGAGCAGCTTGCCGCTGCGTGCGTCGAGCGCGAGCAGGCTATTGCCGTAGAGATTCGCGCCCTCGCGGTTCGCGCCGTAGAAGTCGTAGCGCGCGGTGCCCGTCGGAATGTAGATCGTTCCCGTCTCGAGGTCGATCGTCGACTCGCTCCAATTGTGCACGCCGCCATACTTGCCGAGCCCGGCGGCGGGCCACGTCTCCGCGCCCGGCTCGCCGGTATGCGGCACGGTGTGAAACACCCACGTGAGGGCGCCCGTCCGAACGTTGTAAGCGTGGATATCGGCCGGAGAGGACGCGTAGCCCGCGCCGCCCGCGGGCAGCGACATGATGATGAGATCCTGGAACACTCGGCCCGGATTGCTCGTGGGCTGCAGACGTACGTTGTCGAGATCCATGTCGAGCCCGACGCGCAAGTCCACGCGTCCCTTGTCTCCGAAGGTCTCGATCGTGTTGCCGGTCTTCGCGTCGATTGCGGTGAGGAAGCCGGCGTTGACGTACAGAAGCCGCTCCTCGGACCCATCGGAGCTCTTCCAGTAGCTCATACCGCGGGCGCCGACCGCGCCCTCGTTTTGGTGGACCCACTTCTCTTTGCCCGTGACCGCGTCGAGCGCGACGATCGAGCGCTTCTTCGCGAGCACGTACATCGTCCCGTTGACGATCAGCGGATTGAAGGAATACGCCTCGTCCGAGGGGTATCTCCACGCGACCGTGAGACGGCCGACGTTCGTCTTGTCGATCTCCTTGAGCGACGAGTACTGCGAGGAGTCGACGCCGCCGCCGTTTTGATCCCAGCCCTCGAAGTCGAACTGGCCGGGCGTCGCCTTCGCGGCTGACTGCGGCGGGGTGGCTGGGGCGCAGCCCGCGAGCACGCAGGCGGCGAAAGCGAGTGGCGCGAGAGCCCCCGATCGAAGCGATGCGCCACCGCGCGCGATGGTCGTGATCCCGAGCATGATTCCCCCCGCCGAGCCTGCGAATGATGGGCGACGATACTACCAGGGCGGAAAAACGCGGGCATGCGAAGGTTTGTCGAGGACGCTAGTCGAGCACGGATACGCGGCCTATGCTGACAACGCTCGTCTCGAAGGAGGTCGCGATGCAATACAAGATCGGCTCGATCGTCGTCTGCGCGCTCGCGCTCAATGCCGTCAGCGCGTTCGGCGCCGGCAAGCGCACGCCTTGGGGCGACCCGGACCTTCAAGGCACTTACACGACCGACAACTCGATCGGCGTGCCGCTCGAGCGCCCGACGCAGTTCGGCACTCGTGCCGAGCTCACGGACGAGGAATACGCCGCGCGTGTGTCCGCGAACGACGTCCAAGTCGCGAAGGACCAGAACCAGCTGCCGGAGAGCGAGTTCGCCGAGGATTCCGCGGCCAACAACGCTCCGCGCCACTGGCTCGAGCGGCCCGCGAATCCCTCGCGCGCGACGTCGCTCGTCATCGACCCGCCGGACGGCCGAATCCCGGCGCTGACGTCCGACGGCGAGAAGCTCGCGGCCGAGCGGCGGGCACAGCGTGGCAATCGCGGCTTGCCGGCGTCGTACAAAGACTTCAGCAACTACGATCGCTGCATCAGCCGCGGCGTCGCGGGATCGGTTCTGCCCGCGATCTACGGCAACGGCACGAAGATCGAGCAAGCGCCGGGCTACGTGGTCATCCAAAACGAGATGATCCACGAGGCGCGCGTGATTCCACTCAGCGGTCAGCCGCACGTCGGCGCGGGCGTGCGCGAGTGGATGGGCGACTCGCGCGGCCACTTCGAGGGCGAGACGCTCGTCATCGAGACGACCAACTTGAATCAGCGCACCGGCGTCGGCGGTTTCGGCAACGGCGCGCTCCAGAGCGCGCAGGCGAAGCTCGTCGAGCGGCTCACTCGAGTCGACGCGAAGACGATTCGCTACGAGCTCACGGTCAATGATCCCGTGATTTACACGCGGCCGTGGACCGTGCGGCTGAACCTCGATACGAAGCCGGGCTACGAGATCTACGAGTACGCGTGCCACGAAGGCAACTATGGCCTCGCGAACATGTTGAGCGCCGCGCGGGCGCAGGAGCGCGCCGCCGCCACGCAGCCGCCGGGGCAGTCTCCGCCGGCACCGCGTCGTCCGGAATCGGGCGGCGAATAGGGCGCCCGCAGGGCTGCGCCGCTCAGTCGATCAGCGACTCGATTTCGGCGAAGCGCGCGATCCGCGGCGACGAGCCGAGCTCCGCGGAGTCCACCTTGCCGTAGCCATAGTCGGCGAAGACGAAGCCGAAGCCGGCGGCGCGTGCAGCTCGCAGGTCTTGCGGCGAATCCCCGACGAGCGTTGCCGACGCCGGCTCGACACCGAGCTCGTCCGCGGCTGTTGTGAGCGGCAGCGGGCTCGGTTTCTTTTCCGGCAAGCTGTCGCCGCCGAGCACGAGCTCGAAACGGTCCCGCAGCGCGGCCTCCCGGAGCAGCGCTTCTGAAAACGCGTGTCGCTTGTTCGTGATGCAGCAGAGCCGAATGCCGCGTGCGCGCAACGAGTCGAGGGTGGCTTCCACCCCGGGGTAGATCACGGTGCGCTCGAACAGATTGTTTCGATAGCATGCCGTGAACGCCGCAAGCACGGCCGCCTGCCGATCGGAGGCTGCGCGCGCGTCGCGCGGCGCGCCGCGGCCCGCGTGCTCCGCGTCGGCCGCTGCGAGCGCGCGCGCGATTACCGTTTCGATCCCGTCGCCGATCCAAGCGCGCGTGCGGGCCTCGCCGGGCGCGTCGAAGCCGACGGCTTCGAGCGCCGCGCCGAGGCAGTGCGCGATATCGGGAGCCGAGTCGACGAGCGTGCCGTCGAGGTCGAGCGCGAGCAGCTTCGTTCTAACCCCGCTCAAAACACCCGGACTGCGATCTCCGCCGGAGCGGCCAGCAGATCCTCGATTTCCTTATCGAGCTTCAGCAGCGTAAGCGATGCGCCGGCCATCTCGAGGGACGTGCAATAGTTGCCGACATAGTTGCGCACGATCTCGAGCCCGAGCGCTTTGCTGCGTAGAGCCGCTTTGCGATACAGCACGTAGAGCTCGCTCGGCGGCGTGCCGCCGAGGCCGTTGATCATCAGCGCGACACGGTCGCCCTTCTTGAACGGCAAGTCCTTCGACACCGCGTCGAAGATCTCGTCGAGAATTGCATCGGCGGGCTTCATCTTGTCGCGGCGGCGGCCCGGCTCGCCGTGAATGCCGACGCCGACTTCCATCTCGTCGTCGCCGATCTCGAAGATCGGTTTGCCCTTGGCTGGAGGCGTGCACGACGTGAGCGCGACGCCCATCGAGCGCACGTTCGCGTTGACCTTCGCGGCGAGCTTGAGCAGATCATCGAGGCTCGCGCCTTTCTCGGCGGCAGCGCCGCACGCCTTGATCACGAAGAAGTTGCCGGCCACGCCGCGGCGGCCGACCGTATACGAGCTGTTCTGCACCGCCACGTCGTCGTCGATGATGAACGGCTTCACGTCGATGCCTTCGGCCTGGGCCATCTCGATCGCCATGTCCCAGTTCATCCGGTCGCCCTGGTAGTTGTTGATCAATACGAGGACGCCCTTCGGCGAGTTCATGAGCTTGATGCACTCGAGGCAATACTCCATCGGCGGAGCCGCGAACACGTTGCCGGGCGAGGCCGCGTCGAGCATGCCGGGACCGACCGCCATCACGTGCGCGGGCTCGTGGCCGCTGCCCGAGCCCTGGATCACCGACACGCGGTCCTTCTTCGGCCGGTCGGCGCGATAAATGATGTTGTACTTCGGCTCGTACTTGAGCTTGCCGGGATTCGCGAGCGCGATGCCCTCGAGCATCTCCGGAACGAATTTCGCGGGATCGTTGACGAACTTCTTCATGTGAGTCCCCCGGTTGGAGTTATTAGATCAATGTGCCTTGTTCGATGCCTGCACGCCGAACTGGGCGCAGATGTCGTTCAGCATAGTCGCGATCGCGACTATGCCCGGATCCGGCGTGTTCGCGCTGCGGTCGCCCGTGAACTGCTGGCGGCCGCGCTTGGCGACCCACGGCTTCGTACGTTCAATCGCGTCGTTGGCGGTTTGCGTCGCTTGGCGGAGCACTTCGCGCGGATCGCTGTCCTTGGCCGCGCCCTCGCGCACGATGTCGCGAATCGGAATCACCGAGTCGAGCAGCGTCTTGTCGCCGAGCTGCGCGCCGCCGCGTTTCTGAATGCCTTCGATGGCCGCCGTGAGCATCTTGTCGAGATCCTCGAGCGTGATGCTCGTGCGGTCCTTGGAGAGAGCGCCCGCGCGCATGAAGCCCGTGCCCCAGATCGGCCCGGAGCAGCCGCCGACGTTCTTCGTGATGATCATGCTGATCTTCAGCAGGAACGCGCCGATCGAGCTCCGGTCGAGATCCTTCCAATCCTGCTCGACGACCCGGAAGCCCGTCGCGAGCGACACGCCGAAGTCGGCATCTCCCGCGAAGGAGTCGAGCTCGCAGAAGTATTGCTCGTTCTTGAGCGCCGTGGCCGCGACCGATCGAATCGCCGTCTCGATGTCCGCCTGTTTGATTTCTTTCATTTCTTCTCCTCGCCGCGGCTGATTTGCTCTCGGGGCCGACTAGGCCGCGCGCTGTGCCGAGATCGCTTTCAGATCCTTGAGCGTGACGAGCACCTTCGGCGGATCGCCGAGCTCGGGCACGACCTTCGCCGCGCCCTCGAAGTCCTCGTCCTGCGTGTAAGTGCTCGTCGTGATCAGCGTCGGCATGCCGGCGCCGAGCGACGCGAGCAGGCCGTTACGGCTGTCCTCGATCACGACGCACTCCGAGCCCTGGAGCCCGAGGCGCTGCTTCGCGAGATTGTAAATCTCCGGGTCGGGCTTCTTTTTCTTCACGACGTCGCCCGCGAGCACGATCTCGAACCACGCTTTGCGCTTGGCACCGAAGAGGTCGAGCACGCCGTCGATCGCTTTCGGGTCCGACGTCGTGCAGACGCCGAGCCGGATGCCGGCAGCGTGCGCCTCGTCGACGATCCGGCTCACGCCCGGCCGCAGCGGCAGGCTGCCTTTCGCGATGAGGTCGGTGAAGATCGCCGTCTTGCGCTTGTGTAGATCGGGAATCAACGTCGCGGCCGTTTGGCCTTCAGGCCAGCCCGCCTCGTTGAAGTAGTGGGTCATGCGTTCCTTGCCGCCCGCGATCTTGAGCAGCTCGCCGTAGAGATCGACGTCCCATTCGGCGTCGATGCCGGCCGCCTCGAACGCGCGGTTGAACGCGACGCGATGGCCGTCTCTCTCGGTGTCGACGAGCACACCGTCGCAGTCGAAGATCAGCGCCTTCATTTAACTAACGAATCGAGCGCTCTCAGGCGACCTTCGAAATCAGCTCTTTGGCGCGGTTCGCGCCGCCGAACTGACTGATCTTCTCCTTGAACAACTGCTTCAGCGCTTCGTATTGGGCGCCGAGCACGTTCAATGGCTCGTACTTGTCGTTCTTCTTGTGATAGTCGATGAAGCTGTCGATGAACACGTGCTTCAAGTTCGTCGAGATGTTGATCTTCGCGCAGCCGAGCTTGATGCACTTCTGAATGATCTCGTCGGACAGGCCGGTGCCGCCGTGCAGCGCCATCGGCGTATTGGTGCGACGGTTGATCTCGCCGATCAAGTCGAACTTCACGTCGGGCTCGCCCTTGTAATAGCCGTGCGCGGTGCCTATCGCGGCAGCGAACGCGGCGAGGTCGAGCTCGCGGCAGAACTTCTCGGCTTCAGCGGGATCGGTGTAGTGCACCGCGTCGACGACCATGTCGTCCTCGACGCCGTGGATCTCGCCGATCTCCGCTTCGACGCCGATCCCGGCCTTGGTCGCAATGTCGACGACTTTGCGCGTCTGGTCGAGATTCACGTCGAACGGTTTGTCGGACCAGTCGATCATGACCGAGGTCCAGCCCATCTCGACGCACTTCTTGATCATCTCGACGTCTTTGCCGTGGTCGAGGTGCAGCACGACGGGCACCGGCGACTCGCCGGCGATCTCGCGCATCCAGCCGATGATGGCCTTGTGGCCGTAGTACTTGATGGTCTTCGCGGAGCTTTGAATGATGACCGGCGCGTTGAGCTCCTCGGCAGCTTTCACCATCGCCTTCATCGACGCGTAGTCGACGGGGTTGAATGCCGCCACGGCGTAGCCCTTGGCTTTCGCTTCGCGCAGAACGGGTTTCAGGTTGACCAACGGCATTTCGCTTCTCCTCGGGATGGCTTCGACGCCCCCGCAAACGGCCCATTAATATACGTCAGCCCTCACATGATGTCGCCCTTGAGAGCGACCCACGCTCGCTGAGTTCGGCAGGCGGATCAAGGCTGACGCGCTGCGCGAGCGGCACGTCGCCGAGCCGCCCGGGACTTGCCTTGCGGCCGGCCATGCTGTTGCGCCGACGGCGCGCCCGAGTGCTGGCCGCGGTGCAGGTTGCCCGGGTGCCCGGGCCGGTGATTTTGGCTCGACCGTTCAGCTTGACCTGGTCGTGCTGGCCGAGCGCCGTCTCGACGACGATCGTCGTGGCTGCGTTCGGCGTGCGAGCCACCCTGCACGTTGTTGACATAGTCTCGGCGTCCGGCGTCCCGCTGCGGCGCGCGGGCGTCACGCCTCGTGTCGTGTCTGCGGCCGTGGTTGCTGTGCCCGCCGTCCTGCCGCGGTGCAGCGTCCCGCGGCCGCGAGTCCCGCGGCGCCGCGTCGCGCCGCGGCGTGAATTCCGGTGTAGGACCGACCGCGATCCTCTGGCCGACCGCGCGCTCGATGGCGTTCAGCAACGGCCGTTCGTCACCGCTCACGAGGGACACCGCCACGCCTTCGCGGCCCGCGCGTCCCGTGCGGCCGATCCGATGCACGTAGTACTCCGGCACCTCGGGCAGCTCGAAGTTCACGACGTGGGGCAACTGGTCGATGTCTAGGCCGCGCGCCGCGATGTCCGTTGCGACGAGCACGCGCACCTTGCCGGCCTTGAAGTCCGCGAGCGCGCGCGTGCGCGCGCCTTGGCTCTTGTTGCCGTGGATTGCGGCACAGGTCAAGCCGTCATCCTCGAGTTGCTGCGCGAGCCGGTTCGCACCGTGCTTCGTACGTGTGAACACGAGCACTTGGCGCCAGTCCCCGTGGCTGATCAGGTGCGAGAGGAGCGACCGCTTGTCCCTCTTCTCGACGTGATGCACGAGCTGCTCGATGCGATCCGCAGTCGCGTTCGGCGCAGCGACCTCGATGCTCGCCGGATCGTCGAGCATCTTGCCCGCGAGCCTGCGGATGTCGTCGGGGAACGTTGCGGAGAAGAGTAGGTTCTGGCGCTTCGCCGGCAGCAACGCGATCACGCGGCGGATGTCGGGTAGGAATCCCATGTCGAGCATTCGGTCGGCCTCGTCGAGCACGAAGATCTCGACGCCGCCGAGATCGACGTTGCGTTGCGACGCATGATCGAGGAGTCGACCCGGCGTCGCGACGAGCACATCGACGCCGCGGCGCAACATAGAGATCTGCGGGTTGATGCTCACGCCGCCGAACACGACGGCGGAGCGCAGCGGCGCGTATTTGCCGTAACGTCGTACGCTGTCCTCCACCTGCGCCGCGAGCTCGCGCGTCGGCGTGAGGATCAATGCGCGGATGCGCTGCCGGCCCTGGGTCGGCGTCGAGGCGGATAGACGCTGCAGCAGCGGCAGCGTGAAGCCAGCCGTTTTGCCGGTGCCCGTCTGCGCGCCGGCGAGCACGTCGCGGCCCGCCAAGACGACCGGGATCACGCGCGCTTGGATCGGTGTGGGCTCTGAATAACCTTGCTCCGCGACGCCGCGCAGCAACGCGGCCGAAAGGCCGAGAGAATCGAAGGACATGGATTGAATGCTCCAGCGATCAGCCCGGCTCGGAGCTTTGCTCCGGCAACGGTCAGTGGGCGATCGGGTCGGGGTTGATGCCGTGGCCGAAAGGGCCGGGGGCTCTTGCAAGCGCAGACCGAAAGTGCGTCGCAGTTTTCGCAGTATACCAAACCGTTCGGTTCGACGCGTGGCCGTCGCAGCAGGTGGTGTACTATCAACCGCAAAACTATGGTCAAACGGCGCGGCGCACCCAAGAATGCGCACGCTTCGTCTAGGCCAGACACATTTGGGACGCTCACTCGCTATGGAAACGCAACGTCGACAGCTCATCGACTTCCTCAAAGGCTGCCGCGCACGCCTTTCGCCGTCGCAAGTCGGTCTGCCCGACACCAACCGGCGCCGCACTCCGGGCCTACGCCGCGAGGACGTCGCCGCGCTCGCCGGCGTCAGCGTGACCTGGTACACGTGGCTCGAGCAGGGCCGGAAGATTCAGGTCTCGGCCGACGTGCTCGAGCGCGTCTGCTCGACGCTGCGCATGACCCCCGACGAGCGCGAATACTTGTTCGCGCTCGTGCAGCATCGGCCGGCGCCGCCCACGCCGTCGCGCATGACGGAGGTGAGCCCGACGCTCTCGCGCATGATCGAGGCGCTCGGAGTGCCCGCGCTCGTGTTGACGGCGCGCTGGGATGTGATCGCGTGGAATCGACTCGCGACGCAGGTGTTTCGTCACTACGAGCAATTGCCGGCCGATCAACGCAACCTGCTCCGGATCCTGCTGATCGACGATAAGGGCTATCAGAGCGACCCTGCCGCTTACGAGGCAATGGCGCGGCGCGTGCTATCGAAGTTCCGCGTCGATTACAGCCAGACGCCCGACGATCCTTCGTTCGAGCAACTGATCGAAGAGCTCGACGAGCACTGCCCGATCTTCCGCAAGCTGTGGAACAACCCGGAAGTGCTCGGGCGCTCCGAGGCCGTCGCGAACCACCCGGCGCTCGGCGGCATCACGTTCGAGCATTCGTCGTACGTGCCGGAAGGCTTTCCGACGCTGCGTGTGCTGATTTTCGTTCCGTACAACGAGCAGGCCATCGCGAAGGTGCGCGACCTGCGAGACGAGGCCGAGCCCGTGAGCAAGCCGCGCCTCACGAAGAAGACGAACTGACGTTAGAACAGCTCCGCGCTCGCGAGCCGGGCTCCCGCGACGAGCGCCTCGAGCTTCGCCCACATCACGGACGGATGGACGCGCTCGATGTTGTTCGTTTGCGAGAACCCGCAGTCCGTTCCGGCGATCACGTTTTCGCGGCCGACGAGCCGCGCGAAGCGCACGATGCGATCGGCGACGAGCCGCGGATGCTCCACGGACACCGTGTGATGCGTCACGACGCCCGGAATTAGGATCTTCCCCGGCGGTAGCTTCACCGTCTCCCAGACGCGCCACTCGTGCTCGTGGCGCACGTTCGCCGCCTCGATCGAGTACGCCTGCGCGTTGACCTGAAGAACGAGGTCGACGATCTCCTCGAGCGGTGCGTCCGCGACGTGCGGCACGTGCCAGCTGCCGAAGCAAACGTGGTAGCGCACGCGCTCCGGCGGAATGCCTCGCAGCGCGTGATTCAGCGCGTCGACGCGAAGCTGCGCCCACTCGCGATAGCGTTCGGGACTCTGCTGCACGAGCGAGTCGTACATGTTCGCGAGCACCGCATCGTCGACCTGCAGCACGAGCCCCGCGTCGTGAACGGCCCGGTACTCCGCGCGCAGCGCGTCGGCGAGCGCGAACACGTAGTCGTGGTCCGAGGCGTAGTACTCGTTCACGCCGTTGTACGCCGCGCTCGCGGGCGCGACGACGGTCATGAACGCCTCCTTCGAGCCGGTAGCTGCGAGGGCGTGCTCGAGATTCGCGATTGCACGTGCGAGCGCGTCGTCGTCGCGATACGCGATCGGGCCGACGCACACCTGGGCCGGCATGCCCGTGAGCGCGTAGGGCATTTCCTCGGCGAAGAAGTCCGCGAACCGATCTCGATCCCGGCCGAGCCATTCGACGGGTTGCAGTTGATTGGAGCGGATTTCGAAGCCGTCGACGCGCTCCAAGATGTAGTTCGCCCAGCTCGACTTGCCGTACTCGCCGTCGTTGACGATGTCGAGCCCGATTCGCGCTTGGTGGGCGACGACTTCCGTCACCGCCTCGCGCAGGCATGCGTCCGCGAGGCCGCGATCCGGCCGCTTGGCATTCTCGGCGCCGAGCTCGGGCGGTCTGATCAAGCTGCCGACGTGCGTCGTTAGAATCCGTTCTTCGCTTCGTTGCATTGCGACGGTCGTCTCAAAGGCGGGGCAGTGTAGGGGGCGCTCGAAGAGAATGCGAGGCGCGGTGAAGCTCGTCTCCGGACACGCTGTTGCCTCCGCCACCATCATTTCTGCTTGCCTCGTCACGTCGGGCGGACTGAGGCAGGATGCTAGGCGTTTGGTGATTTCTCACCCCTTCGAGATGTCCCAAACTCTTAAGCCCGGCCTCCGTGCCGGGCTTTCTATTTCTGGCGTCGGGGCCTGTTTCTGCCGACCTTTCCGCGCGTACAAGGCCTTGCCTTCATTAGCTCATCGATCAAGTGAATTCGGTGTGGCGAATGAGCGCTTTGGCGGCTTTTCTTTTCGAGCGCACAAGAGCACGCTCGCCCCATAGTCTTGCGCAAAAGTAGAGGAACTCGGCATGGCGGCGATTCAGCGCCTAGCCTCGGCCGTTTGGCGCGGCGAGCTCAAAACCGGTAGCGGCGCGATCACCGCGACGAGCGGCGTCCTGCGCGATACTCCGTTCAGCTATGCGACCCGTTTCGAGAACGCACGGGGCACGAATCCCGAGGAGCTGATTGCCGCGGCGCACGCCGCGTGCTTCAGCATGGCGTTCGCCAACTACTTGAGCACACAGGGCCATCGCCCGCTGCAGATCTCGACGCGCGCCACGATCTCGCTCGAGAACGGCGTGATCGGCAAGATGCACCTCGAGACGGAGGGGCAGGTTCCGGGCATGACCGACGCTGCGTTCAAGCAGTACGCGACCGAAGCCGAAAAAAAGTGCCCGGTGTCGAACCTTCTGCGCCCCGGTTTGTCGATCAGTTTAGACGCGTCGCTCAAGTCGTGAGGCTTCGTCGTCTACAGGAGGGGTCTGCTGCCGTGCGAAGGATCGCTTGGCTTCCTGCGTTGGCTGCGTTCGTCACAACGGCCGGGTGCGTCGGCGACGCGGCCGTCCCCGGTGGAACTGCGACCGGCCCGAGCCCGGCGCTGCCCGAGCCGTCGCCGACCGTGATACCCACTGTGCGTGTCGCACCGGCAGTCGGCTGGCCCGACGCCGTCACGCCGACGCCGGCCGAAGGCCTCAGCGTCCATGCGTTCGCGACGGGTCTCTCCCATCCGCGCTGGCTGTACGTCCTCCCGAACGGCGACGTGCTCGTCGCCGAGACGAACGGCCCGGATCGGCCGGAGGACGGGCGCGGCGTTTCGGGTCTGGTTGCGGGCTTCGTGCAGAAGCGGGCGGGTGGCAAGGTTCCGAGCGCCGACCGCATCACGCTGCTGCGGGACGCCGACGGCGACGGCGTCGCCGAGACCAAGATGCCGTTCATCGACCATCTGCGTTCGCCGTTCGGGATGGTGCTCGTCGGTCGCGATTTGTACGTCGCGAACACCGACGCGGTGCTTCACTTTCAGTACGCGACCGGATCGACTCAGCTGATCGAGCCGGGTGAGACCGTCTTCGAGCTACCGGCGGGCGCGATCAATCACCACTGGACGAAGAATCTGCTTGCGAGCCCCGACGGCTCGCATCTTTATGTAACCGTCGGCTCGAACAGCAACGTCGGAGAGAACGGGCTGGACAAGGAGCTCTATCGCGCGGCGATTCTCGAAGTCGATCCGCGGACCCACCAGATGCGCGTCTTTGCGACGGGCCTCCGCAATCCGAACGGCCTCGCGTGGAACCCAGAGACGGGCGAGCTCTGGACCGTGGTCAACGAGCGCGACTTGCTCGGCAACGATCTCGTGCCCGATTTCCTGACCTCGGTCCGCGACGGCGGCTTCTATGGTTGGCCCTACAGCTACTTCGGGCCGCACGTCGACGAGCGCGTGAAGCCGCAGCGCCCGGATCTCGTCGCGAGAGCGATCGTTCCGGACTACGCACTAGGGGCGCATACGGCGTCGCTCGGGCTCGCTTTCTACAAGTCTCGCGACGGCGCGTTGCCCGATCACTACATGAATGGCGCGTTCATTGGCCAGCACGGCTCGTGGAACCGCAAGCCGCTCAGCGGCTACAAGGTGATTTTCGTGCCGTTCTCGAAGGGCAAGCCGTCCGGCCCCGCCGAGGACGTGCTGACGACCTTCGTGAACGACCAGGGCGATGCACAGGGACGCCCCGTCGGCGTCGCGATCGACCGCACGGGCGCGTTGCTCGTGGCGGACGACGTCGGCAACTCGGTGTGGCGGGTGCAAGGCACGGCGCCTCGCCCGGCGCGCAAGACGCCGCAACCTCAATCGCAAACGGCGCCGCCGCCGCCGGTGCAGCAAGAGCTTCCAGCTTCGCCGCCGCCGGAGCAACAGCCGGCGGAGGTCACGTCGCAGGCGGAACCGAAGTCTCAGCCGGCCGCCGAGTCTGCGCCGGAGCCTCAGTCGACCGCGTCGCTCACCGACGCTTCGCCTTGAACTCGCGCCGTCGGCGCGTGAGCGTGTGCTCGGTGTAGCCGTTCGGCTCCTCGAGCCCATTGAAGACTAGGTCGAGCGCCGCCTGGAACGCGACGCTGCCGTCGAAATTCGGTGCCATATTGCGATACGCGGGATCACCGGCGTTCTGCCGGTCGACGACTTGCGCCATTCTTTGCAGCGTTTCGACGACTTGCGCTCGATCGACGATGCCGTGATGCAGCCAGTTCGCGATGTGCTGCGATGAGATACGCAGCGTCGCTCGGTCCTCCATTAAACCTACGTCGTGGATGTCGGGCACTTTCGAGCAACCGACGCCGTGCTCGACCCAGCGCACGACGTAGCCGAGGATCCCTTGCGCATTGTTGTCGAGCTCGCGCTGGATCTCGTCTCGCTTCAGCTCGCGGTTCAGCATCGGCGGAGTGAGGATGCCGATCAGCAACTCGTCGGTTGCGCCGCGGCCCCCGATCTCGCGTTGCCGAGCCGCGACGTCGACCTGGTGATAGTGGATCGCGTGCAGCGTCGCGGCCGTGGGCGAAGGCACCCACGCGCAGCTCGCTCCCGCTTTTGGGTGCGCAGCCTTCGAGTCGAGCATCGCACGCATCTCGTCCGGCATCGCCCACATGCCCTTGCCGATCTGCGCGTGTCCGGGCAAGCCGAGCGCGAGTCCGACTTGCACGTTCCAATCCTCGTATGCGGCGATCCACCGCGCGCCTTTGATTTCGGGCTTCGGGATCACGGGACCCGCTTGCATGTGCGTGTGCAGCTCGTCACCGGTGCGGTCGAGGAAGCCCGTGTTGATGAAGATGATCCGCTCGCGGGCCGCGCGGATGCTTTCTTTCAGATTCACGGTCGTGCGGCGCTCCTCGTCCATGATCCCGATTTTCAGCGTGTTCGCGGGCAGGCCGAGCCCGCGCTCGACCGCCGCGAAGAGATCGACCGACAGCGCAACCTCCTCGGGACCGTGTTGCTTCGGCTTCACGATATAGAGGCTGCCCGTGCGGCTGTTGCGCAGCTTGCCGTTGCCCTTCAGGTCGTGCAGCGCGCCGAGCGCCGTGATCACGCAGTCGAGGAAGGTCTCCGCAATCGGTTTGCCCGCCGCGTCGGTGACCGCGTCCGTGAGCATGTGCGCGCCGACGTGCCGGACGAGCAGCAGGCTGCGGCCAGGCAGCGCAAACCGTTTGCCGTCCGGCCCCGTGTATTCGCGGTCCGGGTTCAGATGCCGATTCAGCGTCGACCCACCTTTGCGGAACGACGCGGTCAGCGTGCCGCGCATGATGCCGGCCCAATTTCGGTAGACGACGGCTTTGTCCGCGGCATCGACGGCCGCGACCGAGTCTTCGCAGTCCATGATCGTGGAGACCGCGCTCTCGAGCACGACGTCCTTAATGCCTGCGGGATGGCGCTTGCCGATCGGGTCGTTCGCGTCGATCAAGATATCGATGTGCAGGCCGTTGTGGCGCAGCAGCACGCTCGACGGGCGTGCGCCTTGCATGCGATACCCCACGAACTGAGTCGGGTCGCGCAGCTCGGTCGTGAGATCACCCTCGCGTGTCACGACGAGCGCGCCGTTTTCGAGCGCGAGGCTCGTGAGGTCGACCCACGAGCCGGTCGCGAGCGGCACCGCATCATCGAGGAACCGGCTCGCGTACTCGATCACGCGTTCGCCGCGCACCGGGTTGTAGGCCTTGCCCTTCTCGGCGCCGCCTTCCTCCGACAGCGCGTCGGTGCCGTAGAGCGCGTCGTACAGCGAACCCCAGCGCGCGTTCGCGGCATTCAGCGCGTAGCGCGCGTTGGTGATCGGTACGACGAGCTGCGGCCCGGCCTGCAGCGCCAGCTCGGTGTCGACGTTCTTCGTCGTCGCCTTCACGGCCGC
>Ga0070671_100000678_pt1 | contig 24410 bp, 19 predicted proteins | sample KBSS73metaG_FD_65341 | JGI IMG/M metagenome (GOLD analysis project Ga0070671, IMG submission 65341) | Switchgrass rhizosphere microbial communities from Kellogg Biological Station, Michigan, USA - KBS S7-3 metaG | ecosystem: Host-associated > Plants > Roots > Rhizosphere > Soil ...
CGCTCCGCGCGTCAGGGTGAGGACGCCCGACGCCCCGCGCGACTGCAGATCGCGCATCAGGGACTCGAGCGAGCGGTCCTGGAGCCGGCCTCTCATCGCGTTTCTTCGAAGGCCTCCATCTGGAAGTAATCTAGGGGCGCAACCGCACCCATTCCAGCGGGTCCGTGATCCTCAGTGCGACAGGGAGGACAGTGGCTTGGGGATGGGCTTGTTCGAGGACCCCGGGAAGGGGGCCATGGAGGCCGCGGCGCGGCGGGCGGCCTCCTCGGACGGATAGACGCCCACGCAGACCGGTGCGAGCCCCCCGGGAAGGGTGCCCGAGGGGAGGACGAAAGCCCCCTCACGTCCGGCGATCCCGTCCAGCTTGCCGGCGGAGGCGGGTTTGTCGAGGCGGATCGCGGCGATCTGGACGGTCCAGCTCCCCGCGGGGGCCTTTGCCGCCCAGTCGTTCCAGGAGCGGGCCGCCTCCTTGTAACGCTTGGCCCCGAGCTCCTCGTGCGCCCGGCGCAGGGCCACGGCGGGGGCCGCGCCGCGCGGCGCGGCCGCGAGGCGGGAGACGGCCTCGTCGGACCCCGGGGGGGCGGAAGCGGCCGCCGGGGCCTCGGGCGTCGTTCTGGGTGCCCCCGAAATGCCGTCTCGCGCAGAGCTGTCCGGCGGCTCCTCGTGCCGCGCCTTGACCGGGGGGGAGCCCGGACGGGATGCCTGCGGGCTCACCCTTGGGGCCTGGACGGCGGCCCCCGGCGCGGCCGCGCGCGGAGCCGGAGGGCTCGTGCGGGCCCCGGCGAGGGGCGCGGAGGTCCCCGCGGGCGGGGGGCTCGAGGAGGATGCCGGCGCCGAGCCCGGTGCGGACGGGGTCACGGAAGTCGGCGCGGAAGGCCGCGCGGAAGGCGGCGAAGACGGGTTCGTGCGCGGAGCGGACGCCGAAGCGCCCCCGCCGAAGGCCGGGGTTGCGAGCGTCCCGGCGGTCGCCGCCTCGGGAATGACCGGCGGCAGATCCGCCGGGTTCCCCGGCGCGTCCGCCCCGAGCGGCTCGGCGCGGTAGCCTCTCGCGGACTGCGTCGGAAGGCCCGCGTCGGGTGCGGGAGCGGCGGGGCTGGCGGAGGGACGCGCCCCCGCGGGCGGTGCGGGAGCGGCCGATGCGGGCGCGGCGGGGCGGGACGGCGCGTCCACGACGCTCTCGGACGGCCCCGCGGCCTTGAGATAGATCCCGTAGGCGAACACGCCGGTGATCGCGAACAGCATCGCGAAGGCGCCCGCCGGGATGACGCCGCGCGTGCGCGGTGCGTCGGTCTGCGTCTCTTCGTTTCTGCGGGAGGGACGTCCGGGCATCCGGCGCATTATAGCCCGTGTGCTATTCTCCAAAGCGGTGAAGAGCCCACTCACCACGGATTACATCGTGGTCGGCAGCGGGATCGCCGGTCTGCGGGCCGCCATCGAGATCGCCACCGCCGAGCGCGACGTCGTTCTCCTCACGAAGGACCTCCCCACCGACAGCAACACCGAGCAGGCGCAGGGCGGCATCGCCGCCGCGCTCGGCGAAGAGGACGAGATCGCCCTGCACGAGCAGGACACGCTCTCCGCGGGAGACGGACTGTGCGACCCGCAGGCCGTGCGGATGCTCGTCGAGCAGGGACCGCGCTGCGTCTACGAGCTCATCGGCTGGGGGGCGGACTTCGATCAGGACGGACTGCGCCTCGCGTTCACCCGTGAGGGCGCGCACAGCAAGAACCGCGTGCTCCACCGGGGCGATTCGACGGGGCACGAGATCGTGCGCGCGCTCCTCGAGAAGGCCTCGACCTTCCCGAACATCCGCTTCCTCAAGAGGACCTTCACCGCGGCGCTCCGGATGGAGGGCGCGCGCTGCGCGGGCGTGCTCGCGATCGACGAGAGCGACGGGCGCCGGATCCCCATCGCGGCGCGGGCGGTGCTCCTCGCCTCGGGCGGGTGCGGGCAGGTCTACCGCGAAACCTCGAACCCGCCGCAGGCGACGGGGGACGGCATGGCGCTCGCCGCCGCGGTGGGGGCGGAGATGATGGACATGGAGTTCATCCAGTTCCATCCGACGGCGCTCGCCGTGCCGGGCGCGCCCCGCTTCCTGCTCTCGGAGGCGCTGCGCGGCGAGGGGGCCTATGTGCGGGGCGGAGACGGCCGCCGCTTCCTCTCCGAGTACCACCCCAAGGGGGAGCTGGCCCCACGCGACGTCGTCGCGCGCGCGATCGTCGAGGAGACGCGCCGCCACGGTCATCCGCGCGCGTACCTCGACCTCACGCATCTGGGGGACCGCGACCTGCGCAAGCGCTTCCCGAAGATCTTCGAGACGGTCCTCGCCCTGGGCCTCGACCTGCGCAAGGATCTCATCCCGATCCTCCCCGCCGCTCACTACGCGATGGGGGGGGTGCGGACCGACCTGCGCGGGCGCACTTCGGTGCCGTCCCTCTACGCGGCGGGCGAAGTGGCGGCGACCGGCGTCCACGGGGCGAACCGGCTCGCGTCGAACTCCCTCCTCGAGGGGCTCGTGTTCGGGATGGCCGCCGGGTCGGCGATGCTCGAGGAGACAGGGACGGGATCCGGCGGGATGGTCGCCGAGGGGCCGCCTGCGGGAGTCCCGGACGCATCGGCCGACGCGGTGGCGGCGGAGATCCGGACGCTCGCCTGGGAAAAGATCGGCATCGTGCGCGAGCGCGAGGGGCTCCGGGGGGCCGTCGCGCGCCTGACGGAGCTCGCGAGCGGGGCGAGGGAGATCCCCGCGACGCGGCGCGGGCTCGAGACCGGGAACATGGCGCACGTCGCCCTCATGATCGGTCGCTCGGCGCTCTTTCGCGAGGAGAGCCGAGGCGCGCACTTCCGCAAGGACTTCCCGGAGCGCGATGACGCGCACTGGAAGGTCCACACCCGGCTCATCGGAGACGCGCTCGCCAAGAGCGAGCCCGTCCCGGCGGAACGGGTCGAGCGCTAGCCATCCCGGTCCCACCGCTCATGGCCTTCCGGTCGACGTGGATCGCGAGCCTCGCGGCGCTCGCCCTCGGGGCCGCGACGACCGGAATGGTCGTGACGACGGCCCCAGCGGCCCCGGCGACCCAAGCGGCGCCGGCGAGTCCCGCCGCGCGGGCCTCCGCCCTCTACGAGGAGGGGCGGACGCTCGCGGCCGCGGGGCGGCACGAGGAGGCCGCGGCGGCGTTCGAGAAAGCGGTCGGGATCGACCCCGCGCACGGGGACGCCCGCACGGCGCTGGGATGGGCCCGCTACCGGCTCGGACGCTTCGGGCTCGCCGGGGACGCCTTCGAGGAGGCCGTCCGCCGCGAGCCGTCGCGCGCGGATGCGTGGACGGGGCTCGGCTATGCGCGTCTGCAGAACGAGGAGCGCGCGCGCGCGCGCGCCGCCTTCGCCAAGGCCCTCTCTCTCGCGCCGCGCGACGTGGAGGCCACGAAGGGACTCGCGCTGCTGACCCTGCGGGAAGGGCGTGCCGCGGACGCGGTGGATCTCTTCCGGCAGGTTCTGGCCGCGGCTCCGGGCGATGCCGAGGCGCGCGCCGGGCTCGCACGCGCCCTGACGGCGGCGGGGGTCCTGAAAGACCGGATCCTGCGGCCCCCGTCCGCGCGCCCGGCCCCACCGGACGGGTCCGCGCCGCCGCTCGCGGTCCGCGTGCGCGCGGGCTCGCGCTACTTCGAGGTCCGCGACGGGAGCCTCTGGCGTCCCATCCTCGTCAAGGGGGTCAACCTCGGCGTCGCGCTGCCGGGGAAGTTCCCGGCGGAGTTCCCCGAGGACGAACCGCTCTACCGCGACTGGATCGCGAAGATGCGGGCGATGAACGCGAACGTCGTGCGCCTCTACACGCTGCTGCCCCCCGCGTTCTACGCGGCGCTCGCCGCCGAGAACCGCGCGCATCCGGACGCGCCCCTGCGCCTCGCCCAGGGCGTCTGGGTGGAGCTTCCTCCCGGCAACGACTTCGGCTCGCCCGAATGGAACGACGACGATGCCGCCGAGATCCGCCGCGTGATCGACGCGGTCCACGGGAACATCGAAGTCGCGCCGCGACCCGGCCACGCGTCGGGACGCTACGACGCGGACGTCTCGGCCTGGCTCCTCGGCTTCATCCTCGGCCGCGAATGGGAGCCGTACGCGGTCGAGGAGTACGAGCAGCGCGCCCCCGCTGCCGCAGCGGGGGGACGCCCCGCGGACGGCGCCGCCTTCGAGGGCACCTACGTCCGCACGACGCCCCCGAGGAAGGGCTCGCCCGCCGGAGCGGGTACGAGCAAGGAGGCCGCGCGCACGGACGCCTGGATCGCCTCGACGCTGGAGACCGCCGCGGAGCGCCTCGCCCGGTCCTATGGAGAGTCCTGGCCGCTGGCCTTCACGAACTGGCCGACGCTCGATCCGATCGATCATCCGACCGAAGCGACGCGCGCCGAGGAAGACGCGATCCTCGCGCGCATGGGTCGCCCGCGCCGCCCCGAGAAGGGCGTCGTCTACGACAACGACGCCTGGAGCATCGACGCCGAGCGCATGGACGCCACGCGCGCCTGGCCCGCGGGCCTCTTCGCCTCGTACCACGCGTATCCCTACTTCCCCGACTTCATGATCCTTGATCCCGGCTACCTCCAGGCGCGCGACGCCGAGGGTCCCGACTCCTACGCGGGCTATCTGCGCGATCTCGTCCGCCATCACGCGGGACGCCCCGTGCTCATCGCGGAGTTCGGCGTGCCGTCGAGCCGCGGCCTCGCCCACCGCCAGCCCCAGGGCTTCGACCACGGCGGACACGACGAGAGCGCGCAGGCCCGGATCGACGCGCGCCTCTACCGGGCGATTCGGGAGACCGGCTGTGCGGGCGGGGTCCTCTTCTCCTGGATGGACGAGTGGTTCAAGCACAACTGGCTCTTCCAGGACCTCGAGGTCCCGCGCGAGCGCAAGCCCCTCTGGGTCAACGCGCTCGATCCCGAGGAGCACTTCGGGATCCTGGCGGCGGATCCGGCGCGCGCGGGGATCGTCCTCGACGGGAAGACCGACGACTGGAAGGGGATCGCCCCCTACTTTGCGAGGCGCGATGGGCCGATCCGCGCGCTCTTCGTCACCGCCGACGAGGGCTTTCTCTACCTGCTCCTGGAGACGGCGCCTCGCGCGCAGGGCGACGCCGCGGCGGGGACGGGATGGCTCGGCGGGGGCTGGACGTACTGGATCGGAATCGATACCTACGATCGCGCGCGCGGTGCGCGGACCCTTCCCGGCGTCCCCGGTTTCCTGGCGACCTCGGGGCTCGAGTTCGCGGTCCGCCTGTCGGCCGATCCGCAGATCCTGGTCGACGCGCCCTACGACATCGGCGGGCACCGCAACGAAGGGCCCTACGCGACAGCCCCGAGCGGCGCCCGCGGCGATGCATTCACGACGATGCGCGTCGAGATCCGGATGGAGCGGCTGGGCCGCGACGGCAGGCTCTTCGCCGCCGAGAGGAACGATCAGTCCCCCCTGCGCGGCGGCACGACCGATCCAGCCTCGCCGCGCGCCGATTCGATCGCCGACTACAGCGCCGACCGCGACGCCGGCGTCACCGAGCTGCGGATCCCCTGGGGACTCCTCAACGTCACGGACCCCAGCTCGCGCCGCGTCGTGCACCAGCCCGACGTGCACGGTCCGCCGATCGACACGACGGTCACCGACGGCTTCGTCTTCTGCGCGGCGGCCGCGCGCGAGGGGGACCCGAAGTCCTCCGACGCGCGCCCGCGCGCCGGCGAGCCTGCGCCCGTCTATGCCTGGCCCACCTGGGAGACGCCGAAGTACCGCCTGCGCCTCAAGCCGGCCTACGAGTCGATGAAGAAGGAGTTCGGCCGGCCCTTCAGCGGATGATCGTGAAGCAGCGGCTCCAGCGGCTGTCGGGGACGGCCCGCACGAGCTTGCGGGCGAACGCCTTCGCCCAGTCCTTGCCCGCGAGCAGGTACTCGTTGGACGCCTCCGGATACGAGTACCAGATGAGGAACGCGCGCCCGCGGATCAGGTCTCGCGGCACACATCCCCACACGCGCGAATCGCGGCTGTTGTTGCGGTGGTCCCCCATGACGAAGTAGCAGTTGTCGGGGACGGGCGTGGGCGGTATGCCGGGGATGGGGAACGGCTGATAGTCGCGGTGCCCTTCGAGCATGTACGGTTCGTCGAGGAGCTGGCCGTTGATGAAGGTCTGCCCGCCGCGCATCTCGACGCGGTCGCCGGGAAGGCCGATGACCCGCTTGATGAAGTCCGTGTCGGGGTCCTCGGGGAACTTGAACACGATCACGTCTCCCCGCCGGATGTCGCGCACGGGGAGGATCGCCTTCTCGAGCCCGGTGGCGGTCGGCGCGTAGGCGAACCGGTTCACCATGATGTAGTCGCCGACGAGGAGCGTGTCCTCCATCGAGCCGGTCGGGATCTTGGACTGCTGGAAGACGAACCCGCGCGAGAAGATGACGAAGATCACGCAGACGACGATCGTCTCGAAGTAGTCGCGCAGGATCCCCTTGCGGGGCGGGGCTTCGGTCTCGCTCACGGAACGGGGATTATAGAGGGGGCCGGGCGGCGACGCCAATCGGCGCCGCCGTCAATAACCGCGAGGCTCGCCGGGACCGCGGGGGTCGGAAACGCCCTCCAGGGCGCCGCTGGCCGGGTCGACGCGGATCGCCTGGAAATCCCCGATCGGGGACGCCGCTCCGGTCGACGAGCGGTAGACCGCCACCGTGTGACCCATGCGCACGAGCGCCTCCCGGACGCTCTCGGTGAGCGCCCCCTCCTCGATCTGGATCTTGTCGGGGAGCCATTGATGATGCACGCGGGGGGCCTTCACCGCGGCCTCGAGGCTCATCCCGTGCTCGACGACGTCGAGGAAGACCTGCAGGACGGAGGTGATGATCGTAGAGCCTCCGGGGGTTCCGAGGACGAGGTAGGGCCGGTCGTTCTTGAGGACGAGCGTCGGCGTCATCGAGGAGAGCGGGCGTTTGCCCGGACGGATCTCGTTGGCGGCGCCGCCGACCAGCCCGTAGAGGTTGGGGGTGCCGGGCTTGATCGAGAAATCGTCCATCTCGTTGTTGAGGAGGACGCCGGTTCCGGCCGCGACCGCCTTCGAGCCGAAGTAGCTGTTGAGCGTCGTGGTCACGGCCACGACGTTGCGCCAGCGATCGACGACGGCGAAGTGGGTCGTGTGCACCCCGGGCTCGGGCGCCGGAGACGTGCCCGGCGCCGGACGCGGGACGGCGGGCGCGTCCGGCGCCTTGAGGGGCAGCCCGGGCTTCACCGCCGAAGAGGGGGTCGCCTGCTCGAGCGAGACGTCCGACGCGCGGCCGAGCGCGTACTGCTTGGAGACCAGCGCGGAGACCGGAACATCGAAAAAGTCGGGATCGCCGAGGTACGAGGCCCGGTCCGCATAGGCGCGCCTCTCGGCCTCCGCCATGAGATGCACCAGCGGAGCGGACAGGGGCGCCTGGCGGACCACCTGCTGCGGCTCGAGCATGTTGAGGATCTCGAGGAGCACCACACCGCCGCTCGAAGGGGGCGGGGGAACGAGGATGCGCAGGTCCTTGTAGGTCCCCTCGAGCGGACGCCGCACGCGCGCGCGATAGGAGGCGAGATCGTCCTCCCCGAGGATTCCGCCGTGCGCCTTGACGTCCGCCACGAGTGCCGCCGCGACGGGTCCCCGATAGAACCCGTTCGCGCCCTTCTCGGCGATGCGCCGCAGCGTGCGCGCGAGGTCGGGCTGGCGGAAGGTGGTCCCCTCGGGAGGGGGCGCGCCTCCCGGCAGGAAGATCGCCGCCGAAGCCGGATAGCGCGCCAGTCCTGCGGACTCTTCCGCGATCCCGCCGGAGAACTCCTTCGTGACGATGAACCCGCGCTGCGCGAGCCGGATGGCCGGCCGCAGGAGCCGCTTCCATGGGAGGAGCCCGTACTTGCGGTGCGCAAGCTCCATCCCCGCGACCGTTCCCGGCGTCGCGGCGGCGAGATAGCCCTCGGTCGACAGGTTGGGGACCACTGCGCCCTTCGCGTCGAGGAACATGGCGGGGGTCGAGGCGCCCGGCGCGGTCTCGCGAAAGTCGACGACCGCGCTCGCCTTCGTGCCCGCATCGCGATAGAGGAGGAACCCGCCCCCGCCGAGGTTGCCGGCGCGCGGGTAGACGACCGCGAGCGCGAACGAGACGGCGATCGCGGCGTCCACCGCGTTGCCCCCCTCCCCGAGGACGTCGACCCCGACCTGAGAGGCGACGGGGTCCGAGCTGACCACGACGCCGTTGGCGGCGGTGATCGTGCGCCGCGCGGGGGCGGAGGCCGCGCCCGATGCGGCGCCCCCCCCGCGCGCAACCGACGGCGGGGCGCCTGCGAGGACGAGGACGAGAGCGCCGGCGATCGCGGCGGCGCCAGGAGAAAAGCGCTTCATGAGCGGGGGAAGGCGCGCGGCATAAGAGCTCACGCACGCTACCACGCGCCCATCGGGGGGGTCAAAACGCGGACCCCATCGGCCGCGGCCGCGCAAAACGGCCGGAACCGGGGAGGCCGAATCCCGTGGCCGGTGCTAAAATACGCGCCCGGAGGCCCTTTTGATGAGATCCGCACGCAGGTTCCTGGTCCTGGTCGCAACCCTCGCCCTGATCGCGTCCGCCTGCGGACCGACGATCCAGACCGAGGAAGACTCGCGGATCGGCCAGAAGGCTCCGGAGTTCACGCTCCCCGACTTCGAGGGGAGGCCGGTGTCCCTCGCCAAGTACCAGGGGAAGGTCATCGTGCTCGACTTCTGGGCGAGCTGGTGCGCCCCGTGCGTCGCGGAGCTGCCGGTGTTCCAGGACCTTCACGAGCGCTACAACGGGAAGGGCTTCGAGGTCGTCGGGGTGAACCTCTCCGATCAGAACCCCGACATCGGCGCGTTCCTCAAGGAGAAGAACATCCACTACACGAATCTCCTCGGAAACGACAGCATCGAGAAGCTCTACGGCCCGATCACCGGCTACCCGACGACGTTCATCATCGACCGGGACGGCACGATCCGCGAGCACTTCGTCGGCGGCCAGCCCGCGAGCGTCATCGAGAACGCGGTCAAGCAGCTCCTCTAGTTGCCCCGCCGGCCCCCAGGGCCGATATTTCCTCCGTCATGTCCCGCAAGCGCTTCGCGACGATGATCGCCGTGGTCCTGCTCCTCGGGGCGGCGGGCCTGATCAGCCTCTACATGACGCTGGGGCGCATGAACGACATGCTGCGCGCCCAGGGGCGTCCTCCCGCCGACGGCGCCGCGCCCGCGGGCGGCGAGAAGATCCAGCAGATGACCCTCACCCCCGCCGGTGAATCGCAGCTGCGCGCGGAACAGGAGCGCGCGCGGCAGGACGCGCAGAAGGCCGCGGCCGCGCCGCCCGTGCCCGCGGCCGCTCCCGGCGCCGCACCTGCACCTGCACCTGCGCCTACGCCTGCGCCCGCGAAGCCCGCCGCCGCCCCGACGGGGGCGAGCGGATCCCCCGGCCGGTGAGGCGCCTTCTATGACGCGCTGTCGCTGACGTCGCCGGCGCGCCGCCGGGCGCTCCCGCTAGCTGCCGCCGCTCAGGCGGCGGATCTCCTTCGACAGTTTCTGGATCCGGAAGAGCAGGAACCCGAGGTAGGCCGCGAGCAGGATCCAGATGACGTTGTACGCCCAGAAGAGGTAGCGCAGCTCGCGGATCACGAAGGGGAAGTCGTTCATCGTGCGCTCTCCGGCGCCGGGCCGCGTTCCGCTCGCGCGGGGCGGCGCTTCAGGCGCTCGAGCTCCTCTTCCAGCCCGAGCAGGCGCGTGCGCAGCACGAGCAGGGCGGAGAAGAGGATGAAGAAAGTGAGGAAGCAGAAGAGGAACCCGTTCGAAACGAGCGGGTCGTGCTGCGCGCCGGCGCGGCCGAGAGTCGGCTTGGGATGGCTCCCTTCCCAGAGCTCCGCGGCGACGTACACGAGGGGCACCAGCGGGACGGCGAGAAGGCCGAGGACCGCCGAGACGAGCGAGGCTTCCTCGGCGCTGGACGCGTACGCGCGCACGAGGTTGTAGCCCAGATAGATGAGCCAGAGGATCGCCGTGAAGTTCAGGCGCCACTCCCAGGTCCAGTAGTGGCCCCACTCCGGCTTCGCCCAGATGGGTCCCGTCAGCAGCACGATCGAGCAGAAGAGGATGCCGAGCTCGGCGCCGCTGCGCGCCACGCGGTCCCAGAAGCGGCTGCGCGTGAGGATGTAGACGAGGCTCGCCCCGCCGACGAGGAAGACCGCGAGGAAGGTGATGATCGCGGACGGTACGTGGAAATAGAAGATCCGCTGAGGCATGTCGAGAGCCTCGATCTTCTTGTCGTAGGGCATCTGCGGCGCGTCGGGATCGAAGCGGAACCGGCGCGCGCGCCCGTCCATCTCGCCCTCCACGATCGTCGGGACGGCGCGGTCCGTGGCGGCGTCGCGCGTCGTGCGCTCCTTGCCGAGGAGCGCCTGTCCCAGGACCGAGCCCGCGGAGATCTCGGACGCCGTGCGCGGGGTCTCGCCGGAGGGGAGGAGGGTCAGCGTGAGCACCTCGCCCGATTCCACGTCCTTCAGGCGCACCGTCGAGCCGACCTCGACACGCTGCGCCTGGCGCTTGGTCGTGGGCACGTAGCCGCCGAAGACCATCCAGATCGCGCCGAACATGAGGACGGCGGCCAGCGCCGCCAGCAGGGCGCTCGCCGCCGCGCCGGCGCGGCTCGCACCGCTCGCGTGATTCGCCCCCTTCGCGCCGACGGATCCGCGCGTCATCGCCGTGAGGCTCTCATCGCGCATCACCATAACCGAAACGCCGCGTCATCGTCATTCCTCCACGAGAAAACCGAAGAGCAAAAGCGACGCGGCCAGGGTCAGGGCGTCGAATGCGGCCGTCAGGCCGAGCCAGAAGCGGACCTCCGTGAGGGGCGCCAGCGCGATCGCGACCGCGGTGGCCTTGCCCGCGCTGATGATCAACGGAACCGAGAGCGGGAGCATCAGGATCGCGAGAAGCGCCTCGCCCTGGCGCAGGCGCGTGACCATCGCCGAGAAGAGCGTGCCCAGGGCGACGAACCCGAGCGTGTGCAGGAAGACGACGAGCGCGACGGCGGGGAGGGCGGAGGCCAGGTCCCATCCGAACAGGACCGCCGTGAGCGGAAGCAGGATCGCTTCCAGGGTCCCCACGACGACGAGGTTCGAGAAGAGCTTGCCCAGGTAGATCGCGCTGGGGTCGATGGGGCAGAGGACGAGCGCCGTGAGCGTCTCCCGCTCCCGTTCGGAGGCGAAGGCCCCGCGCAGTCCGGAGAGGGACGAGAACAGGAGCGAGATCCACAGGACGCCGGGGACGAGCCTCTCCGGCCCCAGGCGCCTGAGCGTCGGCAAGCCGAAGCAGAACGCGAAGGCCAGGACGATCGCGATCGCGAGGACGAGCATCGACGTCAGCCCCGTGAGCCGGCGCATCTCGAGGCGCAGGTCCTTGCCCGCGATGCGCAGGGCGCCCCCGAGGTACGAGCCACCCGCCGCGGGGGAGCGCGATGTCCCGCCTCCGCTCATGCGCGCGCCCCGGCCGGTGCGCTTCCGTGCGCCGTCTCGAGGACCTCGAAATAGCGGGCCTCGAGGGCTGCGGGGGTGAGCTCCCGGCAGGCCCCGCCGTCCGCGAGGACGCCCCCCGCGAGGATCGCCCACCGGTCTCCCAGCGCCAGGCCCTCGGCGACGCTGTGGGTGGTCATGACGAGCGTGCGCCCGCTCCCGCGCAGCCGCTCGAAGAGGGCGCGCAGGAGGCGCGACGCCGCGGGATCGAGGCCTGTGAAGGGCTCGTCCAGGAAGAGGATCTCGGGTTCGTGCAGGATCGCGCGCGCGATCGTCAGGCGCTGCTGCATGCCGCGCGAGAAGGTCCCCACGCGGTCGTCGCGCCGCTCCCAGAGTCCGAACTCCCGCAGCAGGCCCTCGGCGCGCCCGCGCGCGTCGGGGACACCGTACTGGCGCGCGAAGAAGAGGAGGTTCTCCCGCGCGGTCAGCCCGTCGTAGAGGAAGGTCTGGTGGGAGATGACCCCGATCCGCGCGCGGATCGCGATCTGGTCCCGTCCGCGCGCGTCGAGCCCGTTCACCTCGACGCGCCCCGAGGTCGGCCTCGCCAGGGTCGCGAGAATGCGCAGGAGGGTCGTCTTGCCGGCGCCATTGGGGCCGAGCAGCGAGAGGGAGGTCCCCGCGGCGATCTCGAGAGACAGCCCGTCGAGCACGCGCCGGAAGGCGAACTCCTTGACGATGTCCTTCGCCCGGACGGCGGGGACGGCGGAGACGGCCGGGGGTCTTTCCGGGCGCTCTGGAGCCGGGAAGGTCAGAGCCGTACCTGGCGTCGATCGGCGCGCATCGGCGCTGATGCTAGCAACATTTCCGGCTTTTCGGGATGTGCGTGCGCCCCGCGCGGCTCGCGGAGGCGCGTCTACGACTCTCTCGGGACGGCCTTGGGGATGCGCGCGTCGCGCTCCGCCTTCGCTCCCGACGCTTCGAGCTCGTCGATCCGCTTCAGGATCTGGACCGCCTCGCTGGAGTAGCGCATGCGCAGCTCCTTGTAGTCGTCATCGATGAGCTTGCCGGTCTCGTGATCGAATTCGAGCTCCTTGAGCGTCGAATAGGTTCCTTCCCGCTGGATGTAGAGATCCTCGAGCTCCGAGCGCTCGCTCGCGCGAGGAGGCTCGTAGCCGCCCGATTCCCGGATGACGGGAAGCAGGAGCCATCCCAGAATGGCGAAGCCCAGAAGGCAGGCGAGCGCGACGCCGAGGCTCACAGGTCGAACTCTCCGAGCTCGCGCTCGAGACGCTGTCGCACTTCGGGATCCACCCCTGCGGCGCCGGCGAGGGCTCCGGCCGCCGCTGCCGCTTCCCGCGCGCGGCGGCCGCGCGCCGCCCAGACGGCGATCACCACCATCGTCACGGTGCCGGCCACGGCGATCGCAATCCCCGGTCCGAACCAGGCGACCAGGTTGAGCCCCTTCCGGGGCGGGGCGTTGCGCGACTGCTCGCCGTGCTCGGCGATGTAGGCGTCGATGATCGATTCGGGCGTCTCGCCCGAGGCCAGCCGTCGCTCCCAATCGGTGCGCAGGTCCATCGCGACCGAGCACGAGCACTCGTGGACGGTCTGACGCGCGCACCCGCAGTAGCAGAGGACCTCGTCGGCGACCTTCTCGTAGCCCGCCTTGATCCTGTCGGTCGCGTCGGGCGACGCATCGAGCGCGCCGGCGGGACGGGGAGCGCACAGGCCGCCGGCGAGCACCGCGAGCCCGAACAGGGCGCGCAGGGCCGCCGCCGCGCCCGCGCCACCCCCCGCCGGGGCGAACGGACCCATCGCAGCGCCGCCCTTACGCAACGGCGCGCTCTTCGACGGCCCGGGAGGCGGCCATCAGGCGCTTCTCGCTGCGGTCCGGAAGGATGGCGATGCCCGTGCCGAGGATGACCACCAGGCCGCCCAGCCAGAGCCAGTTCACGAACGGGAGCACGTGCACCGTGAAGGACGCGATTCCGGACTCGGGATCCATGGAGATCGGCGTGAGATAGACGTCCTCGCCGATGCGCCGGACTTCCGCGAGCGACGCCGGCCGCAGGAAGGGGAAGATCGCGACCTCGGTCGTCGGGTTCTTCACGTCCTTGTAGATCCGCTTCTCGACGACCATGGGTCCCAGATCGCGTCCCGCGCGCGAGAGGCGCAGGTACTGGGTCACGCGCGCGTAAGCGGTCCCCTCGACGGTTTCGATCCGCTCGTACTTGAGCGTGTAGCCGTCCAGCGTCATCACCGCACCGGGGCGGATGTCCTCGAACGTGGCGTCCTTCTTGTACGCCGAGGATCCGGCGATCCCGATCACGGCGAAGACGACGCCCAGGTGCACCACGTAGCCGCCGTACCGGCGCTTGCTGCGCCAGACGAGGCGCCCGAAAGCGGCGGCGGGGCCTTCACCCTTGGTGCGCATGCGTGCCGCCGCGCCGCGCGCGAACTCCGAGACGATCGAACCGAAGACGAAGACCGCCGAGGCATAGAACGCGAGCGCGTAGAACTCGCGCGCGCCGGCGGCGAAAAGAGCCAGCGTCACCGCCGCCGTGGCGACGGTCGGAGCGAGGAACATCCGCCGCAGGCTCCCCGGCGAGGCCTTGCGCCAGGCGACGAGCGGCCCGATCCCGGTGAGGAAGATGAGCGCCAGGAACCAGGGGAGGGTCACGCGGTTGTAGATCGGCGGGCCCATGGTGATGCCCTTGCCGGTCCAGAGCTCCGAGGGGATCGGGAAGACCGTCAGGAAGAAGACCGCTCCCGTGATGCCCACGAGGAGCAGGTTGTTCAGGAGGAACGCCGACTCGCGCGAGAGCAGGGAGTCGAGCCGGTGCTCGCTGCGCAGGTCCGGGAGGCGCCAGATCAGAAGTCCCAGAGAGCCGAACAGCGCGATGCCGAGGTAGACGGCGAAGTACGGGCCCAGGCCTGTTCCGGCGAACGCGTGCACCGACTGCAGGATGCCGCTGCGCGTGAGGAACGTCCCGAAGATGGCGAGAGAATAGGTGAGGATGACGAGGACCAGGTTCCAGACCTTCAGCATCCTCTTCTGCTCCTGCACGAGGACCGAGTGCAGGAACGCGGTGCCCACGAGCCACGGCATGAAGGACGCCGTCTCCACCGGGTCCCAGGCCCAGTAGCCGCCCCAGCCCAGCTCGATGTACGCCCAGTAGGCGCCCAGGAGGATCCCGATTCCGAGGAAGAACCACGCGAAGATCGTCCAGCGGCGCGTCGTCCGGATCCAGACCTCTCCTGTGCGCCGGGTGATCATCGCGGCCACGCCGAAGGCGAACGGCACCGCGAAGCCCACGTACCCCAGATAGAGGCACGGGGGATGGATCACCATCCAGTAGTTCTGCAGGAGCGGGTTCATGCCCATGCCGTCCGCGTGCGCGATTCCGGGGCGGAAGGGCGGGGTCACGATCGAGAGGACGATCCCGAAGAAGACGAGCGTCGTCATCAAGACGCCCGTCACGAAGGGCATCAGCTCCTTGTGACGGTGCCGGTTCCAGAAGACGAGGACGACGGCGTAGATGCTGAGGATCCAGGCCCAGAACAGGAGCGACCCGGCCTGCCCGCCCCACAGGGCTCCGATCTTGAAGAACAGGGGCTGCGTGATGTGGGAGTTCTGGAAGACGTACTCGACGGAGAAGTCGTTGGTGAGGATGAGGTACTCGAGGGTCCCGATGGCGATCGTGAAGAGAAGCCCCGCGGCGTACACCGCGCGGCGGCCCGAGATCGCGAACCCGGTCGAGCGCACCGCGCCCCCGAGGAACGAGCTCACGGCCGCCCAGACGGCCGCGAGCGTGGCGAGCAGAAGACAGGTGGTTCCGAACCCTACCATCTAAGTGAGCCCCCGATCGGGGCGGTCGCGGCGCGGGAGCCGTGCCTCAACGCGAGGCGGCTTTATCTTGCGCGCCCTCGTACTTCGAGGGGCACTTGGCCTGCAGCGTATGCGCCTGGAAAACGCCTGAGTCGTCGAGGCTGCCCGTCACGATCGCGTTCGCACCGTCCACGAACGTGTCCGGGATGGGGCCGTGATCGCGCGTGCTGTAGCGGACGGGGAGGGTCTCGCCGGCGTCGATCAGCGAAAAGGTCACCTCGGCGCTTCCCGCGCGCTGCACGATGGAGCCCTCCTCCACCTTGCCGCGGACGCGGACGTCGTCACCATGGTCGTGCTTGGCTCGGAATTCCTTGAGCGAGATGTCGTAGGCGGCGCTGGCGGTCGAGGCGCCGCCCGTGACGAACGCGAACCAGGCGACGAGCGCGACGATGATGAGGGCGCCGCTGATGAGGAATTTGATCTGCCTGCCGCTCACGTGGTCCGCTCCACCAATGGGAAATCGAAGCCAGTCTAGGGGGGTTCCAGGTAGGTGTCAAACCTCCGGGAAGGGGACGCTGGGCGGAAGTCCGCGGTGTCCCTGGCGCCGGAAGACCGATCGCTTGACAGGTCCGGGACGCCGCCTAGATTCACCCTTGCAGTCTTCATGACCCCCCCACCTCTCGAAGGGGAGGCCGTCGCAAGCGGCCTCCCCCCTTTTTTGCGCGCGGCGCGCCCGGCGTGATAATTTTGTCGTTTTCAGGCCGCCCGGGGGAAGTCTCAGTGATCAAGGAACTCAGAAAGAGGCTGCACGACGAGCTCAAGGCGCTGGAGCACGAGCTCATCCACGAGCTGCCCCAGGAGATCAAGCGGGCCCTGGCGCTGGGAGACCTGCGCGAGAACGCCGAGTATCACAGCGCGCTCGAGCGGCAGTCCTACGTGAAGGCCCGGATCGGGCAGCTGCACAAGCGCCTCGGCGAGCTGGGCAGCTTCAACATCGAGCTGGTCCCCAAGGACCGCATCGGCCTGGGCTCGAAGGTGGCGCTCAGCGACATCGAGTCCGGCCTGGAGGTCCGCTACACCCTCGTCATGAACGACGACGTCGACGCCGACAAGGGCCAGATCTCGATCGGCTCGCCGATTGGACGGGGCCTGGCCGGACGCAGGGTCGGCGACGAGGTCACGATCCAGATCCCGTCCGGCGTCCGCAAGTTCGAGATCCTCGAGCTCGTGACGCTCCACGAGCAGCTCGAATCGGCCGAGTCCGGCGGGGAGGAACGGGCCACGCCCGCTCCGGCGCGGGACGAGACCGCGGACGATGACGACGGCGACGGGGAGTAGCACCGCGGACACCGCGTCGGGGGCCGTGATGGGGCTGCTTCGGAGCATGCGGCCCCATCAGTGGACCAAGAACGTCTTCGTCTTCGCCGCCCTCATCTTCGCCCAGAAATTCGACCATCTCGAGGACATCGTGCGCGCGACGGCCGCCTTCGGCCTCTTCTGCGCGCTTTCGGGCGCCGTCTACATCATCAACGACCTCGCCGACCGCGAGAAGGACCGCGCCCACCCGCGCAAGCGCCTGCGGCCGATCGCTTCCGGGAGCGTCTCGGCCGCGGCGGCCCAGGTCTTCGCCGCCGTCCTCGTCGTCGGCTCGCTCTGCCTGGGGTTCGCGCTCGACACCGGCTTCGGCATCGTCGCGTCGACCTATTTCGCCGTCAACCTCGCGTACTCGTTCTATCTCAAGAGGATCGTGATCCTCGACGTCATGACGATCGCCTTCGGCTTCGTGCTGCGCGCGGTCGCGGGCGCCGAGGTCATCCACGTGCCGATCTCGTCGTGGCTGCTGCTCTGCACGAGCCTCCTCGCGCTCTTCCTAGGCTTCTGCAAGCGCCGCAACGAGCTGACCTATCTCCAGGGTGACGCGTCCGGGCATCGCGAGAGCCTGCGCGAGTACAGCGTCGCCTTTCTCGACCAGATGATCTCGGTGGTGACCGCCTCCACGGTGATCGCCTACGCCCTCTACGCCATGTCCCCCGAGGTGCAGGAGAAGCTCCATACGCACTACCTCGGCGTGACCGTTCCTTTCGTCCTCTACGGGATCTTCCGCTACCTCTACGTCCTGAACATGAAGGGGGAGGGGGGGAGCCCCTCGCGGGTCCTCCTCGAGGACAAGCCGCTCCTGATCAACGTCGGTCTCTGGATGACGACGTGCCTCGTCCTGCTCTACTTCCGGCTCTAGGCCGGACCCGCCGATAGCTCCGGCCGCAGGGGGTCCGCCGCGGTGCGGTGCGTGCTCCGCGATATCTTCCGAGCCGCCGATCTTCCCCTGTCCCGACCGGTGCCGAGGGGGCACTCTCTTCTCAAGAAACAAGCTTTGGAACAGGAGGAGCCCATGGGATCGAGGATCTTGAGGAACGTGTCGGCGTTTTCGCTGTGCGCTCTCGTCGCGGGTGCGCTTTCGGCGCCTCCCCTGGCCAGGAACTTCCCGGCCAAGCAGTCTGGAGGCGTGCCGGCAGGCATCCCCGAGCAGGGCAAGTACACCATGACGAGGGACGGCCAGCGCGTAGGGTCTCCGGGAACCCGTACGCCGGGCGGGGTCATCGCGAACAGCGCCGGCTTGGGCGGCCAGACGGTGCAGGGTCCGGGGACCGACACGGCGTTCGGCATCGCCGGGAGCCTCGCCGGCCCTGCTCTGCTGGGAGAGGCGGCGGGGGCCGCCACGACGTCCGGATTCCGACAGAACGGCTTCGGGGCCGGATCGGAGATCCAACAGCTGATTCCGGAGGGGGCGACCGTGCTTCCCTCGAGGTTCCAGAAGGACCAGCGGCTCCTGGCGGTCCACCGGGGAACGGAAACGGTCTACGTGTCGTTCAAGAGCGACGCCGAGCGCAAGGAGTACATCGGCAACCTCCAGCGCAAGCTCGCGGACGTGGGTATGGAGATCCAGTCCCGCGGCGGCGCGAGGGCCGGCAAGGCCGAGGGAAACCGGTAGGGGCCCTCGCGGGCGCCGTGCTCACACCCTGAGGAGGACGCCGCGCGCGGGCTTGCCGGTCGCGCTCGCGATCGCCCAGGCGTAGAGCGCGACCTGGCGGCGGTAGGCGTCCAGGCCGAGCGCGAGATCGGCATCGGTCTTGAAGTCGACGACCGTCCAGGATCCCTCGTCGAAGAACGCCGCGTCGGCGACTCCCTCCAGGAGCCGGCCGTCGGGTAGCACCGAGGTGAGCGCGACCTCGCGCCGGCAGCTCCCGGCGCGCGCGGCCTTCGCGGCGCGGCGGAGCAGGGGATGCGCGAGGGCGCGCCCGGCGGCGCGGGCGGCGTCCTCGATGTCGGAGGGTCCGGCGCCCAGAAGGCGCGCATAGAGCGCGGCGGCCTCGCGCACCGCGTTTGCGTCCGCGTCGAGATCGATCGCCGCGAGGATCGCATGGACGAGAGTCCCGAAGCGCTGGCCCCGCTCGCGTGCGGCAATGAGCGCCTCGCCCGGCTGGGCCTTCCTGCCGGAGGAACCGGTCGTCGTCGCCGCGGGGCTCTTGCGCCCGCGCCGGGCGGGCGCCGCGCCGGTCGCGGAGGTCGCGGTGGCCGCAGGGTCTTCTGCCTGCCCCCGCTGGCCCGCGTCCGCGGACGCGGCGTCCTCGACGCTCACCGCGGCCTCGTAGGCCGCGATCGTCCGCGCGAGAGTCTCCGCGCCGGCCGGCGCCGGCGCCTGGGAAGCCGTCGGGGCTGGAGCCGGGGGGAAGAGGGTTGGCGTTGGCGTCGGTAGCGTCGTCGTCGTGGGCGTCGGCCTCGGTGTCGGCGTCGGCGTCGGGATCGGTGTCGGTATCGGCGTCGGTGTCGGCGTCGTCGTGGGCGTCGGCGTCGAAGCCGCAGCCGTCGTCGTGGCCCCTTCGGAGGGCGTCGCTTCCGCCATCTCCATCGCCAGCTCGGTGGCGGTCGCGACGACGATGCTCGGGGCGCCCGCCTCGCGGCGTGTGCGCGCGCGGGACTCCTGCCACCGCTGGTGCGCCTCGATGCCGCGCTCGGAGCGCTCGCCGCTCTCGTCCGCGGTGAGGAGCTTCTGCTGCGCGAGGCCGACCGATTCCCTGCGGTCGAGATCCAGGACGTTCGGATCCCACCAGACGACGCGGTGCGACCCCGCCTGCGGAGCGTGGAGGCCGGGCGCGACCGACTCGGCCGGACGCGGGACGTCCTCGGGCCGCCGCGCGATCGTGTCCTCGCCGAAAGGGGGACATCCCGCGGGAGCGCGCTCCGCGGGAGTGCGCGCAAGGCCCGGAGCGGGATAGATCGTCTTGTTGAGGGCGTCTATCCAGCCCTCCTGCGGTCCATCTCCCACCGCGGGCACGACGAGCAGGTCGCGCGCGCGCGTCGCCGCCACGTAGAGGACGCGCGTCGACTCCTCCTTCTCGCGGCGCAGCTCCTCCTCGGCGTTCGCCTGGAGATCGGGCGGCGAGGCGCCCGCGAGACGCATCACGCAGAGCCCCCGCTCGGGGTCGATCCAGCGCGACGGCTCGGTCGGCGTGGCGCGCGCCGTCATGTCGGCCAGGATCACCACGGGGAACTCCAGCCCCTTCGCCCGGTGCACCGTCATGATGCGCACGCCCTCGGTTCCCTCCTCGACGATGGGCGCGTCGCCGGCCTCGCCCCGCTCCTCCTGGTCCGCGAGCCAGGTGACGAACTCGCGGAACGAGATCGCGCCGCGCCGCTCGATGCGCCGCGCGAGGTCCATGAGGCGCGTCACGTTCGCGAGCGCCTGCTCGCCCGTCGGCCAGATCGCGAGCCCGGCGTGAGCGCGCACCGCGGCGAGCAGCCGACCGATCGTGTCGGCGATCGGCCGATGATTGCGGCCGCGGTGCAGCTCGCGCAGGACTCCCAGGGCGGCGCCGACCGCGCGCTGGGGCTCGGGCGCGTCCGCGGGGACCGTGCGGAACGGATGGAGCGACCCGATCCCGCCGCGGAAGGCGAGCAGCTCCGCGTCCCCGAGCGCGAACAGAGGCCCGCGCAGGGTCGCGAAGACCGCCATCTCCTCCTCGGGCCGCTCGATCGCCTCGAGCGCGTTCTTGACCGCCTCCACCTCTTCGCGCCGGTGGAAGGACGCGCCTCCGACGAGAAGGTGCGGGACGTGGCGGTCCTCGAGGGCGCGCGCGTACTCGCGCGTCACGTCCTCGCCGAACGAGCGGAAGCGGCGGAAGAGGAGGCACACGTGACGCGGCTGCACGGGAACCCGCGCGCTCGCGGCGCCCTCCCGCACCGTCACGGTCCAGCCGCTCTCCCTGACGAGCCACCACACGAACGCGGCGACGGCGTCGGGGAGCGACTCCTCGATCTTCCACTTCACCACCGTGCGGAAATCACCGTACGGGGCGGGGACGGGAAGGGCGACGATCGCGGGCTGGGCGGGGTTCCCCGGCCGGTGCGGCGAGAGCGGCACGTAGGAGGGCTGGCTCGGCCTCTCGCCGCGCATCAAGGGCTCGAAGGCCGCGTTCACCGCCTGCTGGATCTCGGGGACGGAGCGGAAGCTGACGGTCAGCCGCACGAGCTCCGCGCCCTCGGCGAGCAGGCGCTTCTTCACGTCCTCGTAGAGCGCGACGTCGGCGCGCCGGAAGCGGTAGATCGACTGCTTGGGATCGCCGACCAGGAAGAGCTTGCCGGGGACGGGCCGCGCGCGGCGCCAGTCGTCGGCGTCCGGAGAGTCGGCGGCGAGGAGCAGCAGGATCTCCGCCTGGAGCGGGTCCGTGTCCTGGAACTCGTCCACGAACAGGTGCGTGAAGCGCCGCTGCAGCTCGCGCCGGACCGCGGCGTTGCCGCGCAGAAGATCGCGCGCGCGCAGCAGCAGGTCCGTGAAGTCCAGACATCCCGCCCGCGTCTTGAGGTGCTCGTAGCGTTCGATCACCGGCCACAGCTCGTCGCGCAGGCGCGGGGCGAGGTCGGCGCCGGCGTTCGCGACGAACTCATCGAGGCGCTTGCGCAGCGCTCCGCGCCGCTCGATGAGCTGCTCCTTCGGGAAGTCCTCCGAGGACGCGCGCCGGAAGCCCGTCCACTCGGAGTGCCACTTCCGGGGCTTCGCGAAGAAGAAGAGCATCGACTCCAGATCGTCGTGGTCGCGCCCGCGAACGGCCTCACGGCGCGCGACCTCGTCCACGAAGTCCGCAAGCTCCTTGAGCGACTTCGTGAAGTAGTCGCCGGGCTCGCCTTCCTTCGCCCACCGGGAGAGCGCGCGCATCTCCTCGAAGAGGGCGTCCATCTCGGTTTCGCGGGCGAAGCCTTCCAGGTGCGTCCAGGGAGCGGGGAAGTCGCGCCGCTCGGCGAGCTCGAGCGCGGCGTTGCGCAGCACGTCGCGAGGGCTCTCGCGATCCCTCCCGGCGCGGCGGAGGATGCGCCGCATCGCCTCGCCGGGCGCGTCGAGCCTCTCCTCGAACCAGCGGTCGAACGCGCGGGCGAAGAGCGAGGACGCCACGTCGTCCGCCGCGACCTCGAAGCGCGGATCGACGCCCGCCTCGACCGGACGCTCGCGCAGAAGGTCCGAGCAGAAGGCGTGGATGGTGCCGATGTGCGCCTCTTCGAGCTGGCGCAGCGCCTCGGTGAGCCGGCGCGCGGTCTCGGGGTCGGCGAGGGCGCCCACGCGCGCCTTCTCGATCTCCTCGCGGATGCGCAGCTTCAGCTCGCCCGCCGCGGCCTCGGTGAAGGTCACGCCGACCATCGCGTCGAGCGTCGCGACGCCGGTGGCGAGCGCCGCGACCATCCGCCGCACCAGCTCCGTCGTCTTGCCGGTACCGGAGGCCGCCTCGACGACGAGCGTCGCCGCGAGGTCCTTGCGGATGCGGTCGCGCCCCGGCTGATCGGCGAGCGGGGGCGCGGCGTCGCCGGACGACGCCGGCGGCGGGGTCTGCGGCGGGCCGGAAGGCGGGATCTGCGGCGGGCCGGAAGGCGGGATCTGCGGCGGGCCGGAAGAGGGGATCTGCGGCGGGCCGGAAGGCGTGGTCACGGCAGCGCCCTCACGGTCTTCAGATCCTCGAGCCGGTCCTTCGGCTTGCGCCCCACGCGAAGCTCCTCGAAGGGACCGCACACGGGGCGGAAGTCGCACCAGCGGCAGGCGCCCTTGTCCGGCGCGGCCGGAAGGAACCCCTGCGCGAGGGCGCGCCCCACGACGTCGACGATCGTCCGCGCGGCGCCCCGCGCCTCGTCGTTGAGCTCCACGACGCGCTCGAGGTAGCCGCCGTCGGCGGTGCAGTAGTAGAGACGTCCCGATTCGACCGGCTCGGGAAGCATCTTCTCGATCGCCAGCGCGTAGAGGACCGGCTGGAGCACCTGCCCGCCGCCCACGACGACCCCTTTGTCGGCGCGGACCTTGCCGGTCTTGTGGTCGGTGGCCCGCAGCGCGCCCCGCTCGTGGCGCTCGACGAGGTCGATCGAGCCGCGAAGCTGCAGCCCGCCGTCGAGACGCACCGGATCCGGAACGCTCGCGGGATCCGCGGTGGGACGGTCGTGGTCCTTCAGCCCGAAGGAGAGCTCGAAGCGGTGGGGCACCCAGCCGTCTCCGGCCTCCGAGGCGAGGCGCAGCCACTGGCGCAGGTCCGCGCGCAGGGCGCTGATGCCGTCCTCCCACACGCGCGGGATCGCGGGGCAGAGCTGGTCGCGGTAGCTCTCGGCGACGGCGTCGAGCTTGGCGTCCGCGATCGCAAGCGCGGCCTCGAGAGACTCCGCACGGACCGGGAGCAGGCCGTCCTCGCGCAGCGCGGTCAGGATCTGGAACTGCGCCTCGTGGAAGAGCCCGCCCCGGGTGAGGGGATCGAGGACCTCGATCGCGACCGGCTCCTCGCGCGGCTCGAGACGGTGGATCGCCTGGAGGAAGAACCGGTAGGGGCAGACCGCGAAGTGCTGGAGCGCGGTCGGCGAGTAGGAGCGCGCGGAGAGCTGGTGGCGCGCGAGCGCGGCGAGGGCGTCCGCGTCCGGATCGACGAGGCCGTCGGAGGGGGTCCAGCGCTTGAGCCAGCGTCGCGCCCGGGCCCGCAGCGCGCGCGCGAGGTGGGGGTTCGCGCCGAGCAGGTAGCTCGCCGTCCCGCGCGTCGTCTCCTCATCCGAGTCGAGGAGCGGGGCGAGCAGCGCGAGGTCGTACTCCGCCTCGTCGATGGCATCGCGCGGCTCCTTCGGCGCGGGCCAGCCGAGGCGCGCCTCGGCGCCCTGCTCGGCGCGCCGGCGCAGCTCCTCGAAGCCGGGAAGGGTCCCCTCGGTGGCCTTCATCGCCTCGAGCCCGTAGAAGGACGGCACCCGCGGGCGCCCCTTCTCGAGATCGACGCGGGGGTAGGACAGGAACACCCGTCTCGCGGCGGCGCCGACCGCGAGGCGCAGCGCGAGGCGCTCGGCGTCGGCGCGCGCGTCCTGCGTCGGCAGCTCGGGCGAGAGGGCCGCGCGCACGGAATCGGGAAGGAGGGGATCCTCGACGATCTTGCGGGGGAAGAGCTTCTCGGCGAGCCCCGGCACGAAGACGACGTCGAAGGCGAGCCCGTGCGCCGACTCCGCCGGCGCGATGAAGACGGCCCCGTAACGCCGGCGCGGCGGCGGCGCGGTGAGCTCGCGCAGCCGCGGCGCAAGCACGATCTGCACCTCGTCGAGATCGACCGGGCCGACGGGGGCCATCGGTGCGATCTCCTCGAGCGTCGCAAGGACCCCGCCGGGCGCGCGCAGGGCCGCCGTGGCGAGGCCGCGCAGGTGCTCGAGCCATTCGCCCCAGGTCCCGCGCGGGGGGAAGGACGCGAGGCGATCGATCAGGGGGAGCGCGGTCCCGCGCAGATGGCGCAGATCGCGGATCTGCCGGTCGAGGTGCGCCGCGCGGCCGGCGTCCCGCTCGTCGTCGAGATCGCGGCGGCGCAGCTCCAGCTCCGCCAGAAGCCCCGCGAGGCGGCTCTCCCAGCGGTCCTTGCGGCCGATCACGGACGCCTCGACGAGGATCTGCTCCCACCGCCACGGGGCATGCGGGGATCCGTCGACGACGGGGGCGGTATCGGGATCGCGCGGCAAGGCCGAGGTGTCCGGCAGCGTTCCCGGAACCGAGACCTTCTCTTCGCCGGTCATGGGAGGCTCGGGCAGGAGGTCGTGCGCGGGCACGGCG
>Ga0070671_100000683_pt1 | contig 24356 bp, 25 predicted proteins | sample KBSS73metaG_FD_65341 | JGI IMG/M metagenome (GOLD analysis project Ga0070671, IMG submission 65341) | Switchgrass rhizosphere microbial communities from Kellogg Biological Station, Michigan, USA - KBS S7-3 metaG | ecosystem: Host-associated > Plants > Roots > Rhizosphere > Soil ...
CGAGGTCAACGTCGCCGATGTCATCCGCCGGCGCCTCTCGCTGCTGCCGGCGGATGACATCGGCGACGTTGCCGGGGACCTCCGAGCGGCCGCCCTCCTCCTCGAGCAGGCGGGCGAGCTCGATGGCGTAAAACGGGTTGCCCTCGGCTCGCCGATGGATGGCGGTGACCGTCTCCGCCGGAAGCACCCGTCCCGCGGAGGAGGCGAGCAGCGCCGCCGTGGCGGCCTCGTCGAGGCCGCGGAGGCGGATGCGTCGACTGCCGGGCCGCCGGGCGAGCGCGGCGAGGGCGTCGGTCACCGCGTCGCGGCGGCCGAGCTCGAGCTGGCGCATGGTGGCGACGACCAGGAGGCCGGGCTCGGCGCGGTTGGTGAGGAAGGCGAGCAGCTCGAGCGACGCCTCGTCGGCCCACTGCAGGTCGTCGATGAGGATGACGACCTGCTGGTCGGCGGTGACCCGACCGAGTCGGTCCGCCACCGCTTCGAAGCGCTCGAAGCGGGCGGACGCCGCCAGCGCCGCCGGCCCGGCGGCGTCGCCGGCGAGCAGCTCGGCGAACGGGGCGCCGAGCGCCCGCAGCGGCGCCAACCACGGCCACAACGCGGGCGCCGCGCCCCCTTCGTCGCTGCGGCCCCACGCCACCGTGGCCCCGCGCCCGAGCGCGACCGCCCGCAGCTCGTCGGCCAGCCTCGTCTTGCCGATGCCCGGCTCGCCTTCGACGACGACGAACCGGGCGCTGGTCGTCGACTCGTCGAGCGCCGTCACGAGCTGGTCGAGGTCGACGTCACGGCCGACGAGCGACGAGCGGGCACCGCTCGGTGCCGGCGTCGGGGAACGGCGGGGCGGCCGGACGTCGAGCGCGGGATCGTGCTCGAGGATCGCCTGCTCGAGCTCGCGCAACGGGCGGCTCGGCTCGATGCCCAGCTCCTCGCGCAACGTCCGGCCGGCGTCGGACAGGGCGCGGAGGGCGTCGGCCTGCCGGCCCGAGCGGTAGAGGGCGAGGCCCAGCTGCGCCCACAGCCGCTCGCGGAGGGGGTGCGTGGCCACGAGCTCGGTGAGCTCGGCCACGACCGCCGCGTGGCGCCCCAGCGCCAGGTCGGCGTCGACTCGGTCCTCGAGCGCCGCCACCCGGCGCTCGTCGAGGCGGGCGGCGGGCCCGCGGGCGAGATCGATGTCGGCCAGCTCGCTGAACGCGGGGCCGCGCCAGAGGCTCTCCGCCTGCCCCAGCGCGGCGCTGGCCCCCGCGGGGTCGCCGGCCTCGAGCCGGTTGCGACCCTCGTCGACCAGCGCCTCGAAGCGCCGGAAGTCGACCGCGTCCGCCGCCGCGTCGAGGCGGTACCCGCGCTCGTCCCAGACGACCACGGCGGCGCCCACGTGCCGGCGCAACCGGGAGACGTAGCTCTGCAACGTGCCCGCCGCCGAAGCCGGGGGCTCGTCGCCCCAGATGGCGTCGATCAACGCGTCGGCGCTGACGGACCGCCCGCCGGCCGCGAGCAGCACCCCGAGGACGACCCGCGGCTGGCGGCCGCCGATGTCGACGAGCGCGCCCGAGTCGTCCCGCACCTCGAGGGGCCCCAGCGCGCCGAACCACATCGCCCGTCAGGCTAGGAGTCGGTGCAGGACGTCCAACGCACCGGGCGGCCCGTCGACGACGAGGTCGGCCCGTTCGAGCAGCTGCACCGGCGCCTCGACGGTTGCCACGGCGACCTTCACGGTGGTCACGCCCGCCGCCGACAGCCGGTCGAGCGCGTCGTACGCGGGCAGGTCGCCGACGTCGTCGCCGAGGAAGCACACCGCGTCGAGACCCGCCACCGCCTGCTCGATCACGCTGCCCTTGTCGGCACGGAGCGGGGGATGCAGCTCCACCGAGGCCTTGGCCGGCCGCACGACCAAACCGCTGCGCACCGCCTCGTCGTCCGCCCAGGCGCGCACCGCGGGGCCGAGCTCGGGTCGGGTGCGGAAGTGCAGCGTCAGCGACAGACCCTTCGGCTCGACCGCGGCGCCGAACACCTCGATCGCCCGCCTCGCCGACTCGGCCACGACGGCGCGCCACGTCTCGGCCTCGGGCAGCTCGACGAGCCGCCCGGCCGCGAACGTCTCGAGCCCGTACAGCCCCGACAGCCAGAGGTCGTCGCCCAGGCGGGTTCGCAGGTACGCGACCGGACGGCCCGAGATCACCCCTACGACGGCGAAGCGCTCGGCCAGGCGATGCAGCGCGTCGACGGCACCCGGCAGCGGCACGGCGCGGGCCGGGTCGTCGACGATCGGCGCCAACGTGCCGTCGAAGTCCGTGAGGATGGCGGCCCGGTCCGGCTGGGCGAGGAACGCCGCGAACGGGTCACCCACGCCGCGAACCTACCGTGGTGCCGTGCGACGCCTGGTCGGAGGGGTGGTGCTGGTCGTCGCGCTCGCGGGTTGCCGGCCCGACACCGTCGCCGTGTCGTTCCGCCCGAAGGTCGGCGCGACCTACCGCTACCAGATCGACGTCACCGCCGACACCACCACGACGTTGGAGGGCCAGGCCCCCGCCCACAAGGTCGATCACGTGGAGCTGCTCGAGGAGCAGACGGTGCTCGCCGCCGACGCCTCCGGGGTGCTGGTGCGCGTGCTCGTCGGCCAGCCCGGCTCGACGGCGCAGGCCTTCGTCGTGCGCTTCGACCGCTCCGCGCAGCTCACGTCGATCGACACCGCCGAGGACGCCTCGGCCGACCTGGCCGGCGCCCTCGGCGTCCCCGAGATCTTTCCGGGCGCGGCGGCCGCCCCCGACCGTCGCGTCGGACCCGGCGTGCGGTGGGCGACCGCCCGCCAGGTGCGCATCACCGGCGCCACCGGCGCCACGACCGTGCGGTCGACCGGCCACTTCCTCGACTTCGGCCTCGCCGGCAACGCCAAGGTGGCCCGCATCTCCTCGACGACGACCTTGCCGCTGCGCTCGACCACCGGGACGCTCGCGCTGGAGGGAACCGAGCAGATCCGCCAGCGCGTCGCCTACGACGTGGCCGACGGGGCCGTGCACGAGGCGTCGGCCACCACGACCGGCACGTTCCGCGTCGAGGTGCACCCACCGGCGGGCACGACCGCGGCGCCGGTGCCCGGCACCCTCGTCGTGCACGTCCGCTCGACGACGCGGCGGGTGTGACGAACGAGCGTCAGTGACCGGCGAGGTCGGCGGCGACGACGACGAGGACGTTCGCCTTGGCCAGATCGGCCACCGGCAGCGTGGCCGGCAAGGCCTGCACCGCCGGTTGCGGCGTGAGCAGCCGGGCGATCGCCTTGGCGTCGTTGTCGTAGCCGGCCGCGTAGTAGACGACCGACGAGCTCGCCGGCGTCTTGGTGTTCGTCGACGGCTTGAGCACGTAGTTCGACGCCGCCAGGGTCTGGGCGATGCGCGCCGCCGCGCCCTTCACGCCCGAGCCGTTGGCGACCAGGATCGCGACCTGGGCCGGGTTGTGGCCCTTGCTCGCCGCGGTCGTGGTCGACGTGGTCGTGAGCGCGCCCGCGGCGGTGGTCGTCGTGTGGGCAACGGTGGTGGTCGTCTTGGTCGCCGCCGTGGTCTTCGTGAACGACGCCGTGCGGTCGGTCGTGTGCAGCAGCACCACGCCGAGCACGACGGCCACGAGGATGAGCGCGATGCCGCGCACCATGGCGCCGCCCGCCGAGCGCTGGAACGAGCGATCGCCGGCGGCGTGCTGGCCCCGGCTCACCGGGCGTGAGGCCCGCCGGCCGAACGGCCCTCGTAGCGGGCGCGCCGGCGACGGTCGCGCAGTCGGCGGAGGCGATGGATCACGAGCGGATCGTAGGCCCGAGCCGCCGCCGAGTCGCACAGGCGTTGCAGCAGCTCGTAGTAGCGGGTCGGCGAGAGGTCGAGCTGGGCCCGGATCGCCGCTTCCTTCGGCCCCGGCAGCTGCCACGCGCACCGCTCGAAGTCGAGGATCGCGCGCTCGCGCGGGGACAGCTCCATCCCGGCCAGTCTGACCGGCGGCTGTCCGCGATGCAGGGACCCTCTCGAGCCGGGTGTCGGGATCGAACCGACGACATCCTCTTTACAAGAGAGGTGCTCTGCCAACTGAGCTAACCCGGCGGCGCCGGGCCCAACGGTAATTGGACTAGAGCGCAGCAAGCGCCAGGCGGTCGGCAGCGGCCTCTTCGAGGAGGTGGAGGTCGATCTTGCGCTTGATGCGCTGCAGCGCGTTGTCGATCGACTTCACGTGCCGGCCGAGCTGCTCGCCGATCTCCTGGTAGGTCTTGCCCTCGACGTAGAGCCGCAGGACGTCGACCTCGAGGCCCGACAGCATCTCGGCCATGGCGGTGCGCATGGCGTCCATGCGCTCGCCCGACACGACCTGGTCGGCCGGATCGGCCACGTTGTGGTCGTCGAGCAGCTCCTCGACGGTGCGCTCGCCCGGATCGTCGCCGCCCCGCACGCCCGAGATCGAGACGTACTGGTTGAGCGGCTGGTGCTTCTGGCGGGTGGCCGTCTTGATCGCCGTGATGATCTGGCGGGTGATGCACAGCTCGGCGAAGGCCCGGAACGACGCCTGGCGCTCGACCTGGTAGTCGCGGATGGCCTTGTAGAGGCCGATCAGCGCCTCCTGCTCGATGTCGTCGCCGTCGCCACCGACGAGGAAGTACCCGCGGCCCTTGGCTCGGGCGAACCGGCGGTAGCGCTCGATCAGGACCTGCTGGGCCTGCCGATCGCCCTGCTGGGCCAAGACGGCGAGCTCGTCGTCCTCACGATCGGTGAGCGGTGTTCCGAAGCGAATCGACACGGTGGCGCTCCTGAGTGCGACGAGGAGTAGTGGTGAGGAGTGACTATGGACACTTGTAGTCACTCCCTGCGTCACCTGTCAATGCCCCGCTAGTGAAAAAGAACTAGTCCGCGTCTGACGCCGAGGCAAGTCCTCACGGTTCGTGCCGGTTCTTCCGAAATTGCGGGCCTCAGCCGAGACGGCGGCGGGCGACCTCGAAGCACGCCAGGGCGCCGGCGGCGCTGACGTTCAGCGAGGACAGCGAACCGGCCAGCGGGATCCCGGCGACCACGTCGCAGCGGGCCCGCGTGAGGCGGGCCAGGCCGCTTCCCTCGGCGCCGAGGACCAGCACCACGGGCTCGGTGGCCACCGTGAGGTCGAACAGGCTCGAGTCGCCGCCGGCGTCGAGCCCGACGACCCACACGCCCAGCTCCTTGGCCCGCGCCAGCGCGGCGGGGAGGCCGCTCACGAGAGCGATGTCGAGGTGTTCGATGGCGCCGGCCGCCGCCTTGGCCACCGTCGGGGTGATGTGCGCCGCCCGATGCCGGGGCAGCAGTACGCCCGACACGCCCGCGCCCTCGGCCGTTCGCAGCAGGGCGCCCACGTTCTGGGGGTCGGTGATGCCGTCGAGGGCGAGCAGGAACGGGGGGCGGCCGTGACGGCCCCGCCGGCACAGGGTGTCGAGCTCGGCCTCGGGCAGCGGCGCCGCGTGGGCCAGCACGCCCTGGGGTGCCTCCGACCGGGCGGCGCCCTCCAGGTGGCTGCGGCTCACCCGCTTGACGCTGACCCGCTGCTCGGTCGCCAGCTCGACGATGTCGCCGATGATCGGGGCGCCGTCGACGTCGTCGGCGATCCAGACGTCGCGCACCCGTCGGCGGCCGCCCAGCAGCAGCTCGCGGACGGCCTGGCGCCCTTCGACCTGCTCGCCGCCGAGGCCACGGGGGCGCGACGGCGCGGGGGCGCCCCGGGTCACGGGCGGTCGAGGAGGCCGACGGCCCAACACGCCACCCCCTCACCACGTCCGATGGCGCCGAGTCCCTCGGCGCGCTTGCCCTTGACGGTCACGTCGGCGCCCACGACGGCGGTGAGCGCCTGCTGCATCGCTTCACGGCGGGGCGCCAGCTTCGGCGCCTCGAGCACGACCGAGCAGTCGACGTTGGCGACGACCCAGCCGGCATCGTGCACGCGCTCGACCACCGCCGCCAGCAGCCGCAGGCTGTCGGCCCCGCGCCACGCCGGATCGCTGTCGGGGAAGTGCATCCCGATGTCCCCGAGGCCGGCCGCGCCGAGCAGCGCATCGGCCACCGCGTGGGCCACGACGTCGGCATCGCTGTGGCCGGCCAGCCCGCGCTCGCCGTCGAAGCGCACGCCGCCCAGCACGAGCGGGCGGTCGTCGTCGGCGAACGGGTGGACGTCGAAGCCGATCCCCACGCGCCCCGTCACGCGACCACCGCCGCCAACCGGTCGAGGTCGGCGCGGCTCGTGACCTTCACGTTGTCGGGGTCGCCCGGCACGATCACCACCCTGCCACCGGCCGACTCGACGAGCGCGCCGTCGTCGGTCGCGTCACCCCCGCCGGCGTGGGCGGCGCGCAGCACCGAGGCCCGAAACGCCTGCGGCGTCTGCACGGCGACGAGCTCGCGGCGGTCGAGCGTCTCGACGACGCGGCCGTCGTGCACCCGCTTGATCGTGTCGACGACGGGCACGCCCGGGACGGCGCCGTCGGCGCCCGCTCGGACGGCCGCGATCACCGCCTCGAACAGCGCCGCCGACGCGGCCGGGCGGGCGGCGTCGTGGACCACGACGACCGCCGCGTCGGGCGGCACGGCGGCGAGGCCGGCGCGCACCGACGCCGAGCGCGTCGCACCGCCGGTCACGACGGCGTCGACGGGCTCGTCGTCGCCGGCCCGGTCGGGTGGCACGACCAGCACGACCCCGTCGGTCGAGCGCCGGGCGGCCGCCAACGACCAGTCCAGGACCCGCCGGTCGGCGAGCGCCGCGTACTGCTTGCGCGCACCGAACCGCTCGCCGCTGCCGGCCGCCACGACGACCGCCCACACCGGGCCTCCGGGCTCCATCGCGGCTCACTGTACGAGCGCTTCTACCATCGGATGGTGCTCGATGCCCCGCAGCTCGCCGAAGTCGACCTGTTCCGGACGTTGTCCGCTGACGCGCTCGCACGGGTCATCGCCGCCTCGACCGAGCGCGCCCTGCGGCGCGGCGACGTGCTCTTCGACGAAGGGGACGACGCGGACGAGCTGTTCGTCGTCGAGCGCGGCCGCATCGCCATCGCCAACCGCTCGCCCGACGGCCGGGAGTCGGTCGTGGCGCTCATGGAGCCGGGCGACCTGTTCGGCGACATGGCCATGTTCGACGAGGGCGGCCGCTCGGCCCAGGCGCGGGCGCTGGAGACCAGCCTCGTGCACGCCATCCCGTTCGCGTCGATCCGGGGCGAGCTCGATGCCGACCCGAAGCTGCTGTGGTCCGTCGTCGAGCTGCTCGTCCAGCGGTTGCGCTCGATGGACAACGCGCTGGCCGACGCCGTGTTCCTCGACGTCACCGGCCGCACCGCCAAGCGGCTGCTCGAGCTGGCCGGTGACGCCGACGAGTTCCAGCTGCCGGTCACCCAAGAGGAGCTGGCCGGCCTGGTCGGCGCGTCGCGCGAGCGGGTCAACAAGGCGCTGGCATCGTTCATCCGGCTCGGCTGGGTCAGCCAACAGGATCGTCGCTACCGCATCACCGACTGGGAGCAGCTGCGCCGACGGGCCCGCTGAGGGGCCCGAGCGCCGCGCCGATCAGGCGAGGAAGGCGAACACGCGGGACCAGGCGTCGGCGGCATCGTCGGCGCGATGCGCGGGACGAGAGGGGTCGTGCACGAAGCCGTGCTCGGCGTCGGGGTAGCGAACGACGGTGGCGCCCGCCGCCTCGAGGTCGTCGATGTCTTCTTCGGGGGTGAAGGGGTCGCGGCCGCCGACGATGGCGAGGATGGGCGCCGCGGCGCCGTCGCGGATCATGTCGATCGGTTGGCGATGGCCCGGCCCGTTGAAGCGCTCGGGCACCCGGATCATCCCGTAGAACGCGACCGCCGTGTCGAAGGCGCCGGTGGTCGACGCCTTCAGCGCGTACATGCCCCCCATGCAGAAGCCGAGCACGGCCACACGTTCGACGCCCGCGCGCTCGCGCAGCACGGCATCGGCGGCAACGAGGTCGCCGATCTGACGCTCGTCGACGCGCGTGCGCACGAGGTCCATGCGTTCGTCGACGGTCGTGTTCGGATGATCGGGGAACGGCTCGGGCGCGCACACGGCCCAGCCGCGTTCCGCGGCGAGCCGCGCGCACAGGTCGTCGAACAACGGGCGCAGGCCCATGATGTCGGGCGCCAGCGCGACGCCCCGCGAGGGGGTACCGGCGGGGAGGGCGAGCTCGGCAGGCGTGCCCGACGGCAGCTCGATGCGCATCAGTGGATCACGAGTACCGGTCGAGGATCGACGTCTCGGCCAGGCGGGAGAGCCCCTCCTTGATGGCGCGCGCCCGCGTGCCGCCGACGTCCTTCACCTCGTCGAGGTCGTCGATGCTGGCCCGCATGATCTTCTGCAGCGTGCTGAACCGCTCGACGATGCTCTCGACGACGCTCTCGGGCAGGCGGGGCACCTTGGCCAGGAGCCGGTAGCCCCTCGGCGTCACGTTCGTGTCGAGGTCGACCGACGTGCCGGGCAGGTGCAGCGTCGACGCCACGTCCTTGAGGTCGAGGAGGTTGTCGGTGCCGAGCTCGGCGAGGGCGGCCAACGCCTCCCCCAGGTGCCAGTCGCTCGCTTCGTGGAAGTAGTCCTTGATCACCAGGCGCCGGTCGTCCTCGACGCCGGCCATGAGCTCCTCGAGCTGCATGCGCACGAGGCGACCGTCGACGCCGAGCTCGACGATGTAGCCGTCGATCTCCTCGGCGACGCGGCGCACCATCTCGGTGCGCTGCAGGACGGTGACCACGTCCCGCAACGTGACGAGGTCCTCGATCTCGAGCGCCGACAGCGACCCGGCGACGGCGTCGAGGCGGTTCTTGTAGCGCTCGAGGGTCTGCAGGGCCTGGTTGGCGCGGTTGAGCAGCCGCGGGATCGGCTCGAGCGGGTGCTTCTGGTCGCCCACGTAGACGGCGATGACCTGTTGGTCCTCCGAGACGGACACGACGGGCACCTCGATCGAACGGGCCACCCGCTCGGCGGTGCGGTGCCGGGTGCCGGTCTCGGAGGTCGGGACGTTGGGGTTCGGCACGAGGTGGACGTTGGCGCGAGCGATGCGGCTGGCGTCGGGGGCGAGGATGATGGCGCCGTCCATCTTCGCCAGCTCGCTCAGGCGCTGCGGGCTGAACGCGGCGTCGAGCAGGAAGCCGCCCGAGCAGATGTTGAGCACCTCGGGCCCGTCGCCGACGACGATGAGCGCCCCCATGCCGGCCTGGAGGATCCGGTCGAGCCCTTCCCGCAAGGGGCGCCCCGGCGCGACGGCCGCCAGCGCGTCGAGCATGGAGACGCTCCGCCGCGAGGTGGCCATTGCACCAAGCGTAGGAGGTTCCTACGGTCAGGTGGGCAGGCAGCCGGCCAGGGCCACCGCCTCCCGCAACGTCGTCGCTCGGATGGCCTCCATGCCCGGCGGCGGTGGGGGCGACGACGCCGGCACGATGGCCGTGCGGAACCCGAGGCGCTCGGCCTCGGCGAGCCGGCGCGCCGTCTGGCTGACCTGGCGCAGCTCGCCGGCGAGCCCGACCTCCCCGCACGCCACGAGGTTGCCGGCGACCGGTTGGCCGGTCTGGGCCGACGCCAGCGCCAGCGCGATGGCGAGGTCGGCACCGGGCTCGATCACCCGCACGCCCCCCACCGCCGACGCGTGGACGTCGCACGTGGCGAGGCCGATGCCGACGCGCTGGGCGAGCACGGCGAGGATGAGGGCGAGCCGCCCGCTGTCGAGGCCTTGCGCCGACCGCCGCGGCTGCGGCAACGGCGACGGGGTGACGAGCGACTGCACCTCGACGAGCAGCGGCCGGTGCCCCTCCATGGTCGGCACCACCACCGAGCCGGCCACACCCAAGCGTCGGTCGGCCAGGAACAGCCCGCTCGGGTCGGGCACACCGAGGAGCCCGGCCTCGCCCATCTCGAAGAGCCCGAGCTCGTTGGTGCCGCCGAACCGGTGCTTGACGGCCCGCAACAGGCGCAGCGCGTGGTGGCGGTCGCCTTCGAACGACAGGACGGTGTCGACGATGTGCTCGAGCACGCGCGGGCCGGCGAGGGCGCCGTCCTTGGTGACGTGACCGACGAGGACGGTGATCATCGCCCGCTCCTTCGCCTCCCGCACGAGGCGGGCGGCGCATTCGCGCACCTGAGCCACAGAGCCCGGGGCCGAGCCCAGGTCGGCGTCGTAGATCGTCTGCACGGAGTCGACGACGAGCACGTCGGGCGCCAGCTCGTCGACGTGGGCGAGGACGTGGGTGAGCGACGTCTCGGCGACGAGGTAGAGGTTGGGCGCCACCGCGTTGAGGCGATCGGCGCGGGTGCGGACCTGCTGGGCCGACTCCTCGGCGCTGACCACGAGACATCGGGCGCCGCCGCGAGCCAGGGCGGCCACCGCTTGGAGCAACAAGGTGGACTTGCCGATGCCCGGCTCGCCGCCGAGCAGCGTGACCGAGCCCGGCACGAGACCGCCGCCCAGCACCCGGTCGAGCTCGCCGATCCCCGTGGCGCGGGTGGAGAACTCGCCGAGGTCGACGTCGGCCATCAGGACCGGGCGGGACACCGGGGCGACGACGGTGGTGCGCTCCTCGTCGGCCTCCTCGATCAGCGAGTTCCACGCCCCGCACGCCTGGCAGCGACCGAGCCACTTGGGGCTCGCACCCCCGCAGTCGGTGCAGCGGTAGAGCGTCTTCAACCGAGGCATGCGAACAAGCGTACGACGCGGGTGTGACAGGAACGGTGACCGGCCGTGGTAGTCATCGAGGCGTGAGCGTCGAGGAGGAGATCCGCCAGGTCCTGCACCGCTACGCCCGGGGCTGCGACCGCATCGACCTCGAGCTGGTGCGCTCGTGCTTCCACCCGGACGCCCACGACGATCACGGGGCCTACAAGGGCGGCGTCGACGCCTTCATCGACTGGATCGGGCGGCTCCTCCCCCGCTACGGCGTCACGATGCACTCGCTCACCAACGTCCTCGTGGAGCGGCACCCGACGCGCGACGACGTGGTGCGCGTCGAGACCTACGGCATCGCCGAGCACCAGACGCCCGGGGGCGGGCCGGAGCTGAACCTCACGATCGGGTTCCGCTACCTCGACCGCTTCGAGGACCGGGGCGACGGGTGGAAGATCGCCGACCGGTACTGCACCACCGAGTGGGTGCGCGTCAACGACCCGGCGACGATCTTCCCCGTCGACGAGCGCTTCCCCCGGGGCCGGCGCGACGGCACCGACCGCGTCTTCGCCCCCTGGAACGACTGAGGCCCCGCCGGAGCGGGGCCTCGGGTCACTCGGTCGTGTCGCTTCAGTCGGCGGGACCGGCTTCGACCATCTCGATCGGTGGGGGCTCGAAGCCCTCGACCGTGCGGAAGACGATCTCGCCGCCCTCGGCGTCGACGATGACCGTCTCGCCGGCGTGGAACTCCTTGAACAGGATCCGCTCCGACATCGGGTCCTCGATGAGCCGCTGGATCGCCCGGCGCAGCGGACGGGCGCCGAGCGTCGGGTCGTAGCCCTTGTCGGCCAGCAGCAGCTTCGACTCGGGCGTGAGCTCGAGGCCGATGCCCTGGGCCACCAGCTGGGTCTGCACCCGCTTGATGAGCAGGTCGACGATGGTGACGATCTCGGGCTTCGACAGCTCGTGGAACACGATCGTGTCGTCGATGCGGTTGAGGAACTCCGGCCGGAAGTGGGCCTTCAGGGCGTCGTTGACCTTCTCCTTCATCTTGGCGTAGGAGACGGCCTCGTCCTGCTTGGCGAAGCCGACGCTGGCCTTGCGCAGGTCGGCCGAGCCGAGGTTCGACGTCATGATCAGCACGGTGTTGCGGAAGTCGACCGAGCGGCCCTGGCTGTCGGTGAGACGGCCCTCCTCCAGGATCTGCAGGAGCGTGTTGAACACGTCGGGGTGGGCCTTCTCGATCTCGTCGAACAGCACCACCGAGAACGGCTTGCGGCGCACCGCCTCGGTGAGCTGGCCGCCCTCCTCGTAGCCGACGTAGCCGGGGGGCGAGCCCACCAGCCGCGAGACCGTGTGCTTCTCCATGTACTCGGACATGTCGAGGCTGATGAGGCTGGTCTCGTCGCCGAAGAGGAACTCGGCGAGCGTCTTGGCCAGCTCGGTCTTGCCCACGCCCGAGGGGCCCAGGAAGATGAACGAGCCGGACGGGCGCTTCGGGTCCTTCAGGCCGGCGCGGGTGCGGCGGATGGCCTGGGCGACCGCCTTGATGGCGTCCTCCTGGCCGACGACCCGCTTGTGCAGCTCGTCCTCCATGCGGAGGAGCTTCTGGGTCTCCTGCTCGGTGAGCTTGTAGACGGGGATGCCGGTCCAGATCGACAGCACCTCGGCGATCGACTCCTCGTCGACCTCGTCGAACAGGTCGACGCCGGAGTCCTTGATCTCGCGCTGCTTGGCGGAGAGCTGCTCGAGCAGCGTCTTCTCCTGGTCGCGGAGCTTGCCGGCTTCCTCGTAGTGCTGGCCCTCGACGGCGTCCTTCTTGGCCTGCTGGACGCGAGAGATCTCGTTCTCGAGCTCCTTGTAGTCCGGCGGCGTCTGCATGCGCCGGATGCGCATGCGGCTGCCGGCCTCGTCGATGAGGTCGATCGCCTTGTCGGGCAGGTGCCGGTCGCTGATGTAGCGGTCGGCGAGGTTGGCGGCGGCCACGAGCGCCTGGTCGGTGATCGTGACGCGGTGGTGCGCCTCGTAGCGGTCGCGCAGCCCCTTCAGGATCTCGATCGTGTGGGCCACGGTGGGCTCCTCGACCTTGATCGGCTGGAACCGGCGCTCGAGGGCGGCGTCCTTCTCGAGGTACTTGCGGTACTCCTCGACGGTGGTGGCGCCGATCGTCTGCAGCTCGCCGCGGGCGAGCATGGGCTTGAGGATCGACGCCGCGTCGATGGCACCTTCGGCGGCACCGGCACCGACGAGCGTGTGCAGCTCGTCGATGAACAGGATGATGTCGCCGCGGGTGCGGATCTCCTTCAGCACCTTCTTGAGGCGCTCCTCGAAGTCGCCGCGGTAGCGGGAGCCGGCGACGAGCGCGCCGAGGTCGAGGGTGTAGAGCTGCTTGCCGGCGATCGTCTCCGGCACGTCGCCGCTGACGATCTTCTGGGCGAGGCCCTCGACGATGGCCGTCTTGCCGACGCCGGGCTCGCCGATGAGGACCGGGTTGTTCTTGGTGCGGCGCGACAGGACCTGCATCACGCGCTCGATCTCCCGCGCGCGACCGATGACCGGGTCGAGCTTCTTCTCGCGGGCCGACTGCGTGAGGTTGCGGCCGAACTGGTCGAGCACCAGGGAGCCGGAGGCCGACTCGCTCGCCCCGCCACCCGTGGTGGCCTTGCCGGGCTGGCTGGACTCCGACGGGGTCGAGCCCGAATAGCCGGAGAGCAGCTGGATGACCTGCTGGCGCACTCGGGACAGGTCGGCGCCCAGCTTCACGAGCACCTGGGCGGCGACGCCCTCGCCCTCCCGGATGAGGCCCAGGAGGATGTGCTCGGTGCCGATGTAGTTGTGACCGAGCTGGAGCGCCTCGCGGAGGGAGAGCTCGAGCACCTTCTTGGCGCGGGGGGTGAACGGGATGTGCCCGGAGGGCGAGCTGCCGCCCTGTCCGATGATCTCCTCGACCTGGCTGCGCACGGCTTCGAGCGAGATGCCGAGCGACTCGAGCGCCTTCGCGGCGACCCCTTCGCCCTCGTGGATCAGCCCGAGGAGGATGTGCTCGGTGCCGATGTAGTTGTGGTTGAGCAGCCGCGCTTCTTCTTGCGCCAACACCACGACACGGCGTGCTCGGTCGGTGAACCGTTCGAACAAGGGGTCCGCCCCTTTCAGGCTGGGCGATTCGTACGGCGAGTGTACCGACCACGGTGCTCCGGCACGCAGGCCTGTACCAGAGGCATCGACTTCCGAGGCGCGGAACTGAGCCGAGTAGCGTGGCGGCGTGGCCCCGCCGTCTCCGCTGCTGGCGCTGCCCGGCATGGCCGGGGAGCTGGCGCGGGTCGAGACGGCGCTGCGCGAGTCGGTCGTATCGGACGATGCGCACCTCACGGAGCTGGCCAGCCACCTGATCCGAGCGGGCGGGAAGCGGCTCCGGCCGGCACTGTCGGTGGCCGTCGCCGGGTGCCGCACGGGGCTGCCGGTCACCGACGAGGTGGTGCTCGGCGGCGTGTCCGTCGAGCTCGTCCAGGTCGGCTCGCTCTACCACGACGACGTGATGGACGAGGCCACCACCCGGCGGGGCGTGGAGTCCGTCAACGCCCGCTTCGGGAACCTCAAGGCGATCCTGTCGGGCGACTACCTGCTGGCCAAGGCGTCGGAGATCGCCGCCGGGCTGGGCACCGAGGTCGCCGCCCTGCTGGCCGCCACGATCGGGCGGCTGTGCGAGGGCCAGGTGCGCGAGCTGCAGGCCGTGTTCGACGTCGACCGCGACGAGGAGGGCTACGTCGCCTCCATCGCCGGCAAGACCGCCTCGCTGTTCTCGGCGGCATGTCGCATCGGTGCCATCGTCGGCGGCCACGACCGCCCGGCCGTCGAGGCGTTCACCACCTTCGGGCATCGGTACGGCATGGCGTTCCAGATCGTCGACGACGTGCTCGACGTGGTGGCCACCGACGAGCAGCTCGGCAAGCCGTCAGGCCACGACATGGCGGAGGGCATCTACACGCTGCCGGTGATCCGGGCGCTGCGCGCCGGCGACGACGAGCTGCGCGAGCTGCTCGGGCGGCCGCTGGTGGAGACCGCCGAGATCGAGCGGGCGCGCAAGCTCGTCAAGGCCGGCTCGGGCGTCGAGGAGGCGCTGGCCGAGGCCCGGCGCTACGGCGAGGAGGCGTGCGACGCCCTCGCGGGGATGCCGTCGTCCACGGCGGCGACCGCGCTGGCGGAGGCCACCATCGGTCTGGTGGCCTCGGCGTCGTAGTGGCGCGCGAGCTGGCCGTCACCGCCGAGTGGAGCGGGTGGGACGGCGAGGGCCACGAGGTGCTGTCGCTCGGTTGGGAGACCGGCGGGTGGACGGCCGACGGCGTCGTGAGCGGCATCGACGTGCACTACGTCGTGCGCGTCGACGAGCGCTGGCGGCTGCGCCAGTTCCTGCTGTTCCGCGACCTGCCCGAGCCCGACCTGTGGCTCGGCGTCGACCCCGCGGGGCGATGGGGCGAGATCAACGGCGCACGCCGGCCCGAGCTCGACCGGTGCGCCGACGTCGACCTGCCGTGGACCCCGTTCGCCGCGACGCCCGCCATACGGCGGCTGCGCATCGAGGTGGGCGACACCGCCGAGGTGGCGGTGGCGCGCGTCGATCCGGAGACGTTGGCGGTGGAGCCGGCGGTCGTCGTCTACACGCGGCTGGCCCTCGACCGGTGGCGGCGCGACGGCGTCGAGCTGGTGGTCGACGAGCACGGGCTCCCCCTCGACCACCCCGGCCGCTTCCACCGGCTCGTCTGACTCAGAGGCTCGTCAGCAGCGTCTTCGTGCGCGCCAGCTCCTCGGGGGTGCCAGCGGGGACGGCGACGAAGTCGGTCACACCGATGTCGGCGAGGTGGCGGACGACGCCGGCCACGTGGTCCTCGTCGCCGACGATCGACACGTCCTTCGGCTCGGCCGCACCCTCGCGGTCGAGCATGGCCCGGTAGGACGGGAGGTTGCCGTAGAAGGACACGGCTCTGCCGGTGCGCTCGCGCGCGTCGTCGGCGTCATCGGTGACGCACGTGCGCAGCGCGGCGAGGACGCGGGGCGGCTTGGTGCTCGCCTTCGTGATGGCCGGCACGATGTGGTCCTCGAGCGTCTTGGGGCCCGTCATCCAGGTGATCGTGCCGTCGGCGAGCTCGCCGGCGACGCGCAGCATGGCCGGACCGAGGGCGGCGACGAGCACCTGCGGCGGGGTGGCGCCCATGGCGTCGAGCGGCGCGTGCACCTTGTACGCCTCGCCCTCGAAGTCGACCTTGCCGTCACGCAGCAGCGCCTGCAGGACGGTGAGGTATTCGCGCATGTGGCGCGCCGGCTTGTCGTAGGAGAGCCCGAGCATCCCCTCGATCACCATCTGGTGGGAGAGGCCGATGCCGAGCGTGAAGCGGTTCCCCGTGGCATTGGCCGCGGTGACCGCCTGCATGGCGAGCGCGGTGGGATGGCGCGGGAACGTGGGCACGACTGCGGTGCCGACCTCGATGCCGTCGACCTGGGCGCCGGCGAGGGCGCAGACCGTGATGGCGTCGAACGAGAACATCTGCGTGAACCACGCCGACGCGAACCCGTCGTCGCTCGCCTGCTGCACGCCGGCGAGCGCCGACTCGACGGATGTGGCCTCGACGATCGTGCCGATCTTCATGGCAGCAACCGTAGGAGCGCCTCGCCCCGCGGCGACAGCCGGTAGCCGACGCGGAGGCTGTGGGTGAGACCGAGCTCCTTGAGGCGGCGCACCTGGCGCTTGAACGTCGGCGTGTCGAGCCCCAGCTGCGGAGCCAGATCCGGCGCGCGGACACCCGGGTTGGCGGCGATCAGCTCGAAGTGGCCGCGGTAGCGCTCGATCTGACGTAGCAGCCGGTCGACGTCGGCGAGATGCGTGTCGTTGGAGAGGACGTCGCGCGGGTCGGGGTCGTCGACGCGGTGGAGGTGCACCACGGTGATCGGACCATCACCGGGGAGGTCGTCGAGCGCGTCGGCGGCGGAGGCGAAGCCCGCGGCGCGCGCGATCGCGTCGTCGAGCGCGTCGACGACGTCGACCTGCGTCACCTCGACCAGGCCGTCGGGGCTCCGGTACCGCCGACCCGGCAGCACCTGCGCCCGCTTCCACCGCCGCAGCGCGACCGTGATCGACCCGTCGGCGAGGCCGTCCCGCAGGCGCTTCTCGAAGAGCACCTGCGCATTCTGGTCATTGCTCGGGGCGGAGCGTCGGGAAGAGGATGACGTCGCGGATGGTGGTCATGCCGGTGAGCAACATGACGAGGCGGTCGATGCCGATGCCGAGGCCGCCGGTCGGCGGGAGCCCGTACTCGAGGGCCCGCACGTAGTCGTCGTCGACGACCATCGCCTCGTCGTCGCCCGCGGCCTTCTGCCGCGCCTGGTCCTCGAGGCGGGTGCGCTGCTCGTCGGGATCGACCAGCTCGCTGAACGCGTTGGCCAGCTCGCGCCCGGCGACGATCGCTTCGAAGCGCTCGACCATCTCCGGGAGCTCGCGGTGGTCGCGCGCCAGCGGCGAGACCTCCTTGGGGTAGTCGGTGACGAACACCGGGCCCCAGAGGTTCGCTTCGGTCGTCTTCTCGTACAGCTCGAGCAGGAGCTTGCCCGGGCCCCAGTCGTCCTTCAGCGGGACGCCGTGCTCCTCGCAGATCCGGCGCAGCTCGCCGATCGGCATGCGCACGTCGACCCGCACCCCGGCGTGCTCCTCGACCAGATCGGCGAGCGACGCGCGCCGCCACGGCACCGTGAGATCGAGCTCGCGGCCTTCGTACTCGAACACCGTCGTGCCGCGCACGAGCATCGCCAGGTGCGACACGAGCTCCTCGGTGATGCGCATCATGTCGCCGTAGTCGGCGTACGCCTCGTACAGCTCGAGCATCGTGAACTCGGGGTTGTGGCGCGGCGACAGGCCCTCGTTGCGGAACACGCGCCCGATCTCGAACACCTTCTCGAAGCCGCCGACGACGAGACGCTTGAGGTACAGCTCCGGCGCAATGCGGAGGAACAGGTCCATGTCGAGCGCGTTGTGGTGGGTGGTGAACGGCTTGGCCGCCGCGCCGCCGGGGATCGGGTGGAACGTCGGCGTCTCCACCTCCATGAAGCCGCGGTCCTCGAGCCACCGACGGATCGCGCTGACGATGCGGCTGCGGTCGCGCAGCGCATGGGCCTCCTCCGACACCCAGAGGTCGACGTAGCGCTGCCGATAGCGGGTGTCGGGGTCGGTGATGCCGTGCCACTTGTCGGGGAAGGGCCGACGGGCCTCGGCGAGCAGCACCCATTGATCGACCGACACCGACAGCTCGCCGCGCTTGGTCGTCATCACCTGACCGGTGACGCCGATCCAGTCGCCGAGCGACAGCGCGCCGAACGCGTCGAACTCCGGCGTCGCCGCCGCGGTGGCGAACAGCTGGATGCGACCAGTGCCGTCCTGCAACGTGCCGAACGCCAGCTTCCCCTGCACGCGCCGGAGCATCAGCCGGCCCGCGATGGTGACGACGTCACCGGTCTCGGTGCCCGGTTCGAGGTCGGGGTACTTGGCCTGGACGTCGGCGGCGGCAGCGGTGGGCTCGAAGCGGTAGGGCGGTTGGCCGGCGTTCACTGGTTCTTCTCGAAGATGAGGCGGAGGCCTTGCAGCGTCAGCCACGGCTCCACGTGCTGGATGGACGTGGTGAACGGGGCCATGAGCTCGGCGAGGTGACCGGTGCCCACCACCTCGGCGTCGCCGATCTCGCCGCGGATGCGATCGACGACGCCGTCGACCATCGCCCCGATGCCGTGGACGACACCCGACTGGATCGCCTCGACCGTGCTGCGGCCGATGACGTTGCGGGGCTCGACGATCTCGACGCTGCGCAGGAGCGCGGCCTTGCCGACGAGCGCGTCGAGGCCGACCTCGATGCCCGGCACGATCACCCCGCCGAGGTACTCGCCCTTCGCCGAGATGCCGTCCATGACCGTCGCCGTGCCGGAGAAGTCGACGACGATCACCGGCGGGTCGGCGACCTCGAGCGCGCCGACGGCGTTGGCGATCCGATCGGCACCGACCTCACGCGGGTTCTCGTAGAGGATCGGCATGCCCGTCTTCACGCCCGCTTCGAGCACGACCGCCGGGAAGCCGAAGTAGCGCTCGGTCATGTCGCGGAACGCGGCGGTGATCTTCGGCACGTTCGACGCGACCGCGACGCCGGCGATGTCGGTGTCGAAGCTGAAGCCGTGGAACGCAAGGAACTCCTGCACGAGCAGGGCCAGCTCGTCGGACGTGCGATCGGCCTGCGTGGAGACGCGCCACGTGTCGACCGGCTGGCGCTCGCCCAGCTCGAACAGGCCGATCACCGTCTCGGTGTTCCCGGCGTCGACCGCGAGCAGCATCAGATGTCCAAACCGATGTCGAGCACAGGCGCCGAGTGCGTGAGCGCGCCGACGGCGATGAGGTCGACGCCCGTGCGCGCGTAGGCGCCGACGGTCTCGAGGTCGATGCCGCCGGAGCACTCGAGCAAGGGCCGACGCGCGTCGCCGCGCATCCCGACGCACGCGACGACCTGCTCGACGGTCATGTTGTCGAGGAGGATCAGGTCGGCGCCGGCCGACATCGCCTCCTCGAACTGCTCGATCGTGTCGGCCTCGCACTCGACCGTGCGCGCCGGCCACTGGTCACGCGCCCGGGCGATCGCGTCGGTGATGCCGAGCCCGGCGAGGTGGTTGTCCTTCAGCAGGATCCACTCGCTGAGGTTGCCGCGGTGGTTGCGTCCGCCGCCGGCACGAACGGCCGCCTTCTCGAGCGACCGCAGGCCGGGCGTCGTCTTGCGGGTGTCCCAGATCTGCGCGCCACCGCCGGCGGCGTGGACGTAGCGACTCGTCAGCGTGGCGACGCCCGACAGGCGGCCGAGGAAGTTCAGCGCCGTGCGCTCGGCCGTGAGGATCGAGGCCAACGACCCGCTGACCTCGGCGATGACGCTGTTCGGCCCGATGGGGTCACCGTCGTACAGCAGCCACTCGATCTCGAGCCCCTCGTCGACCTGGAAGAGCGTCTCGTTGACGCACAGGCCGCCGGCGACCACGCCGTCGGTGCGCGACACGAACCTCGCGGTCGCCGTGGCGTCCGCCGGCAGCAACGACGACGTGAGGTCGCCGTCGGGCTCGAGGTCCTCGGCGAGGGCGCGCGTCACCACCTCGCGGACGGCCGTGATCGGCGGATCGACGCTCACGAACGACTGTGTACCAGGCGGACGCGCAGCGCCTCGTCCCGTTCCGGGTGATCGGAGCGCCAGTGGTTGCCGCGGCTCTCGGTGCGGGCCAGGGCCGATCGGATCAGCGCGTCGGCCACCGTGACCAGGTTGCGGACCTCGTGGGCGGCGGGCGTGTCACCCGACGCCAGCGCGAGCGACTGGCGGGCGAGGTCGAGCGAACCGGCGGTGCGCACGACCCCGGCGCCGGCGGTCATCGCCCGCTGCAGCTGGTCGCGCACCTCGGCGGCCGGCTCGTCGGCGACCGGCGCCTCGAGCGCGTCGCCGTCGAGCGGCTCCAGCGGGATCTGACGTCCGCCGAGGGCGCCGGTGCGGTCGGCGCGGCCCTTCCCGCGGTCGATGGCCTCGATGATGCGCGGCGCGAACACCATGCCTTCGAGCAACGAGTTCGACGCCAGCCGGTTGGCGCCGTGGACGCCCGAGCACGCGACCTCGCCGCACGCCCACAGCCCGGGCAGCGCCGACGCGCCGTCGAGGTCGGTGAGCACGCCACCGGAGAGGTAGTGCGCGGCGGGCGCGATCGGGAGCCACTCCTTCTCGGGGTCGAGCCCGATGGCGCGCACCGACGCGGCGATCGTCGGGAACCGCTCGTCGAAGTGGTCGAGGGCGGTCGCATCGAGCCACTCGTGGTCGACGCCCTGCTCCAACATGCGCGTGGTGATGGCGCGCGCCACCTGGTCGCGGGGCAGCAGCTCGTCGACGAAGCGCTCGCCGTCGGCATCGCGGATCAGGGCACCGTGGCCGCGCAGCGCCTCCGACAGGAGCGGCCGCGGCATCGCGGGGTGATGGAGCGCGGTCGGGTGGAACTGCATGAACTCGACGTCGGCCACGGCGACGCCGGCGCGCAACGCCATGGCGATGCCGTCACCCGTGGCCTGCGCCGGGTTGGTGGTGACGGAGAACAGCTGGCCCGCCCCGCCGGTGGCGAGCAACGTGTGGGTGGCGCGCACCTCCTGGCGCTCGCCGCTCGGGTCGAGGGCCACGACGCCGCAGCACCGGCCCCGTTCGACGAGGAGGTCGAGGGCGAACCACCCCTCCATCACCGACGCGGCGGTGGCTTGCACGGCGTCGACCAGGGCCCGTTCGATCTCGGCGCCCGTGGCCAGGCCCCCGGCGTGCACCACGCGGGCGAAGCTGTGACCGCCTTCGCGCGCCAGGTCGAGGGCGCCGCTCGGGTCACGATCGAACACGGCGCCGAGGGCGATGAGGTCGTTCACCCGCGACGGCCCTTCGTCGACCAGCACGCGCACGGCATCGACGTCGCACAGGTCGGCGCCGGCGGCGAGGGTGTCGGCCAGGTGGATGTCGGTCGAGTCCTCCTGCGCCGACAGGACCGCGGCCACGCCCCCCTGGGCCCATCGGGTGGCCGACTGGTGCAGCTCGGCCTTGGTGAGGACGCCGACCCGGAGCCCGGGACGGCCGGCGGCGCGCACGGCGGCGGAGAGGCCCGCGACCCCGCTCCCGAGGACGAGCAGGTCGAGCGTCAGCTCTGCGCCTCGAACTCCACGTAGCGGCGGGTCATCGGGACGAGCGCCGGGTCGACAGGGGCGTTCTCAGTGTCGACGTGCACGACCGTGGGCTGGAACCCGTCGAGCTCGGCGTCCTCGTACTCGCCGTAGGTGATGACGATCACCCGGTCGCCGGGGGCGACCAGGCGGGCGGCGGCGCCGTTGAGGCACACCTCGCCCGGGCCGCCGACGATGGCGTAGGTCTCGAAGCGGGCGCCGTTGTCGATGTCGAGGACGGCGACCTGCTCCCACTCCCGGATGTCGGCCAGCTCCATGAGCTCGGGGTCGAGCGAGACCGAGCCCACGTAGTGGAGGTCGGCACCGGTGACCGTGGCGCGGTGGATCTTGGACTTCATCATGCGGCGACGCATCAGGTGTCCTTTCGGTGCATGCCGTCAGCGACGGTCACGCCCTCGTTGTCGATCAGACGAGCAGAGGGTAGGCGAGCAGCGACCAGCAGGCGCAAGTCGCCGGCCAGCGGGGCGGGACGCTGGAGGGTGGCGGCGTCGACGACCACCGCGTAGTCGGGTTGGACCAGCGGCTCGGTGGCCAGGACGGCGGCCATGACGGGCTCGGGATCCGCGCCGGCGAGCGCGGCGTCGACCCCGGCCAGCAGCGCCCGGCGGAGGACCGGCGCGGCGGCCCGCTCGTCGGCCCCGAGGTAGGCGTTGCGGCTCGAGAGCGCCAGGCCGTCGTCGGCCCGGACCGTGGGACACGCCACGATCTCGATGGGGAACGACAGGTCGGCGGCCATGCGGCGCACCACGGCGAGCTGCTGGAAGTCCTTCTCACCGAAGTACGCCCGGCAACGCCCGGCCATGGCGAACAGCTTGGCGACGACGGTGGCCACGCCGTCGAAGTGCCCCGGCCGGCTGGCCCCTTCGAGCACGCCGGTCATCTCACCCGCCACCGACACCGTGGTCCACGTGCCGGCGCCGTACATCTCGGCGACGGTCGGCGCGAACACGATGGACGCGCCCGCCTGCTCGGCCAGCTTCACGTCGGCATCGAGCGTGCGGGGGTAGGCGTCGAGGTCCTCGCCGGCGCCGAACTGCAACGGGTTGACGAACACGGTGACGGCCACGACGTCGCATTCGGCCGCCGCCCGCTCGACGAGCGACGCGTGGCCCTCGTGCAGCGCCCCCATCGTGGGCACGAGCCCGACGGTCCGCCCGGCGCGCCGCTCGGCATCGAGCGCCTGCGAGAAGGCGGTGATCGTGTCGATGATGTTCATGCCACGAGCTTTCGAGCGGCGTCGGCCAGCGCCTCGTAGGCGTCGCGCTCGGCCGGATCGAGGGCGTGGAGATGACGCGCGACGGTGGCCGTGTCGCCCCGCTTCACGGGCCCGGTGAGGGCATCCGCGGGACCGAGGGCGGCGACGTTGTCGACGGTCTGGCGTACGAGGTCGAGGTACGCCTCCAAGGGCACGCCCGCCGTCGCCGCCACCCGTTCGACCTGCCCCAGCAGCGCCACCAGGTGGTTCGACGCGATGCACGCGGCGGCGTGGTAGGCGGCCCGGTGCGCGTCGTCCACCTCGACCCGACGGCCCTCGAGGTCGTCGACGACGCGTGCCGCGAGCGGATCGCCGGCCACGGCGAACCAGGCACCCCGGAGGTCGGCGCCCACCAGCGTGATCGACCGCAACGGGTGGATCGACGCCCGCCGCCCGTGCGGTGCGAGGACGTCGAGGCCGAGCGAGCCGGCGAGATGCGCCACCACCGTCGTCTCCACCGGAGCGATCGCCCCGGCGACGGACGCCACGGCGTCGTCGGGCGTGGCGATCACGAGCAGGTCGACCCCGGCCGCCGCGTCCGAGACGTCGACGCCGTGGTGCACCGGATCGAGCACGGTCCAGCCGGGGACGGCGCCGAGGGCGCGCGACAACGCCGTGCCGGCTCGACCGGGTCCCACGACGCGCAGCGTCGGCATGGCGCTCGCTCCTCTCCCACGTTCCGGCCCCGGACGGGTGCCGTTCGCGTGGATCAGCCTACCTGCCCCGTAACGGACTCTTCATTCGACCCAGACCGGACACCGCGGACAGACTCGGTCCCACCATGGAACGGCGCAGGGTCCCCGTCCGGAAGTTGGCCGAGGCCGGTCCCCGCGCCGCGGGGTTCATGGCCTCGTCCTACCGACGCGCCGTCCCGTTCCGGAAGCCGCGGTACCCCGAGGTGCCGACCCGCCCCACGACCTTCGCCATGTGGGCGGGGGCGCTGGCCGACGAGCTCGCCCTCGCCACCATGGCCAACGACCGGCTCGTGCCGTCGGAGGCCGATCTCGTACGCATCGAGTCGGAGATGCGAGCGGCCGTGAGCGTCATGGAGGAGCACGGCTGGCTCGACAAGCCCGCCGCGTTCCACGTCGCGCCCCCCATGCCCAGCACGGTCACGGTCGAGCACAAGCGCTTCGCGCGCGTGCGCTACGCCCACCTGACCTTCCCCAGCAGGTTCGAGCCGGCGCCCGACATGCCCGGCGCCGATCGCTGGCAGGCGATGGCGAACAACCGCACGTGCCACGCCTACGTCATGCGCCACCGCGACGCTGACCCCGAGCGACCCTGGCTCGTCAACCTCCACGGCTTCAGCATGGGCGTGCCGTCCGACCTCGAAGCGTTCCGGTCCCTGCACTACTTCAAGGACGAAGGCTTCAACATCATCCATCCAGTGCTGCCGTTGCACGGGCCGCGCCGCGCCGGCAAGCGCAGCGGCGACGCGTTCATCACGCTCGACTACCTCAACAACGTGCACGGCATGGCGCAGGCCGTGTGGGACGTGCGGCGCTGCATCGCATGGGCACGGGGCGAGTCGTCGACGCCGGTCGTGGTGCACGGCGTCTCGCTCGGCGCCTACACCGCGGCGCTGCTGACCGGGCTCGACGCCGGCATCGACGGGGTGATCGCCGGGGTGCCGAGCGTCGACCTCCCGTGGGTCATGCGCCAGAACGTCCCGGAGCAGGCGCAGCCGGCGGTCGAGGCCCACGGGCT
>Ga0070671_100000684_pt1 | contig 24356 bp, 15 predicted proteins | sample KBSS73metaG_FD_65341 | JGI IMG/M metagenome (GOLD analysis project Ga0070671, IMG submission 65341) | Switchgrass rhizosphere microbial communities from Kellogg Biological Station, Michigan, USA - KBS S7-3 metaG | ecosystem: Host-associated > Plants > Roots > Rhizosphere > Soil ...
GTGAACTCGTTGCGCTTGGCGTGGCCGCCGAAGTCGTCGTGGTTGTCGAGGACCAGGACGCGGGCGTCGGGCCGCGCCTTGCGGAAGACATGCGCGGCCGTCAGGCCGCTGATGCCGCCGCCCACCACCACGAGATCGTACTCTTCCCCCGTGTCCTCCGGCGTGGGCGCGTTCTTCCAGAAGGCCTCGTTGCGCATCGAGTGGAACGCCTCGAACGATCCGGCGTGCGATCCGCGCAATCCGGTCAGCGCCGGCGGATAGCTGCCGGCTTGGCCCTGCGCGAGCAGCGTTTCGAGATCGGATGACAGCCACCCGGCGGCTATCGTCCCGCCGACGCCGATGGCCACCCCGTTCAGGAAGTCGCGGCGGCTGATTGGCGAGCCCATGCCGATCTGGCGGTCGTGTTCGGTCATGTTGGGGGATTGTAGCCTCGGCCGCCGTGTAACCGTGCGTCAGCTCATCGCCGTCTTCACCGGCTGGAACATCTACGATCACGCGGAGCTCGGCGCCCTACGACGCGCTCGATCGGGTGCTGGCCTTCGTCAAACGGTAAACTTGCTGCCCGCCGATCCAGGTCTGGGTCACACGCAGCGACGTGAGTGACTCGGCCGGTGTGATGCGGAGATCGCCCGACACCACTGCAAGATCCGCCAGCATGCCCGGATGCAGGCGCCCGCGATCCCCGTCGTCTCCGGACGCGACGGCTCCGCCCCTGGTGTACGCGTCGAGGGCCTCGTCGATCGTGATCGCTTCGGCCGGCGCGATCGCCTCGCCGTCGGCATCGCGCCGCAGCAGCGCCGCCTGCATGCCGCGCAGCGGTGAGTCGTCTTCCACGACCGGCGCATCCGAAGACAGCGCCACCGTCACGCCGGCGTCCAGCATGGCGCGCACGGGATACGCTCGCGCCAACAGCGCGTCGGGCAGGTACTGCCGGAAGTTGCGTCCCAGAGCGTGGACGAAGACGGTCTGCGGCGCCGCGATCACGCCGGCCCGCGCCGCGCGCGCGAGGTGATCGGCGGTGGGCAGTCCGAAATGTTCGATGCGGTGGCGCAGAGGACCTCGGCCGCACGCCTCGTAGACGCGGAGGACCTGATCGATCGCTGTGTCGCCGATCGCATGCGTGGCGATGCGCCACCCGGCGTCGTGGGCCTCACGCGCGAACGCCAGCAGCTCGTCGTCCTGAAACCGCAGGACGCCGCGCGTGTCGGCGTGCCGATACGGCACGCTGAGCGCGGCCGTCGCGCCACTCAGGCCACCATCGGCAAAGAATTTCACCGTATCGATCCGCAGCCGGTCCGAGTGGTAACGGCGAGCGGGCAAGGGCACCGGGCCGACGCCGTCGACCAGACGCAGCGCCATCACGTTGACTCGCGCTGGCAGCCTGCCCTCGTCGTCGATCCTCCGGTAGATGTCGAGCAACTCGGGCGCCACGCCCGCATCGGTCGTGCTCGTGATGCCGAGCGACAGCTGATGCCGCAGCGCGGCGGTGATCATGGCGGCGTACTCGTCCGGCGTGGGTCGCGGGATCCGGCGCAGCACCAGGCCCATCGCCGTCTCGCGAAGCACCCCGGTCGGTTCGCCGTCCGGGCCGCGATCGATTTCGCCTCCGGCGGGCGCTGCGGTGTCCCGCCCGATGCCCGCCTCCTCCAGCGCCCGGCTGTTGCAGACGACGATGTGCGCGCAGGTGCGCATCAGGACCACGGGCCGATCGCTCACGGCGGCGTCGAGGTCGGCACGCGTAGGCGCACGACCGTCGGAGAAACGTGCCTCGTTGTAGCCGCGTCCCTGCAGCCAGGTCGCGGCCGGAAACCGTCCGGCGTGGACGCGCAGCCGCGTCGCCACGTCGCCGAGGCTGACGGCGCCGCGCACGTCCAGCAGGGTGGTGAGCAGGTGACCGATCTTCCAGATGTGGGCGTGAGCGTCGACGAATCCCGGGATGAGCGTCGCTCCGGCCAGATCGATCACGTTGGTGTCCGGCCCGCGCAGCGCCATGACGTCGTCGCTGGCGCCCACGGCCGTGATGCGTCCGCCCGCGACGGCGAGGGCCGTCGCGTCTCGCGGACCATCAATCCCGGTCCAGAGGACGCCGTTCCGGAAAATCGTCTCGGCCCTCTCCGTGCGCATCGCGGCGCCGCCGATCAGGCCCGGCCCGCCGGCTGCAGCCGGTCCGCGATCGCGGGAGGCCAGGCGGAGAGGCCCTCCTCGATCTCGGTCAGGGCCTGCTCCACGACGCCGAGTCCTTCGCTGAGTTGATCGTCGGTGATGACCAGCGGCGGAAGGAACCGGATGCCGTTGGTGAAGAGGCCCGCGCGCATGGCGATGACGCCCTTCCGGAACGCCGCCTTGAGGATGGCCAGCGTTTCATCGGGCGCGGGCTCCTTGCTCGTTCGGTCCTTCACCAGTTCGATGAGCAGCATCGAGCCCAGTCCCCGGACATCCCCGATCAGCGGATGACGCCGTTTCCATCCATCCAGCGTCTCTCGCAGCGTCGCGCCGATCCGTTCGACGCGCGCGAGGAAGGCGGGCTGGCGCATCGTCTCGATCGCGGCGATCGCGGCGACGCAGGTCAGCGGGTTGCCGCCGTAGGTGCCGCCCATCCCGCCGACATGGGTGGCGTCCATGATGTCTGCGCGGCCGGTGATGGCGCTGATCGGCATGCCCGCGCCGAGCGACTTGGCAGTGACGACGATGTCGGCCGCCAGGCCGTAGTGCTCCAGCGCGAACAGCTTGCCCGTGCGGCCGAAACCGCACTGCACTTCGTCGGCGATCATCACGATGCCGTGCTGGTCGCAGAGCTCGCGAATCCGCCGCAGGAAGCGGGGAGGCACCGGCACGAATCCGCCTTCTCCCTGGACAGGCTCGATGATGATCGCCGCCACCTCCGCCGGGTCGACCTGGGCGGTGAACGCGAATTCGAGCTGCTGGATACCCCAGTCGACGCACTGCTCGGCGCTCATGCCCTCCTGGGCGCGATAGACATTGGGCATCGGCAGCCGCACGATCTCAGGGGCGAATGGGCCCATGCCTCTCTTGAACAGGCTGTACTTGCTCGTGAGGCTCAACGTGAGCAGCGTCCGACCGTGATACGCGCCCTCGAAGCAGACGACGGCTGGCCGCCTGGTGTATGCGCGTGCCGCCTTTACCGCGTTCTCCACTGCTTCGGCGCCGCTGTTGGACAGCAGCGTCTTCTTCGGGAAGGTGCCGGGTGTCACCTCGTTGAGCAGCTCGCACACGCGCACGTACGATTCGTAGGTGCCCACCAGCGAACACATGTGCACGAGCTTTTGCGCTTCTTCGTGCATCGCCTCGACGACCGTGGGCGGGCAGTGGCCCACGGCCAGCGCGCCGATGCCGCCCACGAAGTCGATGAACGTGTTGCCGTCGACGTCGTGCACGAGGGCGCCTTCCGCGCGCTCGACCACGACGTCCGTGGCTTTACCGAGTCCGGTTGGGACGGCCGACGCGCGGCGAGCCAGCATCGCCCGGCTCCTGGGACCGGGTACTTCCGTCTTCAGTTGAATCGATGACACATCAGACTCCTTGGTTCGTCTTCGGCGCGGCTCCTGGCCGCACCGCACCCTCGACCTCCCTGGCCGCGTCGAGCACGATGAGCACGCTGTAATTGTCGCAGACCGGATCCTGGAGGTAGTCCTTGAGCAGTCCTCTGAACTCGAATCCTACGCGGCGCTGCATGGAGAGGGTGGGATCGTTGATTCGGCCGGCCACCAGCCCTTCGTAGTACTCCTCGGCGCTCATCCGGTCCTTGACCGCGCCGTAGCCGCTCATCATCCCCGCCGTGACCTGCCCCTCGAGCCCCAGCGTCCACACCAGTTCCTGGCGTGCGGCGTAGAGCGCCTGGGCCAGTCCTCTGCCGCGATACTCGGGGTGCACGCCGATGTCGGCGCCGTAGAGCCACTCGCCGTCCGGTTGGTGCGAGGTCAGCCATCCGCCCTGGATGATGTCCGCGAAGGTGTGCGAGCGATCGGTGAAGTCGAAGTGCAGGCGGATGGTCGCGGTGGCGGCCACCACGCGCTCGCCGTCGAGCCCGACGAACTGTCCGGCGGGAAACAGGTCGAGGTGTTTCAGATAATGTGCGGTCTTGAAGCGCTCCTCGTCGGCCAGCGTCGGGAACACCACGCGCTGCAGCGCCTCGAGTTGTGCGGCATGTTCGGCGCGCGCCGACGCGATGACGAGACCGTTGGGTAACACACGGCGGTAAGCACCCGTAACGGCGTGCATGGCAGGAGTATACTGCGCGCCTCTTTTCACCAAGGGAGGGCCTTCGTGAACTGGCGACTCTCGGCGGCGTCGCTGGCGTTGATGGCCGCGGCGTGCGGCACGGCTCCCGCGCCGCGCCCGGCGGCCGCGCAGACGGCCGACCTCGTGATCGTGAACGGCCGCGTCTTCACGGCCGACGAGCGAGGCACGACGGCGCAAGCAGTCGCCACGGCGGGCAACAAGATCCTGCTCGTCGGTACCAACGACGCGGTGTCGGCTCTTCGCGGGCCGCAGACGCGGGTGGTCGATGCCCACGGTGGAACGGTGGCGCCGGGATTCAACGATTCGCACGTCCATTTCATCGGCGGCGGCATGACGCTCGGCCAAGTGGATCTGGCCGGCCTGACCACCCTCGCGCAGGTGCAGGACAAGATCCGCGCGTTCGCGGCGGCCCACGCCGACACGGCGTGGGTCGAGGGCCGCGGCTGGCTCTACTCGCCGTTTCCCGGCGGCACGCCGACCAGAGAACAGCTCGATGCGGTCGTCTCCGATCGTCCCGCGGTGATGACCTGCTACGACGGCCACAGCGTCTGGGTCAACTCGAAGGCGCTGGCGTTGGCGGGCATCACGAAAGATGCCGCCAATCCCACCAACGGGCTCGTCGTCAAAGACCCCGGAACGGGCGAGCCCACCGGGCACTTGAAGGAATCGGCCATGGCCCTGCTCAACAGGGTCAGGCCGAAGCCCACTGACGCAGACCGGCGTGCCGCCTTGCGCGCCGCCGTGGCGCACGCGCACCAGTTCGGCGTCACGAGCGTTCAGAACGCCGGCACCAGCTTCGATGATGTCGCGCTCTACCAACAGGCGCTGCGCGCGGGCGAGCTGCAGGTGCGCGCATATCTGGCCATGTCGGCCTCGTCTAGCACGACCGAGGCGGACCTCGATCGTATGGAGGAAACTCGCAAGGCCCTGGGCAACGACGCGACCTTGACGACCGGAGCGGTGAAGATCTACGCGGACGGCGTGATCGAGAGCCGGACGGCGGCGATGCTTGCGCCGTACGAGAACAGCAAGTCATCCGGCGCTCCCAACCTGTCGGCCGACCAGCTGGACCGCCTCGTGGCCATGGTGGACAAGCGCGGATGGCAGGTCTTCATCCATGCCATTGGCGACCGGGCGATTCGCATGTCGCTCGACGCCTTCGAGCGCGCCGCGGCCGCCAACGCGATGCCGGCCCGCGGCCGCCGGCATCGGCTCGAGCACATCGAGGCCGCTGCCGCGGCCGACATTCCGCGCTTCGGCAAGCTTGGCGTCATTGCGTCGCAGCAGCCGATGCACGTGCCGCTCGGTGACATGAACTCCGAGCACCCATCGGGTCCGTGGCCGGACAATATCGGCGCCGACCGGTACTCGCGCGCCTGGGCGTGGAAGAGCATTCACGACGCCGGCGGCCGGCTCACCTTCGGCAGCGACTGGCCGGTGGCGCCGCTCGATTCCGGACGGGGCCTCTGGGTCGTGACCACCAGGAAGGGCCCCGCCAACCAGGCCGACCAGAAGCTGCCGATGGGCGAGGCGATCGACGGCTACACGCGGTGGCCGGCGTACGCGTCGTTCGAGGAACAGCGCAAAGGCACGCTAGTCGCCGGCATGCTGGCCGACATCGTCGTCCTGGCCGCCGACGTGTTCACCAATCCGCCGGTCGCGGTTGGCGACGTCGTGGTGGATACGACGATCTTCGACGGCCGGGTCGTGTACGAGCGGCCACGCGTGCGACGCTGACCGAGGCGACGCAGCTCAGTCGTCCACCTCGTGGTGGCCGAGCCGCTGGAGCAGCGCGTCCGATGTCATTCGACTTGAGCGCGACCATGTTGCCGAGGCGCAATTCCTTCGCGAGCTGACGCAAGAACAATCCGATCACGACATGCTGTCACCAAGCTGATGGTGCCCACGGCTGGCCGTGACGCCTACGGATACTCGAGGGCCCGGCGTGTACCGCCGCGACTCATTCTTCACTAACAGAATCGCCTGCTCAGGCCTCAGGTTTGCACACTGCGGACCGGCGGAGTCAGGGACATTGCGGCCCCAGCCCGCTCACTGATTCGAGCGATGCGCTTATTCCACTGCGCCGCGTTGCTGCTCTTCGCGGCGCTCGTCATCGCCGCTGCCGCATCCGTTGCCGCTCAGCGCCGCCCCTCGGCAGTCAAGGGAACCACAGTGTTGGTCCGACTCCCCCCGCAAATGCCCGAGCAAGGGTACGTCGGCGAGGAGCGCTGCAGTTTCTGCCATGTATCGGAGCTGACCGAGTTTCACAAAACGCCGCATGCGAGGGTTGTCTCGGAGTCGCAACAGCCAATGAACTGCGAAAGCTGTCACGGTCCCGGCAAAGCCCACGCAGACGCGGAAGAGGCGGCGAGCGGCGACGATGACTTGATGGCGGCCGCAAAGACGCTGATCTTCGCATTTCACGGGACGGTGCGGGAGAACACGTCGCGGTGTTTGTCCTGCCACGTGACATCGAGAAATCAGTTGGCCTACAGCCACTCATTGCATGCAGCGACCGCGGTCGCCTGTCAGACATGCCACGCGACTCACCTGGTCCAGTCGGCAACACCCGAGAAGGCTCCCCCTGAGTTGCAGACAGCGCTCGGGCACTTTTTCAACGTGCCGCAGCTTGCGGTCGAGCAGCGGTGGCTGCGCGAGAGCCTGCTCAGAGAGGCGCAGCCCGTCCTGTGCTACTCATGCCACGCCGCCGTGCGCGCGCAATTCGCGCTGCCCTTCCATCATCGAGTGGATGAAGGATCGCGGAAGTGCACCGACTGCCACAATCCGCACGGATCGGAGAATCTCGCATCGCTGACGGCGCCCGGCTGGGAGACGTGCACGCACTGCCACATGGACAAGCACGGTCCCTTCCTGTTCGAACATGCGGCCGTACGGGTTGAAGGCTGCGCGATCTGTCACACGCCGCACGGCGCCGCAGCGCGGTTTCTTTTGAACCGCCGGGAATCCCGATTTCTGTGCCTGCAGTGCCATGGCGATCCGCATTCGCAGCAGGACCAGGTGGCTGTCCCTCACAGCCGCTTCGGCTTCCAGGCACGCGGCGACTGCACGCGCTGCCACGCCGCCATCCACGGCTCGAACTCCAACCAGTTCTTCCTCCAGTAGGCCCAGGATGATCAGCATGCGCCGCATCGTGCTCGCCGGCTTGCTTGTCGTCGCGACGTTGACGGGGCCTGTGCACGCCCAGGATCAGAGCCAGACGGCCACGCCCTCGAAGGCGCCACCCGCAGAGGAGAATGCCGGAGCGCGCGTGTATGGCTCGGCGGACGTCGGTTATCGCTTCACCGACATCGACGGCTCCGAAGCCACCTACCGCCAGCTGTTCAATCTGTTCCACGGTCCGCGGCTATTCGGCCTGGAGTTGCACGCGACGGGCGCTCCGGGCTCGAAGATCTTCGATACGTTCTGGTTGTCGGCCAGTGGCATCGGCGATCCGTTTCCGACCGTCCAACTGACGCTCCGAAAATCACTGTTTTACGATCTCCGCGTCAACTTTCAGCAGAGCCGTTTCTTCGACGCGACGCCGTTGACGCCTGCTTCGATCGGCGGACTGGATACGCAGGCGGTGACGAACCGGCACAACTGGAACACGTCGAAGCAGATCGGAAACATCGCCTATACGCTGTACGCGACCAACCGTCTGCGGTTCTTCTTCGATTACGATCGCGTCACGAACCAGGGACAACTCCAGTCGACGCGCGCGATCGATTTCGTGGGATCGCCGACGGCGTGGGGTTCGTTTGCGCGCGCCAATCCCTACGAGGTCGTCGGACCGGTCAACAACGAGGCCAACCGCGTCACCGGCGGCGTCTCCTATTCACGCGATCGCTGGACGGTGCACTACCGCGCGGGCTACCAGACCTACGATGAGACGCAGAGCCTCGATCCGCTGATGCCCAAGGAGCGGAGCATCAACGTCGGTGACCCGGCGACCGCCGGGGAGCCGCTGTCGGCACTGTCGTGGCTGCAGAGCCGACGGATGACCAGCCCCGTCAGCGAGCTGTCGTTCGTCGTCCAGCCATCATCGCGAATCGAGTGGCGGGGTGGATACCTGTACTATCGATACCAGGGGCCGTTCAGCGTCGATGGGGCCTTCCAGGGGTTGGCCCGCACGAACTCCGCCGGCACCGCCGTCTCGCCCTACGATGTGTCGGTGAGCTCACGGGGCACGGTGACGTCGCCGAACAATGTGTTGACCCAGGGACTGACGATCCGGCCGTGGAATCGCTGGGCCTTCGATGTGGTCTATCGGTATTCGAATTTCTCCAGCGATGCGGCCGGTCAGGTGGCGAGCCTGCTGGCGCTCTATCCGCCGGCCCAGACCGGTGTGGTGCGCGTCAGCGAAGACCACGAGTCGGAGTGGGGACAGTCGATCAACCGGCTGGACCTCACCGCGTCCTTCGAGCCGATACCGGCGTTGTCGATCCGGCCGGGCGTGACGCTGTCGCGCCGGCGCGTGGACACGAAGATTGACAGCGAGTTCGATGCCGCGGCGTCCGATCTCGAGCGCGCGGTCTGGCCGGAACTGTCGATCGGGTATCGGCCGAGCCCGAAGTTCAGCGCCCGCGGATCGATTCTCAGCTCGTACAGCGACACCACGTTCACGCGCATGTCGCCGATTCAGCGGAACATCAGCCGTGTCGTCGTGAACATGGAGCCCACCAAGGGGCTGTCCATCGAGGCGGCGGCGAATCGCACGGACGCGGAGTTGTTCGCCACCGATTTCGTCAGCCACACGCGCTTCGGATCCGTGATGGCTTCGTATGCGTTCGGCGACCGGGTGTCGCTGCAGGGCGGGCTCGACTATCAGAGTTTCCTCGGCACGGGGATCGTCACGTTCCAGCGCGGCATTCTGCCCATCACCGACGTGCCGATGCGCGATCGGGAAATCGATCGGGTGTGGCACGCCGGAGGCGCGTACAAGGCCACCAGCCGGCTCGGCGTCACCGTGACCGGAAACTTCGATCAGGTGAGCGGCGCCGATACGATTCTGGGTGAACCGCCGCTCTACGGCCCGGAATCATTCCCGTACGTCACGGGAACCGTGTATTACGACGTGTCTGGTCTTGGCAGGATTTCGGTCGATCTGCAACGCACGTATTTGCTCAAGGAGCTGCTGCCCCTCAATAACTTCAGCGCGAGCCTGCTGACGATTCGTTACACGCGCAGCTTCTGAAGTTGTCTGCATTGAGTCGCGACGACATCTCCAATCATCCGGCGTGAAGCGCGGCCCAGAAGCATCGCCGTGAAAAGGTCCATGCGAAGTCAGGCTTCTCGATCCGCGGCGAATACCGCGGCGCCAAACGGCGATCGGCCGGCGAGCGCGACCACGAAACCGTAGACGGCCAGGCCGCCAATCAGCACCATCGTGAGCATCGACAGCGGAAAGTACCAGGCACGAGCGTTCAAGGTGATCGGTAGCCTCGTCATCAGGTCGGTGAAGAAGAGCATCACCGCCGTCGCGAACAGGCCGAAGCGGAGGAGCACGAACACCGCAAAGGCCGCCAGCGCGACCGCGAACACCAGATCCCAGGGCATCGCGCCGACGCCCAGATTGAGCGTCGCCACGCTCAACACCCAGATGATCACGCTGACACGCTGGTCGCGAACGATGACGCGAATCAGTAGCAGCGTGCCGAGCATGGCGAGCGCGAAATTCAACACGTCGATCCCGAAGTACACGATCAAGCCGAAATAGGGCACCAGCCGCAGCGCCTCGAGCGAATACGCCTGGTCGAGCGGGCTGACGTTCACGCCGAGGCGGCGCGAGAACTCGACCCGCGCGATCAGCAGCGCGACCAGCCCGATGCCGGCCAGCAGCCCGGCCAGGATGTCGCGCCCGACCAGTGGATCGCGGACGCGCCCGGAGAGTAATCGGGCCCACGAGATCAGCGTATGCGGCCACCAGCGCCGCACGTAGGGCTCGAGGCTGATGTAGATCAGCCAGGCAAACGCGGTCCAGACCAGGGCCCACCCGGTGGCGATCAGAAAGGAGATCCACTCATCGACCACCAGCGGTGCGTGATGCGCGCGCAGCACCGGCCACAAGACGCCACCGCTCGCGATCCAGATCGCCAGCCGGCGGCCGCCGCGAGTGTCGCCGTACCCGAGCCGCAGGTTCCGCCTCGCGAGAATGCCGCCGCCGACGAACAACGTGATCGAGAAGATCACGAGCAGCACTTCATTGGCCGGCGATCGCGCACCTCGCGAAAACCATGTCTGCCGGACGGGCGGCTTGGCATTCACGGTCGCGACGTCGAAATACACAGGCCAGCCAGCGAGCGACGCACCGACCACGCGAAGCCGGTCCGGCGAATTACCAGGCTGTTCCCACATGATTTGGCGATCGTGCGGCACCATCAGCAGGGGGGGCTCGCCGAATGCGTCCACGGCGCCGCTGTTCTCCGCGAATGCCCGGATGTCCAGCTGCGCTTCGTTGAACAACGTCGCCCAGGTTGGCACCTCCTGCGTGGGCGAAGGAGGCGTCGCCCGCTCAGGGGTCGCGTTGAAACGAATCAGCTTGCCGCTCGGATCCAGAACAACCGTCGCCATTCCGGGCACATCGTTCGGCGGATCGCCCTCGATGACGAAGTGCATCGAGTTTTGCGAGATCAGATATTGCGGGCTCTGGCGATACACGAAGCGGACGCCTGGCTCGAACCAGTATTCGGTGTCGCGTGCCTCCGCGACGTGCCCGATGCCCGACAGGATCGCGCGTGCGCGCTCGGCGAGGACCTCGCCCGGCTTCGGGACTCGCGCCGGATCGATCTGCGTCACATCGCTGACGCCCAGCCCGACGCCGAGCGTGCCGGCGACGATGGCGGCGAGCAACGTCCAGGCCAGGGCCGGCTGCAGCGCACCCTTGTGGCCGGCCGCCGCGATCATTTCGGGTGATGGCATGCGCCCCGCGGCCAATGCCGCCGACAACGCATCGCCGCCGGGCAGTGCGGCGGCGACCGACCAGGCGGAGTCGGGTCGATCCGCCGGGTCAGCCTCGAGGCAGCGCCGGATGACACTCTCGGCGGCCGGGTCGATTCCCGACAAGCGCGCGAGCGCGGCCGGTCCCGGCTCGCCCGCCACGGCGCGTTCCGCGATCGAGCGTACGTGGAACAGGCGGCGGCCGGTGAAGACCTCGTACAGCACGACGCCAAGCGAGTAGAGGTCGGTCCGCTCGCCCGCGTCCTGTCCCTTCGTCTGTTCGGGCGCCATGTACGCCGGCGTGCCCGCGATGCCGGTCGCAGCGTCGCCGAGTGGCGTCGCGAAGCCGAGATCGACAATGCGGACTTGCCCGCGGCCGTCGAGCATGATGTTGCCGGGCTTCAGATCGCGGTGCAGGACGCCGCGGTCGTGCGCGGCGGCCAGTCCCGCGCACAACTGCCGCGCGACATCGAGCGCCTTTTCGGCCGGCAGCGAGCCGATGCGCCGCAGCAGCGACGCCAGCGTTTCGCCGTCGATGTACTCCATCGACAGGTAGTGCCAGCCGTCGGCTTCGCCGATATCGTAGACGCGGCAGACGTTCGGGTGTGCGATATCGCGGGCGAGGCGGACCTCGGTGATGAAGCGGGTGACGAAATTCGGGTGCGGACCGCTGCTCGGCGACAGCAGCTTCAGCGCGACGCGCTGACCGAGCTTGAGGTCGTCCGCGCGGTACACCTCGCCGGTCGCGCCGCGGCCGAGCAGGCTGACGATTCGGTAGCGGGCCGCGAAGATCCGGCCGGGCGGAAATCGCGCGTCGCCGAGCGGCTGGACGTCGGACACGCGTATCCCGTGCTCGCTGTCGAGCCGCGTGATCGTCGAATCGCTGTCGGCGGGTGTGCGGGGTTTGGTGTCCGTACTCGCATTGTACGGCGTCAGCTACTCGGCATAGGCGATCGCGTCGATCTGTACCAGCTGCCCCGGCGTGCCGAAGCCGGTGCAGCCGAAATAGGATCGGACCGGACGCGGTTCCGGCACCTTCGTGGTGTAGACCTCGTTCATCGGTTCCCAGTTGCGGTCGGAATCGACCAGTGCGACCTGGACCTGGAGGAGATCCGCCATCGAGGCGCCCGCGCCGTCGAGCAGCGCCTTCATCAGATCGAGGGCGTCGGCCGTCTGCTTCCGGATGTCGCCGGGCTGGCCGCCGCGGGACGGATACCAGCCGCCGACGCCGCTGACGAAGAGCAGATGGCCTGACCGAATCACGCCAAGCGACGGGGACGTTCCGGTCGGATCCCGGTAGAACCGCTTGCGCGGCGAGTCTCCACCCTGGAGCGCCCCCAGCCCGAGAACACCGGTGCCGGCCAGCTGGATGATCTCGCGTCTCGATCGGTGCCCTGATTTCACGATCTCCTCCTGACTTGCGCGCGGAACATGTGGCGGATGCACCTGACCCGCGACCCGATGCCGCGCGGGATTGTATTGCAAGAGGAACATCGTTGGTCGCTATACTCTCCACGCGCAATCGAGAAGGAGAGATCCATGAAGGGCAACCGAATGGACGGCGGCACCTGGACGCGTCGGGACGTCTTTCGCGTCGGCGGCATGGCGACCGCGGCGGGTGTGATCGGCCGCGTCGACGCGATCGAAGGCGCGACCGAGTCACAGACGTCGAAGGTTCCAGCCTCTGCAAAAGGACCGCAGGTCTACACGCGCCTCGGCGTTCGTCCGTTCATCAACCTGACCGGCACGCTCACCATCAACGGGGGCGCGTTGGAACTGCCGGAAGTGCGCGACGCCTGCCATCAGGCCGCCGACTACGCCGTGGACCTCGACGAGCTGATGGAAAAGGCCGGGGCCCGGATTGCCGAGCTGATCGGCTGCGAGTCCGCGATCGTGACGTCGGGCGCCGCGGCGGCCCTCAGCCATGCAACGGCCGCGTGCATCGCGGGCGCCGATCCGGAGCTGATGCAGCAACTGCCGGATCTTTCGGGACTTCGCGACGAAGTGATCATGCCGAAGGAATCCCGCAACGTGTACGACCACGCGTTTCGCAGCTGGGGCGCACGCGTGGTCGAAGTCGATACGGTGGAGGCCTTTCACGCCGCGCTCGGACCGCGCACGGCGCTGGTTGCGGTACTCGGGACCGGCGAGGCTCGAGGACCGCTCCGGTTGGAGGCAATCGCGACAGCGGCCCATAAACTGGGCGTGCCCGTGATCGTCGATGCGGCCGCCGAGCTTCCTCGCCGGCCCGATCCGTACCTGACCCGAGGCGCAGATCTCGTGGCCTACAGTGGCGGGAAGACGATGCGCGGACCGCAGTGCGCCGGGCTGCTGCTCGGGCGCAAGGATCTCGTGTGGGCGGCGTTCATGAACGGCGCGCCGCATCACGCGGTCGGCCGGATGCTGAAGGTGGGAAAAGAAGAGATCATCGGGATGGTGGCGGCGGTCGAGGCCCACATGGCGCGCGGGATGGACGAGGACTACCGCCGGTGGACGTCATACCTCCAGGAGATCAGCGACGCCGTCAGCCAGGTGCCGGGCGTCCGGACCACGATGCACAAGGCAGAGGGCGCTAGTCCATTTCCGACGATGATCATCGAGTGGGAGCCGGCGCAGGTGGGGATCACCGCCGGTGACGTCTATCGGCAACTGCTCGACGGTGAGCCGCGGATCATGTCGCACGCCACCGGCGATGGGTATTCGTTCAACGTGCGTCCGCCGTCGATTCGGCCTGGCGATCAGACGCTGGCGGGCCGCCGCATTGCCGAGGTTCTGCGGAGCGCGCCGAAGGCTGTTCAGAAAAAAACGGTGGCGCCGGCGAGCGGTGACGTTGCTGGACGCTGGGACGTCGACGTGCAGTACACGAGGGGGACGGCGCGCCACAAACTCTTCCTGATCACCAGCGGCAACCGCGTGGAAGGCAGCCACCTCGGACGACGCCTCCAGGGCAACATCACCGGCACGATCGAGGGCGATCGCGTGCGGTTGCGCAGCAGCCTCCCGACTGAAGGCACGCAGCTGACGTACCGGTTCGAGGGGCGCCTTCAGGGCCCCTCGACTCCGGGGCAGGCTGGGTCGCTCGGGACAGGCCAGACGATGGAGGGCGAAGTGAGCCTCGGCGAATACGGCAAGGCGCGCTGGTCGGCGCGGCGGGTATAAGCACATGCTGAGCCCCAGTCGCCGGTTCGCCGTCGGTCTGCTGACCGTCCTGCTGGCTGTTCCATCTGCGCGCGCCCAGGTCCGCTATCAGATCCTGCTCAAGGGCGGACACGTGATCGATCCGCGCAACCAGGTTGATGCGGTCATGGACGTGGCGGTGGCCGACGGCAAGATCGCGGCGGTGCGCGCCGGCATCAATCCCGCGGAGGCGCGGACGGTCGTCGACGTCAGCGGCCTTTATGTCACGCCGGGCCTGATTGACGCGCACGTTCACCTGTTTGCGACCACGGGCATGAAGGGCGCCTGGGCCGGAGACAACAGCGTGCTGCCGGACGAATTCAGCTTCCGCACTGGCGTGACCACCATGGTGGACGCGGGCAGCTCCGGCTGGCGCAACTTCGAAGATTTCCGCAACCGCGTCATCGATCGCGCCGCCACGCGCATTTTCGCGATGTTGAACATCGTCGGACTCGGCATGCTGACGGATGTCCCCGAGCAGAACATCGAGGACATGGATCCGAAAACCACCGCCGCGATGGCGGTCAAGCATCGCGACGTCGTCGTCGGGATCAAGTCGGCGCATTACCAGGGGCCGGAGTGGGTGTCGGTCGACCGCGCCGTGGAAGCCGGCAAGGCCGCGGGAGTGCCCGTCATGGTCGACTTCGGCTACTTCCGCGCGGAGCGCCCGTATTACAAGCTGGTCACGGAGCGGCTGCGTCCCGGTGACATCAGCACGCACATGTTCCGCGGACCGGTTCCGTACGTGGATGGCAACGGCAAGCTGCTCGACTACCTCAAGGACGCCCGGGCCCGCGGCGTGCTGTTCGACGTGGGTCACGGCGGCGGCAGCTTCGTGTTTCGCAACGCCGTGCCGGCGGTCCAGCAGGGGTTCTATCCCGACACCATCTCGACCGATCTCCATACCGGCAGCATGAACGGCGCGATGATGGACATGCTGACGACGATGTCGAAGTTCCTGGTGATGGGCGTGCCGCTCAACGACGTCGTCCGGCAGTCGACGGTGAATCCCGCCAACATGATTCGGCATCCCGAATTGGGCCATCTCTCGCTGGGAGCCGAGGCCGACATCGCGGTCCTTCGCGTCATGGAAGGGCGATTCGGCTATGCGGACGGCTCGCGCGGAACGATCACGGGCGACCGCCGGCTGATGTGCGAGTTGACGCTCAAGGCAGGGCGGGTCGTGTGGGATTGGAACGCCCGCACCGGCACCGACTACCGCAAGATGACCAGCGACTACGGCGTCCGGGACGTCGACAAGATCATTCTGCCACCGAAGAAGTGATTAGCGGCCGCCGAGCAGGCCATAGACGGTGACTGTCTTCGACTGCGTCGGCACATATACCTTTCCATTCGCGACCACTGGCGGCGCAAACTTCGTGAAATCGCCAAGGGCGTCGCGGGTGTGGTTGATGTCGGAATTGTAGATTTCCTGGCTGACGTTCGACGCACGGAAGGCGCGCAACGTACCCGGATTTCGCCCGCCGCTCCTGGTGGATTGTGTGGTCACCGCCCAGACGATGCCGCTGCTCACGTCGGAGCCATTCGCCGACACGGTGGGGCCGCCGGTCATTCCAGGTTTGACCGTACTCACGGCGGCCGGAGTCGTGACGAAGCGGTTGTTCACGAAATTGTAGGCTCTGAGCGCATCCCGTCGATCCCAGACGTACAGCACGCCGTCATGCTCGCGGCCCCAGAACGCCGTGCCCAACGTCTGCGCGCAGTCTTTCTGGCCGCAGCCGTTGCTCGCCTGAAACCTCTGGAGGGGCCCACGTGTCGCGTCTTCCAGCTTCCCCATGGCGTTGCGATCGAGCAGAAAAATGACACCTTCTTTTCCGCCCGAGAACATCAGCTGTGAATGGGGAATCAAGGTCACGCCGCCTGCGCTCATGTCGATGTTTTCCAGGAACAGATACTCGTGGTTGTGTGGCGTAAACCAGTCGGCGACCTTGAGACTGGGGCCCGCCAGCTTCAGCGTGCTGCTGCCAAAATTGCCGACGCCGTCATAGGAGCCGCCAGCCGTGGACACATAGATATTGCCCAGACCGTCCGTCGCGATCCCGCGCCCGCCCTGCCAAATCCCACCTTTCCGGCCACTCGGCGTCGTCTGAAAGACCGCCAACCGTTGTGTCAGATCGCGCGCATTGAATGTTTGCAGGAAGCCTTCCTGCGACCAGTGCTGGTCGTTGGGATCGGGCACGATGTTGGCGAAGGCGACGTAAAGCACATCGTTGACCATCAGCAGGCCCGCTCGTTGGAGTGCGCCTTTCACGTTGGTGAGCGTCCCCTCCGGTCCCGCGAAGGGAAATGACAGGAGTTGCGGGGAGTTGTATTTCAAACCTCCGTTGTGGATGTCCAACGCATTCAGCCACAGGTTGTAGTCGTTGTCCTTCAACACCAGGGCGACCACATACAGCGTGCCGGTCGGCACATCGACAAACGGCGTTCCGAGAATGCCGTGATGCACCGGTCCGATCCAGCTGTCGCCGGGAGCGGGAGTGCCAAGATTGCGCGACCAGAGAGGCGCCGATTGCGCCGGATCGTCGGCGTCGAATGCGTAGACGGTATTTCCCATCGAGGCGACGAAGAGGACGTTGTGGCGTTGGCTGGCGATGTCGACGTCGGGGACGATCAACGGAAGCGCGTAGATGCTGTCGTCCACGGTCCTCGAAAACAGCTTGCCGAAATGAGTGGCGTCCACGTTGGACGGTTTGAGGATCGACTCCTGAAGGTTGGCGCCGGTACGCCCGTAGTCGTACTGCGACATCGCCACGGTGACGGGTCCGCTGACCGCCGCCGTGACGGCACTGATGACTCCGAGCCAGGATGCCAGGATTCGCATGACGCACATTCCTCGGTAACCGATCGACATGTTCTATCGGTAGTTCGTATATGGGCCGGCCTTCGACCAGTCGGTGCGGGTCAGCCCTTCGCTGTCCCAAGCCACCTGGCCATTCCGGATGGTGAGCACGGCACGCAGCCGCCGATTTCCCTGCAGCCGGCTCTCGCCGTCGTCCAGGAATCCGAAGCGTCCGGTCTCCATCTCGATGACCGCAATGTCGGCGAGCCCGCCCTCGCGAAGCGTTGCCAGTTCCGGGCGCTTGATCGCGCGGGCGGCGCGCACCGTCACCCGTTCCACCAGATCCTCGATCGTCACGCCCATGTTCAGAAACTTCGAAAGCGTCGTCATCATGTCGGCTCGGGGCAGCAGGAGGCTGGTCTTGTCCATGCCGGTCGACAGGACATCGGGAAGAAATCCCTTTCGCGCCGCGGGGACGGCGTTGCGGAACCAGAAGCCGCGCGTGCCGTGTCCCAGATCGAAGAGAACGCCGCGCTTCCGCGCGTCGATGAAAGCGGGGGACAGATTGCCTTTCGGGTCGAGCACGGGCGTCGTGAGTCCGAACGTGTGGGTGATCAGATCGCCGGGACGGACTCGGTCCAGGGCCGCGCGGTACTCGAACCCGTCTTGATCCAGGTACTCCACCAGTGCCACGCCGCCCATCAATTCGGCAGCGCGGATGCTGCGCTCGACGCCGTCAAGACCGGCGCCCCTCAAATGGGGACTGCGGACTCCGACGATCGTGTCGAGGTGATGCCGGGCGGTTTCGACGGTCTTGTCGACTTGAAGATCGGAGCGATCGGCCGCGGCCTGTCCTTCCAGCATGCCGCCGGAGACGATGTTCAAAAACGCGAGCACACGCACTCGTGAGCGATCGACGACCAGCCGCTTGAATGACTCGAAGCTCTTCCAGCCCGTGCTGCCGCCGTCGACGACGGTCGTGACGCCATGGCGGAGCGCGTTGTGATCGGGATTGACGTTGCGCCAGCTGGTAGTTGGATCGCCCTGGCGATACACGGCCTGCGAATTCACGTACGCATGAAGATCGATCAGGCCGGGCGTGACGATGTACGCGCTGGCGTCCACGGTCGCCTTGGCTTGGCGCGCCGGCAGGTTGACCGCGATGCGCGCGATCCGTTCTCCAACGATCGCGATGTCGTACCGTCCGTTTCGGCCGGTCGATGGATCGATGACGTGGCCGTTCTGCAGCAGCAAATCGTAAATCTGCGCTGGCGTTCGCCCTCCGGGGTCGGACACCGTATCCGACCCCGGGTCGGACACCGCGTCGGACCTCGGAGTCGGACCCCGGGTCGGACCCCGAGTCGGATACCGGGTCGCCGGGTCGGACCCCGGGTCGGATACCGGGTCGGACCCCAGGTCGGATACGGTATCCGACCCCGAAAACGCCCGGCCATCGCGGTCGTACACGATCTCTCCCGCCCGCACTGTGAGAACGTTAGCGATTCGGCGCGTCGCCAGGCGCTTCATCTCCCAGGCGTCGAGATAGGCGAACACACCGTCCTCGAGCGCCAGCACCGCGATGTCGGCGTCCCGGCCCTCGCCAAGCGTGCCGATCTGGGGAAAGTGATTGACGGCGCGCGCCGGCGTCACCGTGGAGCGATAGATGATCTCCTTCAGCTCCATGCCGAGCGTGAGCATCTTCGACATGCAGTTGGGCATGTCCGACTGGGTGCCCAGGATGCTCGCGCTGTGGATGTCGGTGCTGATCGTGTCGGGTGGAAAGCCAAGCTTCATCGCTCGATCCGCCACCGGCCAGAGGAAGCTTCCGCCGCCGTGGCCGAGATCGAAGAGGACGCCGCGCTGGCGCGCCTCGCGCATGAACGGCTGGATCTGCCCGGTTTTCCGGTCGAGCAGTTCGATGTGCCGATCGTTGTAGAAGTGCGTGTGCAGATCGCCCGGCCGCATCTTCTCGAGCAGCTTGGTGCGGGTATCCCGGCCCATCCAGCTCAGGATGTTGTTGTCCAGCATGACCGGGCGATTCGACAGGCGGCCGGCTTCCACCGCACGTTCGACGGAGACCCATCCCGGGCGATCGAAATGCGCGTTCTTGATGCCGACGATGAGATCGGGATACTCGAGGATCGTTTTCGCGGTGGCCTGAGGATCCATGTCCTCGACGTCCTGCTCGTCCCCACCCATTCCAAGGCCGACGATGTTGATGAAGGTGAGCACGCGGGTCTTCGCCCGGCGCAGGATCTTCTCGCGATAGTCTTCGAAATTGCGCCAGCCGGGACCTCCAGCGTCCGCTACCGTCGTCGTGCCCGCGGGCAGCGCCACATCGTCTGGGAACAGAGCGCCGCTGTAGCCGTAGACATGGCTGTGAATGTCGACGAGCCCCGGAACGACGTACAGCCCTTTCATGTCTACCGTCCGCCTGGCGGCTTGCGCAGGGATGCTCGCGGCGACCCGTGCGATCCGTCCGTTGCGGATCGCGACGTCACGGACATCGTCGACATTGTTGGCGGGATCGATCACATGGCCGCCGGTCAGGAGTAGATCGTAGGAATCCTGCTGCCCTGCGAGGGGAAGAACGATGAGAAGCGAAAGCGCGACCGCCGCGATCCAGCCGGCGCGATATTCAATCGATGGAGGCAATGCACTCGACCTGGAGCAACTGCCCGGGCCCACGGCGGAAGCCGGTGACGCCGAAGCACGTGCAGACGGGTTTTGGATCGGGAAAGCGCTCGCGGAACACATCAGCGACGCCGTCCCAGTTTCTGGCGGGGTCCACCAGCGAGACTTTGACGCGGAGGACGTTCGACATCGACGTGCCCGCCTTTTCCAGGCTCGCCTTCATCATCTCGAGCGCGTCGCCGAACTGTTCACGGACGTCGCCGGGGCCGCTGGGACGCCGCTCGGGGTACCACCCTCCGATGCCGCCGACGAAGACGAGGTTCCCCGAGCGGATGGGGCCTCCGGCGGGTTGCTTACCTGGTCGCGATGATGTCGCCTGGTTCGACGGTCTCCCGATTGATGCCGTGACGGGCGCGCCTTTCATGCGCTCATCCTAAGCCCAAGTGAGCGTCTCCGGCTACTACGCAGGCCGCAGAGTGTCTTCCTGGGCTTCGCGGTCCACCATGTTGATCACGCCGCCTTCGCCGAACCGGTTGGCTGACGTGTTCACTTCATCGAGCGCGTAATTGAACTTCCACTCGCGCGCGACAACCTTGTCCGCGTACTCCCGCAGATGGATGAAGTACGCCAGATAGCTGACGGTCTGTGGAATCGCGGCTGGCAGCCGGGTCAAGGTGCCGACGATCATCCGGCAGAAGAACATGAATCGTGACGGGCGCGACATGTACCATCGCAGGATCAGCAGCGTCTGGATGAGCATGAACGGCCGCCACCTGCCGAGCGGTTGTTGCAGCCATCTCCGCCCTGGCACCGACCGCCACGCTTCCACGTTGGCAAGCCAGCGGTCGCCGATCGCGTCGAACGTATACAAACGGGTGAACAAATTGCGGTAGCCGTTGACCAACTCGTCGTACGACATGCAGATCGGCTCGATGTTGGTGAACGAGAGCGTATTGTTTCCCTGGGTGGGGCTCCGGAGACGGCCCGTCCGTTCGAGGCGCTCGTACAACGGCGTGCGCGGAATCGCCTGCAGCAATCCAAGCATCACGATCGGGATGCCCGCTTCCTGCAGGAAGACATACTGGTCTTCGAAGATCGCCGCATCGTCGGTGTCGAACCCGATGATCATGCCCGCCACAGTGACCATGCCGTAGCTCTGGATCGCTTTGATCGCCGAGACCAGATCGGTCGCGACGTTCTGCATCTTCAGGGTTTCTCGCAGCCCGGCTTTTCGCGGTGTTTCTACACCGAGGAACATTTCCGTGATGTTCGCCTGACGGCAGAGCTCGAGCAGTTCCGGATCGCGTACCGCGTCAACCGACATCTCGGCATACAGGCTGATCGGCACGGCGCGGGCGCGATTCCAGTCGGCGACCGCGCGCAGCATCTGTCTGCAGTACGCACGGTCGCCCACCAGGTTGTCGTCCGCCAACGTCACGAAATCGACGCCGCGGTCGGCCCACTGTTGGAGTTCCGCAATCACGTGAGCCACCGGCTTCGCGCGCACCTTCCGCCCGTAGGTGACGATGATGTCGCAGAATTCACACTTGAACGGGCATCCCCGCGTCGTCTGCACGCAGCCGAGCCGGTAGTGGTCCACTTTCAGCAGCTCGATGCGTGGCGCCGGGCTGTCTCGCATGTCGATCTTGTCGGCCTGCACGTAATGGCTGCGATGCGTGCCCTGGCACCATTCAGCGAGGAACTGCTTCCAGGTGTACTCGCCTTCGCCTTCGAACAGGACGTCACAGTGCGGCCGGCACCGCTCGGGGAGGACGTTGCAGATCGGGCCGCCCATGCAGACGAGCCTGCCGCGCCGCCTGAACGCATCCGCCACCTCGAAGAGGCGCGCCTCCTGGATAGCCATCGCGGACAGCGCGACCACATCGCATTCCGCGTCGAAGTCAATTGCTTCGATGTTCTCGTCGACGATCTCGACATCGAATTCGGGCGGCGTCAACGCCGCGAGGATGGCGAGGCCGAGCGGCGGCATCACGGCCGTGAAACCGCCGATCTGCCTGATGTACCCGAAGCTCCAGAACGACACCGGGAAGCGCGGATACACCAGCAGAATCTTCTTGCGTGGCGAGGCTGGCATCAGGCTCCAGTGTCCCTCTTCCGTCCTTTGAACATCGAAACGGCTTCTGTGGTGACTTTATACCGCCTTGGAGGTGGGAGCTCGTCAAAGAAGGGTTTCGAGGAAGGTCACGCGACTTCGCCGACGAAGGTCAGGGGTTCGGAGGCTTTTGCGGGTTCTACGGTAGTCCCGCGTCCTTGATCCGTTGGAACGCCACCAGCGACGCGCGCTCCGCGCTCTCGACGCTGCCCATCGCCGCGCGGTTCGTCCTGAACCGCGCCTCCGCCTGAAGGCGCCAGCTGGCATCAGTGGCCCCCTCGGGCGCCCGCTCGGGCATGCCGCGCGTCTTTCGCAACGCCTCGGCGTGGGCGCGCCAGGCCGCGCAGCGCAGGCGCAAATACTCTCTCGCGTCCGCCACGATGGGTTGATGCTCGGGCGGCACGTTGGTGAGCATCTTCAGACGTGCGTCCACCGCCTGCAGCTCGGGGACAATCGTGCGCTCGGCGAGCTGTGCGAGCCCGTCGGCGGACAGACGCCCCTTTCGGAACGCATCGGATCCACTCTGATAGGCGGCCGCGGTCCGCTCTTCAATCGCGAGCACGCGCGCGATTTCCGGCTTCACGTCCGCGATATTTCTCAGCGTGATCCCGCAGCTCAGCACGACGACCGCAGCCACCGCGCTCGCGTATCCGATCAGGCGCCTCGTCGGTTCCTGTTCGCCGGCGCGCCGGGCGAGAACCAGACCGTACAGGAGGCCGACGAGCAGGCCGGTGAATTCCGGCGCGCCCGCGAATCCGGCGAACAGGCTGTAGAGGAAAAACACGGCGGCAACCACACCAACGCGTTTCATCGCCACCAGTGGCACGGTCGTTGTCGGTTCGGCTGAAACCGGTCCTCGCGTTTCCGCCGCCGCACTCCACGTCTCAGTTGCCTGACCCCACGCGTCAGATGCCGGATCCCATGCGGCGATCGACGGGCCTGGCGCGTCGGACGCCGCTTGCCATGTTTCAGCAACCGGAGCGGCCAGCGCCGGACTCCACGTCTCAACAGCCGGTCCGGGGGTGTCATCAGCCAGGCCCCACGACGCGTCCAGAGGAGGGAGTCCGTCTTCCATCGTGGCCTGAAGCTTCGGTGGACCGGCGTGGTCCTGGCGAAGGTGGTCGGCCGGAGCTGCGGCCGCTGTACTCGAGCCGTCCAACGGTGGCCGGTCAAGTTGCAGCAGCGTGTTCTGAAAATAGGGTGCGGCTTCCGCGTTCGGCAGGGGCACGCTCGTCTCGTCAGCCACATGCGTCCGCCACGTGCCACGCCATTCGTGGAACGTCTGCCAGATCAGCAGTGCGATCAGCAGACCGTAGAGGCCGAAGACCGCGCCCGACGTGCCAACCGTTACCGCGAGCGGACGCGAGGACAGGTTGACCAATCCCGTGAAGATGCCGGCGGATAGATAAACCGCGATGATCGTGAGCCGGCCGACGACGCGCTCGAGAATGCGCCCGACCTGAATCAGGGCCGCGAGGTTGAGGACGAGATGCAGCGTGCTGGAGTAGACGAACGTCGACGTCACCAGCCGCCACCATCCGCCGTTCGTGGTCAGCGTCCCGAGGCTCGCGCCCCAACCGACCAGCATCGCCGGCTCGCTCGTCGCGGTGGACGCGAACCGCATCGCGAGGAACAGTTGCGCGCTGATGAGGACGATCGCCGGTATCACGATCAGGTGTAACGTCCGGGCTCGAAGTGCGTCACGGAACGCCTCGTACTCGGGCCCTGGTTCGGTGACCACGATCCTCAGGTGCTGGAAATACTCGAGCGCCATCGCGAAGACATGTTCGCGCTGTTCCGCCGATGTCACGCGGTACGCCACGAAGCCGACGACCGCGAGCAGCATGAGTATGAAAGTCACGGAGAGTGCAAAGGTCAAAACGTATGCCACAACCCGTGGTGATTTGCGCCACTTTCCGCGGATCGCGGGCGGATCGGCAGCCCGCACTGACGCTTTTGATAGTCGCCCGCCGCTTCACGTCAGGACGCGTCATGATAGCTGCGAGCCGAAAGCTGACAGCTGATGTCTGAGTTACACGTGATATTCGGCGCCGGCCAGGTGGGCTTGCCGCTCGCCCGGCGCCTCATGGACTCGGATTTACGCGTGCGAATCGCCAAACGATCGTCGACGCCCGTCCCGGCGGGATGCGAGATCGTGCTCGGCGACGCCGCGGATCCGGTGTTCTGCACCGAGGCGGCGCGCGGCGCGGCGACCGTCTACCACTGCATGAATCCACCGTACAGCACCCGCACCTGGGCGGATCTGGTGCCGCGGTACATGGAGAACCTGCTCACGGCGTCGGCCAGGGCTGCTGCTCGCCTCGTCGTGCTGGACAACCTGTACATGCTCGGCCGGCCGGGCGGGCGCGCGTTCGACGAAGACACGCCGATGAATCCGTGCAGCCGCAAAGGGGAAATTCGCGCGCGAGCCGCCGA
>Ga0070671_100000687_pt1 | contig 24327 bp, 25 predicted proteins | sample KBSS73metaG_FD_65341 | JGI IMG/M metagenome (GOLD analysis project Ga0070671, IMG submission 65341) | Switchgrass rhizosphere microbial communities from Kellogg Biological Station, Michigan, USA - KBS S7-3 metaG | ecosystem: Host-associated > Plants > Roots > Rhizosphere > Soil ...
CGGACCGAGCCGGGGCCCCGAAAACCGACTTCGACCCGGAGCCCCGGTGGGGGCGTGCGTGCGATTGAACCCAGCGCACCAGGAGGACGCCTACTTACGGCGTTTTTGCCGCTGGAGCCGTGGCTGGCGTATTCCTTTGATCAGGGATTGGAGCAGACGCAGGAGGTGTCGGCGCGGATGCTGGGGCTACTCCCGAGGCGAATTTGGTCAGGGCGGCGTCCATCCCTCCGAGGATCGACTCGGCGGCCGACTCGTCGTAGAAGTAGCGGTAGTTCGCGCGCGGGGCGTGCAGGTCCGCGTCGAGCTGCGCGTCTTTGGTGAGGAAGTAGGTCCTCGGGATGTACTCACCGTCCGGGCTGTACTTCGCGCTGATGTCCTTGTTCTGGTCCCTATCGAGTCGGATCATCACGAACTGCTTCGACTTCTCGACGACGCGCGGGTCGTGGAACACGGCACTGTACTTGGCGCAGTGCGGGCACCACTCGGTGTAGAAGACCAGGCACGCGGGCTTCTTCTGCGTCTTGGCCTGCTCGATCCCCTTGTCGTAGGCGACCCACTGGATGCCGGCGTCGTTCCAGTCGTGACCGGTCGCCGCCGCAGGCTTTACCGGCGCGGCGGCTTGAGGAGCGGGCGCGGCCGCTCCTTGCGCCAGGGCGAGCGGCGCCAGCGCCGCGGACAGGGTGAGCACGGCCAGCGACCGGCGGGCCGCGCGGATCTTCGTCGATGTCATGCGCGCTCCTTTGGGCTCACACCTTCGAGAGAAGGTGTCCCATCTTCTGCTTCTTGGTCTTCAGATAGCGGAGATTCGATTGCGTGGGCCGCGTCTCGAGCGGGAGCCGTTCGACGATCTCCAGCCCGTATCCCTTGATCGCGACGTACTTCTCGGGGTTGTTGGTGAGCAGGCGTATCTTGCGCAGGCCGATGTCGTAGAGGATCTGCGAGCCGATGCCGTAATCACGCAGGTCGGCCTTGAACCCGAGCGATTCGTTCGCCTCGACCGTGTCCTTGCCCTGATCCTGAAGCTCGTAGGCGCGCAGCTTGTTGCACAGCCCGATCCCGCGTCCTTCCTGGCGCAGATAGAGGACGACGCCGCGCCCCTCCGCGGCGATGAGATCCATCGCGCGCTCGAGCTGGGGGCCGCAGTCGCAGCGCACCGAGCCGAAGACGTCCCCGGTCAGACATTCGCTGTGGACCCGCACCATCACCGCTTCGTCCGGCTTGAAGTCGTCCCCCATCACGAGGGCGAGGTGGTTGTCGCGGTCGACGTCGCTCTCGAACGCAATCAGCCGGAAATCACCGCGCTGCGTGGGAAGGACCGGCTGCGCGACGCGGCGCACCAGCCGCTCGTTCTTCATCCGGTAGCGGATGAGATCGGCGATGCTGACCATCGGGATCCCGTGCTCGGCCGAGAACTTCTCGAGCTGCGGAACGCGGGCCATGGTGCCGTCCTCGTTCATGACCTCGCAGATGACGCCCGCGGGATAGAGCCCGGCGAGTCGCACGAGGTCCACGGCGGCCTCCGTCTGGCCGGCGCGGCGCAGGACGCCCCCCTTCTGCGCTCGGAGCGGGAACATGTGGCCCGGTCTGGCGAGATCGCCGGGCCGCGTCTTCGGATCGACCAGCGCGAGCACCGTCGCGGCCCGGTCGGCGGCCGAGATCCCCGTGGACACCTTGTGCTTCGCCTCGACGGAGATGCAGAAGGCCGTGCCGTAGCGCGCCGTGTTGTCGGCGACCATGAGGGGAATCCCGAGCTCGTCGAGCCTCTCCCCCGTCAGAGCCGCGCAGACGAGGCCCCGCCCATAGCGGATCATGAAGTTGATCGCTTCGGGAGTCGCCTTTTCGGCGGCCAGCGTGAGATCTCCCTCGTTCTCGCGGTCTTCGTCGTCGATCACGATCACCATCCGGCCTTCTTGGATGGCCTGGACGGCCTCTTCGATCGTATTCATCCGGTTTCTCCGATCGCACATTATACGGGCATGCCGCGCGCCCGCCCGCCCCGGGGGCGGGCCCGGCCGGCCCCCTCAATGTACCCGGGTTCTGTTCGGAGGACCCTGGCGGAGAGTCCCGAGGACTTGTCCGGCAGTCTTTTCGCTATCGGCGGCGCCGGATTCCGCGCGCCGTGAGGAGGCCCTCGAGGTAGCGGGCGATGAGATCGACCTCCAGGTTGACCGCGTCACCGGCCCTCCGGTCGCCAAGATTGGTGGCCTTCAGCGTGTGCGGCACGAGCGCGGCCTCGAACCATGCCGTTCCCAGGGCCGAAACCGTCAGGCTCACGCCGTCCACGGCGATCGACCCCTTCTCGACGATCAAGTGCCGCAGCGGCCCGGGACTGTCGATGCGCAGGGTGACCTGCCCGCTCCCCTGGACGAGGGAGCGGACCCGTCCCCGCCCATCCACGTGCCCCTGAACGAAGTGTCCCCCCAGGCGCGCCTGGGGAGTGAGCGCGCGCTCGAGGTTCACGCGCCGCCCGCGGCGCCACGACCCTGCGATCGTGCGCCTCAGGGTCTCCTCGCTGAGGTCCGCCTCGAACCCGCCGCGTATCCGCTCGGCGACGGTGAGACAGGTCCCGTCCACCGCGATGCTTTCTCCGACCTCGAGCGGGCCTCCGGGAAGCCGCGCGCCCAACCCGAGCCGCGCGCCCCGGCCGCGCCGCCGGAGCGAGGTCACCGTGCCCAACGCCTGAACGAGTCCCGTGAACATGCAGACCCTCAAGCCTCCCCGATGATGTAGACCGTTCGTGCGGACGCGCTCACGAGGTCTCCCTGCGGCCCCGCCTGGGATAGGCCGTGAGGCACCAATCGCCGCCCACGTCCCGGACCTCCGCGATCTCGAGATCCACCGCCTGCTCGAGAGAGAGCGGCGCGGGACCGCCGACGACCGACAGCGCATCCTGTCCGCCGAGGAGCCGCGGCGCAACGAAGAGATGGAACTTGTCCGCGTGTCCGCCCGCGAGGAACGATCCCAGCACGGCGCCGCCCCCCTCGACGAAGACCGAGGTCAGCTCGCGGGAGGCGAGATCCGCGAGGACCGCAGGGATCGAGACGCGGGCATCCCCCGCCTCGACGACGACGACGCCGCGCGCTTCGAGCGCCTTCCTCCGGTCCGCAGGAGCGGCCTGCGCCGCGTAGACCAGGACCGGGCGCGCCCCAGCCGAGGCGGCGAGGCGTGACCCGGGCGGCAGGCGCAGGGAGGAATCGAGCACCACGCGGACCGGCCTGCCCGCGCGAGGAGCGCCGGTGAGCGCCCCGCCGACGGCCCCGCCCGGCTCTTCCGGCGCGCCGGGGGCGAGCTCCGGGTCGTCCGCGAGGACCGTCCCGATCCCCACGAGCACCGCGTCGTATCGCGCGCGCAGGTGGCGCGCCTCTCGGCGGGCCGTCTCGCCCGTGATCCATCGCGACCGGCGCGACGGGAGCGCAATCTTCCCGTCGAGCGTCATGCCTGCCTTGAGGGCGACGAAGGGCGTGCGCCGGGCGACGTACGCGAAGAAGATCTCGTTGAGGCGCGCCGAGAGAGCGGCGAAGTACGGATCGACGGCTTCCACGGCGAGACCGGCATCGCCGAGACGGCCGAGACCCCGCCCGTCGATCGCGGGATTCGGATCGCGGGACGCGGCGACCACCCGCGCGATCCCCGCCGCGAGGATCTGGTCGACGCACGGAGACGTATGCCCATGAAGCAGGCGATGCTCGCAGCAGGGCTCGAGGCTCACGTAGAGGGTCGACCCGCGCGCCGCGCTCCCCGCCTCGGCCAGCGCGACCGTCTCCGCGTGGTCCTCGCCCGCCCGCGCGTGATGTCCCCGTCCGACGATCGCTCCGTCCTTCACGACGAGGGCCCCCACGAGCGGGTTGGGGCTCGTCCGTCCCGTCCCCTGACGCGCGAGATCGAAGGTGAGGCCGAGGAAGCGGCGGTCCTCGGGGGTCATCGGACTAGGCTCCGGCGCCCGGGGCATCGGCGGCTTCCGCGCCGACGAGCGAGGAGACGAAGGCGCGGGCGTCGAAGTCGAGCAGGTCGTCCATCCCCTCGCCCACTCCGACGTAGCGGATCGGGATCCTCAGCTCGCGCGCGATCGCGAGCGCCACGCCTCCGCGGGCCGTGCCGTCGAGCTTGGTGAGGACCAGCCCGGTGACCGGGACCGCCTTGGTGAACTCGCGCGCTTGCGCGAGGCCGTTCTGGCCCGTTGTGGCATCCAGGACCAGCAGCACCTCGTGCGGGGCGCCCGGGATCTCCCGGCCGGCGATGCGGGCGATCTTCCCGAGCTCCTGCATGAGGTTGTTCTTGGTATGGAGACGTCCCGCCGTATCGACGATCACGACGTCCGAGCCCCGCGTGATGGCGGCGCGCGCCGCGTCGAAGACCACGGCGCCGGGGTCGGCGCCGTGCGGGTGCTTGATCACCGGCGCTCCCGCGCGCTCGCCCCAGACGACGAGCTGCTCGGTGGCGGCCGCGCGGAAGGTGTCCGCGGCGGCGAGCAGGACCGAGCGCCCGTCCGCGCGCAGCCGCGCGGCGATCTTCGCGACGGTCGTGGTCTTGCCCCCGCCGTTCACCCCGACGACGAGCACCACCCGGGGCCCCTTCGGGCCACCGTCCGCGGCCGTCCTCGAAGGCGCGGTGCCCACCGGCGACTCGGGGGCGGGGGGAGCCAGCTCCTGCAGCGCGGAAGCGAGCTCCTCGATCACCAGCTCGCGCAGCTCCTTCTCGTCCAGATCTCCGCGTCCCCGCGCCCGCTCCTGGATTCCTTCGACCACGCGAGCGGCGGTGGGCACCCCGACGTCGGCGGCGATCAGCGCTTCCTCGATCGCTTCCAGGCGCGACGCGTCGAGGCGGCCGCCGCCGATCCCGATCGCATCGCTCAGACGCCGGGCGAGATCCTCTCGGGTCTTCGACAGGCCGCCGAAGAGCTTCTTGATCGACCCGAAACCGATCATCGTGGGGAGCCGGCGGCGCTCGGAGCCGCCTGCGCGGCGGGCTCGGCCTTCATCAGGTCGAGATATTCGCGGGCCTTGACCGCTTTCTCGGATCCGGGAAGGCCGCTGACCACCTTCGTGAGGTGCTCGCGCGCCAGCTCGATGTTCCTGTCGCGGAAGTACGCGAGGCCGAGCCGGTAGTGCCACGTAGGATCCGAGGCGTACATGGGGGCCGCAACCTCGTACTCGGCGATGGCCTCCCGAGTCTGATCCTGACGATCGAGCAGCTTGGCGAGCTCGTAGTGCGACGGATAGTACTTGGGGTTGATCTCGACGGAGGTCCGCAGCTTGGAAATGGCCTCCTCGGTCTTTCCCATCTCGTCCAGGCAGAGCGCGACGTTGAGGAAGACGCTCTCCTTGATGGGATACGTCGGGTCTTCGAGCGCGATCTGATACTCCGAGAGCGCGCGCTGATAGTCGCCCTTCTGCTTGTAGACGAGACCCAGGACGTTGTGCGCGTCGGGGTTGTGCTTGTTCAGCCGCAGCGATTCCTGGAGGGATTTCTCCGCCTCGGCCAAATCCCCCACCGAGAAATGCACGACGCCGAAATAGTAGTGGACCTGGGGATTGTTCGGCTCGAGGCGCTGCGCGTCCACGAGCATCTTCTCCGCCTCCGGATAGCTCCCGGCCTGGATCAGGCGCTCCGCGAACATGATCTTGCCCTGGACCTGCGCGTCGGTGTTGCCCTGCTTGTGGGGCCCGCAGCCAGGAAGGACCACGGCGCTCGCAACGACGAAGCCCGCGGTCACGAGCCGCATGCCGGAGGCCGTCTTCTTCATCACGGCCTCATTCTACACGACGCTTTCGTCCGGACCTTCCGAAGAGCCCCAGGAATCCGCCTCGCTTCTTCGGCAGATCCGCCGCCGACAGGGGCGGATCGACGCGCACCTCGCGTCCCTCCACGACGGCCGCGGGGATCTCCCCCACCATGCGTCGCGCCGCCGCCTCTCCGACGATCGCCGCCGCCGCCTCGGTCGCCCGCGTCAGTCCCGGAGGGCGGTAGGAAAGATCGTGCGCGTCGCTGGCGATCAGATGGATGCACCCGCGCTCCATCATGGTGCGGCTGATCGACCGTACGCGCGAGCCGAAGGTGCCTTCGAGGCTCGATCCGGTCATCTGCGCCAGCGCGCCGCCGCGCACGAGAGTCTCGAGCCGGTCCACGTCCTCCTGGAACCAGCGGATGCGCTCGGGGTGCGCGATGACCGGCGTGATGCCCGCGAGCTTGAGCCGGAAGATGAGGTCCTCGGGGCGCACCGGGTACTGCTGGAACGAGAACTCGAGCAGGATGTAGCGGCCCCTATCGCCGTAGGTGAGCAGCTCGCCGGTTCCGATGCGGTCCGCGATGTCGGTGTCCACGAAGATCTCGCACCCGGGCGCGAGCCGAAGGCGCACTCCCGCCGCATCGAGCCGTTTCTGGAGGTTCTCCACGTTCTCGAGCACGCGGTCGCGGGGATTCTGGTAGGAGCCGGGCTTGTGGTGCGGCGTCGCGACCAGGATCTCGGTGCCGCGCTCGGCCGCGAGGCGGCAGAACTCCACGGCCTCCTCGACGACCTTGGTTCCGTCGTCGATCCCGGGCAGAACGTGGGAGTGCACATCGATCATGCGTTCTCTTCGCTCCTCAGGGGCCGGCGCATCAGCTCGGCCACCGCCGCGCGAGGCGACGCCCCATCGTACAGGACCCGATGCACCTGCTCCACGATCGGCATCGAGACGCCTTCCCTCGCCGCCAGACGCGAGGCCGCCTCCGCCGTGCGGACCCCCTCGGCCACCATCGTCATGCCGGCGAGGATCTCCTCCGGTCGGCGGCCGCGACCCAGCTCGATGCCGAACCGCCGGTTGCGGCTCAGCTCACCGGTCGCGGTGAGGATCAGATCCCCGAGCCCCGCCAGCCCCGCGAACGTCGCGGGACGTCCGCCGAGCGCGGCGCCCAGTCGCGCCATCTCGGCGAGCCCGCGCGTGAGGAGGGAGGCCGCGGCGTTGGTCCCCAGGTCCAGTCCGATGAGCACGCCCGAGGCGATCGCCATGACGTTCTTGAGCGCCCCCGCCACCTGAACCCCCACGGGATCCTCGTTGGTATAGAGGCGCAGCGTGTCGTCCGAGATCTGGGCTTGGAGCGCGTCCGCGAGGGCCGGCGACGAGGACGCGACCACCACCGCCGTGGGGAGACCCTTGGCGACCTCGACCGCGAACGATGGTCCCGAGAGGATCGCGATGCGATCATCGCCGAGATCCAGCGTATCACCCGCGACCTGGCTCATGAGCCGCAGCGTCGCTCCCTCGATCCCCTTCGCCGCGATCAGGAGAGGCGCGGACGACGGATAGGCGTCCTTCGCCGCGCCGAGCACGCCTCGCGCGAGGTGCGAGGGGACGGCCAGGACGACGGTTTCGGCTCCCGGAAGCGCGTCCTCCAGCCGCTCCTGTACCCGCACGGCGTCGGGAAGCCGGAACCCCGGAAGATACGTCGCGTTCTCCCGCCGCAGCGCGAGCGCCCGCGTGCGTTCCGGATCGTGGCCCCAGAGCCGGACCTCGTGGCCCGACCCCGAAAGACGCATGGCGAGCGTGGTTCCCCAGGAACCGGCTCCCAGCACGGTGAAACGGATGGACATGACCTCCCGGCGCGATGCGCGTCGTCACCAGAACGGCGGACGGGGCGACGGTCGATGGTAACCCGAACACCGCCGCGCGGAGAGCGGCCGATCCCATGAGTCGGGTCCGATCGGCCCCGCACGGCGAGGCGGAGCCTCATCCTCACGCCGGACCGCGGGTCGTCACCCGCGCCTGCCGAGGCGCGGCTCCTCCCCTTTCAGGATCCGCGACACGTTGGCGGCGTGGCGCCCGATGATCAGCGCGCAGATGGCGAGAACCACGGGAAAAGAGGGCGCCACGGACCGCAAGGGGCCGGCGGCGAGGATCATCGCGGTGAGACAGGCGAGGATCGATCCGAGCGAAACGATACGGAAGATCGAGACGGAGAGGACGAAGACGACGAGCGCCGCGAGCGCCACCGGCGGAGACAGCACCGCGAGCGCTCCCGCCGCGGTGGCGACCCCCTTGCCGCCCCGAAAGCCGAGCCACGGCGAGAAGACGTGCCCCGCGACGGCCGCGAAGCCGGCCCAGTCGTCGAGCGTGCTGCCGGCGCCGGCCGTCGCTCCTCCCCCCGGGAGCCCCGCCCCCGCGGACCCGGAGGCGATCTGCGCGTGCACGAGGACGCGCGCCAGAGCCACGGCCGCCGCTCCCTTGCCGGCGTCGCAGAGCAGGGTGAGGATCGCCGGGAGAACGCCGCCGGCGCGCAGGACGTTCGTCGCGCCGATGTTGCCGCTCCCGACGCTCCGGACGTCCGCGCCTGTCGTGAGACGCGTGATGATCAGCCCGAACGGGATCGATCCCAGGAGCGCTCCGGCCGCGATGGCGAGAAGCGTCGCGACGCCGGCGCTCATGCCTCGCGCCCTTCCCCCCCGCCGGCGCCGGCTCCGGACCCCAGAGGGCAGGTGCGTCGCACCTCGTAGCGCGCGCCGCCCCGGCTCGCCAGGCTCTCGAACAGGACGATCGCATCCACCGGAAAGGAGAGCCCTCCCAGCGTGCTCTCCAGCGCGGGGCCGGTCGGCTCCGGGACCGAGGCAGGTCTTTCCGCTGCGAAGCGCGCAAGGGTGAGGTGCGGATGAAACGGCCGCTTCTCGGCGGGGAACCCCATCGGCTCAAGCGCGGCCTCGACCGACGCCGCGAGCGAGGCGCATGCCTCGAGATCCCCCTCGAGCGCGATCCAGAGAACGCGCGGACGCCGCGCGGAGCCGAACCGTCCGACGGCTCCCGTGGTGAGCCGGAAGGGCGTGCGGGCCGAGGCGGCGGCCGCCACCGCGTCTCCCAGCTCCGTGAGCCGGGAGCGCGGCGTCGAGCCGAGGAACTTGAACGTCAGATGCATGCCTTCGGCCCGCACCCACCGCGCCGCGGGGACGCGGCGCGCCAGCTCGTCGCGCATCCGCGAGAAGGCGCCGCGGATCCTCTCGGGGACCTCCGCCGCGACGAAGAGGCGCGCCTCGGCCTCGCTCACGGGCCTTCTTCCTTCAAGGCGCGCCGCAGGAGCTCGAGAGCCGCGCTCACGGAGCGCGCGCGGATCGCCGCGCGGTCGCCTCCGAGAAGCAGGCGGCGCGCGCGCGTCCCCGAGGCGGACGCTGCCGCGATCCAGACGAGGCCCACCGGCTTCGACTCGGAGCCGCCGTCGGGTCCGGCGATGCCGGTGACAGAAAGGGCCCAGTCCGCGCCCGCACGGGTCCGCGCCCCCTCCGCCATCGCGCGCGCGACCGGCTCGCTCACCGCGCCCTCGCGCTCGAGCATCGCCGGGTCGAGCCCCAGCTCGGCGACCTTCATCGCGTTCGCGTAGACGATGAACCCGCCGAGGAACGCCGCCGAGGATCCGGGCACCGAGGTGACCGCTCCGCCCAGGAGCCCGCCGGTGCACGACTCCGCAACCGCCAGGGTCCGGCCGCGCTCCACGAGCGTGCGGACGACGACCGCGGCGAGCGTCTCGTCCCCGGCCGCGCCGACTGCATCGCCGAGCCGCGCGCGGATCTCGGCGGCGATGCGCGCGACCTCGACCCGCGCCGCCTCGCGATCGCCGCCGGTGCCCAGAACGTGCAACTCGACGCCTCCTTCGGCGGCGAGGATCGTGACGCGCGCCCGCCCGCTGGCGCCGATGAGGTCGCTGACGCGATCGTCGACCTCCGACTCGGGAAGCCCGCCCACCAGGAAGCGCGCGGCGGGGGCGGCGCCCGCGGGAAGAACGTCGAGATGAGCGGCCGCGTCCTCGAACATCGCGCGCATCTCCCCGGGAACGCCCGGGAGCACGAGGGTCCAGCACGGCGGCCCCCGGTGAAGCAGCCCCGGAGCGCTGCCGACGGGATTGCGGACCAGCTCGCAGCCCTGCGGGTATCGCGCCTGACGGTCGGCCGAGGCGAGGACCTTGTAGCCGCGCGCCCGGATCCGGGCCAGGAGATCCTCGCGCACACGCGCATCGGTCACGAGAGGGGCGTCCAGACTGCGGGCCAGCGCCTCGCGCGTCACGTCATCGACGGTGGGTCCCAGCCCACCGGTGATGATCAGAAGGGTCGCCCGGGCGCGAGCGCGACGGATCGCCTCGGCGATCTCGTGCTCGTCGTCCCCCACGATCGTGCGCCGTCTCACGTCCACACCGCGCTCCGCGAGACGGCGCGCGATCCAGTCGCCGTTCGTGTCCGGGCGTCCGAAGAGCAGCAGCTCGCTGCCGATCGCGATCAGCTCGGCCCTCACGCCGTCTCCGAGTGCAGGCTCCGGATCTTCTCCATGAGCGCGCTCACGCCGTCACGCAGGGCCAAGCGCCCCGGTCTTTCGCCCCGGTTCCAGAGCGTGAACGGCTCGCCGAAGCGGACCGTCACCTTCCCGGGGCGCGGAAAGCGCGCCTTCGGGGGCCACGCGCGGCGCGTGCCGGTCAGCCCCACGGGCACGAAGGGAGCGCCCGACGCCGCCGCCAGGAGGAGGGCGCCGGCGTGCGCCTCGCGCTCACCGGGCGCGGCGAGCAGTCCGGCGCCTTCCGGGAAGATCCCGACGACCTCGCCGCGGGCGAGGGCGCGCAGCGCCGCGCGCATGCCGCGCGGGTCGCGCCCCCCCTTCTCGACGGGAATCGTGCGCATCCCGCGATAGAACCAGCGGGTCGCGGGCGTGTCGTAGACGTGGCGCGCGATGAGGAACCGGACCGGGCGCGTACAGGCCGAGCCCACGGCCATCGGGTCCAGCCACGAGACGTGGTTCGCGGCGACGATGGCGGCGCCCGAGGCGGGGATGTTGGCCAGGCCCTCGATGCGGATCCCGAAGTACCATCGGCCGACCGGATAGAACAGCGTCCGGACCGCCGCGTAGAAGATCACCGCGGCTCCGTCCAGGGCATCTTCTTCAGGAAAGAGGTGAAGTAGACCGCCGCCGACGATACCGAGAGCACCATCGCCACGACCAGGGCCCACGTCGCCGCGCTGCGGTAGATGCCCCACTTCTCGAGCGAGTTGGTGAGGATCAGCAGCGTGACCGCGACGATCTGCGAGACCGTCTTGAACTTGCCGAGCCCGGACGCGGAGATGATCACGCCCAGAGACGCGGCGACGCTGCGCAGCCCGCTCACGGCGAGCTCGCGTCCCACGATGATGATGACCATCCAGGCCTCGGCGTAGCGGTTGTACGCGAGGGCGATGAACGCCGAGCATACGAGGAGCTTGTCCGCGATGGGATCGAGCAGCACTCCCAGCGTCGTGACCTGCCCGCGCCGGCGCGCGAACCAGCCGTCCAGCCAGTCGGTGATCGAGGCGGCGAGGAAGAGACCGACCCCCAGGATCTCGCGCACGGTGAGGCGCGCGACGACCTCCGGATCGCCCGCGAGCGCCCCCTTGTCCACGAGGAGGACGCCCACGAGGAAAGGCACCAGGAAGATGCGGGTGAGCGTGAGCGAATTGGGGAGATTGAGGAGCGCCGCCCGCGTGGGCGGAGTGCTCTGCAAGCCATTCTGCATCAAGAAGTTATTGGTAGCACGCACCGAGCGCGCGCGTCAAATCGCGCGATGGGCGGCGCTGCGCCGTGCGCGGCCTCTCCGGCCACGCAAAGCGCGGAAACCACGCCTGCGACGCTAGTTGATGGTGATCTGGGTACGGATCTTGGGGTCGATGTCGTCCGTGATGGAGTCGGTGTTCGGGATGGTCAGGATGCGGGACTGGGCTCCCGTGGGCGTCATGTAGGTGACCACCGCGCGCGTGTCGGACGACAGCACGAGCTGCGGACTGGACGCATCGACGCTCGTGCCGGTAACCCGGATCGGCGTCATCCAGCGGCTCTGCAGGAAGATGCTGAAGTAGACCACGCCGCCCGTCGCCTCCGTGCGATACCAGGCCATGTAGGGCCGCCCCTCGGAATTCATCGAGATGCGCGGATCCAGATCGTTGTACGGGTTGTCCTGCTCCACGAACGACATCGGAGTCCATGACCGCCCGGTCCAGCGCGAGAAGACGAGGTCGTAGTCCCCGCCGTTCGGATGCGACCAGACGGCGACAGGCCAGTGCCCGTCGACGGTGCTCTCCACGACGGTGGGCGACAGGTCCCCGAGAAGGTCCCCCGTGGGATTGAGGGGCCTGCGGTTGAACGTGGGCGCGGCGCTGGCCCAGATGCGGTACCCGTTGGTCACCCCGATGCGAAAGGTCATGCCCACGTAGTCGCCATCTTCGTTGAGGCGCGCGGAAACCTCCCCGAGAGCGGGCAGAGATACCGCCAACGCGATCAACGCGAAGCCGATGATGAGATTCCTGGGTTTCATGGCTGGGCCTTTCCGATGTACGCATCGAACTTGTCAACCTCGGGGAAGCGTCTCTCGAGGAACGACCGGTAGTGTTTGAGCCTTCCGAGCGCGAGGCGCTCGCGGACCGCGTTGGCCTCCTTCCGCGCCATCTCCCAGGTGCGGAAGCTGTTGATGAACAGGATATCGACGAATTCTTCCTTCCCGTCCTTGGCCGCAAGGTCGGACTCGGTGAGGAGCGTCCTCGCGCGCTTGAGGTCTCCACGATCCATGCTGATCTCCGCGAGTCGGTTGAGAGCCAGCGCCTCGGCGCGGCGCATCTTGCGCCCCCGTGCGATCTCGAGCGCCTCGCGGATGAGTCGGGTTCCGGCGTCGACGCGAGAGAGAGCCGCGCGGCAACCGCCGAGGTTGATCAGGATGGTGGCGCGCATCTCCTCGCGTCCACCGATCTGCTCGATGATACGAAGCGCGCGCTCGTAATAGGTCGCGGCGTCCTCGTACTCGTTTTCGTCGTAATGGATGTTCGCGAGCATGTTCAGGACGGCCGCCTGGCTCTCCAGGTCCCCGTCTTCGCTCGCCAGCGACAGGCACTCGCGCGCCGTCACCGAACCCAGGTACAGGTCGCCTTCTTCGCGCTGCACGAGCGCGAGCTGCAGGAGCGCGCGCACGCGGATGCGGCGGTTCAGCGTGCGCCGCTCGCGCAGCAGCGTGCGCAGCTCCGACTCGGACATCGCGAGCTTGCCGAGCTTCTTCAGGGAGATCGACATCAACAGGCGCGCCTCCGCGGCGGCGTCGGGCGCGTTTCCGTTGAGCTGCTCGACGGCGCATTCGTAGGCCTGCTCGAAGGTGACGTAGGCGCGGCCGTACTCCCCGCGGTCGATGGCGCCCCAACCTTCGCGCACCAGGTCCTCGAAGGGAGCGCCCTCGGGACGGATGGCGTCGAACTTCTCGAGATCGATGATGTCCGAGAAGTTCTGCACGGAGACATTGAAGATGCGCGCGAGAACCCGGAGCTTGTCGAAGGACGGATACGCCTTGCCCTTTTCGAAGCGCGAGAGCTGGGAGTTGTCGATCGGCTCGCCGATGGCGGAGGAGCGCTCTTCCACGCGCCTCAGCGTGTAGCCATAACCTTCCCTCAGTCTTTTGAGGTAGTTGCCGAGCCTTTCGCTGCCGCGGCTCTCTTCCATCGGGTCCCTTCCCCGACGTCGCTTCCGGGCGGGCTCAACCAGGAGGCTTCGTTGAGTCAATCTTTTACCTCTATGGAAGCCATTGTCAAGGGGAGAGTTGCGGGTCAATGGCGATGGTGCGCCGGCAGGCGGGGCAGCGAACCACCGTCCCCTTGAAGGCCGGACCGACCTGGAGGACCTTCCCGCACCCGCAGCGGAAGGACTCCCAACCCGTCCCGGTCCGCCGGTAGCGGAGGGGCGCCGCGGGATCGGCCTCGGCCTGGGAGGGAGGGCTTCCGGGGCCGTAGGGGGCTTCCCCGGGGGCTGAGGCGGGGGTGGAGGGGGCGCTTGCGGCCGTGGGCACGGGATTCTCACGTCCGCAGCGAGGACAGACTACCGAGTCCCGATTCAGCCCCGGGGGGACCCCGATCCCCACCCCGCAGGGACAGGTGATCGTCAGGAGGCCCGCCAGCCCCCCCATGGCGCGCGCCACCTCCCGGGCCCGAGCGATCCCCTCCTCTGCGGCAGCGGGCTCGGGAGTGGGAGCCCTGGCGGGAAGGCTCCCCTCCGTCCCGATCGTGGCGGCGTCCAGGCACGCGCTGCCGTTGACCCGGCGGTAGGCCGCGTCGTAGTCGGCGTAGCCGGCCAACCCTCCCATCTCGCGGAGGACGCGTATCCGTTCCGCGATCGGGGGATGCGTCGAGAAGAGGCCCGAGACTCCTCTGCCGTCGAGCGGATTCACGATGTAGAGCGGGGCGACGGCGCGATTCGTCCCTTTCATGGTCCCGGCCTCCGCCGCGATCTTCTCGAGCGCCGAGGCGAGGCCCAGGGGGAAGCGCGTGAAGCGGACCGCGGAGGCGTCGGCGAGGTATTCGCGGCGGCGCGAGCACGCCAGCGAGAGGAGCTGCGCCACGAACGGGGCCGCCACCGCCGCCACGAGCGCCAGGAGGAAGAAGGCGGCGCCCGAGCGATCGCGCGAGGAGCGGCGCGGCAAGGGCCCGAACCGGAACATGCGCAGGAAGCCGTCCGAGATCAGAACGATCGCTCCCGCCATGACCGTCACCAGCGTCATGAAGCGCGTATCGAGGTTCCGGATGTGCGCGATCTCGTGCGCCACGACCCCCTGCAGCTCGTCGCGGCTCATGCGCTTCACGAGTCCGGTCGTGACGGCGAGGCACGCCTTCGCGGGCGTGGCGCCGACCGCGAACGCGTTCGGCGTGTCCTGATCCACGATGTAGATCTTCGGCATCGCCGGCAGACCCGAGGCGACCGTCATTTCCTCGACGACGTTCCAGAGCTGCGGCGCCATCGCCTTGTCGATGGGACGCGCGCCCGCCGCCGCGAGGACGATCTCCTCGCCCGCTCCCAGCGCCGCGGCCACGAGAACGCCGTAGAGGGCGAGGGCGGCAAGAGCGCCGATCGGACCCCCCGCGCGCGGATCGACCGCGAGCCCCATCACCGCGCCGAGGCCGATGAGGATCGCCGCGAGCGCGGCGAGGAACAGGCGCGAGCGGCGCCTGTTGCTCTGGATCGCCTCCCACATGGGACGCGGCCGAGCCGGAAGGCCCGGGCCGGTCTAGCTGAACTTCACCTGAGGAACGTCGCGCTGCGCCTTGTCCGGCTCCGCGATCTCGAAGAAGGACTCGTCCTGGAAATGGAAGGGGCCGGCGAGGAGGTTCGCGGGGAAGCCCTGGATCCGCGAGTTGTACTCCATGACGGCGTCGTTGTACGCCTGGCGCGCGAAGCCGATCCGGTTCTCCGTCGAAGAGAGCTCCTCCTGCAGAGCGCGGAAATTCTGGTCCGCCTTCAGAGTGGGATATTGCTCCATGACGACCATGAGGCGTCCCAGCGCGCCGGTGAGATCGGACTCGGCGCGCGCCTGCGCCTGGACCCCCTGTGCCTGCACGGCCTGGCTTCGGGCACGGACCACCTCGTCCAGCGTTCCTCGCTCGTGCGCGGCGTAGCCCTTGACCGTTTCGACGAGGTTCGGGATCAGGTCGTGCCGCCGCTTGAGCTGCACGTCGATCTGAGACCAGCCGTTCCTGGCCTGGTTCCGCAACCGGATCATTCCGTTGTAGAGGCCCATCACCCAGAGCGCGACGACGACGATCCCCGCGAGCACGAGCAGCGGCAGAACGAACATGTCGGAGTTCCTCCCATCGAGGGGGGCGTCACCGCGGCGCCGCGCGTACCTTGTCGATGCTGGACGTCCCGCGCGAGCGCCGGACCCCTCCTCCTGCACTTCTATGATTCGTTTTTCGTGCGAAAAAGTTTCGCCAGGTAGGCTCCCACGGCCCGCCCGGCAGGCCCTGCGGCCGCACCCGCGAGAACGCGCTCGAGCTCCCTGGCGTCGAACCAGAGCCCGTCGCCCCGCGGGCAGCGGTCCAGCTCGACGGGGCCCTCGGCGGCGCCGGTCGCGGGCATCGTCTCGAGCGCACCGCGGCAGCGCGGGCACAGCCGCGCTCCGGACTCGGGTCGCATGAGCGGCGGTCTGCCTCCGAAGGCAGGCTCAGGGGACGCGCTCAGCGCGAGGATGGGACCCGGCTCCAGCCCCGCGCGCTGGGCAATGAGAGCCAGCTCGCCGGCGTCGAGCCACGTCCCACCGCAGGCGAGGCAACGGTCGATCTCGATCCCGTCGAGCTCGAAGACGACGAGCGGCTCCGCGCACGCGGGACACGAAGGAGAAGGACCCATGCGCGCCAGTCTACCTCCGGGGTCCGCCCCTGTTTCAATCGCGCGCGAGGGACGGCGATTTTCCGGAGTCGTGGAGCGCGACGCGGTCCTCCTGCAGGTCCGCGCTACTTCTTCTTGGGAGGAGGCGGTGTCTCGGGTTGAGCGTGTTCGATCATGTGCATCCCGATCATCTGCGCCATCACGTCCGGGGGCAGGGCCGCGAGCTGCGGATTCAGCTTCAGGGTCTTCCCCTTACGCTTCACGACGTAGGCGATCTTCGATCCCGGCTTCCACTTGTCCTTGAGCGCGTCGCAGGTGACGCACTTCGCCTCGGTGTTCGCGGAGAACTTGACCCCCGCGACGGAGACCATCACGTCCCCGACCTTGAAGCCCGCGGCTTCGGCGGGACTCCCCGGCACGACGCGCTGGACCAGGTCGCTCTCCGTGTCGTACTCGATCCCCAGCCACCCGCGTCCCTTCATCTTGGACACCATCTGGTCGAGGCAGGTCTGGGTGTCGAGCGGGCACTTCTTGTAGGACTCGGAAGCGACGAGGCTTCCGAAGAACCCCGCCGCGATCAGGGCGAGCCACAGCATTCGGATCGGACGTGTCATCTGTCTCCAGGTTCAAGATACGCGTGGATGGGGCCGCGCGCCCGGAAGTCTCGATGGCTCCGGGGCGGAAATAGTACCAGCGCGCAGGGTCGAGCGGCGCTGCGGGGGTTAGATGGTGCCGTCCCCCTCGGTGCAGGAGCTGGGCGAGCTGCCTGCGGCTGCAGGGTGCGCAGGGGCGACGTCGGACGAGGCATGGGATTCGGCCTCGGAGGGAGGATCGAGGGAGCTGCCGATCGCGGCGAGACCCGCCGAGACCGCTGCCGACAGGACGCCCGCCAGGATGCCGCGCTCGGCCTTGGCGAGGCCGCGGGAAGCGCCCTTGTTCGGCTCTCCCGCCGAGGCCACCTGCTCGGCCAGGGGCGGGAGGATGACGTCCAGCATCGAGGTCAGTGCCAGGGCGTGCCAGGAATGCGCGCGCGGCTCGTCGGAGGTATCGGCAGCGTACCCCTTCCCGCAGCGGGCGGGGGAGCCGGAGGCGGCGGTCGAGGCCGCCGCGCCCCCTGGCCAGGCGGTCAGGGTCGCGACGATCACGAAACCCGCCAGGTACCGCATGGTCGCCTTCTTCATCACCGCCTCCGTGCGCCACGGCCCCCGCGGCGTCTCGACCCGTACCTAATGACGTTCCCAACCGCCTTTTGTTACGCGCCTCTGGAATTTCTTCCCGCTCCGCGTACTGCGGGGGGGGCGGGCGCCTCCCCGCCCCCCGTTCTCGTGGAGAGGATGCCGTTCGGGGACATCCTTATTTCTTGGCGACCGCCGCTTCCGAAGTCGAATGCTCCAGCATGTGCATGCCGATCCACTGGGCCATCACGTCGGACGGGAGGGCGGCCAGGGTCGCGTTCAGGGTGGTCTCCGCCCCGGAGCGCTTCACGATGTAGCTCACCTTCGTGCCGGGCTTCCAGTTGTCCTTGGTCTTCTCGCAGGTCACGCACTTCTCTTCGGTGTTCTCGGCGAACTTCGCGCCGTTCACGGCGACAAGGACGTCGCCCACCTGAAAGCCCGCCGCCTCGGCCGGGCTGCCGGCGATGACCTTCGTGACCTTGATGTTGGCGGGGCCGCTCTCGTCGTCCATCTGGATGCCGAGCCACCCGCGATCCTTCATTTCCGCGACCATGTGATTGAGGCACGTCTGCGTGTCCTCTTTGCACTTGCCGTACCCCTTCTCGCCCGCGACGGCCGCGCTGAGCGCCATCGCCGCAACGAGCACTGCCGCCAGCCAAGTCTTCTTCATGGATTCATCTCCTTCGCGATCTCGCTTCTTCCCGGTTCCACCAGCCCGCTCGGGGCCGGACCGCGCCGTGGATTCGACGTCTTCGGTCCGTGGATGAGTCTACCCACCCCCCACGTCAAAGGCGCCACATCGCGGTAAAACCCTGTCTAAGATGTCAAAGACTTGTAAACAGGCCGCCGGAGGGGCTCCGGCGCCGTATCCCTGACGGATGCGTCGGATGCGTCGAGGAGCAGAGCCGCGCGGAAGGCGGAGGTATATTCCTCACGGGTGGCCCGGGTGACGAAGTGACGAAGATCGCCAAGCTCTTCCGCGGCAGGAAGCTGTGGGTCGGCTTCCTGATGGCCTTCCTGCCTCTCCTGCTGACCCTGGTCCTTCAGTTTTTCTGGCTCCGCCGCCTGGAACGGACCTCGGAGATCGCCGACAAGGCCATCCTCAAGAACTTTCTCGAGGCCGTCACCACCGAGGTCCTCTATGCCTACGGGCCCGTGGCCGAGCGCACGCTGGACGTGCCGTCGGCGAATTTCACCCGGGACCAGCTCGAACGCAGCGCGGCCACCTTCCGGCGGAGCCAGGTCGAGGGCGTCAAGGTCCTCTTCGTCGTGCGCTTCGAGCAGGACGATGAGGGCACCGTGCTCTTCTACGACCCTCGCACCGAGTCGATGGAGCCTCCCCCGCCCTCGGACGAGGCTCGCGCCGTGACGGTCGCCTGTGCGCCGTGGCGGCTGATGAACGACAACGGGATCGAGATCGATTCACCCCGCCTGAAGGTGGAGGAGCGGGACCCCGAGAACCGGATCATCCTGAACCCCATCCTCGACGAGACATCGCGCGTCGTCGGCGTGGCGGGCATGGTGCTCGACACCGCCTGGTTCCGCGATCATCTGCTGCCGGCGACGGTGAAGGCCCTCATCCCGAGATTCTTCGAGGGGGAGAACACCGGGGTCGTCGTCTCGGTCCGCGACGAGCGGGGCCATCTGCGATTCGCCACCGATCCTCCGCGAGCGGATCGCGAAGACGCGTCACGGCCCTTTTCCTTCGTCTTCACCGACTGGAGGATCAGCGTCCGTGGCGGGACCATGACGCCCGAGCAATGGGCGCGCACGAGCTTCGCCTTCAACATGGGGCTCTCGCTTCTCGCAGGGATCCTGCTCACCCGCGTCATGTTCCTCGCCCTGCGGACGGCGGCCCAGGAAATGAAGCTGTCCCGCATGAAGTCCGATTTCGTGTCGAACGTCTCGCACGAGCTGCGCACGCCTCTTGCGTCCATCCGCGTCTTCGGAGAGCTGCTGCACCTGGGTCGGGTGCGTGCGCCCGAGAAGGTCCAGGAATACGGGGAGTACATCGAAACCGAGAGCCGGCGCCTCACCCAGCTCATCGAGAACATCCTCGACTTCGCGAAGATCGAGGCGGGGCAGAAGACCTACACCTACGAGATCGCCGACATCGGCGAGCTGCTCGACGCGACCCTGCACACGTTCGAGATGCGCCTTCGGCACGAGGGGTTCGCCCTGACCTGCGAGCGCGCGGCCGGGGAAGACCTGCGGGCCCGCGTCGATCGCGCCGCCCTCGGCCAGGCGTTCCACAACCTCCTCGACAACGCGGTGAACTACTCGGGGGAGGCCCGCCGGATCGACGTCTCCGCACACCGGGACGGGAACGCGATCGTCGTCTCGGTGCGAGACTTCGGAATCGGGATCCCGCGCGACGAACAGGAGAAGATCTTCGATCGCTTCCACCGGGTCGGGACGGGCCTCGTGCACGACGTGCGCGGGAGCGGTCTCGGCCTCTCGATCGTCCATCATGTCGCGGCCGCCCATGGCGGGCGCGTCACCGTCGCAAGCGAGCCCGGACGCGGAAGCACGTTCTCCATACGTCTGCCCGCCTGGGATGCGGCGCCTGCGGAAGCGACCCGAGCGGGTGAACCCGCGGAAACGCCGCCGCGCGCCGAAGGAGAGGCATGCCCAAGGTCCTGATCGTGGAAGACGACGAGGCGATGTCGGCCGCGCTTCGCGACGGTTTCGAGTACGAGGGCTACGCCGTGACCGTCGCGCGCGACGGCGCCAGGGGCCTTCAGCTCGCGACCGAGGCCGCCCCCGACATCATCATTCTCGACGTCATGCTGCCCAAGATGAGCGGCCTGGACGTCTGCCGGAAGATCCGCGGCGACAAGAACGCGGTTCCCATCCTCATGCTCACCGCGCGGGGCCAGGAGATCGACAAGGTGCTCGGCCTCAAGACGGGCGCGGACGACTACGTGACCAAGCCGTTCAGCTTCCTCGAGCTGATGGCGCGCGTCGAGGCGGTCTTGCGCCGCGCGCGCGGAGGCCAGGCGCGCCCTCAGGATCCCGGGCCTCGCGCCTTCGGCGACGTCGAAGTCGATTTCCGCAAGTGCGAGGCGACGAAGGCGGGGCGGCCGATCGATCTCTCGGCGCGCGAGCTGCGCCTTCTCGAGTACTTCCTGGAGCATCCGGGAGAGGTCCTGGGGCGGGACCGCCTGCTGAACGCGGTCTGGGGCTACGACAGCGACTCTTTCAGCCGCACGGTCGACATGCACGTCGCCAAGCTGCGCCGCAAGATCGAGAACCGGCCCGAGGACCCCCGCCACATCGTGACGGTGCACGGGATCGGCTACAAGTTCATCGGCTAGGGACGCGCGGGTAGTGCATCTCGCGGCACTCCTCGCACAGCGCGTGGGTGAACTCCGCCGCCGAGCGCTTCGCGATGTACGTCTCCACGCGGTGCCAGCGGTTCTCGTCGTCCCGGATCTTCTTGCAGTGCATGCAGATCGGCAGGAGTCCCTGAAGCTGCTCGACGCGATCGAGCGCCTCCTGAAGCTCGGCGACCTTGGTTCGCAGCGCCGCCTCGAGATCGAGCGTGCGCTGGCCCACGCGCAGGCGCGAGCGCAGCTCCTGCGGATCGAAGGGCTTCGTCAGGAAGTCGTCCGCGCCCGCGTCGAGGCCCTCGACCAGGTCCTCCTTCCGCCCCTTGGCGGTGAGCACGAGGATGTAGACGTAGGGAACGCCGGCGTTCGCCCGGATCCGGCGGCAGACGTCCAGGCCGTCGATCTCGGGCATCATCCAATCGAGCACCGCGAGCCGCGGCGCGTCCGCCTTCTGCATCTCTTCGAGCGCCTGACGGCCGTTGGCCACGGCGACGACCTCGAAGCCGGACCGGGACAGCGTCACCTGCAGCAGGCGCCGGATGACGGTATCGTCCTCCGCGACGAGGAGCTTCACGAGTGCACCGCCCCGCCCGCGAGGGCGATCAGCTCCGGCTCGAGCCTCGCGAGCTCCGCCGCGAGCGCCGCCGCCGAGGACGCTCCCTCCCCGGCACGGCCCTCGCGACCCAGGCTCTCGAGCCGCTTCGCGATGTCCATCGCGGTCTTCGCGCCGAGAGTCCCGAGCCCACCCTTGAGCCGGTGCGCCGCGCGCTCGAGCTCGCCCGCGTCGGCCCGCGCGACCGCTTCGCGGATCGTCCCGAGGAGAACCCGGCTGTCTCTCACGAAGAGCTCCGCGATCTCCACCAGGAGCTCCGCGTCCCCCTCCGTCCGCGCGAGGATCGCTTCGCGGTCCAGGAGGCCGCGCGGCGCGGCCGGCGCGGCCGGCGCGGCGTGCGGGAGGCGCCGGCTCGGAATCAGCCGGTCGAGCGTCTGGAAGAGTCCCTGAGCATCGACCGGTTTGGCGAGGTACGCGTCCATTCCGGCCGCGAAACAGCCCTCCCGGTCTCCCGGCAGGACACGCGCCGTCAGCGCGACGATCGGCAGCCGCGCCGCTCCCGCGGCCCTTTCGCGCGCGCGCATCCGCGCCGCCACCTCGAGCCCGTCGAGCCCCGGCATCTGAACGTCCAGCAGCGCAACGTCGAACCGCTCCTCGCTCAGTCGCGCGAGCGCGTCGCGGCCGTCGCCGACCGCGACGACGTCATGCCCGCGCTTCTGGAGGAGCCGGGTGACGACGGTCGTGTTGATCTCGTTGTCCTCGGCGAGGAGCACGCGCAGCCGCGGGGATCCCTCGCGCAGCGACTGTCGCGTGACGAGCGCGCGCCCGGCGCTACCGGGGACATCGAGGGCCGCGAGCGACGCCTGCAGGAGCTCCTCGGGGAGGACAGGCTTGGTCAGATAGCCCGCGACCCCGACCCGGCGGCAGCGATCGGCGTCCCCACGCCGGCCGGACGCGCTCAGGACCACGATGGACGTCCGCGCGAGCTCGGGCCGCGCCAGGATCCTTTCGGCGACGTCGAGGCTGCCCGCACCCGGCGTCTGCATGTCCAGCAGCACGAGCGGGAACGGCGCGCCGCCGCGCCGCGCGGTCTCCAGCGTCTCCATGGCGTCATCGGCTCCCGACGCCGGGTGCGGACGGGCGCCCCAGGCGCGAACCGTCTCCACGAGGATCTTCCGGTTGGTCGCACTGTCGTCGACGACGAGGACATCGAGCCCGCGCAGCCTCTCGCGGCGCGCGGTCCCTTCCTCGAGCGCTTCCTGAGGCACGGAGGGAAGATCGAGAGTGAAGTGAAACGTGCTGCCCTTCCCCGCCTCGCTCTCGACCCACAGCCGCCCTCCCATCATCTCCACGAGCTGGGTGACGATGGCGAGCCCGAGTCCCGTCCCACCGTACTTGCGGGTCGTCGAGCCGTCCGCCTGGGAGAAGGGATCGAAGATGATGGACTGCTTCTCGGAAGGAATCCCGATGCCGGTGTCGATCACCTCGAAGTGGAGCTCGACGAGGTCGCGTTCCCCCAGAGAGGGGCTGATCCTCACCGTGACGGAGCCCGACTCGGTGAACTTGATGGCGTTCCCGACGAGGTTCACCAGCACCTGGCGCAGGCGGCCCGGATCTCCGATCACGATCTCCGGCACCTGCTCCTGGACGTCGAGGGCCAGCTCCAATCCCTTCTTGTGGGCCTGCAGGGTGAGCGGCCGGAGCGCCTCGCGAAGCGCTCCCCGCGGATCGAAGGCGATGGCCTCGATCTCCATCTTTCCGGCTTCGATCTTCGAGAAGTCGAGGATGTCGTTGATGATGGCGAGGAGGGCCTCCGTCGATGAGCGGATCGTCTCGACGTGCTCGCGCTGATCGGGGGTGAGCTCGGAGTCGAGGACGAGCTCGGTCATCCCCACGATGCCGTTCATCGGAGTGCGGATCTCGTGACTCATGTTGGCGAGGAACTCCGACTTCATGCGCGCCGTTTCGAGCGCCGCCTCCCGCGCTCTCTCCATCTCGCGCTCGGATTCCTTCCTTCCGGTGATGTCGCGGGCGATGGTCGACGCCGCCACGACGCGCCCCGCGGAATCGCGTATCGGGGACACGGTCAAGGCCACGGAGACCCGCGCGCCGGACCGCGTGAGGCGCACCGTCTCGTAGTTCTCGAGCGCCTCGCCGCGCTGGATTCGCGCGAGGATGGCGGAAGGCTCCTCGCGCCTCTCGGTGGGAACGAGGACCGTTTCGGCCAGGCCCGTGATCTCGTCCACCGTCCAACCGTAGAGCCGCTCGGCGCCGCGGTTCCAGCTCGTGACGACGCCGGTCACCGTGACGCCGATGATGGCGTCCTCGGAAGACTCGACGATCGCTGCGAGGCGCGCCCTTGCCTCCTCGGCCCGCTTGCGGTCGGTCACATCGCGCGTCAGGCCGAGCTGTACGATCCCGCCGCCGGCGTCGTCGCGAAGGGGTACGGCCCGTGTCTCCATCCAGCGCCGCCGCCCGGAGAGGCTCGCGATCTCGAACTCCAGGGAGCCCGGCGTCCCCCGGCAGACGGATTCGTTCAGCGCGCGGTAGGCCTCGCGGTGCTCGGGCACGACGAGCTCGTAGACGCTCGATCCCGCGACGGCGCCGAGAGACGGGGCTTCGATGATCGCGAGACCCGCAGGATTCATGTCGAGCAGGACCCCCTGCGCGTCGATGATCTTGATGCACTCGGGAGAGGTCTCGATGATCGCCCGCAGGCGATGCTCCCGCTCTCCGAGCGCTTCATCGGCGCGCCGGAGCGCCATCAACACGACGAACGCGATCGCCCCGGCGCCGCCCACGGCACCAGGCAGGGGATTCGCCATCCAGGCCGCAACGACCCATCCCAGCACCGAGACGGACACGGCGGCGGCGGCCCAGAGCGCGACAAGTGGATCCTTGCGAGGGCGCACCCGTGCCCTCGCGCCGCTCGGGGGTCCTTCCATCCTGGTCAATATAGGTTCCCGCCCGGGGGACGCCCACGGCGGCCCGGGGACGCATGCTAAGATCCCGGCCTTTCACCCCCCTTTTCCTTCCCGGAGGACCGTATGAAGAGCTTTCACTCGTTTCGAACTCTTCGCGTGCTCGCCCTCGCGTCCGCGCTCTGGATCGTGGCCCTTGCCGGCCCGGTTCCCGCGCTCGGTGCCGATGCCCCGCCGGCC
>Ga0070671_100000688_pt1 | contig 24285 bp, 14 predicted proteins | sample KBSS73metaG_FD_65341 | JGI IMG/M metagenome (GOLD analysis project Ga0070671, IMG submission 65341) | Switchgrass rhizosphere microbial communities from Kellogg Biological Station, Michigan, USA - KBS S7-3 metaG | ecosystem: Host-associated > Plants > Roots > Rhizosphere > Soil ...
GCCGACGCGCGCGGAGGCGTCGTGCAGCGGACTTCCGTCGCGCTCACGAGGACGACCGACCCGGCGGTGTGTCCGCCGAAGCGGACCATGAGACCGCCGACGGCGAATCCCTCGCCCCGCAGGACAACTTCCGTGCCGCCCGACGTCGGTCCCACCGGCGGTTCGATGCGAAGGATCCGCACGGGATCCGCGTCGGCCGTGTCCTCGGTCTCGCACCGGACGAAGTAAGGAGACCTCGGGGGCGGGGCGACGACGCTCTCCGCTTCGGCCAGGGGACCCGGAGAGTAGAGGTCGGGGGCCGCGAGCATCGCGACCTCCCTCACGTCGGCGACGGCATGGACTCCGGCCGTCGGCCGGTCGTCGTCCTCCACGGTGCCCGTCCAGGACGGATCGAAGAAGTCCTCCGGGACGACGTCCGCCCAGCGGTCCTCCCCTCCCGAGAACGTTCCCGATTGCGGCGGAGCCGCCAGCGCGGCCGAGTCCGGCGCGAGGACGTCGTGGATCCATCCCGCGACGGGCCAGACGAGGCGGGACTCCTCGCAGAGGACCTGCGCGATCCAGCGCGGATGGTTCGGGGTGAGGCCCAGACCCTCGTGGCGCTCCTCGCGCCCGGCGCCGTCGTCGATCGTCAGCTTCGCGGTGACGACCTCGACGAGCTCGGGAGGCTGCGCGACCGCCGCGTCGAGCACCGCCTCGAGCACGACCTCGGGGCGCTCCGCGTGGCCCCGCTCGAAGACCAGGCTCGCGACGCGCAGGACCCGGCTTCCGTCGGGCAACGTGAGACGCAGGAGGGATCCCTGCGGAAGGTCGCTCAGCCGGGGCAGGACGATCGCGCCGACCCGCGCCTGCACCGTCTCGGTCGGCCTCGCGGCGAACGCGAGCTGCGCCGTGAGCCGGTTCCCCCAGCTCCCCTCGCTGCGCGCGACGAGCTCGAAGGCCGCTCCGCCCGCCGGCGTCAGGCCCGGCACGACGCCCGCACCGGCGCCGGCCAGGTCCCGGGCCGGATCGCCGTAGTCGTGGACGATGCGCACGATCCAGGCGCGGCGTCCCCCGTTGTCGAAGAAGCTCGCGACCGCGTAGGGGAGGCGGCCGGGTCCCTCGAATCCGCCGAACTCGCGCAAGTATTCGGACCACGAGTCGACGGGCACGGGGACCGACCGGCTGCGGGGATGGTCGCTCTCGACGCGGGCGGGGGTCGCCGCGCGCTCGCCGAACGGCGCCGGGACGCGCACGGGACCTCGCGGAGCGATCCCCGCGAAGGCGCACACGTCCATCCGCTCTCCGGTCAGGACGCGCAGCGGAACGTCGGTGGCGACGTAGACGCCGGGCGCGCCCAGGGGCACTCTGTCGATGGTGGCCATGGAGCAGCGCCTAGCTGTACTCGATGCCCTCGTGGACGAAGGACAGCTCTTCCATCGCGACCTCGCCCCCGCCCTTCGCGGCGAGGGTGGGGCCCGTCCACTTCTTGGGCTGCGCGTTGCGGAGCTTGAACGTGGCCACCGGCTGGCGCGCCTCGTCGAGCAGGGTGATCAAGACCTGTCGCGGATCCGCGACGCCGTCGCGCACCTTCTTCATCCACTCGAACAGGTCCGTGGACCCCACGAGTCCGCGCTTGAGGGTGACGTCATCGACCTTGTGGGTGTTGGGGACCTTGCGAACGGTGTTGAACTTCTCGTTGCCGTTGCGGTACTCGGAGTACTGCGTGTCCGAGCCGAGCCCGCTCACGTCCGAGAAGCCGCCCACGATCACGCCCTCGGCGCCATCGCCTTGCAGGCCCCCGAGGGCGACCAGGAAGTTGAACGCCCCGTAGGGGCTCTCACGGAACTGGACCATCGCTTCCTCTCCTTAGACCTTGGCGCCCGCCGTCCACTGGCCGACGCGGAAGATGACGTACTCGGCAGGCTTCACGGGAGCGATCCCGACGAGGCAGATCATCCGGCCGTTGTCGAGATCGTTCTGGGTCATCGTCGTGCGGTCGCACCGCACGAAGTAGGCGTCCTCCGGCTTGTCCCCGAGCAGCGCCCCGTCCCGCCACAGCACCAGAAGGAAGTCCTCGACCGTGCTCCGGATGTTCGCCCACAGGCGCGGCCCGTTCGGCTCGAAGACCGCCCACTGCGTGCCCTTGTCGATCGAGTGCTCGATATAGATGAAGAGCCGGCGGACGTTAACGTATTTCCACTCGGGGTCGGACGACATCGTGCGCGCGCCCCAGACCCGGTTGCCCCGTCCCTCGAAGAAGCGCAGGGCGTTGATCCCCTCCGGGTTGAGGACGTCCTGGCGGCGCTTGTTGATGTTCGCCTCGAAGCGTGTCAGTCCCATGACGACCTCGTTGGCGGGCGCCTTGTGGACGCCGCGCTCGACGTCGCTACGCGCGTAGATGCCGGTCACGAATCCGGACGGGGGCAGGACCAGCCGTCGCGGCGGCGCGCCTTGGCTCGCGCGCTCCGTCGGGTCGAGGATCTCGATCCATGGGTGATAGAGCGCCGCGTACTTCGAGTCGAACTTCCCGCGGAACTGGCGGATCTGGGTCAGCGTGGACTTCTCCGGGGCGTCGACGACGGCGATCCGGTAGCGGTTGTTCGTCGCCATCTGGATCAAGTTGTCGGCCGCCAGCTCGCACTCGACCGGCGTGCTCATTGCCCCGCCGTCGGGCAGGGCGATGATCGCGATATCGTCGATGTCGTCGAGCGCCTCGAGCCCCGTGGCCTTGACCTTCACGTCGTCCGGGTTCGCTTCTTCCCCCTTGAGGTCGTCCGGCCCGACCATCGCCCCGTCGTTTCCGCCGTCGAGCCGCGGGTTCGGGTTCTGCGTGAGCGCGATCGTCAGCAACACGGGGTAGTCATCGTTGTGCGGTGCATCGGCGGGCTTCCAATCCAGCCACACGGCTGCGTTCTCGTCCTCCGGATCGTCCTTCTGAAGGATCTTGGCGATGAAGCGCTTCTGCGCGGGGTCGGCGGCGAGCTCGTCGTAGACGTCGACGCGCTCCGGATCGAAGCTCACGCGGACCTGCATCTCGACGAGCAGGATCCGATCGTCCGCGGCGGGCGCGACCGCCGCGCCCCCTTGCTGGAAGGTCTGGCGGCCGTCCAGGTCGACCACGACCACGCGCAGGTTCGCGGCGGCGAGCGGGTCCTTGCGGCTCGGCAGATTCGCGGCCAGAGGGACGATCTCGACGACCGCGCCCGCCCTCGCCCGGCTCGCCTGGACGCCGAACTTGTCATGGTTGTAGGCGATGTTCCCGCTGCGGACGGCGAGCACCTCGACGTGGACGTTCCCCGCGGCGCCGGGCCAGCGCGCGCGCCAGTTCGCGACCCCTCCGCCGACGGCGACGGATCGGGAAGCGATGCCGAGGTCGTAGACCTTCGGCGGCCCCGGCGCGGTCTCGCGCGGAACGAAGACCCGCGAGATGTAGAGGCGCTGGCCGCCGTTGGCGAAGAAGGCGCGCGCCGCGTGCGCGAGGAAGGGGATCCGGTCCTCGGCACCCTTCGGATTGAGCCGGCCGAGCCCGCCGTAGACGCGCTCGAAGTCCGTGAAGCTCGTGATGAGCCGCGGCTCGGTTGTGAGAGGTCCCGCCGTGTTCTGCCTGAAGGACACGGGACCGTACGCCGTCAGCCCCGCGAACCCCGTGGTGCTGGTCGGCACCCCCTCGATCGACTTCGACCGGAAGCTGACTTCCTCGACATAGACTCCTGGGGCGAGGTATTCGGGCATTTCGCGGCTCCTTACGTGAAGACGATGAAAGGCACGTCCGCAGTCGTGAGCAGACGTCCCAGACGAAAGGCGACCGTGATCGGGCCGCCCGCGGAGGCGCGATAGCCGGGCGGAAGATCGACGCCGTCAGAGACCGTATCCGCGATACCCGGGGCGGGTGCGACCTCCAGCGGCAGGTCCCAGAGGAGGTCCTCGGCGGGTAGCGACGGCGGCGCCGGCGGCCCGGGCGCCGCGCCGGGACCGAAGACGATGAGCCGGAGCGAGATCGGATCGACGAGGTCTCCCACCGGTCCCGCGTCCGGCGAGAGAGCGAGCAGGAACTCCCCGCGGTCGTCGCCGTGCGCGCGCCCGACGACGCGGCCGCTCCCCTGGTCCTGGACCTGGACTCTCACCCACCGCATTGGCTTCCCCCCGCGCAGCACACGGCCGCGGATCCCGGTCGTCGCCTCCGGCAGGTCGTACGCGGCGCCCGGGAAGAGCGAGGGACGCCGGATACGATGCGTCGCCGGGCTGGCGTCCGCCGCGTTCTCTGCGAGGATCGGATAGCGGATCCGGCGCGGCACCCAGCGGCGGGCCTGGCGCAGGGGGGAGGCGACGGGTCGGCTTCCGCGTGACGAGCGCATGGGGGCCTCGTGGGGAGCGTCCGTAATCCTCACGTCGAGGTGAGGGCGCGGCGCAGGCTCGTTGATCTCCTTCCGGTACAGGACGACAAACACACACGAGTCGTGCCGTCGGACCCATGGGAGAGGACTAACTGGAGGGCTCCGGTCGATCGCGACCTGCAGCGGGAGCCCCACGCGCCGGTCACGCAGCGCGTCGATGGGCTCGATCCCCAGCGCGAGCCGCTGGATGCTCTCGTCGAACCGCTCCTCCACAAAGAGATTCACGAGGACGAGCCCAGGGCGCCGAGGCCGGGCACGGCGCCGGATACGACCGTCGTGACCGGCGGTCGGACGACCGCGTCGCGTCCGTCGATCCGCACGACGCGCGCGATGTAGGGGACGCTCAGCTTGTACTCGGTGGGCAGCGAATCGAATGTCCGCATCACCGCCTCCGTGGGCACGTCCTCGAGGACGAGCTGCACGGACTCGTTCGCCGCGAACGCTCCGGACGGGTGCAGGAGCGGCCCGGAGAGGATCGGGTGCGTTTCCATATAGTGCATGGCCCGCCCGAGGATCCGCAGCTCGTCCTCCGCGTTGCTCGCCCAGGGTGTGATCAGGAGGTGCAGGTCGAGCGGCAGGTGGACGCGTCCCTCGACGTGTCCCACCGAGGACCACGCAGCCCGCATCGTCTTGTTGAAGTCGACCCGGTAGAAGAAGATCGAGAGCGCCGGCGCACCGATCGACGTGGGCTGATTGCCCGGGGAGAAGTCTTCGGTCCGGACGAGCACAGCCTTGGTGGCTCCGCTCGTCAGCGGCTCTTCCTCTCGAAAGCCGGCGCCGACGAGGCGCTCGATGCTCTTTCCGACGGCTGACAATCCCGCGTGCTGAGCCACGACCTTCTCCTTACTCCGCCGGCGCGTCAGGCTCGCGCCCGCGCGACGTCCTCCGAGCTTCTACTCCTCGAGCACCTTGACGATCGCCTTGCGCTGCTCCGCGTTGGGCTGGTAGTACGGCGGTATGCCGGGCCTCCGGGTCTCGAGCAGCAGGTCGTGGTGGAGCAGCAGGTCCACCGCGCGCTGCACGTCGTCGAACAGGCGCTCGGTCCATTCACGCTGCAGCCACCAGCGGGCGATCCCCTCGAGCGTATCCTTGGCGTCCGGATGGGCGCTCAGGTAGCGGAGAACTGCCCAGGCCACCTGCCAGTCCTTGTCCGTCCTCTCGTCGTCCGTCACGCCATCTCATCTTCCGCACCAATCGCGCAGGTGCTGAATCCCTCGAGCGGATAAGCACGCGAGATGCCAGCCCGGCGATCGCATGGGATTCACGAAAGGGCGCGGCCACGGTGTGCGTGCACACCGCTCGGGCTCAGCGACAGCGGGTCTCCGTCGACCCGCCTAGAAGGGCCTTCACGTCACAAACGTCAATGTGGAGCCGCATCGCAACGCGGCGGGTCACGCGCGACCCGGGTCTGTTGCGACCCGTACCGTCCCTGGCAGCTCACACAACGCCGACCCGAGGTCGGTCCGGCGCGCACGCGCGACCCGGCCTTCCGTCCTCAGTTCTTGTGGAGGTTGTGTTTCTTGATCAAACGTCCAAAAGCGCGGCGTTCCTTCTGCGCCTCGAGCGCCGCGCGGGTGACGTTGCCGCCGTGCGCCTGGAGGAGTTCGCTCATGTAGCGCCTCTCGAACTCCTCCACGACCCGCGTCTTGGCACTCTTCATCGAGCCCTCGTTCGCGGCTCGGGGAGGGGGGACGATCCTCCTCCCGAGGTCCGCGACCTCGATCGTCGCTCCCTCGGTAACCACGAGGAGCTCCTGAACGATGTTCTCGAGCTCCCGCACGTTGCCGGGCCAGGAGTGACGGAGTAGGGCCGTCATCGCGTCCTCCGAGAACCGCTTGGCCACGGCCCCATGGCGGGGCGCGTGTCGTGCCAGGAACAGGGCCACGAGCGTGGGGATATCCCCCGTGCGCTCGCGCAACGGCGGTAGGTCGAGGGTGAGGACCGCCAGTCGGTAGAAGAGATCCTCGCGGAAGACGCCGGACTTGACCTTCTTGGCGAGTTGGACGTTCGTCGCGGCGAGGATCCGTACGTCGCTCCGACGGAGCCGTGGTGAGCCGACGACGTGGTAAGTGTGATCCTCGAGGAACCGCAGGAGCTTCACCTGCGCCGCGAGGCTCAGGGTCTCAACCTCATCCAGGAAGAGGGTGCCCCCTTCGGACTCGGCCACGAGCCCGCGCTGCGTGGCCGACGCTCCCGTGAAAGCGCCCTTCTCCCGCCCGAACAGCTCGCTCTCGAACAGATCTACGGGGATCGCGCCGCAGTTCACGGGGAGAAAGGGCTTGTCCGCACGGCGGCTGAGGTAATGGAGACTCCGCGCGCACAGCTCCTTTCCAGTCCCGGTCTCGCCCGTGATCAGGACCGGCAGGTCGCACGGCGCGGCCTGACGGATCCTCGCCTTCACAGCCGCGAAGCACGGGGTCTCTCCCACCAACTGCGAGAGCCCCGCCGCCTCCGAAACAAAGCGTCGCGCCGCATTCCGCTCCAGGATCCGCCCCAGTGAAAGGAGGCGCTCGATGCGGCCGAGAACCTCCATCCGTCGGAGCGGGGCGAGGAGGAACTCCGTGCAAGAGGGGAGGCGGTTGAGCCACGAGGCCGTTTGCGGTGTCAGGACCGTCAGTATCGGCGATGCCGCCTCGGCTTGCGCCTCAAGCCGCGAGAGCGCCCGTTCCGCATCGCGTGCGGCGTCGGGAAGCACGAGGATCGTCAGGTCCGGTCCGGCGTCCTCTGGCGACTGGGCGAGGATTTCCTCCCCGAACAGGACCTCGTACGGCCCCGTCTGTCCGAGGACCGCGCGCAATTGAGAGGCGAGCTTCGGATTCGCAGGATCATCGATGACGAGAATCCGTGACTGAGCCATCTTCCGCCCGGCCCCCTAGCGCCGCCTCGGGTACACCACTTCGGGATTCGTTGATTATATTCCACGTTACGTCCGAAAAAGAAGCTTTCCGAACCTCGTAGCTCCGCCGCGCCAGAAGGATCGAGGGCTAATTGTGGCCAATGCCCACGTACCAAGCCCCGCACCACTACCCGCGAACAGAAGCGCCGCCGAACCCTCGCAGTCCAACGCTAGCAGGCTAAAGTCGTTGCGGGACGGTTATCTCACCTGAGGCGCCCTCTGATATTGTTGCTAAAAGACAACAACCGGAGTAGGATCGTACCGCTCTTTATCAGCTATTTCCGATTCATCGCTGACTTCCGGAGGTCAGGGGGGAGGGGGAATGGAACGCAAGAGCGGCGTCGCGACGATCGCCGTCGTACTGGCTGCAGTCCTGGGTCTGTCCTATTTCCCGCGCAAGGAAGGTGGATCCGACCTCGGCGCGTCGTCTTCTCGGGATAGCGCGGTCAAGCATGGGGCCACCTCTCCACGGCCAAACACGATGGAGGAATGCGCGGCCATCGCATCACGTCTCGAACGCTTCGACGTGCCGCTGCCTTCCTTTTGTTGTAATCCGTCTTCCTCCTGTAATCCGAGCAAGAGCGAGACGGCAGAGACGCGGTCGCCCGCCAAGCTCGACCTGGCGATTGCCCTCGTGCCCAACCCGGTTGAAACGCATCTGTCGTTGATCTTCGATCGGGAGATCGAAGCGATCCAGCAGGCGGCCCAGGACGAGGACTATGTCTACGACTCGTCCTGGTTCCCGTGGAGCGACCAACAGAACTCCTATGAGTCGTTGGCGGACGACAAGCAGGCGGAAAAGGAGAAGCGCGACAAAGCCCGTCAACCAGGAGTATTGGTTTTCCGCCGCAGTCTGAGCGAGGCGACCTCCGAAGGACCCTATCACCGTGGACTCGTCGTGTTCGTGGTGGCCGAGCAGCCCACGAACGGGATCAACGACAAGCAGTTCGAGAAGGCGCTCGAGTGGATGGAGGCGGTGCAACCTCAGTACCTCAAGGAAAAGCTGAGAATCCTCGGTCCCACTTTTTCGGGATCCCTTCCCTCCCTCGCGCTGGCGCTGAGCAAAGGCGCACTCAAGAATCATCCGGTCGGTAGCCTCATCTACAGCGGAAGCGTCTCATCCGAAGGCAACGTCAAGGCATTCAAGGCGTTTCTCGAGCGCGCCAACAAAGAGCTGCGCCCGCTGAGATCGGCCAGCGAGCCCGGAGCCAATGTCTTTCGGACGTTCACCGAAGGAGATTCCCTGATCGTCGATCGGTTCCTCTGCTATCTGCAGCAGGTGGGCTATGACCTGGGCCGCGTCGCGATCCTCTCGGAGGATGAAACGGCCTTCGGCAAGAGCTCGGGACCGGCACCACCAAAGATAGGTGCCACCTCCAGCACGCCCTCTCCGTGCAGTGGGTTCACCGGCAAGTCTCCCAGCGGCCCCACCGTGCGCCTCTACTATCCGCGGGATATTGCGAGTCTCCGTTCGGAATACGAGAAGCAATCGATCTTCAGTGCCCGGAAGCAGGCGAACGGCAACGTTCCTTTCACGGCGCTTCGCGGCAATCTGAGTGAACAAGCGAGCAGCGATCGGGACTCCGTGCGCACCTACTCCGGGCAGTTGACGCCTCTGGCGCAGGAAGCTGTGCTCTTCGGGATCACGAACGTGCTCGAGCGCAAGCGCATCGAATTCGTCATCGTGCGCAGCAGCAATTCATTGGATCAATTGTTTCTGAGCGAATTCCTGCGTCGCTCCTATCCGGGAGCACGAATCGTGCTCGACGGATCGGATCTCCTCTTCCGCAAAGGAATGGAAGGGGCTTCATTGCGCGGGGTCATGGTGTTGTCGACCTATCCGCTGCTCTCCTGGACGCAGGACGCCCTGCCGTTGATCCGTGGTCTGAAGAAGACGGGTTCCTATCGGGTCTTCCCGCAAGACGCCGCGGAAGGGACCTACATCGCCGCCCGGCAGCTCTTCACATTGGAGAAGGCCGCAGCAAAGGATTTCGTGGTGCCACTTTGGGACTATTCAGCGCCGGATGCCGCCAGGTATCACGCATGCAAAAACGACGGCACTATCTTGACGGAAATCAAGACAAGAGATGGACAAAGGCCGGCTACGTGGGTTTCGGTCGTTGGTCACCGTCAGTTCTGGGTGGTCGCCATCCTCAACAGCAACACGCAGCAGGGAAACGAACCCATCCTGAGGGAGCGCTCTTCGGCTGCGCCCAGTAAGGACAGATCCCTACTTGAGCCCGAGGAGGATCCCAAACGGGACGAAAATCTGACTCGCACAACCAGCACAGGCAGTTCGAGATCCGCCAGCGTGAGTGTGCCGGGCGAACTGTCAGCGCTTCTCTTCGTCTGCCTCGCACTCGCGTTCAGCCATCTTGTATTATGCACGACGGCGTCGGTCTTCGGCTCGCCGCGCGCTCGCGCCTACTTTGCTCCGATCCCTCGCGCCCAGCACGCCATCCTTATCTTCCTCGGATCTTTGATCATCGGGATCCTGGGCGCGACCATCGCGTTCTCCAGCGGCGTGACGGTAGACTTCTATCGAAGCGTGTTCTCTCCGCTGAGTTCTCAGATTCTCGATTCAGAATCACATAAGCTTGTCGTGCGCGCATCGTTGGCGATAGTTCTTTGCGGTTTCATCGGATGCTGGCTGAATACATCCATACCAGCGATCGACGGGACGGCTCTGAGCAAGAAACACCAACCAGGACTGCTCCATAAAGCGGTACGGCAGCCACTCATCAGGCTTGCTGGTGTCGTGAGGCGAGCTGTCAGGTTGAAGAGCTTGCTCGTCGCGCTGGGATGGTTGGCCACTTTGGTGGCGATAGTCTTCCTTCGTCATCAGCTTCTCACTGCCCACCTTACGGAAGCAAACCAGCTCCCGACGTATCGGAGAAACATCTTCTTTCGCAACGGGACTTCGGGACTTCTACCGCAAGTGCTTCTGACTCTGGGCATGTACGCATGGTTCTGGTTCACATTGCGGGGACTGGCACTCTTCGGACCGGACAGACCTAGGTTGCCCAGACTGCTGGAACTTCCCTCCCGCGGCGGGAAGGGTAAGTCCGAGTCCGTGGAGCGCACGGAGGTCGACAGCCATCAAAACGCCGGCCAGGGCATTGAAGATGTTGCCGTGCCACTGACGAGGTCCTACGGCCTTCTCCTTTTGGCGATCCTCATCGTCGTATTCAAGGCGCTGACGATCAGTCTGGGGGAGCCCGCCGTGCGGACTCTGACGGATCTGCGGTTCGGCGAGCTCATCTTCGGTTGTCTCGTCGTGTGTGTGTCAGTCATCGTCGCCGACACCTTACAGCTCGTTTGGATGTGGCTCAGACTCCGCACGCTCCTGCTCACTCTCGATCGGGCGAGGCTTCGCCGCGCGCTCGATCGCCTTGGCCGGTTGTCATGGGAATCCGTCTGGAAGATGTCGGCCAACGTCTTCGAAGAGCGGCATCGTCTCCTCTCTCGTCAGATCGAGAGCGTCCACAATTTACGAAACAGCTTGGACGAATGGGATGCGGACCATCCCGAAGATCGGGAGGCGTGCCCCGATGTCGTAAAGGCGCTCGATGCGCTCGAAACAAGCCACAATAGCTTCACACGCTGGTACGCCTCGGCGTCGGCGACAACACGGAATCCGAACGGCATCCACGAGATGGTTCAACTACAGGTGCACATGACTCAGGCCGCCGAAAGGGTGTTGACAGACATCATCCTGCCCCACTGGAAGAAGGAGAAAAAGTCACTTCTGGTCGCCGGCGAGGACCACGAGCAAAAGCACGATTGTCCCTGGCCCGTCGTCCTCTATGGCCCGAAGGGAAGCCATGGCGCCGCAGTTCCCGAGCACATCCTGGCCGCGGAAGAATTCGCCGTCCTGCCGTTCGTCGGGTTCATCCAGAACATACTCGGACGGTTCCGAAGCGTCGCCATGGGCATCCTCGCACTCTTCGTGGCGGCGACGCTCGCGCTGTCGAGCTATCCGTTCGATCCCATGCCGATCATCGGAGCCATTTTCCTCGTCGTTTTCGTGGTCGCGGGAAGCGGGATAGCGATCGTCTTTGCCGGACTCCATCGCGACGCAACGATGAGTCGCCTGACCTCCACGAACCCCGGCGAGCTCGGCATGGAATTCTGGGTCAAGATCGTTGCCTTCGGCGTCGGCCCGCTCATCGGCCTGCTGACCACGCTCTTCCCCTCGATGATGGAGTTCATCATTTCCTTCCTCCAGCCCGGGGCACAGGCCATGAGGTGATGGACTCACAGGCGACGGTTATCTTCTCTCGAACATAAACGTCACCTCATCTTTAGGTGATCTCGGACACCTTGCGGCCCGCATCAGCTACTTGAGGGCCGCGATGATCTGAGTCCTTCAAATCTCCCGACGGCGAACCGCACGGACGATCGCCCTGAACTCCGGACGCCCCCTCAGCCGGGTGAACGCCAGATCGTGCTCGAGCTGGTCGACGTCGTTCAGGCCCATTTCCGCGGTGGATGCCAGAAGGCGCAAGGCCTCGTCGTCGCGTCCGCGCAGAGCCTCGGTTTGTGCCTTGCAGTAGGATCTCTCGACGATCTCGAACTGACAGGTCAAGGCGCTGGCGGCGGCGATCCTCGAGAGCGCCGATTCCTTCTTCTTCCGTCCGATGTCGCATTGGGCGAGCAGCTCCAATAGCCTCCGCTCATGCGCCAATGGGAACGGGTCCTGGTTGAACGGGGCGCCCTTGGCGTGTACCACGGCGAGCGTCGGCGTCAGAAGGCGCTCCGCATCGTCGAATCGACCTTGTCGGATCCAACACTTGGCGAGAGCGGCCCGGGGGATCACGGCCTGGCCCCCAGGCCCGTTCCGGTCGATGTGCTCGATGGCGGTGACGAGATCGCGGAGGAGCCGCTCCGCCTCTTCGACCTTGCCTTCTCGCAGACGCGCTTCAGCCTCGATGCAGTGTCGCTGCCAGAGGTCTCGCTCGTTCAGGCGCCCGGCGCGCTCGAGCACGTCGAATCGTGGGTCGCTGTGGAGCGGGAACAGAAGGTGATCCCGCGCGATGCCGAGGGGATAGTTCCACCCACCGTCGATCGATGCCTGTAGATACCGGAACGCTCCGTCGGTGTCGCCCAGATTCGCTCGCGCACAGGCGATGTTGTACAACGTGATCAGGGTCGTGCGTGACCTTTCTCCGAACGCGCCTCGAACACGCTCGAGGATGGGTTCGAGCAACGCCTGCGTGTCTGCATAGCGGCCCAGCTCGAGATAGGATCCCGAGAGGCTCAGCTTTGCCAGCAGTACGTCGCGGTGTTCCGGGCCTTCGATTCGAGCGTACTCGTGGGCCGAGGCCTCCAGCACCGGCACGGCTTTGTCGTGCTTCTCCCAGGACTTGTAGATGTCTCCTAGCAGCGCCAAGCCGACCACCGTCTGACGATGGTCCGGCCCTTGGACCCGTCGTCTCCGCTCCAACAGGTCGAGAACGATCGCTTCCGCCTCTTCGGGACGCTGGTACGCGCAGATGCGCGCGAGCTGTTCGTTCGCATCGAGCGCCTCCAGCGAGTTGGGGCCCCGTGCGGCCACGATGCTGTCCCTCAATTTCCTCAATCTGTCGATTTGCGGTCCGAGCCCGTGGATCGCGGTCTGGTGTTGGCCGACCGAGAGGAGAAGCTTCGCCTCCAGCTCCGGCTGTTCCGCAAATCGCTCGTGAATGAGCCCCACGATCCCTTCTCGAGACGGGGTATCGGCGAGATCGACGGGCCAGTCCCCACGCTTGAACTGCATCGGCGGATTTAGAAGCGCCTCGAGGAAGTACGTGACTTTCTGGTAGACCTGAGCTTTACCCTCGGCGCGGGCCGACACCCGCTGCGCTTGCAGGGCCTGGAGGGTTCCAGCGATCCCGGCGCAGACGAGCATGATCGAGAGCGTCCCGATGACGAGGGCCGCTCGGCGATGACGACGGAGCACCTTGCGCATACGATCGATCGGCCCGGGCGTGCGCGCCGCGATCGGCCGATGCTGGAGGAACCGCTCGACGTCGGCGGCCATCTCCGCCGGGGTGGCATAGCGAGCGGCGGGATCCTTCGCGAGCGCTTTCATTGCGATCGCATCCAGATCTCGGCGCAGCCGCCGCGCCAGCGCCTGGGGGACATCGTCACGGCACCGCGCCGCGTCGGCGTCTGCGGTACGCGCCGTCCGCGCACTCGGACGCTCCGGGTCTTCTTCGCGGATCCGGCGACAAAGATTCACGAAGCTCGACTCCGGCCCGCTGTCCCGCTCGAACGGCCGTCCACCGACGAGGAGCTCGTAGAAGATCACCCCCAGCGAATAGACGTCCGTGCGTGTGTCCACGCCGCGTCCGTCGAGCGCGGCCTGCTCGGGGCTCATGTACTCCAGGGTGCCGACGATCTGCCCGAACAGCGTCAGTCCGCCGTCCGGCGCGGGGCCCCCGCCGAGCGCCTTGGCCACACCGAAGTCGATGATCTTCGGAGTGGCTGGGCCGCTCACGGTCGTGACGAGGATGTTCGAAGGCTTGAGGTCCCGGTGAATGACCGCGTTCTGGTGTGCGTGCTGAACCCCCTCGCACACCTGGACGAAGAGCTGGAGTCGCTCCTCGATGTTGAGCCGGCGCTCATCGCAGAACTCGGTGATCGGCTCGCCCGCGACGAGCTCCATGACGAAGTAGGGCCTCGCATCGGGCGCGCTTCCCGCGTCATACACCCGGGCGATGTTCGGGTGGTTCATCAGCGCCAGCGTCTGGCGCTCGGACTCGAACCGCGCGAGTGCCCGATCACCCGAAAGGGCAGTCCTGGACAGCTTGATGGCCACGTGCCGAACGAGAGGCGGATCCTGCTCTGCAAGATAGACGTCCCCCATTCCTCCCTGCCCGATGCGCTCGAGAATCCGGTAGGGACCGAGCCGCTCCGGTGCTTTTTCGATGAATTGGACACCGAAACGCAGCATTGAGCCGGTCTTCAGGATGTCGGGGAATGCGAGCTCGTCAGCGGTTCGCCGGCGCCGAACCTCGTCGGGAGTGAGCTCCAGGCTTGCGTCTTCGCCCATGTCATTGACCTCGCCGCACTGAATTTTCGCGAATCATACGCGAGAGTCTTCGCACAAGGACGCCATTTTTTCCCCTGGCGTGATGTTTTTGCGGTTACATCCAGTGAGGGTGTTCGGACGTCACGACCGTGAGGGTCGCAAGAGCCCGGAAATGCACTCGAGGATGGCGCTTCGGCGGAGGGGGGGGAAGCGTCCTCGTTGCGGCGACGCGCGTAGGAACCCTCTCGAGCCAATCGAGCCGGCTCGACCAGCACGCAAGTCGCAGGCCCCCGGGCTGGCGGGAGGGCTCGAGTCGGGGACGTAGAGCTGGGCGACCGGACCGCCGGGAAACAGACTTCGGACGGAGCCCCCAGGCTCACATCGGCCGGACGGCCTCCAGGCTCGCCGGTGAAACACCCGGACGCGGACGATCCGACTTCGCCCTTGCCGCGCGTCCCTCGTAGATCCGCTCCAGGAAGTCGTAAAGGACCGCCTCCTGCGCGCGATGCGCGGATCGGAGGAGGCGGTTGGCGCGCATGTGCGTGAGGCTCACGACCATGTTCTCCATGGAAATGGTCATGCGGCGCGACGCCACGAGCGCGCGCATCCGTTCCGCGATCCCGTGAAGCGCCCCTGACCTGGCGCGCAGGGCCGCCAAACCCGGCTCCAGCTCGTGAACGACGCCGACCCTTTCCGCGTCTGCGGCAAAAAGCGTTTCGAGGGCGCTCCTCTCCTTGCGGAATCGGTTCCCCAGCCGGATTCTTTTCGCCTTATCCAGACGGAACTCCTGTGCAAAGCTCTCTTTGCGATGCTTCGCGAACGAGAGCTTTCGCGCGGGATCGAACCCGAAGTCGTCCAGCATCCGATCGATTCCCCAGAGCGTCAGTCGCCACCGTGCCTCGGATCCGGAGTCTCCGTCGAGCAGGCTCAGAATCTCGAGCGCCGCCTCGCTGTCTGCATGGAACGCTTCCTCGGCCAGGAGGATCCCTTCGGGGCCTCCGTACCGCTCGATCTCCCGTTCATAGGTATCGAGCTGGATGCGCCAGAGTCGTCCGTCGCCGAGCCCGGGCTCGAGAGCGGCATGGAGTGCGGGAAGCACCTCGGCAGCGAGCCGTGCGGGAGAGCCGTGCAGGCGCACGCGCAGGTGCCAGTCCGGATCGCCGTAGCGGATGAAGAACCAGCGATCCGCCGCGCCTGACTCCATCGCCTCTCGCACGACGGGAGCGATGCACTCGGAGAGGAGACGATCCGCGTTCGCGACCCCTGTGTCGATCCTTGCGTAGAGCCACTCCGACCCGGGGGGGAAGGAGCGGGCCGCCCGCAGTGAGAAACCGGGAAGGCCGTTCTCCTCGGCGTGGCGAGGCTCCTCCGCATGTCCATTCGCAGGATCGTGCCCGTGACCGTGCTCATGACCTTTGGCATCGTCATCGTGCACGTCTCTATGGGCATGCATGTGTGCTTGATCGTGTGCATGCTCGCGTGCAGGCTCGCGTGCAGGCTCGTGCCCGTGATCGTGCGCGTGATCGTGCCCATGATCGTGCCCGTGATCGTGCCCGTGATCGTGCCCGTGATCGTGCCCGTGATCGTGCTCGTGAGCGTGAGCGGGGACGGCGGGAGCCACGAAGGGAACGATCAGCTCGTGAACGAAACGGCCTTCGGGACCGGTGGCGCACAGCTCGTCGGGTGCAGGGAGCATCTCGGTCAGCGTCGCGCTCGGACGCTTCTTCGCGGTGTCGACGAAGGCGTCGATGCTGAGTATGTTGTCGAGGTCCAAGGGCAGCTCGTTGTCCCCGTCGCGCAAGCCAACGAAGCGCGGCATCTTTCTCTCCGCGCGCCATCGACGCGTTCTGAGGATCCGGTGGGCGTCATCTTCTTTTCCGAGAGCCTTCAGCTCGTCCGCGTCCACGATCCAGCGAGCCCGACTCAGAATCACCCGGCCCCAGCGGACCCTCGGGAGGAAAGGAACGTCCTGTAGCGGTCCCCAGGGCCACGAGATCCAATCGCCGACCCCTTGCGCTTGCAGCGTGCCCAGGAAGCGATAGACGGGAAGAGTGCGGCGAGCGAAGTTGTGAGCGCTCGTCAAGCGCGGTATCACCTCGCGACCGAGCCGACGGGACCGCAGGACGATGCGCGTGCCCACGACGGAGACCATCAGGTCCGAAAGAGGGATCTGCTTGTCGGGCGCGGCGCCCGAGCGGCCGAGGAAGGGGATTTCGTACTCGCGCAGGACCGGCCGGAAGAGGATGTTCCCCATGCGTCCTTCGGGAAGGTGCACAACCCCGCGAGGATGGCTCCGGAGGCGCGGTCCTCCTCGGCGCGCAGATGGACGGCGACGCTCTCGCGCAGGTCCTCGTCCGCATGGCAGAAGCGCCCCAGCAGGCGCGCGCCGGAAGGTCCGGTGACTCCGTTGATGACGAGGCGGAATGCTCCCCGTTCGAAGGCATCGGGGGATGCCGCAGCGACGCTGCAGAGGACGGCGAACGCCGCCGGCGGAATGGTAGGCTGCGGCTGCGAAAGCTTCTCGAGATCCCGCTCATCGAGAACGATCTCGATCTCTCCCGATTCGCTGGCCTTCATCAGCTTCGCGAGCAGGTAGGTATGCCTCTCGCTCCAGCGCGGGCCGTCGTGACCGTCGTGGCCCGGCGAGGCGGCTGCGTGCAATGCGAGCGTACCCAGGAGCGGTTCGCCTTCGGCGTTCTCCTGGTGTCCCCCCAATCCGATGCCGACCTCCTCGTCGAGCACCTCGAGCAAGGGGATCTCGCGTTCTTCGTACCTCGAGGTGAACGCCCGCCGGAACCGGACCAGGTCTTCCGGAGCGGCACGGTCCGCGAGACGGCGCAGGACTTCCATACCTCTCAGGAGCTCGGAGAGCACCTCCGGTCCGAGCGAGGCCGCCGCGGACGGCTTGATCAGATCGACCTGCACGATGTTCGAGGGATCGACCTTGGCAGGCAGCGACTCCAGCACCCGCACCAGGCTGCTGTATCCATCCAGGCTCGCTCCCGGACCTGCGGCGTCGATCTCGGCGAGGATCGTTCGCGCTTCGACCAGACGTTCGGCGGCCTCGCGCATCGACGCATGCCTCGCCGTTTCGGCGATGAGCGCATCGATGGGATCGGGCCCCGTGACCGGCAGCGACAGGTCGGAGACCAGGAGCTTGGTGTCGATCAGCTCGCCGACGTAGGCCTCGGCCTCGGGGATCGTCACGTCGGGCCGGACCCGGGCGATCGCTTCGGCGACTTCGCGGAGCGTGCCGCCCCGCGACGCGCCGTCGAGGGCCGCTTCGAGATAGTCGGTGACGTCCACAGCGACCAGGTGGTAGGAGCGGCCGCTCTCGGCCAGGCGCTCCTCGGAGTAATGGTAGCGCCCCCCGGTCTTGTAGAGACTGCTGTTGGGCATGTAGCGGAGCGTGGCCCGCGATTCCGGAGCGGCCTCCAGCTTCTCCACGAGGGCGGAGAGATAGTCGAAGTCCAGACGGCTGCGCTTACGATAATGACTCGCCCCCTGGAGCGTCAGCCGCGTCGATCCATCCAGTCCGCCGACGGAGCAGCCCGCGAACAGACCGAAAGGCGTCGCGCGTCCGGACATCCGCTGGAGATAGCGCACGAGCGCGGACTCAACGTCGCGCCCCTCGGCGCCCGCAGGATCGAGCTTCCACAAGTCGATCCGCTCGACGAGACTGGGCGAGGCGACGTAGAGGGCCTCCCGGACATGAGGTCTGTCGAGCACTCGCTGTAGACGCTCGCGGAGCAGACGCTTGTCCTCTGCGAGGCTCTCGCCGAGCTGGGTTGGTTCGTCGGGGCAGCTCGGAGTCCGAAGGCCTCGGCACCAGTCGAGCAGGACGTCGAAGGGAAGCGCGGCCGTGCGCCACGCGAAGAACCCCGACGTGCGAGGGGAGTCCGGCGAATCCAACGGGTCCGGTGTTCTCTGGGCCATGGCTCGTTCCTCCTGACCGGGCCTCAGTCCGCCGCCGCCGGAGGCACTGTGGCTAGCAGCACCCGGTCCCAGTCCGGTGGGACGGTCGAGACCGCCGCGAGCAGGGCGAGTCCGGTCCCGCTGATGCCGTTCAGGAATCCGGGATCGGTTATGTGCCTCGGCTCTTGCTCGCCGCGACCCTCACGGAAAGCGAGATACCCGGCCAGTCCCACGCCCGGTCGTCGCATCTGGAGGGTATGGTTGATCCAGAAGCGAGCCCCTTGTCCGAGACGCTCGTCACCCGTAGCGCGATAGAACCTGTTCAGGATGTGCCCCAGACCCGCGGCGCCGTGGCACAAGCCCGGGTCGATGATCCCCGTTTCGTGGCTGGACCTGGTAGCCGACTCGAGCGCGAAATCCTGAGCCCTCTCTAGGAGGCTCGCATCGCCCGCGGCGCGCGCCGCGATCGACAAGCAGGCGGCGATCGCAGGATTCCCGTAGCACCAGCCCGATCTGGCTGGAGGCGCGTCAAACGGAGGATAGAAGGTCGTGAAGCTCGAACCGTTGGCATGGGGGATCGTCCGTGCGAGGAGCCAGCGGACCGCGTCCGCAATCATCGCGCGCAGTCGCTCCCGTTCGAAGCCGGCGGCGAGAGCCATGCCGAGGAACCCGACGACTCCCGGAAGGCCGTGGGCGACGCCCAGGTTGTAGTAACCGTCCGGCCACGTTGCCTTCAGGTCCGGAGGAAGAGGCTTGGACGACGACATCCAGGCGAGACCGTCGTCGCTCCGTTCGGCCAGCCGGTCGAGCCGTTCGATGACCCGCTCCAGGATCTCCTTCGCCGCACCGCGCGGGAGCCGCTCCAGCGCGTAGATCCCCATACCCGCGACGCCGAACATCATGTCGTGGCCCGTCGGCCACTCGGTCTCCGGGACCACGGCGAGCGCCTGGAGGATCGCGTCGTCGATCCCCTCGTTGAGGTCCTCGCCGGTGCGCTCGCAGACCCGCCCCTGGAGGTGCTCGACGGACCATGCGAGGCCCGCGAAACCGGTCATCAGGGTGATGTCCGAGGGGGCGATGGCCAGCTCGTCGATCGCCTGGTCGAGGAGCCCCAGCGATCGCCGACGGTAGGACTCGTCTCCCGTGACCAGGGACAGGTAGCCGAAGAACAGGGCAGGACCGGGCAAGCCGTCCATGAGCGTGTGCTTGAGGTTCAGGAACTCTCCCGGATTCTCGAGCGCGCGAGCCACGCTCTCGATCGCTTCCCACGCTTCCGACGCTTCCCGTCCCTCGAGGAGGGGGGCCCATGTTGTGTGTGTGCTCGTCTCCATTGTGCGTTCCCTCGGAAATGGGATACGGAGTCCACGTCGACTCCGTATCCCGAGACTCAAGACTTGCCGATCAGCAGCCGCAGATCCCAGGGGTGCTGCCTGCGCAGATGCAGGTATTGCCGGCGGGGCCGCTGATGGTCCCACGGCATCCGCGCGGGCAGGCGTCGACCGTCGTGTCGCTGCCGCCGGCCGCCCGGCCGAGCTGGGCGTCGGTGAGCTGTCGAACCGTTTCGCGGCTCAGGAGCAGCTTCTTGGTGAGTGTCGTCTTCATGACCGTTCCTCCAGTAAGGTCGGCGCCGCCCTGCGGGACACGATGCCTCGCGGACAACCCGACGATCTCGCTTACACGGCGCTCTCCGCGCGATCGCCGACGCCCGGCTCGAAGGCCTGCGAGGCGACCAGGGCGGCGTAGATCCCTCCTCGTGCGATCAGCTCCGCATGCCGGCCCTGCTCGACGATGCGGCCCTCTTCCATGACGACGATGACGTCGGCGCGCGCGATCGTGCTCAGTCGGTGCGCGATGACGACCCGGGTGCATCCCAAGCCGGCCAGTCCCTCCTGGACGCGCTTCTCCGTCACGGCATCCAGCTCGCTGGTGGCTTCGTCGAGCAGCAGGATCGCGGGCCGGCTGACGAGGGCGCGCGCGAGAGCGAGCCTCTGGCGCTCCCCGCCGGAGAGCGACGCGCCGCTGTCCGCAAGCGGCGTGTCGTAGCCGAGAGGCATGGCCTCGACCGTGTCGTGGATCTGCGCCAGCGTCGTGGCCCGGATGACTTCTTCGAGGTCGACCTCCGGACTGGCGATCGTCAGATTGCTCCGTATCGACGAGCCGAACAGGAAGGACTGCTGCGGGACGACGCCGATCTGGCTCCGGACGCTGAGGAAATCGAGGTGCTCCAGGTCCTCGCCGTCGAACAGGACGCGGCCGGACGTGGGCCGGTAGAGCCCCAGCATCAGCTTCGCCAGGGTCGACTTCCCCGAACCGGACCGACCCACGATGGCGAGCATCTGTCCCGGCTCGACGCGCAGCCACAGGTCGTCCACGACGAGAGGCGCCGCGTCGTCGTAGCGGAAGCAGACGCCTTCCATCGCGATCGCGCCGTCCAACGACGGCGCACGGAGGGGGTTGCCCGCTCGGTCCTGCTCCTTCGGCGTGCCCAGGATGTCCTCGATCCTGTCCATGTAGCTGCCGACGAGCTGGAGCTGGCCGGCCGCTCCGACCAGCGTCGTCAGAGGACCCAGGAAGCCGGCCGCCAGCGCCATCAAGGCGAGCATGCTTCCGAGCGTGAGATGGCCCCCGACCACCAGCCGCGCGCCGTAGAGCAGGATCGCGATGGGAGAGAAGACCGTCAGCGCGCTCATCAAAGAGTCGACGAGCGAGGCCAGACGCCCCTGCTCGAGGCTGGCGTTCATCGCTCTCACGACGAAGTTGCTCCACCGCTCGACCGCCCGATGCTCCGTCCCGCTCGCCTTCAGCGTCTCCATTCCCACGAGCATCTGGGCCTCGAAGCTTTGAAGGTTCGACTGGCGCTCCAGATAGGCGCTGAGCAGCTCCCTCTGGCGGCGGCGCGTGAGCGCGAAGACCGCGAGGCGCGCCAGACCCAATCCGAGGACGAGCAGAGCCAGCGGCGGGCTCGCGAGCAGCAGCAGGACCAGGTAGCAGGACACCATCACGCCGTCCAGCAGGGCGCTGAGGGTGGCCGAGCTGAGGATCTCGCGCACGGTGCTGTTGCTGTTGAGCCGCATCATCAGATCGCCCGCGGAGCGCTTCTGGAAGAAGCCGTAGGGCAGGTCCACGAGATGGTTCATGAAGCCCATCGAGAGCCTGGTATCGAGGACGGTTCTCAGATGGAGAAGCAGCCGCGAGCGCAGATAGCTCGAGAGGAAGGAGAACGACGCGATGATCGCGAATCCCGCGGTCAGCGTCAGAAGCAGGCTCAGATCTCCGCGGGGAATCACCCGATCGACGACGAGTCGGGTCATCAGCGGCACCGAGAGGGCCAGCACCTGGACGAAGACACTCGCCAGGACGATGTGGCCGAGCACGCCGCGTTGCCCGAGGATCTCCCGCACATAACGCAGCGAGCGCCATCGACGGGTCCGCGTCGGCTGGAAGCTCGCCTCCGGTTCGAGCAGGAGAACGACGCCGGTGAACTGCTTGCGGAATTCGTCGATCGGGACGAACCGCCGGCCCATGGCAGGGTCCACGATGTGAACGCCGCCGCGCGCCAGGCGTTCGAAGACGACGAAGTGGCTGAAGCCCCAGTGAAGGATCGATGCCGGCTCCAGGGCGTCGAGATCGTCCATTTCGAGACGAATGCCGCGCCCGCGCAGCCCGAACGTGCGGGCGATCTCGAGGAGGCTCAGCGCCGTCAGACCGTCGCGCCCGGGTCCCTCTCGACGGGGGTTGGGTGGTCTCTCACGCTCACCGGCCCCGCCTCCAGAGGCCGGCGGCAGCCGTTCGCTCGGTGCCCGCGCACCCGAGCCACGGAGCGTGTCGATCGCGACGTCCTGTCCGTGGTAGCGCAGGACCATGGCGAGACACGCGAGTCCGCACTCGGTGGCGGAGAGCTGCTCGACGAACGGGACCGTCCGTCGTCGGCCGAAGATCCCTCGCCGGCCGCTCAACGGGAACCCTCCGAGGAAGCCGCAGATTCGGGAACCAGCGCCGAGAGGAGACTGCGGGGCGGGAGCGGCACCTCGATCGTGCCCCTCGACCCCGAGGGGCACTCGAGCGGAGCCCGAGGATCGTCTTGGCTGGCTCCTCGCTCGCGAGCGTCGCCAGCCGCTCGCTCGGCGCCGGATTCGAAGTGACCGGCCACCTCGACCATCGGTCCGCTGCCAGAGAAGGCGGGATCGTGAAGGAGCTCGCGCACCCTGTCCGTCGAGATCAAGTGCGGATCCGCGTCGTCGAGCTCGACGTCGAATGACACGCTCTTGCCGGATCCGAGTGCGAGCCGAGCCTTGGTTCCGGGGCGGATGAGGGACAGATGCCGTGCCGGGACGTAGCCGACCCAGCGACAGGAAACGGACACTCCCCTGCCTTCCCACGAAGCGCCCTCGGTTGCCCGGTCTTGTTCGCCTGGATTCCGAGCCGCGGGAGACGCGCTCACGACTGCGGGCCCGGAAGCGATGTCGTCTACCTTCAGTGTGCCCGCGAGGGCCAAGCAAAGGACCATGGATCCGGCGAGAGCCCACAATCCCGCCTGAAGGCGTGGCGCGGAGGAGCGCAGAGGCTCACCCAGCCGCGTGGTCGCACGGGCCCGATGGTCCAGCGCCTCTTGGCGGAAGATGTCCGCCAGCGTCTCGGATTGAGATGGAGCACTCACGCCGTGCGACTCCCGCTCCCCGACGGACCCGAGGCGATCCCTCTTGCTGCAGGAGCAGAAGCTCTGACATGGACGAGGGGTGGACTGGTCCCGCGAACGGACGCGCCGCGGGCCCTTCCCTCATGGACCTCCCAAGGGGTGTGCGGTGAGTGTCGGTTCATCGCAAGGTTTCAGCGCACACGCTCATGCAGACCCTTCGCCAGCAAGGCAAAGAACCTCACCGCGTCTTTGACCGTACGGGACGCTCCGCCCTCGGGACACCCTCATCCAGCTAACCGGAAACGGGCGACTGGAGGGGCAAACAATTCGTTTCTTTTTGGAAACGGCCTCGGGCGGGCGACATGGAGTGGGAGAGAGTTATGGGCGACAATCCGCTTGGTACGCTCCGGTTGATGTGATTGACGGAGGATCGATGATGGTGCACCGAACATTCGTTGTTGTCGTCACCTTGCTTGTTGTTGCGGCGGGAGGCGCCTGCAACTCCGGGGACACGACGCCCGCACGTGCGGCCTCCCCGGAGCCCGACAAGCTGCCGGTTTCGATTCCCGTTCCTTCTGTTCCCGAGATTTCGAACTGGGAGCTGGACCCGGAAAACTCCTCGGCGGAGTTCGTTTGCAAGCACGTGTTCAGCAAGGTGCGCGGTATGTTCGCGAAGCCTTCCGGGACCGTAAGCCTGGACGAAGCCGCGCCCGCCAATTCCAGAATCAGTGCAGCCATCGACGTGAGCTCGATCACGACGGGAGTGGAGGAGCGTGACACGCACCTCAAGAGTGCGGACTTCTTCGATGTGGCCAAGTACCCCGCTATCACCTTCGTCTCGACGAGCGTGAGTAGGTCGAGCGCTGCGTCCTATTCGGTGACGGGCAACTTGACGATGCATGGCGTGACCAAGCCGGTGACCTTGGCGGTTACGGCCTCGCCCCCGTTCAACCATGCCGGGGGCATACGCCGTGGCATCGAAGCGACCACGTCGGTCAATCGGAAGGATTTCGGGCTTCGTTGGGAGTTTCCAGGCGAGGGAGCCGGCGTCGTCGTGGGAGACAACATTCAGATCACCATCGATGCGGAGCTGGTGCTTCAACCCGTGCTCCCGCGATCGGAGTAATGTTGTGCCGATGCGCCATCCGTCGGCCTATCCCCCTCCCTTCCGCTTGCTCCTCTCCATCGGCGTGATCCTCCTGCCGGTGCCTGGGTGCAACCGCAAGCCGGCGCCGGCGACGCCCGCGGGGTCGGCGGCCGCGCGTCCGCCGTCGGAGACACCGTCAGCAGTGCCGGTCGCGCCTCCACCGCAGGCGGGAGAGCCCGGGAGCACCACCCGGGGCGAGATCGCGGGCGTGCCCTACCTCGAGCACATGACGGGCGGGGCGCGACCCGACGAGCGGGTGCCGATGATCGTCGCGCTGCACCCCATGGGCGGGGACCCCGCGGA
>Ga0070671_100000692_pt1 | contig 24235 bp, 22 predicted proteins | sample KBSS73metaG_FD_65341 | JGI IMG/M metagenome (GOLD analysis project Ga0070671, IMG submission 65341) | Switchgrass rhizosphere microbial communities from Kellogg Biological Station, Michigan, USA - KBS S7-3 metaG | ecosystem: Host-associated > Plants > Roots > Rhizosphere > Soil ...
CGAAGAGGTCACCGAGATCAAGAACGGCCAGCGCAAGCAGGTCAACCGCAAGGTGCTGCCGGGCTACATCCTGGTGCGCATGGAGCTCAACGACGAGTCGTGGGGCGCGGTGCGCAACACGCCTGGTGTCACCGGCTTCGTCGGTGCGACCTCGCGGCCGTCGCCGCTGTCGCTCGATGACGTGGTGAAGTTCCTGCTGCCGCCCGCCGCGGCGAAGAAGCCGGGCAAGGCCGCATCGACCGCCGCAGGCGCCGCCTCGTCCGAGGCAAGCCTGGAGCGTCCCGAGATCCTCGTCGATTTCGAGGTCGGCGAGTCGGTCACCGTCATGGACGGGCCGTTTGCGACGCTGCCGGCCTCGATCAGCGAGGTCAACGCCGAACAACAGAAGCTCAAGGTGCTGGTGTCCATCTTTGGTCGCGAAACACCTGTCGAACTGACCTTCAACCAGGTCGCCAAGATCTAGAGCGATTTGTGTGCGTTGAGGAGCGCTGAGCGCTCGAAAACGCACACAAATCGCTTGAGTACGAGAGAGGAACACCAACACCTATGGCCCCGAAGAAGAAAGTCATCGGGCTGATCAAGTTGCAGATCCAGGCCGGGCAGGCCAACCCCGCCCCGCCGGTCGGTCCGGCGCTCGGCCAGCACGGCGTCAACATCATGGAGTTCTGCAAGGCGTACAACGCCGCGACGGAAAACCAGCGCGGCAACGTCATCCCCGTGGAGATCACCGTCTACGAGGACCGCAGCTTCACCTTCAACCTGAAGACGCCGCCTGCGGCCAAGCTGCTGCTGAAGGCAGCCGGTGTGCAGAAGGGCTCGGGCGAGCCGCACAAGACCAAGGTCGCCAAGGTGACCTGGGATCAGGTGCGCGAGATCGCCGAGACCAAGAAGGAAGACTTGAACGCCAACGACATCGATCAGGCGGCCAAGATCATCGCCGGCACTGCCCGGTCGATGGGGATCACCGTCGAATAAGACGGTTCCCGTGGGAGGGCCAGCTGCGGCCCGCCAACCACAACTCATCAACTAGGAGATTTCAATGAGCAAGACCAGCAAGGCATATCGCGAAGCCGCCGAGAAGATCGACCGCGAGCGGCTGTACACCCCGCTCGAGGCCGCGAAGCTGGCCAAGGAGACGTCGTCGAAGAAGCAGGACGCCACCGTCGAGGTCGCGATCCGGCTTGGCGTCGATCCGCGTAAGGCCGACCAGATGGTGCGCGGCACCGTCAACCTGCCGCACGGCACCGGCAAGACCGCCCGCGTCGCCGTGTTCGCCGTCGGCGACAAGGCCGAGGAGGCCACGGCGGCCGGCGCCGACATCGTCGGCAGCGACGACCTGATCGAGAAGATCCAGGGCGGCTTCCTGGATTTCGACGCCGCGATCGCAACGCCCGACCAGATGGCAAAAGTCGGCCGCATCGCCCGCATCCTCGGTCCGCGTGGTCTGATGCCGAACCCGAAGACCGGTACCGTGACGCCCGATATCACCAAGGCGGTCAACGACATCAAGGGCGGCAAGATCAACTTCCGCGTCGACAAGCAGGCCAACCTTCACTTCGTGATCGGCAAGGCGTCGTTCGACGAGAAGGCGCTCGCCGAGAATTACGGCGCCGCGCTCGACGAGATCCTGCGTGCCAAGCCGTCGTCGTCAAAGGGGCGCTACCTGAAGAAGGTCACGGTCTCGACGACGACCGGTCCGGGTATTCCGGTTGACCCGCAGGTGACTCGCAACTTCGCCGAGGCGTAGTCGCTTTTACCCGGCGGCGTGAGCTGCCGCGGCACCCCCGGCGGGTGGCCACGTCGATCCGAGCAACACATCGGAGCTCAGTCGCTCGACGGGGATCCCGGCTTGTTTGCATGTCTGGACGACGCTGTCGGGTGAGTACGCGCTGAAGGTTGCGTAAAGCACTTCGTCGGCAGGGACGGCAAGTGTCATCAGCAATTGCACCTGAATGCCTTTGGCGCGCATTGCGCTGGCGGCGGTTTGGAGCGCGGCGACGACGTCGTCGATCGTTCGTGAGGTGACGTCGGGTCGATACCACTCCGCGAGGAAGCAGGACGACGGCGCAACGTTGCTCACCGTCGTTAGATTAATGACCCCCGGCGCTGTGCGAATCGGTTGATTCCCCCAGATTGAGCTGGCTGATCTGCTGCCCTAGTTCGGCGCGGGAATGGATGCCGAGCTTGCGGTAGGCGCGTGCCAGGTTGTGCTCAACGGTTTTTGGACTGATGAACAGGGTGGCGGCGACGTCGCGGTTGGTCATGCCGGATGCAGCGAGTTCAGCAACGCGCAGTTCAGATGGGGTGAGCCCCAGATCGTGGGTCGCGCTGACACGGGTGCGCGCGATCTCCGCTCGGACCCGCTCCGCCCACAGGGGGGTGCCCATCTCCTCGAATGCCTTGAGCGCCTCGTGCAGAGCCGCTGCCGCGAGATCCTTTCGGCGTTGCCGACGTAACAACTGGCCGCGCAATAGCTGAGTGCGGGCACGCTCGAAAGGCATGGCCAATCGCTCATGCTCGTGTAGCGCTTGTCGGGCCATTTGATCGGCTGCCGCGACGTCGCCGTGTGCGGCCAGCCACATGCTTCGACAGCGGGCCCCCACGGCCAACATCCAAGGACGGTCGAGCCATTGGCCGTTGTGCTCCAGCGCGTCGATGAGCAGTTCGGCATCGTCGAGCCTGCCAACGGCAATCATGGCCTCGATCGCGTCGGGCAGAAACGACGCAGTGATGATCTCAGTGCCTGGAATGGCGTCGAATTCGGAGAGTAAAGGCTCCAACGCAGTGAGCGCCTCGGCGTAGTTGCCGAGCGAGACTTCCAGGAATCCCAAAGTCACGCCCGGCCATTGGGTCAGGCTGCGCGCCCCGCAACGCTCGGCGGCCTCCAATGCTGTGCGCGCATGGGCGCGGGCCTCCTCGTCGTGGCCGGCGTATGCGTCGACCGCCGCCTGGATTGCCATTGCGACAGCAAGCATTTGGTCGCCGCCGAGTTGCTCTGCGCGTTCCATCGCGTCGGCGGCAATCTGTGCAGCGTCAACGAAGCTCCCGCGCCAGATTTCGATCAAGGCACAGTGCAGGGACAGGTCCATGAGGAGGCCCTCTGCACCACGTTCGATGCAGTGGCGGCGCACCTCGTACATCTGTCTGCGCGCCTCGGCCAGTCGTCCTGTCCAGGCTAGTGTCAGGGCGTAGGCGGTACTGGCGCGCATCGGGTACGGCACGTCAAGCTCGGGGTCTTCCAGTTCCAGCGCGCGCGACAGGCTGTGCTCGTCGACCCCCTGGCCGCACATGCAACTCACCTTCACCCACATCGCCAGCGCCTGACTGCTCAGCATCGGGTTGCCGAGTTCTTCAGCCAGCACCACGGCTTGCCGGGTGTGATGCAGGCTCTCGTCGTATTCACACGTGGCGATCAGCGAGTTCGACAACAGCAGCAGTATTTGCACCAACAATGGGTGATCGTCTGCGGCGTCGCTCAGCGCCGTCCACAGCAGATCGACGGCCTGCTCGAAACTTCCATCAGCGATCAGCATTTCGGCGGACAGTGTGAGTGCGTGCGCTCGCTGCGGTCCGGGTTCTAGCTGGCTGATCGTCGGCTCGAGTAGGGCACGGGCCCGCTTGTTATCGCCGGACTGGAAGTAGTGGTCGGCCGCCCGCAACCGGCGCGACGGGGTATCACCGCCGAGCCGAATCGCCGACTCGACCAACTCGGCTGCCGCGGCTGGGGCTCCGCGAGCCCGCGCGGCGTCCGCGCCTTCGTCGAGTGCGCGAAGAGTGACCGGGTCGGTATTGGTGGTGGCAAGCGCGAGATGCTTGGCCTTCAGTTCGGGCAGAGCCTCGACGTCTGCGAGTGCCCGGTGCATTGCACGGCGGCGCGACGGTGTGGCGTCGGTATAGACGCCGCGGGCCAGGAGCGGGTGGGAGAACTGCACATGGTTGCCGTCGATCCCGATGATGTCCTGGCTCTCGGCCTCTTCGAGCAACTCGACGGTCCGCTCGATGGAATTACCTGTGGCCCTTGCCAATAGGTCGACCGTCGGCTCGGCGGAGCAGGCTGTCGCCAGCAACATCTCCTGCGCTTTGGTGTCCAGGCGTCCGATTCGTGCGCGTACCAGGTCGGCCAACGTGGCGGGTAGGTCCGATTCTCCAGATGGTGATCCGCTGAGCATTGTGCGTGCCAACTCGAGCGCGAAATATGGGTTGCCGCCGGATATCTCGGCTATTCGCACGACTGTCGGACGAGGAAACGATCGGCCAAGTTTCTCCTCGAACAGGTCGCGTAGCCGGCCCAGGCTCAACGGGCGCACGCGAATTCGCTCGACGCCGTCGGGTCTGCGCAGCCGCAGCCACGACGTCGCGGTCTCGACACCGCGTTGGGACCGTTCGGTAACGAGCACTCCGACGCGGCCGGTCAAACGACGTGCGACGAACGCGAGGACGGCCTTGCTCGAGGGGTCCAGCCACTGGACGTCATCGATCGCCACCAGCACCGGTGTCGTGCGTGCGAGTCCTTCGACTACAGAGAGGAAAGCGGTTGCGACCACCCGTTGATCGCAAGGCATGTCGCCGCTCAGCTCGGATCGCAGCAGAACACGGTCCAGCGCGACGCGTTGTACGTCCGGAAGTTGTTCCAAGACAGACGTTTCGACCTCGCCCACCAAGTCAGCGGCCGCCGCGTACGCCAGCCATGATTCGGCCTGCCCCGCCTGGGCGGAAAGCACCCGAAAACCACGTTCGCGCGCCTGTGCGATCGCGGCCAGCCAGAGTGTGGTCTTGCCGATGCCGGCTTCGCCGTCGACGACAAGGCATGACGGCTGCGCACAGGCCGCCGTCAAGAAGTCTCCGACCGCCGTCAGCTTCGCAGAGCGGTTCGCGCCTACCCCCGACACAGGGTGGATTATTCATGCAGCAAATCGTGATTTCCACAGAATCCTCCAAGTTCCTCGTTATGATTTACCTAGGCGTTAATAACTTTCCCGCGGGGTGCAGAGATGGCAAAGCTGAGTCCTCGGCGCAGACCGAGAATCAACTTTTTGCGTCTGCAACTGTCCGCTGCGCTGAACCAGATCACGCCACCTTGCGTGGCACCTGCCTTGAACAGCGTGTTCACCGTTGACGGCATGTGTCGGAGGCAACTCGCGAGGTTCGCAATTTGGATAATGGCTACCGCATCGAACACTCACGGCGGTGCAGATATAGCAAGCAACGGCCCCTTCCACGGCCGAGTCGACGTCCCAATCATCAAATATCGCCGTTGCCGGAAGCGGTGGTTCGGGCTGGGCCGGGGGGCCCAGAAAGTGAGGGCAGCAAATGATTAGATGCTTTCCCAAAGAGAACACCATCCATACGGCGTTGTCGCTCGCAACGCGCGCGCCGTCGGTTGGTGACTCCCAACCTTGGCGATGGCGGGTGGGCACCCAGAGTCTGCATCTCTACGCGGACGCGAACTGGCGCGGCTCTCACCCGGACGCGGAAGATCGAGAGATATTGCTGAGTTGTGGCGCTTCGCTGCACCACTGCCTCGTCGCGCTGGCGGCGCTGGGATGGCGTGCGAGGGTCCAGAGATTGCCCGATGCCGCCGAACCTGAACACCTCGCCGACTTGGAGTTGTATCCGCACTCGGCCAGTGCACTCGACGTCGCGCTCGCCTCGGCAATACCGAGGCAGCGAACTGACTGGCGACCATACAGCTCGTGGCCGGTGTCTGCCGCTGACCTGGCGCTGATCGGCGCGCGCACGGCCGCTACAGGGGTGACGACACGGCGAGTCGAAGGCGTGCAGAATGTGCAACATGTTGTGGCACAAGAAGTCTGGCGACACAGGGCAGGCCACGAGCACATCGGCGAGGCGACAGGTCAAAGCGAACGTCATGTGACGTTCGCCGATGGTCCGCACTGGAACACGGGAAAATCCGACGCTGACGCCGCAGTTGACAACGCTGTCGTGTTGGCGCTCGGAACCAAAGATGACAGTCGGCTCGCACGCCTGCGCGCTGGTGAAGCGATGAGCGTAGTGCTGCTGTCGGCCACCGCATTGGGACTTGCGTGTTGCCCTGTCACAGAGGCGCTCCAGTGCGGCGACGTGCGAGACACCATGCACACCAACTTGTTCAGTGTGGTTGGAGTTCCCCAGATTTTGATGCGTGTCGGGTGGCCTCCGGTGAACGCCGATCCGCTTCCTGCGACTCCACGCCGGCCCTTGACGGATGTCTGTCAGTGGCCGCACGATCAGTCGCTGACCAGCGCCTGAATCCGGTGACGCCGAGGGCGTTGAGGGTGCGGGCGCCGGCGGCATCGCCGCATCCGGCCCTAGGCGCTTTTACCTCCCCGGGCGGCTGACCTTGTTGGTTTGTGTGACAGGTCATTGGGGGGTGGAAGCGGCAAACCAGGGGAAAACAACCGATTCGTCGTCCATACCCCTGCAATAGTGTCGATCCATCAACCAGGGCATCGAGCCTGTCGAGCGGTGTGCGACGGATGCGACGCAAGATTGGTCATTTCGTATCGCGAAGGAGGGGGTCGTGATCAGTAGTCTGACAGTGCGCATCCTGGGTGCCGTTGTCGCCGCGATACTTTCAGTGGCTGTGCTCGGTTCGGGCGTCGCCTCTGCGGATGCGTTGATCGGACAGACCTATAACGACGCTGCAGCGATGATTTCGAGCAAGTGGAACGGCAAGGCCGTGATCGGCACAGTAAACGGCGATCAGCTTCAAACGGGAGACTGCATCGTCACAGGCTGGCACAAGTCGAAGTACCTTGATGCGAGTGGTGAGAACCACAGGACGGACGAAATTGTGCTCCACCTGAATTGCAACAATCGCCTCGCGTCGCCGGGTCATCCCGGTAACTCGTCGATGAGTCCGGACGGCGTCAAGGCGAAGAAGGACGAAGCAGCCGCGGCCAACATTAACAAGGATCCTCAGTTCTGCAAGCAGAGCGACGCGGTCATGCAGTGGTGCCAGAAAGTGTGCAACCGTACGGGTCTCTGTGAAGTCTGACCGATATGCCATCCATTGAAAGAGGGCCTTACACGACTGTCTGGCCCGATCGTCTTCGACATCAAGTCTCCGTGATGGAACGCAGTCGCTTCCGCGTTACGGTTATTAGCAGCAATGGAACTCGGTGGGACCAGCGCGACGTCCGGTGTGGCCAACCGGCGCGGTCAGCGCCAATCTATTCGCTTGTTTGTTGGCTTGCAGTGTGCCCGCGTTCATCGTTGCGGAGCCAGCGGGGCCAGGCGCACTGATGCGAATCAGCGTCATAGGAACGGGTTATCTCGGCGCAGTTCACGCCGCGTGCATGGCGCATCTGGGGCATGAGGTCGTCGGGTATGACACCGACTCGGCGAAGATGGATGCGCTATCGCACGGGGTCGCGCCGTTCTTTGAGCCGGACTATGAGGGGTTGTTGCAGTCGGCCCTCGAGACAGGTCAACTCAGGTTTACCACCCGTGCGGAAGACGCGGTTCGCGGCGCAGAACTGCACTTCATCTGCGTCGGAACACCCCAGCAGTCCGGCTCCGATGCGGCCGATCTGCGCTTTGTCGAGTCTGCGGTGCACACTGTTGCAAACTTGGCAGATCGCGAAGGCCTAGTCGCGGGAAAGTCCACCGTCCCGGTGGGAACCGCGCAGCGCCTGGCCGACGAACTGGCTGGCGGCAACGTAGGGCTCGAATTGGCTTGGAATCCCGAGTTTCTACGTGAAGGTAAGGCTGTCCAGGACACCCTACATCCCAACAGATTGGTGTTCGGAGTGACTTCGGAGCACGCCGAGAAACTCTTGCTCGAGGTGTATGGGAAGATTATTGACAACGGCACACCGTATATCACAACTGATTTGGCGACGGCTGAGATGGTGAAAACGGCCGCGAATGCCTTTTTGGCCACCAAGATCTCGTTCATAAACGCGATGGCTGAAGTGTGCGAAATGGCCAACGCCGACATCGTCACCCTCAGCCAGGCGTTGGGCCACGACGAGCGGATCGGTCATCGGTTTCTCAACGCCGGGCTCGGATTCGGCGGCGGATGCCTGCCTAAAGACATCCGCGCCTTCGGCGCCCGCGCAGGCGAGCTCGGGGCGTCTGATGCCCTGACGTTTTTGCGTGAGATAGACAAGATCAACATGCGCCGGCGTGACAAGGTCGTATCTGTCGCGGGAGCCATGCTGGGAGGTGACTTCTTGAGCAAGAACGTCGCCGTGCTTGGTGCGGCGTTCAAACCCAATAGCGACGACGTACGCGACTCCCCGGCTCTGAACGTCGCTGCTGCCATGCATCTGAAGGGCGCGGAAGTCCGAGTGCACGACCCGAAAGCGATACCCAACGCGCGTCGAAAGTTTCCCACGCTTACCTATTGCTCCGCGGTCGAAGATGCTTGCCGCCAAGCTGATTTGATCGTGCTCGCGACCGAATGGGATCAGTACCGCAACATCGATCCCAACGCTCTTTTGGCTATCGTCCGTGAACCGCGAGTGCTCGATGCCAGAATCGCGATAAACCACGAATTCTGGTCAGCCGCCGGGTGGCATGTCTACGCACTTGGACGGGGGACACTGAATGCCAAATCCATCATCCGATGATTGAGGATATCGCTTCGTTACGGTCGTGCGCTACGAGCCGTCTGATGAGGTGCTCGCATCCCGGCCACAACGGATCTGGAAGGTTTTCGGTCGAGTAGTACGCGAAGTCGAGCGCCTCATCCCGAGGTTCAGGTCGTTTACCGGTGAGATCGACGACAAACGAAAGTGCGATGGCATGCTTGCGTGGGTCGTGGCCGGCAACGAGCCCGGTTTGGGGCCGGAACTCATCGGGGAACCATTGATACACCCACAGCGGTTGTGGATCCGGGCCAAGGTCGACCTCTACCCCCAAGGTCTCGCGGGTATGCCTGCGAATAGCGTCCGCGAGAGTCTCACCGCGCTGGACACGGCCACCCAGATGGCACCACACTTGACCAAAAGGCGAGTCTCGCAAGATGAGCCCGACTTCGCATCCGTGCTCGTCCCGCCGTACAGGTACGAAATCGACACAAGTGATTGGCACCGAGCGCTCGATTTGGATGTATAAATCGCGGGGCATGTACGCCACCTGACTATCTAAGCGTAAGCGTCCGGACAGCGGTGGAGATTTGGGGCGATCGCACCCCATACGGCGGTCGTGGATCCGTGGAATGCGCCCGTAACTGTTGAGCGCTGACGCCACCCACCGAATTAGCCCTTCCACTCGTTATTCCCCGGGGTCGCAGGACGAAAACATTAGGGAAACACCCATTCTGGCGTGGGGGCGGGGGCGAATAGGGTGGACATCGGGTTGAGAAAACAGGATCAAGTGTTGCGGCTGCGCAATGAGGTGAGGCGGCAACGCGAGTCGGATGGCGGCGTTGAGACCTGTATTCCTACCGGCAAAAGAGGTCCCCGGCGGCTACAAGGGGTGAGCGATGTTGCTTGTGCACGACGCGAGGACGTGCGTCGACAATAGGGGTCGGAGAAAACACCACAACGAGTCGAACCGCGGTGTCGATTCCTCTAAGGGTTTGTCGAAGAACGTAACTGGTGACTTCGGCGACGAGTCTGGCGTTCGGTCATGACTGAAGTCCTCGACCCTATTACCGCTGCTCTTCGGCGGCCAGTCGTTCCGGATCTCGAAGCCGCCGCCAGTGTGGTTACCGACACCCCACCCCCAGCGACGCATCAACCGCACGTGCACCTGCACGTGGGTGAAATCGATGCGGTGCAGCCGACGGTTATCGGAAAGGCCGACGATATATCGCCTTCGTCCGGCGACTCCGAACGTACCGGTGATCGCTTTCTCAATCGAATCCGAGCATGGATGGTTGTGCCTTTGGTCGACTTTGCGCTGATGCTGGCACCTCTTGCATGGCAACCCATTCAGCTCTACTCAACCTTGACGATGGCCGCTCTTGCGACTCTTCTTCTCACCGAGGGCGGCCGGTATGTCGCACCCCTACATCTCAGCGTCTTAGACGACCTGCCCTACATCGTGACCCGCCTGTTGGCAGCGGTAGCGGCGGTTTCTGCAGTCATCCTCTATCTGCACCAGAAAGCGGAGGTATTCGTCTTCCTGCAGACTTCATTCCAAGGCGTTCTACTCGTTATTGTTGGCCGCGTAATCACCAGTCGGCTCATTGCTTTCTGCCGACGCAGCGGAATGAGTAAGCATCACACCATAGTGATTGGCGGCGGTACAGCCGCGGCCGAGTTGGCCAGAATCGTTGCCCAGCACAAAGAATACGGACTTGCATTAGACGGCTTTGTGGACGATGACGACCGCTGCCCCGCGAGTGAGTGTCTGCCCCGCCTCGGTCGTCTTGCCGACCTGGACAGGGTTGTGTCGGCTAGCGGAGCGGATAACTTGTTGCTGGCAGATGGAAACTTCGACGAACGAGCGTTGATCGATGCGGTCCGCTCAGACGTCTGTCGAAACGCAGCGCTGTTCGTTGTTCCCCGCATGCATCATTTCCACACGCACACCGGTACAGCCGACCACATCGGCTCGATTCCGATTATGCGGATCCGGAACCCCAATCTCCACGGCCCCGCGCGGATCATCAAGCGCGTCTTCGACATCGTTGTCGCGGTGATCGCACTAATCGTCCTGTCGCCTGTGTTGACTGCAGCTGCGGTTGCTGTTCGGATTGAAGGTGGGCCGGGCGTGATCTTCCGGCAAGTGAGGATCGGGCGTGACGGCAAGCGTTTTGAGCTGTTGAAGTTCCGCTCGATGCGGCCAGCCAATGAACTTGAGTCGCAGACGATGTGGTGTGTTGCGACTGATGACCGGGTCGGGCCCGTCGGCAAGTTCCTGCGTTCTACGTCGATTGATGAGCTGCCTCAGCTGTGGAATATTTTTCGAGGCGACATGACTCTGGTTGGCCCGAGGCCGGAACGGCCCCACTTCGTCGAGCAGTTCTCTACTCAGTTCGACAGATATGCATACCGTCATCGCGTCCAGGTCGGACTCACCGGTCTCGCTCAGGTCAGTGGACTAAGGGGAGACACTTCCATCGCAGACCGCGCCCGCTATGACAACTTCTATATCGAAAACTGGTCCCTTTGGCTGGATATCAAGATCATCCTGCGGACGTTCCGCGAGGTCTTGTCCTACCGAGGATGTTGAACTTCAAACGATGCAGACGGTCGCGGTCTGCACCCGTCGGCATAGCGCGTGACCCGCGACGGTCCTCGACCGCCGGGCATCGCGTCTCGCTACTGAGCTTGCATTACCCGCCGGAGGAGACGGGGAACGCTCCGTATACCGGTGCCTTGGCGGCTGGCCTTACTGCACGCACGCATCGGGTGACTGCATACGTTGCGCATCCCCACTATCCGGAATGGAAGGTGAGACCCGGGTACGGGCAGTGGCGGAATATCGAAACTCTTGACGGTGTAACAGTTCATCGACTGCGTCACTTTGTTCCGCGGCCCCCGAAGGGCGTGCGCAGGCTTCTGTCGGAGCTCAGTTTTGGCGTGAGATTGCTCTTCAGCAGATTCGGATCTGCCTCAGTAGTGATAGCGGTCTCGCCAGCGCTCTTCGCGACTGCCCTTGCGGTGCTGCGGATCCGACTAACTCCGTCACGCCCCCGGCTTGTCGTGTGGGTGCAGGACATATACACACTTGGTCTATCTGAGACGAAGCAGGGTGGCAACATCGCCGCGAAAGTTACGAGATTCGTTGAGCGGTACGTGCTTCGCGCCGCCGATCGCGTCGTCGCGATCCATCCGACATTCGCGGACTTCCTTGCTCAAAACCTGGGAGTCGAGCGCGAGCGTATCGTCGTAATCCGCAACTGGACCCATCTCAAGCCGTCACCCGTCATACCGCAAGGTGACGCGCGTGCACTGCTCGGGTGGCCAACCGATGTGTCCATAGCCGTACACACGGGAAACATGGGGACGAAGCAAGGCCTCGAAAATATCGTAGAGGCAGCAAGATTGGCCGACGAGCAGCGGGCGGTTATCAAGTTTGTACTTGTCGGTGACGGATGCGAGCGCGCGCGCCTTGAACAGCTGGCACATGGAATCGACCGAATCGAGTTCGTCGACCCTCTCAACGATGAAGACTATCGGTGTGCACTGGCCGCTGCCGACTGCCTGTTGGTCAATGAGCTGCCAGGCGTCGCAAACATGGCGGTGCCAAGCAAACTCACTTCGTATTTTGACGCTGGGCGGCCGATACTTGCGGCCACGGATCCAGCAGGCATAGCGGCAGGAGAGGTGGAGCGGGCGAGTGCGGGTGTGGTGGTGCTGGCTGGTGATCCGCACAAGCTACTTGGAATGGCCATGCAACTGTCGGAGGACAGGCATCAAGCAGCGGAATATGGTGCAGCGGGCCATCGCTATTGCAGGGAGCATTTATCCGCGGACTCAGCGATAGCCGCGTTCGAACAAGTCATTGAAGACCTGGCGGCTACGCGTGTCCACCGCGCACCGTGGAGAACGATGTCTCTTCGCGACATCTCCGCCGTACGCCCGTGAAGTCGACCGTGCCGGTGCAGCGCACGGATGCGCGTCAGTCATCGCCCAGCCAATACCGCGCACGTGTGCGGTCGGGGGCTCCGCGGCTGGTCGGCTTCGGGCTGTCAGTAGCCATCCTCGCGGTCGCGTCTTTGATCGCGATTCCAGCCATGATCGCAGCAAGTGGCGAAGCAGTCTGGGGCGCAATAGCCCTCGGGCAATACATCGGAACAGTCGGAGCCGTCGCCGTTGGCTACGGTTGGGGCTGGTTCGGCCCGGCCAGGATTGCGCAGTCCGATGCGACCGGCAGGCGCGTCGAATATCTCGAATCGCTGATTACCCGGGGTGTCCTGATACTCGCCGTATCGCCCGTTGCAGCCGGCTTGGCGTACGGGCTTGCGTCAAGTGCGCCGCACTTCGCAGCAGTCAGTGCGGTTTCGATGACCAGCATGGGTCTGAGCGCCAACTGGTATTTCGTAGGCTTGTCAAGGCCATTCACGATGCTGGCGTTGGACACTCTACCGCGAGCCGGCGGCACAGCCGCCGCGGTGATCCTCATGTCGATGGGACACAGCGCCATCATGGGACCGCTGGGCATGTTCGGCGGCATGATGGCCGCTCTCTGTCTTTGCACGATATGGGTCTTACGTGAGACCGACCGAGCGGGTGCGGAGCGCCGCATGCGGCGTTCAGTAGGGACCGTCCTAGTCCTGAACCGGCATGGCATCGCATCGGCTCTCGGCTCGTCGGCTTACTTGGCCGCACCAATTGCGATCGTCTCCGTTGTCGCACCGGGCATTCAGCCTGCGTTCGCCTTGGCGGATCGGGTCAAGGGATTGATCATTGTTGCGTCCACACCAGCCGTGACGGTCCTTCAGGGTTGGGTTCCGCGCGCGGTTGGTGCCGCGAGAGTTCAGCGTGCGAACGTTGCACTGGTAAGCGCGGCTACTCTCGCGTTGATACTCGGCCTCGGCACAATCGTCGTGGCACCGGGACTCGTGAGGTCGCTTGGAAGCGGACGGATATCCCTCTCGTGGGAAGTAATCGTTCTGATGTCTGGCTGTGTCTCGCTGGCCCTCTTCCAAGCTGTCGTCGAGCGGGTGGCACTGGCGACATTCGAACGTCTTCGCGCCGCGGTCAAGGCCCTTGCCGCGGGCTCGATAGTCGGTCTGCCGTTGGTCAGCGTCGGAGCCCGTCAGTTTGGGACCGCTGGAGCGTTGGGCGGCATCATCGTGGGCTCGTTAGTAAGCGTTGCAATCGAACTCATCGCCTATGTCAACGTTGTAGAGAAGGAGCGAACAGCCAATGTCGCCGCGGTTAGAGCTTCATAGTAGTTTTCCTGTGAGTACCAAACGGATGATCCGAAATACCCTGGGAGACAGGAGCGTACGGCGAGTAAAGAGCCTTCGAACGCGTGTCTCATCGAATCTCGGTGTGGGCCCGTGGCGTAGGCCGGGGATCAACAAGCTTGACGTCCTACTTGCCGATGCGATCGGCCGGCTACGTGGCGGGACGTTCATCGAACTCGGCGGCAATGATGGACTACAAGCATCCAATTCATTCCTGCTTGAACGGGAGCTGGGTTGGCGCGGGATCCTGATCGAAGCGATTCCAGAACTCGCAGCGGAGGCGCAGCGTAATCGTCCTGACGCCATAGTTGTATGTGCGGCTGCCACGTCGTCGAATCGGAGCGCCATCATCGGGATGGAGTATGAGGACCTGACCAGCAAGGTACACGCCGGCGCCAGCGACTTCATGGTTGCCACTACGACGATCTCGACGGTCATCGACCATGTCATGTCGGGTGACGCCCCTGACTTGCTTTCAGTCGATGTAGAAGGGCATGAACTGGAGGTGATAGCTGGCCTGGATCTGGCTAGACATCGTCCCCGTTGGATACTTGTCGAAACCGATAGCCCCGAGTCCGTTAGCCGCGCACTGGCAGGCTATACCTGTGTGGCGCAGCTGTCTTATCACGACTACCTCTACGAACAAGGCGATGTCGAGATTATGCAGTAGCTTCGACCGCTAATTGTGCTCCGTCCTCGTGGCTGCGCAGATCCAAACCTCTCAGCGGTTGATGCTCGCTCGTCCCCAATTCACACCGCACGACATTACTGAATCCGGCTCGATGCAATTCTGCCGCCAACGTGTCGAAATCGTATATGTACCCTGAATGATGCCCGAACGCTGCCACAGGAATGCGCACGAGGTCTATCGGATACTCCACGTCGAGGCCAATGTCACGGTAATGGCTCGCGACGTTGTTCTTTAGCTCGCTACCGCCATGGAGGTACATATCGATATGTGCCCGCACGTCGGGTGTAACTGTTCTGATGATGCCCCCGGGCCGCATGCACCTGTGGGCCTCCAGTAGGAACTGTCTACCCGCTTGCAGCGTGAGGTGCTCGATCACATTGTCGGAGAACACGTACTCGACGGAAGCGGTTCCGAGCGGCCATCGTTTGGTCGCGTCCATATAGAGCCTCGTTATCGCGTTCACATTAGTGACAAGCCATCCGTCGCGCGGATTGTGGCCACCGATCTCCAGCCTGACTGGATCTTGCATGCGTGCGATTTCCTTGCGAAATCTAGCTTTTGCGAATGGCGTGTTAAGTGTTTGCACGCCCGACCGCACGAAGGACCGCACCGCGGGCCGATCTATCAGCCAGCGATCGACCCGTGCTCCGGTGCCGACGTTCTCGATGAGTTGTTCACATCCCACGGCAATCACTCTACCGATTGTGGCATTGCGGTGTCTCGACTATGCGTTACGCGGTAGCCTGGCGAGTGAAATTATCGGAATGCGAGGCGCATCGTCGCAAGGGGTGAGCGATAATGGTGAAGATCAGGTGCCGGCGCACGATTCTGTGCCGGCACATATGAACGCTGTGGGCGTGAATCAAAAATTGGCTCCGATTGCTGTTTTCGCGTACAACCGGCCCGACAAACTCGCCGCCCTGATGAACTCCCTTCAGGCCTGCCACGGCTTCGAGGACAGCGACATAACGATATTCGTCGATGGGCCGAAGGGGGATGGCGACCGAGCAGCCGTGGAGGCTGTTCAAGCGTCGGTACGAGGCCTGCGGCTACCCAATGTCGCGTGGACATTCCAGGAGGCCAACCATGGTTTGCGCAATTCGATTTTTGCAGGTGTTTCGGAGATAGTCGGTGCACACGGAAAGGTCATAGTTCTCGAGGACGACCTGGTATTGTCGCCGGTGGCGTTGAACTATTTCAATGAAGCCCTAGATTATTATGCGGACGCGCAGCGAGTCTGGAGCATCGTTGGGTATGTCTATGATGCGCCAACACTTCGAAACTCGCCAGACACTATGGCACTTCCATTTGCCCATCCCTGGGGATGGGCAACCTGGTCGCGCGTGTGGAATCAGTTCAGCCTCGACGACAGGCCCGACCTCGAAAGCCTCAACGCAAAATCGTTCAAATCAGCTTTCGACATGGATGGACTGTACCCGTTCACGGCACAGCTGAAGAACTCAATCGACGGACGAGTGAACAGTTGGTTCATACGTTGGTACTACACAGTATTCAAACATGGCGGTGTCTCAATTTTTCCGCCACGCCGGCTGGTTGACAACTATGGCCTGAGAAGCGGATCTCATGGTGGACGATTGAATCCACACGAAAGGCTTGTGGAGCGGCCACCCTTGCTCGACACTGTGCCTAAATTCTGCGATCCGTATACCGTCGGATACGCCGCGCTCGATTTGCTGCGACATTGCCGCGAATTGCGGGTGCAACGGTTCATCGCTGAAGCAGGGTCTGCGAAGCGCAAAGTCAAAGCACTCTATGGGCGATCGAGCGAATAGTAAAGTGTCATCACCGAGCGAAGGTCCTTTCCGCACCTATCCGAGAGCGCTAGAATGCGTTCGATTGGCGCTCCGTTTCGCGCGGCTGCAACGCGCCAGGCTGCGAGGTCCAGGGCGCTTTGTCTACGGTAATTCCATCAGCGTTGCGCGGGGCGCGGATGTGCGTTCGCCTCACTATTTTGAATTGGGCGATCACGTGTCAATCGGGAAGAACTTTACATGTGAAGTCGATACTCGAGTGGGTAGCCACGTACTCATCTCCAGCAATGTGTCGATCATCGGCAATGATCATCCGTTCACCGACCATTCGGTAACGGTGTACGAGTCTTCGCGACGCGATGATTCTTCAGTCGAGATTGGCTGCGACGTGCTTATCGGCTTCGGGGCGATCGTCGTCGGCACGGCCCGCATCGGGGACGGCTGCATCGTGGGCGCAGGCTCTGTGGTGGTACGGGATCTGCCCCCGTACACCATTTGCGCGGGCGTTCCGGCCAAGCCGATAAGACCGCGGTACCCGGGCGCCGAGTAAGCATTCGTGTAGTCAACGGGGACAGTGTGTTTCGACGTCTCGGGCTCGGGTGGATCGTGGTCGCGCCTTTCTCCTTCACCACAGTCAGAACACGCCAGCTGCCTTGAACGACTCACCAATCATCGGATAGATTTTCTCTCCGTAGGCAGTGGTCATGTGGTAGGTGTCAAGCTTGGCAGGTGTGGATCCGACGAAGCTTGGACAGAACCCAGCGCCGCCGCAGAACCAAGGTCGGGAATCGATCCACGTTGCGTCGGCCGCTCCTGCAACCTGTTGCTCAGCCCGGGCAATCGAACGCCAGGTGTCGTCGACTCGGCTTATGCAATCGGCCGGTACGCTTGAACGATCGCCGTAACACTCCCTGATGTTCTTGTCGGCTGGCGGTGCAGACAGCAGCACCACTTTCTTGGTGTTAGGTCGGAATTTCGTGATTATGTCGCGCAACGATCTGGACCATTCACCGGTTGTCATCGACTGCTGTTCCCCGACACGGCGTTTCGTTCCGTAGATGTTCGAAACGATCACCACGTCAGGCCTGGTGGAGTTGATCAAGTCGACCACCCGCTGCGTGAATTGGGGACACGCATCGACAATCGACTCGTCTGGGTTGAAGATCGCGGCATCGGTGAACTCGCACCCGCCCATCGCCGCGACGTGCAGTTGAATTTGTCCTCCAGAGTTCAGCGCGAGCTGCCTCAGTGGCCCCGCGTAGGACAACGCGACGGAGTCGCCGACGACAACCACTCGTGTTGGCGCGGCAGTTGACCCCCATGTGCACACCTGCGGGGTCATAGGGTCGGCCCCGTTGCAGGCATGCACCTCCAACGGCGATTCGGGAGTGCGCATCGCCGTTTCCATCGAAGGATCCAGCTGAGGCCATTGCGTCGCAGTCAACGCCTGCGCAATCTGCTTTTGCAGCTCAGATGTCAACGGACCCAACTTCAGTCCAACCTCTGCCGCATCCGTCGTCACCGCTCCAGCGGCAACGACGGGGGGCATCTGATGGTTCACGATGGGCCGCACGGCATACGCGCACACGCCGACGGTCACCAAGAATAGCGCGGCCACAACTCCGTATCGGCTTGACCGCTGCGGGTGATAGCGACGGCGGCGGATCTCCTTGGCTGCTTGGCGGATCTTTCCCCAATCGCTATACCGCAAGGGATTCTCGACGATGTGAAAGGACGCGATCGCCAGTCCGAAGGAGAGCGCAATCGCAGCGACATAGAAGAGACCGTCCCTGGGCATTGCGGCCCCGACGATTACGATCACCGGCCAGTGCACGAGGTACAGCGAATAGGAGATGTTCCCAACGTAGACGCTGACCGGGTTGCGCAGAAATGCTTGGCGTGTCGGCTCGCCTCCCACGCCGGCGGCAATGACCATCGCCGATCCTGCCACGGGCAACAGGACCCAGGGAGCCGGAAAGCCAACGGTAGTCTCACTGATGAGAAATATGCTGGCGGCGATGATTACGAGTCCCGTCCACGACAGCCACGGCTTCGCGATGGTAGGTATCCGCGCCAGCGCGCCGACCGCAGTCGCCAACAGCGCGCCGACGCCGAGCTCCCATACTCGGACGAAGGTGTCGAAGTATGCCCATGTCGGTGACACCGCAGTTTCGTACAGCGCCCACCCCAGTGAGGCAACGACAACGCCTGCCATCATCGCACCTGCGAGGCGCATTCGATGGTGGTGAGTCAACGCTTTTCGTGCGACGACCAGACCGATCACGAAGATCAGGCCCGGCCAGACGAAATAGAACTGCTCCTCGATCGACAGCGACCAGTAGTGCTGTATCGGGGATACCGCATCGCCGCCTGCGAAATAGTCGGTTTGGTGGACGGCGAACCACCAGTTCGACATGAAGATGAACGCGAAAAGTGCGTCTAGGCCGATCTGGTCTGCCCGAAAAGGCAAGAACACCAGCGTGGATGCCGCGTAGGTGAGGATCAGGACGACCGTGGCGGCCGGGACGATGCGGCGCACCCGGCCCCAATAGAACCTCTTGAACGACACGTTCCCCGTGCGCTCAGCCGTCCGCAAAAGGTTTCCGGTGATGAGAAATCCGGAGATGACGAAGAACACATCGACACCAACGAATCCGCCCTGTGGCCAGCCCCATAGGTGAGTGGCGAACACGGTCACCACCGCGACCATTCGCAGACCTTGGATGTCCAGGCGTTGATGCTCTTGTGCCGTTCGCCTACGCCGCCGCCGCGAATGCTTTTGGAATTGGTGCAGAACTGCCGTCATTAGTCACCCCCCAAGATGAGCTGCCTGTGCGCCCGTCGTGGAATTGAGATACGCAAGTATCCCTGCCAGCCACGGTGCCATTTGGTCATGTCCGTCTGGCATCCGCGGGTGAACGTAATCGGCCATGTTGCTGCTGGATACGACGCCAAGGAACGAGATCACGTAGACGCGCTTGGCGCGCCCGTCGGGCGTGTCGTAGGTCGCATACAGCCGCCGGGAAACGTCTGCGATGCGGCGGTTGAACTCGGCGCCGGTGATCTTTTGGTCGGCCCACATGTTGTCCGCTCCGCCGCTCGGCGGTCCAATCAAGATGATCGGGACATCTGGATTCCACTGCCGTATCGAATTGATCAAAACATCGAGCCGTGACTTGTATGTCGCCCACGACACGTCCGGCGGTGAAGAGAGGAAGTCGACGGTCCCTAACATGATGCTGATCGACGTGGGGGGACCGCTCAAGAACGCCGGAGCGTATCGCTCTAGGTACTTCGCGAACGACACACCAACCTTGGGTTGGGGTTCCATTGCAGGCCACGTCGAACCGTCGTACTGCCTCCACTGCGTTCCCGCGGGCTCGGAAGGGTCAACGACTACATCGCCGATAACCGGGGACGCCGGATACCCGTTCGAGTCGAACACATAGGAGCCACTGGTTCTCCAGTCACGAGCCATCACCTGGAATCCGTCGTAGTCATAGCCACGTGGGTCGCCCACCGTGACCTCGCGCCAAAACGCAGTGTTTCCACGGTATTTGGCGCCCCTCACGCCTGATGGGAACAGGAACGGTGAGTCGCCCCCCGTTGGCTCGCCGATACGGGCCAAGTAGTGCTCTATGGTCCAGCCGCCGCGGCCTTCCATGCAGACAGTGCCGCCGTCGTAGGTTCTGGTACCGACCGTCTTGCCCCCGAAGATGCAGCGCACCGCCTGCTCGACATAGCCGCCCGCCCTGGTGATGGAATCGCCGATACTGAGGTGCCGAATGTTGCTTCCAGTACGCGCCGCCGAGACAACCACGGGCCGCACGGTCGACGCTCGCGTTGCTCCGCCTTTGTCTTTGACTGTTATGGACAGGCTGAACGAGCCAGCGGCCGGTGGGGTGTATTCCCAGTAGTCTGGATGACTCACCGAACCCTCCATGGAAGGTCCGACGACTACTTCATCCGTGTGGTTGTTGAACCCACCGATGAACTTGTTGAACTCTAGCCGATACGTCTGGCCGACAACGAAATAGAGCGTCGACGGCAGGAAGATGTTGGCTGGGGGCTGCACGACAGGAGGGGGCTGATCCGGGATGGGATGCACGCTGGTGCCGTAGGCCGCGCTCGCATTGTTGAGATCGAAGCTCACGGCCGCGTTCATCACTTCGGGGGACGGCGCGGGGGACAGCGCAGCAGCAACAGCATGCGGAGTGGATGAACATGCTTGCGGACGGGCCGCATCTGATCCGCACCCGGCGAGCACAAGCGCCGCGACGAACACTCCACAAAACGCCTTGTATATCGAATATCTCACGGACATCCCCTGGGAACACGTCGCTGATCGTGCGAACTGGCTTGGGGGCCGATCCGCCCTCGTTGTTTGATCGCCGCGGCGGAAATCGATGCCCAGGCGACGAGAACCGGGAGCCAGAAATGCCGCTGCTCAAATAGCGCGGACGTCAGGGCAACTGCAAATATGGCGACCAGGACACTTGCTTCGCCGCCGTGTTCCTTCGTGATCATCGCCCGGAGCACCACTATCAACACTGCGATCACTATGAACCCCATCGCGATCGCGAGAAAGACGCCGCCTTGGTACCACGCACGCAGGAGCACGCTGTGTGTCACGGTGATTCCGTTATATGTTCCGCTGTAATCCGCGTTGAGGCCAACCCCGAAGATGGGGTCGCGCAGAATCCGTCGCCATGCGAAATCGTAAGTCAGCGTGCGCATTTCCCACGAGCTCAGAGATTCGGTCTGGCCGGTGACCTGTCCGTATCGCCCTATCACGGATGGAAGATGGGCGAAGATGCCGCTGAAACGTCCGAGCAGCCAGAGTATGACCACACAGGCGGCAGCCCCGATCGCCATCTTGGTGATGTGATCTCGCATCGAAATGATCAACACGGCCAGACCTATGGCGAGCGCCATCATCGCGCTTACGCTGCCGGACGCGATCAGAGCAATGATGTTCGCGCCCAGGGATGCGAACGCCAACAGTCGAAATCTACGAGCTGTGAGAAGGAACTGTAAGGAGATCAGGACCGCAAGACATGACAAATAACCGAGCGTGTTCGGGTGTTCAGACAAGCCATACGCACGGCCTTGGAGTGGTTCGTTTCCGAGGACTGGTTCGCCGAGTAGTTGAGCGATCGCGGCAGCAGCAGACGGGAACTGGCCTGCTAGAAATGCGATGCTGACGCGCTGTACGAACTTCGGATCGATCAGTGCATTGGCTGTCATGGCAAACGGGCCAATCCCGATTAGCAGCACGAATTGTGCAGCCACGAAGAGGTTTTCGTTGATTGTTGCTGCAGTGGTCGCAGTCAGAAGCGCAGCCAACGAAGCGTATCCAGCGAATACCCACACTGCGGGATAGAGCGGACGCCGGCCCGCCTGCCTGAAGAGCATCGGGGCGCCGATCAAGGCCACTACGCACGCGTACCACAGTGCTCTCGGGACAGAAGGCAGTGCGTGGTTAAACGGCAGAACGACTGCAACGACGGACCCCAGCACTGTTGTTGGGGGCCATCGAAGCCCACCTTCGTAAGACTGTACGTGCGCCACCTGTCGATCGGCCTGCTGCCTGGTGGTCATACCGGCGTTCCGCACCCAACGCGCTTGAACAGCACGTCTATCTGCGTTGGCCCGAATTCGGCCGTGGCGACCTGGTTGTAGAGGCCTGCGACTGAGAAACCGCGAGTCACGAGATACTCGGAGACCTCCTGAAATAGCGGTTGGTCCTCGTACAGCTCAACGAAACTGAGTTCGACGTAGATGAAGTCAACGCTTGTGAGGGAACTGCATCCCTCGAATACGCACAGCTCGCCGCCTTGGACGTCGACTTTCAACAGGATTGGGTGATCGAGCGCAGTCATGTCTATACAGTCATCGAGCCGCTTGACCGACACATCGATTGTGCTCACACCGTGAACGCCGAAGGCGCGTTCCTGGCCACTGCCCGGCCTGAGAAGTGATGAGCTGTCCGTTCTGTCTGCGACGTGAAACCGACTAGTTTCTGCCCTGCTGGCAAGCGCTACGCGGACTAGCTCTGTTCGCGGATCTCGGACGAAGATTCGTTGGTATACGTCAGCGGCTTCAGGCAATGGTTCAAAGGCGATGATCTGCGCCTGCGGGCGTAATTTCCGGAATGCCAGGCTGAACTGTCCCTTGTTAGATCCCACATCTACCAAGGTGTTTGGCGTACACAAGCGTATCGCCGGTAAGTGCTCGGCTCCGGCCGCTACTTGATGGCGAACGAGGGCATTGAGGAAGTCGGGGTGGGCCAGAATGCTCAGCCCCTTGCGGATGTCAGCCTGCGACAGCACTGTTGGCCTCCCCCTCGAATCACAGCTTGCGGATGTACACGATAAGAAGTGGCTGCAGGCAGTCCGGAAGATGTTTGTGCAACCATTTGGTGATCCGGTACAGAAGTGGGCTACCGAAGTGGTAGGCCGGCTCGCCCGGTACACGAACCGTGTGAATTTCTGCCCCCTGACCGAAGGCACGTCTCAGTGCCCGTGGTGTATTGAGTCGGTACACAGTCGGGAAGACGTCAACTGACTTTCGTGTCGGCTGGATGTGGCTCAGCGCACGGACATGGAGTCGGTTCGGCACGATGGTTGCCGCGATAGCGATGTAGCCGAGCTTGTTGGGTGTCAGTGCGGCGATCAGCCCGCCGGGCTTCAGGATTCGAAGTAACTCATGAGCGACCAGCTTGGGGTTGTCGATGTGCTCGAAGACTGAACGGGCATAGATGATGTCGAAACTGTTATCTGGATAGGGGAGCGGGCAGCTCGGCTCGATTACTACGGCGTGGTCCACGAATGGGTTGGTCAGTACTATTTCGTCGAGATCGCACCCTTCAACGTGCGCACAGCGTCCACGCAGATTGAACAGGCGGCGCCGGTATTCAACGTCGTTGTCGAGGATGTGTTCACCTCGCCCGGCTCCGAAGTCGAGCACACGATCAGAGGGGTGAAGGAAAGCGTCGATCTGCGTGAAAAGTGCGACGCCGGCGTCTGCCTGGCTGAAACCGCCGACATTGCTCTCTGGAAAGAAGCGCCGTCGCAGTGTCAGACCATCGACGAATTTGCCTGAAATTGGCACGTCTTCCACCAATTCGGCTTCGCGCTCTTCTTCGCTGTAGCCTCGCATGTCTGCCGCCCGATCACTAGCCGCGCATCGCGCCGACATGGTCGCGATACCACGCCACTGTGCGTTCCAGCCCCTCTTCGAGGCCGATGTTGGACGTCCACCCCAACTGTGCAAGTTTCGAGACATCCAGCAACTTCTGCAGTGTGCCATCGGGTTTGGTGGTGTCCCAGCAGGTTTCGCCGCAGAAGCCGACCACGGATGCAATGGTTGCAGCGACATCCCGGATGGTCAGGTCACTGCCAGTGCCGACGTTTACCTGGGCGCTGCCGTCGTAGTGCTCGAGCAGATACAAGCAGGCGTCGGCCATGTCGTCGGCGTGCAGAAACTCGCGGCGTGGTGATCCGGTGCCCCAGTTGGTCACCGTAGGCGTACCGGATGCCCTCGCCTCGTCGTAGCGGCGGATCAACGCGGGCAGCACATGCGAGCTCGTTGGGGAAAAGTTGTCGTGAGGTCCGTATAGGTTCGTCGGCATCGCCGAGATCCATGGCAGGCCATACTGTCTGCGCACCGCCTGCACATGCAGGATTCCGGCGATCTTTGCGATCGCGTAGGCGTCGTTCGTCGGCTCGAGATGGCCGGTGAGCAGAGATTCCTCGCGGATCGGCTGCTGCGCGAACTTGGGGTAGATGCATGACGAACCGAGGAATAACAGCCGTTCCACGCCGGCTTCGCGAGCTGCGTCGAAAACGTTGGTCTGAATGCGGAGGTTGTCGCTGAGGAAATCCACAGGGTATGTGTTGTTCGCCAGGATCCCGCCGACCTTCGCCGCGGCAAGTACGACGTACCTCGGTCTGA
>Ga0070671_100000693_pt1 | contig 24230 bp, 23 predicted proteins | sample KBSS73metaG_FD_65341 | JGI IMG/M metagenome (GOLD analysis project Ga0070671, IMG submission 65341) | Switchgrass rhizosphere microbial communities from Kellogg Biological Station, Michigan, USA - KBS S7-3 metaG | ecosystem: Host-associated > Plants > Roots > Rhizosphere > Soil ...
GACGTGACCGAGATGCACTTCCAGCTGATCTCCGACAACGGTGCGGCGGCGGCGGTCGTCAACCAGTTCGACACGACGGGCTCATACACGGGGCCACCCCAAACGGCTAACAGTGTGCGGATGGTTTCGTTTCACCGCCCGTCGAACGGAACCACCGCGTACGTCCACACCACCAAGGTCTATGCAGGCGGCCGTGACATCCCCGAAGACGAAGCCGTCCAGACGGCAACCGCCGGGCTGACAGCACTCGGGTTAGACCCAGCCGGACTGATCATGAAGGTGACGACGGACGCCGCACACCTAGCTCGTCCGCAACGACTCGATCTGGAAAAGAATGAGCTCGTCGACGAGGTAACCGATCCACGGATCGGGTAGTCGAGCACCGCAAGCGTGCGCAGTATGTACGCAAATTGCGGCGTGTCGGCGGGCAGACACGCACGCTCGGCGTACTGAGGCTAGGGAGTCAAGGCCACTGAGGCTTCGGCCGTGTAGCAGAGGAATGTCAGCGTCTCCTCGAGATACAGCTCGACATTGTCGGCGTCGTGCGACAGGTAACCGATCGACACGTCGGTGCCCAGCTGCAGGTCGAAATCGCCGCCGCGCGTTGACAACACGAACGCACCGTCGATCGCGGGGGCCCAGATGATGTCGCCGTCGACGAGGCGGTTGAGGTGCTCGCGGATCGGATAGCCGTGTTCGGTGGTCTCGCTGACCTTGGTGTACACATCGGCCGACAGCAGCACGCAATAGGGCCCGTCGACACCCGCGAGCCGCAGCTCCGACAGCGCCTGCGCGATGACGTCAGGGATCTCGCGCGCGTCCTGCGGCAGCGCCAGCGCCGGGTTCGAACTGCACGCCCGAATGCCCTCGATGGACGCCGCGTCGTACCCCTCGAAGATCGCGCGGTCCTCCACGAACGCCAGCTTCTTCGCCGCGTCCTTCACCGGATCCCAATCCGAATCCTGCGCACCGCGCTCGACATCGTCAATTGCGGTGCGCGACACCGTGAACGGCACCCGCAACCGCACCAGCGGCTTGCTCTCGCGCAGATGCGCCAGCACCCCGTCGCCCGGCGCCGCTACATCGCTGAGATGGCCCGTGCTGATCGCCGCAGTCACCGGGCCGCCCGGTTCGCTGACGTCGACCACTCGCCGTCCCGCGATGTGCCGCTTGAACGTTCGCGTCGCTTCCTCTTCGATCTGCGCCCACGCGCCTTCGGTGATCGGAGCCAGATCGCGATACAGGTTGTTCATTGGCGGGTTCCTTTCAGGCTGCCGATACCCAGCGAGCCGTTCCTGACGGGCGCGACGGTGACTTCGGGTTGCTCTTCTTCGGGCTCCGAATTCGGAAGCGGTGGTGGGTCATTGAGAAAATCGACGATTGGCGTGAAGAACTTGCCGCCGGTGATCGCGGTCGAGAACTCCAGTATGTGGTCCGTGTTGCCCGGCGGGTCGCCGATGAACATGTTGCGCAGCATCTGCTCGGTGACCGCGGCAGTGCGCGAGTAGCCGATGAAATACGTGCCGTACTCGCCCTTGCCGATCTCCCCGAACGGCATGTTGTGCCGGACGATCTTCAGCTCATTGCCGTCTTCGTCCTCGATGACGTTCAGCGCAATATGCGAATTCGCCGGCTTGACATCGTCATCCATCTCGATGTCCTCGAGCTTGCTCCGCCCGATCACCAACTCCTGTTCCGTGACCGACAGCGCATCCCATGCCGACATGTCGTGCAGGTACTTCTGCACGTGCACATAGCAGCCGCCTGCGAAATCAGGATCCTCGTCGCCGATCTCGGTGGCGGACACCGCAAGTGGGCCGTCCGGGTTCTCGGTTCCGTCGACGAAGCCGAGCAGATCCCGGTTGTCGAAAAACCGGAAACCGTGCGTCTCGTCGACGACCGTGACCGGTCCCAACGCCTTGACGATGCGGCCGGCCAACTCGAAGCACATGTCCATCGACATCGCCTTGATGTGGAACAGCAGATCCCCTGGCGTCGCGGGCGCGTCGTGACGGCCGCCGGTCAGCTCGATGAACGGCGTCAGCTCAGCGGGTCGCGGGCCGGAGAACAGCCGATCCCAGGCTTCCGATCCGATCGACGTGACCACCGACAACCTCTTGTCCGGGTCGCGGAAGCCGACGGCGCGGACGAGTCCGGCGATGTCGGGCAGCGCGTCGTGGACCTCTTGGACCGCCCCCTCCTCTTCATTGATGGTGACCACCAAGAAGATGGCTGCAGGTGTCAAGGGCGCCGTTACCGGTTGCGGCAGTGGGTCGGGCACCGTCTGACCTTATCGTCAAGATCGTCGGCAATGATGGTTAACCATGTCCTCCAGTGCACAGGGGCTGTGCGAGTTCATCGACGCGTCACCGTCGCCGTTCCACGTGTGCGCGACGGCGGCGCGCCGGCTCGTCGACGCAGGATTCACGGAGCTGTCCGAGGCCGATGCCTGGCCCGCCTCGGGACGCTTCTTCACCGTGCGTGCCGGCTCGCTGGTCGCGTGGATCGCCGGCACCGACCCGAACACGCCGTTCCGTGTCGTCGGCGCGCACACCGACAGCCCCAACCTGCGGGTCAAGCAACACCCCGACCGGTTCGTCTCGGGCTGGCAGGTTGTCGCGCTGCAGCCATACGGCGGGGCGTGGCTGAACTCGTGGCTTGACCGCGACCTCGGCGTCAGCGGCCGACTGTCGCTACGCGTCGGCAACACCGTCGACCATTGGCTGGTCCGCATCGACGAGCCGATCCTGCGGGTGCCGCAGTTGGCCATCCATCTGGCCGAGGATCGCAAGGCGGTGGCGCTTGACCCGCAGCGGCACGTCAACGCGGTGTGGGGTGTCGGCAGCGGCACCCGATCGTTTCTCCGCTATGTCGCCGAGCATGCAGGCGTCGCGGAAGCCGACGTGCTCGGCTACGACCTGATGACCCACGACCTGACGCCCTCGCGGCTGGCCGGCGTCGATCACGAGCTCGTGAGCGCGCCCCGGTTGGACAACCAAGTCACCTGCTACGCGGGCCTCGAAGCGCTGCTGGCCGTCGAACCCGGCGATCACGTCCCGGTGCTCGCCCTTTTCGATCACGAGGAGGTCGGCTCGCAGTCCGACCACGGCGCGCAGTCCGAGTTGCTGCCGACGGTTCTGGAGCGGATCACGCTGGCGGCGCGCGGCAGCCGGGAGGACTTTCTGCGCCGGGCGTCGCGGTCGATGGTCGCATCGGGCGACATGGCGCATGCCACCCATCCGAACTACCCCGAGCGGCACGAACCGGGCCACCTCATCGAGGTCAACGCGGGCCCGGTGCTCAAGGTGCAGCCCAATCTGCGCTACGCCACCGACGGGCGCACCGCGGCCGCCTTCGCGCTGGCATGCGCTCAAGCGGGGGTTCCGCTGCAGCGTTACGAGCATCGGGCCGACCTGCCATGTGGCTCCACGATCGGCCCGATGACCTCGGCGCGCACCGGCATCCCCACCGTCGACGTCGGTGCCCCCCAACTCGCCATGCATTCCGCGCGCGAGGTGATGGGTGCCGCCGATGTCGCCGCCTACTCCGCCGCACTTCAGGCTTTTTTGTCACCGGTGTGATCTAGGGTCAGCGCCATGGCGCTCAATGTGGAATCGATTACCTTCGACACAACCGACCCGGATAAGGCCGCCGAGTGGTGGGCACAGGCCGCGGGCGGGCAGCTAACCCCTTATGTCCCTGGCGAATACGTCGCCGTCGAACGCCAACCGGGGCCCAAGCTGCTGTTCCAGAAGGTCGCCGACCCGACGCCGGGGAAGAACAAGATCCACCTCGACTTCTCCGCCGCCGACGTCGACGCCGAGGTGAAGCGGCTTGTCGATCTCGGTGCCACCGAAAACGGGCGGCACAGCATGGGCCCTGTCGCGTGGGTGGTGCTGACCGACCCGGAGGGCAACGCCTTCTGCGTCACCGACGGGGGCTGACCTGATGGTCGTCGAATTCGGCGGCGAGGTGGTTCTGCAGCCGAAGCAGGCACTGCTCGGCGTACCACAGGACGTTGTAGTTCCTGTCGCTGAATTCAGTGACGCTGCAAGGTTCGCCGGTGGCGGGCACGAATAGCACGTACCCGCCGTTTGCCAAGCGCAAACCCCGCGCTACTTGATGCGCTGCGCCAGCAGACGTTTGCCTGCCTCGGCCCCCTTCTTGCTGTCGGCCTGTGCCTTGCGGAACGGCTCGACGACCTCGTTGTCGCCGTCGCGCTCGGCGTCGCTGATGTAGGTCTCGAGCCGCAGCGCTCGAGACCTACCCGCCCCTTTTGGGTGACAAACCGGCGCGCGTAAATAGTTCCGCCGCTTTGTTCTTCGCAATTTCTCCGACTACATGCCAGCCGTTCGGATCGCCCTTGAGGAGGGCCTCGGTCATCGACTTCATCTCGTCGTAGGTGGTGTGTGGCGGGATCGGCGGCACCTCGGGATCGGTCCGCATGTCGAGCACGATGGGCTCGGCGGTCGCCAGGGCGTGATCCCATGCCGCCCCCACCGCTTCGGGATCGTCGACGGCGATCGCCTTGAGCCCCATCGTGCGGGCCACGTCGGCGTAGGACACCTCGGGCAGTGCCTGCGACTCGTCGAATTTCGGTGCGCCGCCCATCGCGCGCAGTTCCCACGTGACGTGGGAAAGGTCGTTGTTGTGGAACACGCACACCACCAGCCGCGGATCCGACCACTGCCGCCAGTACCTGCTGACGGTGAGCAATTCGGCCAGGCCGTTCATCTGCATGGCGCCGTCGCCGACGAGCGCGATCACCGGTCGGTCCGGGTGTGCGTATTTGGCGCCGATCGCGTAGGGCACCGCCGGGCCCATCGTCGCCAGCGTCCCCGACAGCGACCCGCGCATGTTCGGGCCGAACCTCAGACAGCGCGCGTACCAGTTGGTCGACGAGCCCGAGTCGCCGACGACGATCGCGTTCGCAGGCAGCCGACTGGATAACTCCCACACGACCCGCATCGGGTTCACCGGGTCGGCCGACAGCATGGCCTGCCGTTCCACCGTCTGCCACCACTGTGCGACGTTGGCCTCGACGGTGTCCCGCCACGACCGCTCGGTCTTGCGGGTCAGTAGCGGAAGCAGTTCGGCCAGAGCGGTTTTCGCGTCCGCAACGATGTTGACCTCGGTGGGATAGCGCATGCCGATGTTGGAGCCGTCGATGTCGATCTGCGCCGCGCGGGCCTTGCCGTACTCGGGCAGGAACTGGCTGTACGGGAAGTTGGAGCCGACGATCAGCAGCGTGTCGCAGTCCCGCATCAACTCATAGCTGGGCCTGGTGCCCAGCAGGCCGATCGACCCCGTCACGTACGGCAGGTCATCGGAGAGGACGTCCTTGCCCAGCAGCGCCTTCGCCACACCGGCGCCGGTGCGTTCGGCCAACTCGTGGATTTCGGCCGCCGCACCGCGTGCACCCTGCCCCACCAGAATCGCGACCCGCGATCCACTGTTCAGAATGTCGGCGGCCAGCGAGATCGCATCGGGATTCGCCGCCAGCACCGGTTCGACGTCGTGTGGGCCGCTCGACGGCACCTGTTTGAACGCATGCGCCGGCGGCTCGTAGGCCTCCTCCTGCAGATCCGACGGGATCACGATCGCCGTCGGCGCCCGTCGCGCCCGCGCGGTCCGGAACGCGCGATCGAGAGCATTGGGCAGCTGGCTGGCGACGTTGACCTCGACCAGGTAGTCGCTGGCCACGTCCTTGAACAACGTCTGCAGATCGACCTCTTGCTGATAGCTGCCGCCCATTGCGCTACGTGCCGTCTGCCCGACGATCGCCACGACCGGGGTGTGGTCGAGTTTGGCGTCGTAGAGCCCGTTGAGCAGGTGAATCGCGCCAGGCCCCGACGTCGCCATGCACACGCCGACCTCGCCGGAGAACTTCGCGTAGCCGGTGGCCTGAAACGCCGACATCTCCTCGTGGCGCGACTGGATGAACCGCGGGTTGTTGTCCGCCTTGCCGAACGCGGCGATCAGCCCGTTGATCCCATCGCCGGGATAGCCGAAGACCTGGCCGACGTGCCACTCACGCAGGCGGGACAAGATGTAGTCGGCAACAGTTTGGCCCATACGCGTCGCGATACCCGTCACGATCGGCGCCAAACTAGACTAAGCGCGTGACGTCGGAGCTAACCCACGGCCTGAATATCGCTGACACCGTCGACCACGCCACCGCCACTCCCGAGCAACCTCAGCCGTTTCGCGAACTCGGCCTGAAGGATGACGAGTACCAGCGGATACGTGAGATCCTCGGCCGTCGGCCCACCGACGCCGAGCTGGCCATGTACTCGGTGATGTGGAGCGAGCACTGCTCCTACAAATCCTCCAAGGTGCATCTGCGCTACTTCGGTGAGACCACCACCGAAAAGATGCGCGAGGCAATGCTCGCAGGCATCGGCGAGAACGCGGGAGTCGTCGACATCGGCGACGGCTGGGCGGCCACCTTCAAGGTCGAGTCGCACAACCACCCGTCCTACATCGAGCCGTATCAGGGCGCGGCCACGGGCGTCGGCGGCATCGTCCGCGACATCATGGCGATGGGCGCGCGCCCCGTCGCAGTCATGGACCAACTGCGGTTCGGCGCCGCCGATGCACCCGACACCCGCAGAGTGGTCGACGGCGTGGTCCGCGGCATCGGCGGCTACGGAAACTCGCTGGGGCTGCCCAACATCGGTGGGGAGACCGTCTTCGACGCGTCGTATGCCGGCAACCCGCTGGTGAACGCGCTGTGCGTCGGCGTGCTGCGCAAGGAAGATCTGCATCTGGCGTTCGCGTCGGGCACCGGCAACAAGATCATCCTGTTCGGGGCGCGCACGGGTCTCGACGGCATCGGTGGCGTTTCGGTGCTGGCGTCAGAGACATTCGGCGGCGACGAATCCGGCGCGCCTGGCCGCAAGAAGCTGCCAAGCGTTCAGGTGGGCGATCCCTTCATGGAGAAGGTGCTCATCGAATGCTGCCTCGAGCTGTACGCCAACGACCTCGTCGTCGGCATCCAGGATCTCGGCGGCGCCGGATTGTCCTGTGCCACTTCGGAACTCGCGTCTGCCGGTGACGGCGGCATGCGCATCGAGCTGGACACCGTGCCGCTGCGGGCGGCCAACATGACGCCGGCCGAGATCTTGTCGAGCGAGTCGCAGGAACGGATGTGTGCGGTCGTCACTCCGGAAAACGTAGACAAGTTCATGGCCGTGTGCCGCAAGTGGGAAGTGCTGGCCACCGTCATCGGTGAGGTCACCGACGGCGACCGGCTGCAGATCACCTGGCACGGCGAGACTGTGGTCGACGTGCCGCCGCGCACCGTCGCCCACGAGGGCCCGGTCTACGAGCGTCCGGTGCAGCGCCCTGACACTCAGGACGCGTTGAGCGCCGACACGTCGGCCAAGCTTCCGCGGCCGTCAACGGGCGACGAACTCAAGGCGACTTTGCTTGCGCTGGTTGGCAGCCCGCACCTGTGCAGCCGCGCCTTCATCACCGAGCAGTACGACCGCTACGTACGCGGCAACACCGTGCTCGCCGAACACGCCGATGGCGGCGTGCTGCGCGTCGACGAAGCGAGCGGGCGCGGCATCGCGGTGTCCACCGACGCGTCCGGGCGCTACACCCAGCTCGACCCGTACACCGGCGCTCAGCTCGCGCTGGCCGAGGCGTATCGCAACGTCGCGGTCACCGGTGCGAAGCCCGTTGCAGTGACCAACTGCCTCAACTTCGGCTCGCCCGAGGACCCCGGTGTGATGTGGCAGTTCAGTCAGGCCGTCCGTGGCCTGGCCGACGGCTGTGCGGCACTTGGCATTCCGGTCACCGGCGGCAACGTCAGCTTCTACAACCAGACGGGCACCACCCCGATCCTGCCGACGCCGGTCGTCGGTGTGCTGGGTGTCATCGACGATGTCAAGCGCCGCATTCCGACCGGCCTCGGCGCCGAACCGGGCGAAACGCTGATCCTGCTCGGCGACACCCGCGACGAATTCGACGGGTCGATCTGGGCGCAGGTCACCGCCGATCATCTCGGTGGGGTACCGCCGCGCGTAGACCTGGCACGCGAGAAGTTGATCGCCGAGGTGCTCGCCGCCGGGTCTCGTGACGGGCTGGTGTCGGCCGCGCACGATCTGTCCGAGGGCGGACTGATGCAGGCGGTCGTCGAAGCCGCCCTCGCTGGCGAAACCGGTTGCCGCATTGTGCTTCCCGAGGGCGCCAATCCGTTTGTCGCGCTGTTCTCGGAGTCCGCGGGTCGGGTGCTGGTCGCGGTGCCGCGCACCGAGGAGAGCAGGTTCACCGCGATGTGTGAGGCGCGCGGCCTGCCCGCAACACGCATCGGGGTCGTGGACGACGCCAGCGACGCGATAGAAGTACAAGGCTTGTTCACGGTTTCGCTCGAGGACCTGCGCAGCACGTCGGAGGGCGTGCTTCCCCGGTTGTTCGGGTGACCTTCGGGTGACTGGGGCGCCTCGCGAACGCCATCCGCTACTCGTCTGGGCGTGGAGCCTGGTCCACCTCGACTTCACCGGGATCGCTTTCGGCGCGCTGTTCTTCTGCCTATCGCTGACCCCCTCGCTGCTGCCGCGTGACTGGCTGTTCCAGGGGCTGATCGGTGGGCTCAACGCCGCGATCGGCTACGGCATCGGCGCGTTCGTGGAAAAGATGTTGCGGCGCTTCGTGTTACATCGCTTCAAGTGGTGGCCGCTGCCGAGGCGGCTCATGTACGCGGTGAAGACGGTGATCGTCGCGGGATCCGCGACGGCGTGTGTGCTGATGATGATCCCTGCTGCGGCATGGCAGCGTCAGGTGTCGGCGGTGATGGGCATGGAGGGCCCGAACACGCTGGGCTACCTGCGCACCCTGATCATCGCGGTGGTGGTCGGTGCGGTGTGCGTCGGGGTGGCGCGGGTGCTGCTCGACCTCATCAAGACGATGGCCCGCTTCTTGATCAGGCGTTGGCACCTGCACGACGAGATGGCGTTGTTCATCGGCACCGCGATCGTCGTCGTGTTGGCCATCACCCTGATCAACGGTGTGCTGGTCCGCGGGTTCCTGGCAGGCGCCAATCGGGTGTTCCAGCCGCAGAACACCACCACGCGCGAGGGCATCGTGCAGCCGCAGCAGCCGCAACGTTCCGGCAGCCCAACGTCTTTCGCGCCCTGGGACACGCTCGGCTTCCAGGGCCGCAACTTCGTCGCCACCGGTCCGCACGCCGACGAACTCACCCGACTCAACGGTAAACCGGCCAAGGAGCCGGTGCGCGTTTACGTCGGCCTGAATACCGCCGAGGACGACGAGAGCCGAATGGCGGTGCTGCTGAGCGAACTCGAGCGCACCGGCGCCTTCGACCGAAAGCTGCTCGTCATCGTCCCGACTACCGGCACCGGGTGGATCAACCCGATCGCCGCGCGGGCCCTGGAGATGATGTACAACGGCGACACCGCGCTTGTCGGGTCGCAGTATTCCTTTCTGCCGAGCTGGATTTCGTTTCTCGGCGACAAAGAAAAGTCGATGCATTCCGGCCGGATGATGATCGAAGCCATCCACGATCGCTGGCTGAAGCTGCCGCCCGATCACCGGCCCAAGCTGGTGCTTTACGGCGAAAGCCTCGGCTCGATGGCCGGGCAGGGCGCGTTCGGCTGGTTGCCGGACATCTCGCGGATGGGCTTCTCGTCGGTGCTGTGGGTCGGTCCACCCAACGCCAGCCCGATCTGGAGCGGCATCCTCGCGCGGCGCGATCCCGGCACCACTGCCGTCAACCCACGCTACGACAACGGGCGCACCGTGCGGTTCTCACAGGGCGTCGACGCCAACGAGATCCACAGCGACACGATGTCGCCATGGGAGGGCACCCGGGTGCTGTTTCTGCAGCATCCTTCGGACCCGATCGTGTGGTGGTCGGAGGATCTGCTGTTCAACCGGCCCGACTGGCTGAAGGAACCGCCCGGCCGCGACCGCACCTCGTCGATGCGCTGGTATCCGATCATCACGTTCTGGCAGGTGGCCGCCGATATGACGAACGCCTCGTCGGTCCCCGGTGGGCACGGCCACAACTACGGCGACTTCGTGCTCGACGGCTGGGCCGCCGTCGCCCCGCCTGACGGCTGGACGCAGCACGACACCGAACGCATCCGCATCGCGCTGGAGAAGACGGAAGCCGAAGACGGGCCCGAATACTGATGCGGCCCAGCAAATTACGCGCGGTCGGGTTGGCCGCGGCAATAGTGGGGTGGAGCTTTGCCGCACCGCGGGTGCGCTGGCATCCGATTCCCAACGCGGCGCTTGGCACCGGACTCGTCGCAGCAACGGGCTCGCCGCTCGGCCTGCGCCCGCCGGCGTTGTGGTCAGGCATCCGGTACGGCGTTGCGGCAGGCGCCGTAGCGGCGCTCGGTGTCTTCGCGATCAGTGCGTTGCCACCCGTGCGCCGGGCGATGGCTGCACGCGAGCTACCCGAGCATCCCGCCCGCTGGCTGCTGCTGAGCATTCCGATCGGCACGGTGTGGCCCGAGGAAGCGGCCTACCGCGCCACGCTGGGCACCGTCGCCGAAGAGGCGTTCGGCCCGACGCGCGGCCGGCTGCTGCAGGCCGCCGCTTTCGGATTGTGGCACATCGTCGATGCTCGGGTCACCGGCCAACCGGTGCTGGGCACCGTGCTGTTCACCGGCATCGGAGGCTGGTTGTTCGGCTGGCTGCACAGCCGGTCGGGCAGCCTGGCCGCGCCGATGCTGGTGCACCTGGCGGTGAACCAGGCAGCCGGGCTGGCCGCTCTTGGCGTGCAACGGCGCGCCAGGCAGTTAGGGTCGTGCGCGCGGACGAAAGGAGCACCGATTTGACCAAGTTCAACGCTGATCGCGCGAGCTCACGCACATTCGTCGTCACCGGAGTCGCGTCGGGCATCGGCCTTGCGACCGCTCGTCGGCTGTTGGCCGAGGGCGGCACCGTCGTCGGCACCGACTTGGCCGCCCCGCCAGACGATCTCGGTCCCCGGTTCGAGTTCGTGGCGGCCGACATCAGCGACGAATCCGCGGTCGGCTCTGTGTTCGCCGCGGTTACTGATCGACTCGACGGCGTCATCCACTCCGCGGGGGTGGCCGGTGGCGGCCCCGTCCATCTGCTCCCGCAGTCCGAGTGGGAACGCGTGATCGGGATCAACCTGACCGGCACATTTCTAGTGGCCAAGGCCGCGGTGGCGAGAATGATCGAGCAGCCACGCGTCGACGGCGAGCGCGGCTCGATCGTCACGCTCGCCAGCGTCGAGGGTCTCGAAGGCACTGCAGGGGGCAGCGCATACAACGCCTCGAAGGGCGGTGTCGTGTTGCTCACGAAAAACATTGCGCTGGACTACGGTCCGAGTGGCATTCGGGCAAATGCCATCTGCCCCGGCTTCATTGACACGCCGATGCTCTCCAGCGTGATGGGCCTGGAGGGAATGGAGGGCCCGCTGCGCTCCATCACCGAGGAACACGCGCTGGGCCGCCGAGGTCAACCCGACGAGATCGCCGCCGTTGCAGCTTTCCTTGTGTCCCTTGAGGCGTCGTTCGTGACGGGCCAGGCGATCGCGGTGGACGGCGGCTACACCGCGGGCCGCGACCACGGCGTCGTCAAGCTTTTCGGTTTTCCCGTCAGCTGACGGCAGGCAGTATCTGGTTGGCGAGCTCAACGTCGGCCGCCCGCGTCGCCTCGTCCAAGTTCCCGGTGTCGGGGCGGGGCGAGAACTTGAAGGTGAGCATCAGCCCGTTCTTCACGACGACCAGGCTTACGCCTGCGCCGAACCAATACCCGTCGTAAGGCAAACTGGGATCCCGGTTTTCGGGTCGGATCACGTGGAAATGGTTGACAGGGGCGGTGGGGTCATCGGGTATGGGCCCGATCCTGAATTCCACCGAACCCGTGCTGCCCTCATAGAAGCACCCGTTGTCGCCGACTGACACAGGCGGATCGGTGTCATAGGAGAGCCGACGCTCGGCGTCGTCGCCGGCGAACCTCTTCGCGATGGACAACGTCAGCAGTTCACACGGTTGGTTGCCCGCAGGGCTCGCGCTCGGCGGCACTGTGATGGTGCTGGTCGCGCCGGCCGTCGCCTGCGGGCTAGGAGCCGGTGTGGCCGAGGCGGTCACTGTCAATGTGCTCGGCGCGGCCGAGTCACCGCCGCTCTGGGTGGTGCATCCCGCGGTCCCGGTGACAAGGGCCACCGTTGCGAGAACGATCAACACGTAGCGCATCGCCATGGAGATAAGCGTGCACGGGGCGTCTTGGCGAATTCTTGCAATCGACAGTTTCAGACGTCCCGTCGGTCCGCCTGCAACTGATGGGGTTCGCTGACCTGATCGTCGATGCCGAAGCTGATGATGCGCCGCGGCGTCACCCGGATGATCGCGGTGTCCAGTTGGTCACCGGCCGCACCGTGAGACGGCGGGATCTCGGCCTGTTCGGCGGTGCCGCGGATCTCGAGGCACCGCACTCGCCACGGGTCGCGCGAGGTGATGTCGTCAACGACGAATGCGACCCTGTTGTTGCGTGCGATGTTGCGGAACTTCTGGCTCTTCGACATTCGGTAGCCCGCGATGTCGATGGTCCCGAGCTCGTCGTTGTAGGTGAATCCGACCGGGCTGTTCTGTGGTGTGCCGTCGGGCTGGATGGTCGCCAGCCTGCCCAGCTCTGCCTGCTTCAAAAACTCGAGTTCATGCGGTTTGAACGTCATGACCCCAACGTAAAACCTCAACAATCGTTGAGGTCAACCGTCACGGGTTGATCGTGTACTCGCCGACCTGTCTGCCCCACACGTAGTCGATCAACAACGGCTGGGCGAGTTCGACGTGGTTGTAGGGCGCGATGGATGCGCCGGTGTCCATCACCAGGTATGGCGCGGGCCACAGCTGTCGGCTGATGTCCTGCCAGCAGCCGGGCCGCCCCTCAGGACCGCCGCGGGCGTTCACCCGCGGAAGGTTGTCCGGATAGACGTACGGATTGCCCGCTCCCGCAAGCACGCCCGACGCCGAGGCCAGCGAGTAGCCGTTGCCGCCGAGCACCGCCGCCGAGCGCTTCTGTACGTCCGAGAACTTGCGGATGGTGCAGAAGATCTCGCCCTGGTACGTGTCGAGCAGTTGCGTCGTCGGGACCAGATCAGCGGCGCCGCGAACCAGATACGGCCCGCCGCGTTCGAAGCTGTCGGCGGCGTCGTTGGCGAAGCCGACCGCGGCCATCAGCGCCTCGTCGATATCGGCGCTGTGCTCATTGAAGGACTGCGCGGTCCGCACCGCGTTGTCCAGCCCGTTCCACAAGTCGGGTGATGCGTCGGCGTACACCTCGGCAAGGTCGGCCACTTTGCGAGTGTCGGCATTGAACTGCGGCATCTGTGGATTCAGGTCGTCGAGGATCTCGTTGCCGTTCTGCACTGACTCGCCGAATCGGTCGCCCAGCCCGGTGAATGCCTCTGCGGCCGCGGCCAGCGTCTGATTGAGCTTGATCGGATCCACCTGCTCGGCGATCGCCGTGACAGTCTCGAACAACGTGTTGAACTCCGTGCTCACGCCCGATGCGTCGATCACATCGTGAGACGAAATGCGTTGCAGTGAAGGTTGTTTCGGCGAACTGAACGAGATGTACTTGTTGCCGAACACCGTCGTTGCCTGGATCTCGACCGCGACATTGACCGGAATGTATTGGATGTAGCCGGGTTTCACGTCGAGCGTCAGCTTCGCCATCGGGGCGCCGCGTTCGTCGGTCATCGCGATTCGGGAAACGCGGCCGATCTCGACACCGTTGTAGGTCACCTTCGCCCCGGGTTCGACGACGAGGCCTGCTCGCGGCGACAGCAGGGTCAACTGAGTCTTGCCGGCCAGCGCGCCGCGGAATTCCAGATAGATGAAGGATGCAACCGCCGCGACGATCACCAGAAGGACCGCACCGGCCGTTTTGTAGGGCGGCCGGTGGCGGTCGACATGCACTTTGAGAATCTAAGGTATGGCCACGCGCCGTAGTGTCGATCCGGCGAAGACCCGCGCCGCAGTGTCAGCCGTTGCGGAATGGTTGCGCGACGCCAACCGCCCCGAACCGGGCCGATCCGAGCTTGGCGAGGCGGTGCGGTTGACCGCGCGCACACTGGCTGCCATCGCACCGGGCGCCAGCGTGGAAGTCCGTGTGCCGCCGTTCATTGCGGTGCAATGTATTTCGGGCCCCGAGCATCGGCGTGGCAATCCCCCCAACGTCGTGGAAACCGATCCGCGCACCTGGCTGTTGCTCGCCGTCGGACTGCTCAACGTCGCCGACGCCGCCGCCACGGGCGCTGTGCAACTGTCCGGGTCGCGCGCAAACGAGATCGGGCAGTGGTTGCCCTTGGTCACAATCGACGGCGGCTAACGGAAATGTCTGGGGCGGACAGTTTGTTGATGTGTTGCGCGACACTTTGCCGCGATTCCGTGATTACTCGGTGGTAGCCGTAGACTGAACACGTCTACCCACCCCGCCCTGGGAGCAGCCATATTGTGACCGGCCAGCAGCAGACCGATCCAGATCCCCGCGAAGAGTGTGGCGTATTCGGCGTCTGGGCGCCGGGTGAAGAAGTCGCCAAACTCACCTACTACGGCCTGTACGCGCTTCAGCACCGCGGCCAGGAGGCGGCAGGCATCGCCGTCGCCGACGGCTCGCAGGTGCTCGTGTTCAAGGACCTGGGCCTGGTCAGCCAGGTCTTCGATGAGCAGACGCTGGCCGCCATGGAGGGCCACGTCGCCATCGGCCACTGTCGCTATTCCACCAGCGGCTCGACCACGTGGGAGAACGCACAGCCGGTGTTCCGCAACACCGCCGCCGGTACCGGCGTCGCGCTCGGCCACAACGGCAATTTGGTCAATGGCACCGAACTGGCGGCCCGCGCCCGCGACGCCGGGCTACTGGGGACGCGCGGCGCACCCGCAGCCACGACCGACTCCGACATCCTCGGCGCCCTGCTGGCCCACGGCGCTGCCGACGCGACGCTGGAGCAGGCCGCACTCGAGCTGCTGCCGACGGTGCGCGGCGCGTTCTGTCTGACGTTCATGGACGAGAACACCCTGTACGCGGCCCGCGATCCCTACGGCGTGCGGCCGTTGTCGCTGGGGCGGCTGGACCGTGGTTGGGTGGTCGCCTCGGAGACGGCGGCACTCGACATCGTCGGCGCGTCGTTTGTCCGCGACATCGAGCCCGGTGAACTGTTGGCCATCGACGCCGACGGCGTGCGCTCCAGTCGTTTTGCCCCGCCGTCGCCGAAGGGCTGCGTCTTCGAATACGTGTATCTGGCCCGGCCCGACAGCACGATCGCGGGCCGATCGGTGCACAAGACCCGCGTCGATATCGGCCGCAGGCTGGCCCAGGAGAAGCCGGTCGAGGCAGACCTGGTGATCGGTGTGCCCGAGTCCGGCATCCCGGCCGCCGTCGGTTATGCGCAGGAGTCCGGCATCCCCTACGGGCAGGGCCTGACGAAAAACGCCTACGTCGGGCGGACCTTCATCCAGCCGTCGCAGACCATTCGCCAACTGGGCATCCGGCTCAAGCTCAATCCGCTCAAAGAGGTGATCCGCGGCAAGCGGCTGATCGTCGTCGACGACTCGATCGTGCGCGGCAACACCCAGCGGTCCCTGGTGCGGATGCTGCGTGAGGCGGGTGCCGTCGAGGTGCACGTGCGGATCGCCTCGCCGCCGGTGAAGTGGCCGTGCTTCTACGGCATCGACTTCGCCACCCCCGCCGAGTTGATCGCCAACGCCGTCGAAAACGAGGACGAGATGCTCGAGGCTGTGCGACACGCGATCGGCGCCGACACACTCGGCTACATCTCGCAGCACGGCATGGTCGCGGCCACCGAGCAGCCCGCCTCGCGGCTGTGCACGGCGTGCTTCGACGGCAACTACCCGATCGAACTGCCTGGCGAAACGGCGTTGGGCAAGAACGTGATCGAGCAGATGCTGACCACTGCGGCGCGCACCGGGATTCCGCTGCAAGCCGAGAACGACAACGCGTCAGCGCTGCGTAGGCCCTAACGCCCGACGTGCGCCCACTGCGGATCGGTTGGTAATGGCCCGTTCCGCAATGCGCGTGCGACGGCGTCTCGGTATCCGATGAGCCCTTCCTTCGGTGGGGGTATCACCGAGTCGATGTCGTGGTCGGCCATGACCGCGTCGACTTCCAAGGATTCGATCAAAGGTCGCGCCAGGCCGGGAGGCATGGGCGTAACCAGCCCCACCCACAAACTCGCGATCGTCGGAGTCAGAAACGGTATCGCCACGATCAGCCGTCTGCGTAGGCCGGCGACCTCGGCGTAGCCCTGCATCGCGTCGCCGTACTCGAACACGTCCGGCCCGCCGATGTCCCAGGTGCGTGATGCCGGCACCGTGACCTCGGCTGCCTCGGCCAGATAATGCAGCACGTCGTCGATCGCAATCGGCTGAATGCGGTTGTGCACCCACTTCGGGGTCGTCATCGCGGGCAACCGGTTGGTCAGGTGGCGCATCATCTCGAATGACGCTGAGCCAGAACCGATTACGATCCCAGCCTGCAGCACCACTGTTTCGATGTCTGATTCGAGCAGAATGTCACCGACCGCCGTTCGCGATCGCAGGTGAGGGGACAGGTCGACGCCGGGCGGATGGAGCCCGCCCAGATACACCAGTCGCTTGACATGCGCGCGGCGCGCCGCCGCGACCACGTTGCGCGCTGAGCGGGCTTCCTCGGCCACGAAGTCCTGCGAAGTGCCCATCGAGTGCACGAGGTAGAAGACGACGTCGACGCCTTCGAACGCTGCTGTCAGCGAATCCGGTTCGCCGAGATCACCGCGAATCACCTCTACGCGTTCCCGCCACGGCATCGCGGCCAGTTTGTCCGGATTGCGGGCCAGCGCGCGCACCGCATGGCCGCGGTCCAGCAGCACCGGCGCCAACCGGCCACCGATGTAGCCGGTTGCTCCCGTTACCAGGCAGCGGGTCTCGTCGGTCGACACCGACGCCGGATACCCAAATTGTCCTCAGGCGACGCCGCAGCCCGGATCGGGTACATCGACGGCCTGGGGGCTGCCCGCGGGTTCGATGTAGTCGACCCACAGCACCACCGGGTCAGGCCCCAGGTTGCGGCCGTTGTGCACGTGATTCGACCCGCTCTCCTCGGTGACCGCTGAGCCGGCGGGGGAGACGACGTCCGAGCAGTCCCCCATTGTGCGGGTGAGCGTGCCCTCCCGGACCACGCCGAACACCCGGCCGTCGTGATAGTGCCAGCCGGTGCTGCCGCCGGGTTGGATGGTGATCTCCTTGGTGATGTAGTCCACGCCGTTCACCGTCGACTGCGAGATGATGACTGCGTCGATGCCGACGCCGGGAGTCGCGAGTGCGGGCGCGGACAGGACCGTTGAAGCAGGCACGATCGCCGTGGCAACGAGCGCAAACCAGCGAACTGTTTTCATGGTCGGTCACGTTCTCACACCGGGCGTGATCGTGCGAGCCGATCTGCGGGAAGGCTGATGATCGACCGGTTACCGGCGGGTGGGCAACGACGGTAGCCTTGCTGTCGATGACGGATCAAGCCGAACAACACGGCATCTCCTACGCATCGGCTGGGGTGGACATCGAAGCCGGTGACCGCGCCGTCGAGTTGTTCAAACCGCTGGCCAAGAAGGCCACCAGGCCCGAAGTGCGCGGCGGGCTCGGCGGATTCGCCGGGCTGTTCGCGCTGCGCAGCGGCTACCGCGAACCACTGCTGGCTTCGTCGACCGATGGTGTCGGCACCAAGCTGGCCGTCGCCCAGGCCATGGACAAGCACGACACGGTCGGCATCGACCTGGTCGCGATGGTGGTCGATGACCTGGTCGTGTGCGGCGCAGAGCCGTTGTTCCTGCAGGACTACATCGCCGTCGGCCGCACAGTTCCCGAAAGGGTCAGCGAACTGGTGTCAGGCATCGCCAACGGCTGCGTGATGGCCGGCTGCGCGCTGCTCGGCGGTGAAACCGCCGAACACCCGGGGCTGATGGCACCCGACCACTACGACATCTCGGCCACCGGCGTCGGCGTGGTGGAGGCCGACGACGTGCTGGGACCCGAGCGGGTCAAGCCCGGCGACGTGATCATCGCGATGGCAGCGACGGGCCTGCATTCCAACGGCTACTCGTTGGCGCGCAAGGTGCTGCTGGAGATCGACCGGATGAACCTGGCGGGCCACGTCGAGGAGTTCGGCCGCACCCTCGGCGAAGAGCTGCTCGAGCCGACCCGCATCTACGCCAAGGACTGCCTTGCGCTGGCCGCCGAAACCCAGGTGCGGACGTTCTGCCATGTCACAGGTGGCGGGCTGGCCGGAAACCTCGAGCGCGTCATCCCCCACGGCCTCGTCGCCGAGATCGACCGCGGGACGTGGACGCCCGCGCCGGTGTTCGGGATGATCGCGCAGCGTGGCCGCGTCGACCGGGTGGAGATGGAGAAGACGTTCAACATGGGTGTCGGCATGGTCGCCGTCGTCGCGCCGGAGGACACCGACCGCGCGCTCGCCGTGTTGACCGCAAGGCACCTGGACTGCTGGACGCTTGGCACCATCAAGAAGGGCAGCAAGGACAGCCCCCGTGCCAGCCTCGTGGGCCAGCACCCCCGCTTCTAGGGCTTAACGGCGCCAGTCGTCTTCATCGGGCGCCCATTCGTCGCCCGATCCGTCGGTGCCGTTGAGATCGTCAGAGCCGTCCGACCCAGCCAGCTCGCGCTGAAGTTGGGTGAAATCAGTCTGCGGTGAGCTGTATTTGAGCTCACGAGCAACCTTCGTCTGCTTTGCCTTAGCCCGGCCGCGGCCCATGGGGGTACCCCCTCGCGCAATAACGGAGCGGCCCAATTTTTAGGCGGCTCCGATCTGTGTGTCTTTATTGTCCTGCCAACACTTTACCGTGCCCGGCTGTCGTGTGCTGGCAGGCCCGTTCACGGCTGAGCCGTGAACCAGCCCGATCAGTCAGCCGACTACCTCAACGCCCGCGGCCGCGCAGCTGTTCCACCGCGAGCCTGCCCGCTCCGACCACATCGGCGGGGGGTAGTGAATCGGGATCGATCACCGCTGCGACCTCCGTCTCCCCGCCCGTCGTCAACGGCGTGTCCGCCGGCAGGCCACGCTTGAGCAGCGCCAAAGCGATGGGCCCGTCGTCGACGTGGTCGACCACAGTGCCCAGCCTGCCGACGTTGCGCCCGCCTGCCAGCAGAGGATCGCCGGTGGCGGGGCGATCCGCCGAGCCGTCCAGCTGCACCAGCACCAGCATGCGTGGCGGTTTGCCCAGGTTATGGACGCGAGCGACGGTTTCCTGGCCGCGGTAGCAACCCTTGTCGAGGTGCACGGCGGTGCCGATCCAACCGACCTCATGCGGGATGGTCCGCTCGTCGGTGTCGACGCCAAGACGCGGTTGCAGCGCCGCCACCCGAAGGGCTTCATACGCCCACACGCCGGCAGGCCGGACTCCGGCGTCGACGAGTCGCTGTCGCCACTGGGCGGCCTGTTCACGGGGCACAACCAGGTCCAACTCGATGCCTTTACCTGGCATTCGCCGCAGAAAACCGCCGCTTTCGAGCGCCACAGCGGTGCCTTCTGCAGGCAGCGAACCGACGCCGAGCGCGTCGAGCACCCCGGGTTCGGACAGCCGCGGGCCGAGTAGTGACAACACCGCCAGTTCGGCCGGTTCGACCGCGACGTCGGACCAAAACACCATCTTGCGCAGGAACGCGAGCAGCGGTTCGCCGCGCCATGGCTCGGTGTCCAGATAGGTGACGTCGTCGAGCTCGGTCTGGATCCAGTGATCTTCGACACGGCCCTGCATGTCGAGGCTCAGATTCTGCGTGACCGTGCCATCTGGGAGCTCGCTGACGTGCTGCGAGGAGATGTTGTGCAGCCAGGTTTTGCGGTCACTGCCGGTGAGCGTCAGCACGGCCCGGTGAGAGCGGTCGACGACGACGGCGTGGTCGGAGGCGCAGCGCTGCTCGCCAAGCGGGTCGCCGTAGTGCCACACGGCACCTGCGTCCGGTCCGGTCTCAGGCGCGGGAACTGCGGACATGCCTTCAACTCTACGGGCTAGGCTGCTACGCCATGGCCAGCCAACCCGGAGTCGTAGTCACCCTCGACGGCGAGCTGCACGACCCCGCGGCGCCGCTGCTTTTCGCAGACGATCTGGCCGCAGTGCGCGGCGACGGCGTCTTCGAAACGCTGTTGGTGCGCGACGGCAGGCCGTGCCTGCTGGAGGCGCACCTGGCCCGGTTGACCCAGTCGGCGCGCATGGCCGATCTGCCCGCGCCCGACCTGTCGCGGTGGCGGGCGGCCGTGGCTGCGGGGGTTGAGCGCTGGCTGGCCGACGGCGAAGGCGAGGGCGTGCTGCGACTGGTCTACAGCCGGGGCAGGGAGAGTGGGTCGCCGCCGACGGCGTTCGCGACGATCGGACGGTTGGCCGCGCGGGTCGCCGAGGCCAGGCGCAACGGGGTGGCGGCGTTGACTCTGGCGCGGGGCCTGCCCGCCGACGGCGCGACCGACATGCCGTGGCTGCTGGCGGGCGCGAAGACGTTGTCCTACGCGGTGAACATGGCTGCGCTGCGGCATGCGGAGCGGCAGGGTGCCGGCGACGTGATCTTCGTGAGCTCTGACGGCCACGTCCTGGAGGGGCCGCGGTCGACGGTGGTGATCGCGACCGAACTCGAGGGAAACCCCGCGCTACTGACGCCGCCGCCGTGGTATCCGATTCTGCGCGGCACCACGCAACAGGCGCTTTTCGAGGTGGCGCGCAACAAGGGCTACGACTGCGACTACCGCAATCTGCGGCCAGCCGATCTGTTTGCCGCACAAGGAGTTTGGCTGGTCTCGAGCATCACGCTCGCCGCGCGGGTGCATACGCTGGACGGCAAGCCGCTGTCGTCTGCGCCGCTGGCCGGCGAGATCGCCGAACTGGTCGACGCGGCAATCGTGTCGGATCGCTGACCGCGCCGCCGAAAGTGCGCCATTCTGGATGAGTGGGGGACGATTCGGCCGACCAACGGTTGACGCGTTGGCAGCGGATGGCGTTGCGGCGGTTGGTAAGGCACGCCGGACTGCGGCCTGGCCAGCCGCTGACGTCAGATGACTGGCAGGCCTACTTGGAGTTCTCCACGGTCACGAGCTCGCGCGCGGTCCATCGTGTGCTGCGCTCGCTGCCGTCGAGCCCGCGGTGCGGCATGTGCGGCGCGCCGTTCGCCGGCATCGGCAGCCGGTTCGTCCGGCCATTGGGCTTTCGCCCGTCGCGCAAGAATCCGAACCTGTGCGCGACGTGTGTCGAGTTGGCGCCGCCGGGTGGCATCACGACAGAGGTCGGTGTCATGTTCGCCGACCTGCGCGGGTTCACCACGCGTTCGGAGTCCATTACGCCGCAGGAGGCCAGCGCGCTGTTGCGACGGTTGTATTCCGTCGCCGAGGACGTGCTCTTCCCCGAAGCGCTGATCGACAAGCTGATCGGCGACGAGGTGATGGCGCTGTATCTGCCCATTTTCGTCACTACAAGCGCGTGGAGACCTGACGACGAGGATCGCCGGACGGTGGCTAACGTCATGCTGGACCATTCCCGCAGGTTGCTCGAAGGTCTGGGCTATGGCAGTCGCGAAGGTGCGGCGCTGCACCTCGGCATAGGCCTCGACTACGGCGAAGCGTTCGTCGGCAACATTGGCGGCGGCACCGCGGTCAGTGACTTCACGGCCGTCGGCGACGTCGTGAACACCGCGGCCCGGCTGCAGGCCTGCGCTAGCAGTGGCGAGGTCATGGTGGCCGAACGCCTCGCGCGATTTCTCGACGAACCGGCCGGTCCGCTCGAGCACGTCACGGTCAAGGGCAAGCACGAACCCGTCGCCGCCCAGCGGGTGCGTTGGTTCCAGACACCGAAAGTGCGCTAAATCGGTTGTCGCCGTGCGGATGCGGGGGTACGGTCGGCCGTACACAAGGAAGGAGGTGGTCCGACCAATTGATTGACTTACGGACATGTGAGGTGGCTGCGAGCTAGCAGCGCACGGGGAGTCCTCCGCGCGCGCTGGCGAATTCCCCGCAGTCACCCGGCCCCCGAGCCTCTCGGTTTTGTCCAACCAGGTACAACGGCTCGGGGGCCGCTTCATGTCTGCCGTCGGCTAGCCGGTGATGAAGGTGAGTCCGACGATGCCGACGATGTAGAGCACGAGCACGACGATCGAATCCAGGCCCATGCGCAACCATTGGCGCTCCGGACGAAACAACAGACCCACCATGTAGACCACCGTGAGCAACGCCGCCAGCGCCGTGAGGTAGATGTCGGTGTGGTGTGCCATCGGTAGAACGGCCGATCCCGACAGCATCTCTGCGAGCAGGAAGAGCACCGGGAGGAAGGCGTTTCCGCCAAAGATGTCGCTGACCGCCAACTTGTAATCGCCGAGGCGGGTCGACGTGAGCCCGGTGGACACTTCCGGCAACGAGGTGGCCGCCGCCAACACCGTCGCACCGAAGACCACGCCGGACATCCCCCATCGCCCGAACACCTGTTCGCCGCTGCGTTCGATGTAGACGCCCGCGACCAAGGTGGCGACCGCCGCGACCGCGAACACCGTCACGGTCCGGGCCGTGCTGACGCCTCCCTGAGTTGCCTTGTCGGCGTTGGTCTTTGCGGAATGGCCGGGCGGCTTCTGCTGGCTGCCCGGTGCGTGACCGCCCTCATGCCAGGGCAACTCCCGGTCAGCGCGGCGCACCAAGAGCAGACCCACTGCCCAGATGACGGCTATCAACGCAGCACCCGGCGTAACCCGCCAGACGATCAGCGACGGTGGCAGTTGCGTCGACATCACCACCACAACCAACAACGCCACCACCAACGTGCCCTCGAGGACGAGGGTCAGCGATGCCGCCAGATAAGTCAGCGGCTTACGTGGCCGCACGCCGGCGGCGTCGAGTGCCACAAGCACTACCGTCTGGATCGCGATGCCGCCGAGGATGTTGCCGACCGCGACGTCGAGTTGATGCGCCAGCGCCGCGCTGGTCGTGATCGCGATCTCGGGCAGATTGGTGGCAATCGCCAACAGGATGATTCCGCCCAATGCCGAACCGAGGTGCCAGCGTTGCGACAACACGTCGGTGGCGTCGGACAATTTGACGCCAGCAGCCCAGATCACGATGGCGCAGAGGACGAAAATAGAGAGCAGCAGCCACGACGGCAACGACGTCACGCCGACGGCATACCCACTCGACCGTGCACCATGCCTGTAAAGCTGGCGTGAGTTAGCTGCGTGCGCGATGATGCGCCCCATGGGCTACGTGTGGAGGCTGGCCGTGGCGGCCGTCGCGGTAGCCACCGCATGCGCCCCGATCTCGGAGCGGACGGCCACCGGCACGGCAGAAAAGTGCAAGAAGGACAATCTCGGCACGCTGTATCCCGGCATCTTCACCTTCGGCACGGACCAACCGGTGTACCCGCCCTGGTACATGGGCGACAACCCGGCCAGCGGTGAGGGGTTCGAGGGCGCAATCGCCTACGCCATCGCGGCCAAGATGAAGTACACGGACGACGAGGTGCGGTGGGTGCGGGTGCCGTTCAACACCGCGCTGGCATTTGGGCCAAAGACGTTCGACGCCAACCTATCTGAGTTCTCGATCACCGAACAGCGCAAGGCCGCAGTGGATTTCTCGACGCCGTATTTCGACGTCACTCAGGCGGTCGTCACGATCAAGACGTCGCCGGCGGCGGCCGTCAAGACCGTGCAGCAGCTCAAGGTGCTGCGACTGGGTGTGCAGGTCGGTACCACCAGTTACACCGCGGCGACATCGGTGAACGGTGACTTCCCTGTCGAGGTGTACAACACCAACGGCGACGCCAAAATGGCGCTGAGCAACGGCGAAATCGATGCACTGGTGGCCGACCTGCCGACGGCCTTCTCAGTTGCCAACGAGCTGCGCAACGGCTTGATGGTGGGCCAATTGCCAAGCGCCTCAGGCGATATCGAGCAGTTCGGCGTCGTGCTGGACAAGGGCAGCGCACTGACTCGCTGCGTATCGTGGGCCGTCGACAGCCTCCGTGAGGACGGCACACTGGACCGGTTGAAGCAGCAGTGGCTGACCGACGCGGGCAAGGCGCCCGTGCTGGCCTAGCTCGCCGGGCCCGGCGCCAGCGACGAGCACGCCTGCATGGCGCTGTGCCAGGTGTTCTGGTCGACACCCGGCGGTGGACCGACGGCCGGACCCGGTGCCGCAGGCACACCATGTTCGCTCAGGCAATGCGCGAGACTTCCGTGGCCTGCTGTGGT
>Ga0070671_100000694_pt1 | contig 24150 bp, 26 predicted proteins | sample KBSS73metaG_FD_65341 | JGI IMG/M metagenome (GOLD analysis project Ga0070671, IMG submission 65341) | Switchgrass rhizosphere microbial communities from Kellogg Biological Station, Michigan, USA - KBS S7-3 metaG | ecosystem: Host-associated > Plants > Roots > Rhizosphere > Soil ...
GCCGTAGGCCACTCGCACCGAGAACCCGGCCGTGCGCTCGGTGTGCATGATCGCCTTGGGCGTGGCCTCGGTGCCGGACGTGAAGATCACCTCGGACACCGCGCCGGCCTCGCCCCGACCGAGTGGCGCGTCGGGGTGGCCGAGGATGTCGTCGAGGCCGACGGGGAACGGCGAGACGCCGGTGGCCTTCACGACGTCGGCGAGCAGCTCGGTGTCGGGCGTGACGATGGCGGCCGGCTCCGCCGTGGCGAACACGTGGGCCAGCTCGCGCTGGCGGTAGTTCGGCAGCAGCGGGTTGACCACGCCGGTGAGCGAGAGCACCCCCACCGCAGCCACCACCGTCTCGTACCGGTTGGGCAGCTGGATGGAGACGACGTCACCGGCGTGCACGCCGTTGCGCGCGAGGTGGGCGGCGAAGGCGCCGGCGTCGCGGGCGAGCTGGCCGTAGCTGTGGCGGCCCTGCGCGTCGACGACGGCGATGGCATCGGGCGCCGTCGCGGCGTGATCGGCGACCTGGCCGGCGAGCGTCGTGTCGTCCCACGAGCCGGCCTCGAGGTAGGCGGCGGCCCGCTCGGGCGGGGTCACGACGTCGCGGAGCTTCACGGCTCAGTATCGTGACCGCGATCGTGAGTGAACGCACGTTTCCATCCACGTACGTCATCAGCCTGACCCCGTTCGCCACCGACGAGTCGCTCGACGAGGCCGCGCTGCGGGCGCATCTGCAGCGCATGGGCGAGGCGGGCATCGGCGTGTACCTCGGCGGCAGCGGGAGCGGCGAGGGGTACACGCTCGGCCTCGACGAGCAGCGCCGCATCCTGGAGATCGGCGTCGACGTGCTCGGCCCGTCGGTGCGGGCGATGGGCGTCGAGCCCCGGTCGGCCGACGACATGCTGGCGCTCGGCCGGGTGGCGGCCGCCGCCGGGGTCGAAGCGATGCAGGTGTACAGCCTCGATCAGGGGCACGGGAACCGGCCCCGGCGCGACGAGCTCGAGCGCTACCTCCGAGACGTGCTCGACGACCTGCCGGTGCACGCGGTGCTGTCGTCCCACCAGTCGGTGGGCTACTGGATCCCACCCGACCTCATCGCCCAGCTCCTCGACGAGTACGACTCGATCGTGGGCGTCAACGCCACCAACCAGGACGTCACCTACCTCGTCGACGTGATCGCGGCGGTCGACGGGCGCTGCGACGTGCACGTCGGGGGACCGATGCAGGCCACGATCGCGCTCGCCCTCGGCGCCCAGGGCTTCCTCAGCTCCGACGGCAACATCGCGCCGAAGCTGTGCGTGTCGGTGATCGAGCACCACGTGGCCGGCGACCTCGCCGCTCGTGACGCGGCCTACGCGACGCTGATGGACCTGTTCACGGTGACGCGCCGGTGCGGCGGCATCTCGGCCACGAAGGGCTGCCTGGCGAAGCTCGGCTTCGCGGCGGGCATCCCGCGGCGGCCGCGCCTGCCGGTGAGCGACGCGGCGGTCGCCGAGCTGGTGGCGGCGGTCGAGCGCCTGGGCATCCCCGCCGTCGAGGGTTGGGCGTGAAGACGCTCGCCTCGTACGTCGCCGCCAACGACGGACTGGCCTACGTCACCCCGACGGAGCGCTTCACGTGGCGCGACTACGACGAGCTGTCGACGGCGTGGGCCGGCGCGCTGTCGGGCCTCGGGCTCGCGAGCGGGGAGCGGGTCGCCGTGCAGCTGCCCGACGGCCCTGCGGTCCACGCCGCGTTCCTCGCCATCCAGAAGGCGGGGCTCGTCACGGTCGGCATCGGTCATCGCGCCGGGCCCAAGGAGGTCGACCACCTGCTCGCACTCACCGGCGCGCGCGTCACCATCAGCGACGCCCGAACCGACGGAACGCTGGTCGTCGACGGGCGCACGCTCGCGCCCGAGCCCGCCGCGCCGTGGCCCGACGTCGACCCGGAGGCGCTGTGGCTCCTCAACTCGACATCGGGCACGACGGGGCTGCCGAAGTGCGTGATGCACAACCAGCGACGGTGGTTCTACTTCCACGAGCTGGCGGCCGAGGCCGGCAACTTCCAGGCCGACGAGGTGTTCCTCAGCGCGCTGCCCGCGCCGTTCGGCTTCGGCATCTGGACGGCGCACGTGTCGCCGACGATGCTCGGCGTGCCGACCGTGGTGGTCGACCGCTTCGATGCCGACGCCGTGCTCGACCTCATCGAGCAGGAGCGGGTGACCGTGCTGTGCTGCGTCAGCACCCAGTTCATCATGCTGCTCAACGCCCAGGCCGAGCGGCCGCGGGACCTGTCGTCGTTGCGCTCGATGTTCACCGGCGGCGAGGCGGTGCCCTACGAGCGGGCCGCCGAGTTCGAGGAGGTGACCGGCGCGCCGGTGCTGCAGTTCTACGGGTCGAACGAGACGGGCGCGCTCTCACGGACGACCCATCGCGACACCCGCGAGCACCGCCTGCGCACGGCCGGCCAGGTGATCCCCGAGATGCAGGTGCGGTTGCTCGACCCCGAGTCGGGCGCCGACGTCGTCGGACGCGGGCAACCGGCGTGCAAGGGACCGGCGTGCTGCCTCGGCTACTGGGGCGACGAGGCTGCCAACGCCAAGCTGTACACGCCCGACGGCTGGATGCTCATGGGCGACATCGTCGAGATCGACGACGACGGCTATTTGCGCGTCGTCGGGCGGACGTCCGACTTCATCATCCGGGGCGGCAAGAACATCTCGGCGCCCGCCGTCGAGGAAGAGGTCGGCACCCATCCCGCGGTGGCGATGGTGGCGGCGGTTGCTGCGCCCGACCCGATCTTCGGCGAGCGGGTGTGCGTCTACGTCGAAGCCCGCGGCCCCGTGACGCTCGACGACCTCACCTCGCACCTCGCGGCGCGGGGCGTGTCGAAGGAGTGGTGGCCCGAGCACCTCGTCGTCCTCGACGCTCTCCCCCGCTCCTCCGGCGGCAAGGTGGCGAAGGGCGAGCTCCGCGACGACGCCCGCCGACGCTTCTCGTCAGGCTGACCAGCGCAGGACGTCGGAGACGTAGGCGGCCAGGTCCTCGCCGGCGCGGGCCTTGGCGAGGGGCATGGTGACGGCGACGTGACCGAGGCCGGTGATCGTGCCGTCGTCCTGCCACTCGCCGCCGACGGCGCGGCGCAGCACCTCCCCTGCGTAGCACCCGGCGGCGAGGGCGTTGGCGTCCGTGCGATCGCCGGCCAGCCACCCCTGCACGCGCGCCACGCTCTCGGGCGACCAGTCCAGCCCGAGCGCCTGCGCCAAGCGGTCGGCTTCGACGGGGAAGCCGGCCGGGTCGATCACGGCTTGCGCAGGACGCGCAAGGAGCCCGCCACCGACACCTCGGTGAAGCCGTCGCCGAGCGCGCGCAGGTAGATCTCGTACGGCGGGCGCCCACCGTCGGCCGGGTCGGGGAACACGTCGTGGATCGCGAGGTAGCCCTGCGGTGCCACGCAGTGCGACCAGGCGTCGTAGTCGGCGTTCGCGGGCTCCTCGCCGTGCCCGCCGTCGATGAAGACGAACGCGCACGGGGTCGAGAAGTAGGCGGCGAACGTCGGCGAGTCGGCGATGACGGCGATGACGCAGTCGTCGAGGGCGGCCTCGTGGATCGTGCGCCGGAACGTCGGCAGCGTGTCGAGCAGCCCGGTGTCCGGGTCGACCAGCGCCTGGTCGTGGTGCTCCCACCCGGCCTGGTTCTCCTCCGAGCCTCGGTGGTGGTCGACGGCGAACAGCACGGTCTCCCGCTGGCGCGCCGCGGCGCCGAGGTAGATCGTCGACTTCCCGCACCAGCTGCCGATCTCGACGAACGGCGCGCCCGGCACGAGCGCGCCGGCGTCGATGGCGGCCTCGTACAGCGCCAGGCCCTCGTCCGGCGGCATGAACCCCTTGGCCGCCTCGGCCAGCTCGCGCAGCGACGGGTGCACTACGTGAGGAGCGCCGGCTGGTCTTCCTCGTGGGCGTGCTCGAGGGCGTTGAACAGCAGCTGGTCGAGGATGATGTAGCGCCCGATCCAGAGGATCCCGAACGCCGACAGGTTGGCGAAGCTCACCACGATCGTCGCATCGGACCACTTCGTCGCCAGCCACACGAACACGACCGACAGCCCGAGCCCGCAGAAGGCGAAGACCCAGAACGGCAGGACCTCGCGGAGCCAGTCGTGGCTGCCCTTGCGGCCCCACACCCAGGCTCGATTGAGCAGGTACGACGGCACCGAGCTCACGGTGACCGCCGTCACGTTCGAGACCACCGCGTCCCACCCCAGGATCGCGTGACAGGTCACGAGGATCGCCTGGCTGCACGCGATGGCGACGACCGACACCATCGAGTAGCGCAAGGCCTTGCGGCCGTGGTGGGACCGAGCGAGCTCGGAGACTCTTGCGAGGGGCACGGCGCCATCGTAGGAGGCCCGCCGCGCCGGCCGACAGTCAGCCGGCGCGCCGTAGGCTGCGCACGGTGTCCACCCCCGTCCAGGACCTGATCGACCTGCTCGACCTCGAGCCGATCGAGGTCAACATCTTCCGCGGCGCGCAGCCCAAGGAGAACAACCCGGTCCTGCAGCGCGTGTTCGGCGGCCAGGTGGCGGGGCAAGCGCTCGTCGCCGCCGCCCGCACCGTCGAGCCCGACCGCGCCGTCCACTCGCTGCACGCGTACTTCCTGCGGCCCGGGGACATGACGATCCCGATCCTCTACGAGGTGGACCACATCCGCGACGGCCGGTCGTTCACGACGCGCCGCGTGGTGGCCATCCAGCACGGGCGCGCCATCTTCAACCTGCAGGCGTCGTTCCAGGTGCCCGAGGAGGGCTACGACCACAGCGAGCCGATGCCGAACGTGACGCCACCGGAGGACCTCCCGACCACCGACGAGCGGCTCAGCGCGGCGGGCCTCGGTTGGCTGCAGACGCACGAGCGGCCGATCGACGTGCGTCACGTCGAAGACCCCGTGTACCTCAACAACGACATCGGTCGCACCGTGCAGCACGTGTGGATCAAGGCGAAGGAGAAGCTGCCGGACGACCCGATCCTCCACACGTGCGTCGTCACCTACACGAGCGACATGACGTTGCTCGACACCGCGCTGCTGCCCCACGGGAAGGTGTTCGGCGACACCGGGTTGCAGATGGCCAGCCTCGATCATGCGATGTGGTTCCATCGTCCGTTCCGCGCCGACGAGTGGCTGCTCTACGCCCAGCACACCCCATCGGCATCCGGGGCGCGTGGGCTCGCGGAAGGGAAGATCTTCACCAGGGAGGGCGACCTCGTCATCTCCGTCGTGCAGGAAGGGCTGATCCGGAAGCGTCGATGAGACGGTGGACGATGCTGGGCGCCGCCCTCGCGCTCGTGGCCGCCTGCGGCGGCAGCACGAAGCACCACGCGGCGACGACCTCGACATCGACCAGCACGACCGCATCGTCCCCCTCGTCCACACCGACCACGACCGCCGCGCCATCGACGAGCACGACGGCGGCTGCCGCGCCGAACCTGGCCGCCGTGTCGGTGAAGCTGACGCAGGTCGGCTCGTTCCGGCAGCCGGTCGACCTCGAGTGGTGCGCCGGCCACCCCGACCCGTTCGTCGTGCAGAAGACCGGCCAGGTGCGGAACACGAAGACGGGCCAGGTCATCCTCGACCTGTCCGCCGAGGTGAGCACGTTCGGCGAGCAAGGTCTGTTGGGCATGGCGTGCTCGCCGGCCGGCAACTCGCTGTTCGTCGACTACACGACGCGTGACGGGAAGCAGGACCGCGTCGACGTGTTCGCCATGCCGGCCGACGGCGCGGCGGTCGACATGGCGTCCCGGCTGAACATCCTGGCGGTCGCCGACCCGGCGGGGAACCACAACGGCGGCAACCTCGTCATCGGACCGGACGGCAAGCTCTGGTACGGGCTCGGCGACGGCGGCGGCGAGTACGACGTCTACGGCAACGGCCAGAACCCGAACACGTTGCTGTCGAAGATCGTGCGGTTCGACCTGACGACGGCGAAGCCCGAAGTGGTCGTATCGGGCGCTCGCAACCCGTGGCGCTTCTCGTTCGACCGCCAGACCGGCGACCTCTGGATCGGCGACGTCGGTCAGGACCACTGGGAGGAGATCGACCTCCTGGCCGCCGGCCACATCGACGGCGCCAACCTCGGGTGGTCGCTGTACGAGGGGACCCACCGCTTCCATGGCGGCGCCGACCCGCCGAACCTCGTCATGCCGGTGTTCGAGTACAGCCACCGCGAGGGGCAGGCCGTCACCGGCGGCTACGTGTACCGCGGCCACACCATCGCCTCGTTGCGCGGGGTGTACGTGTTCGCCGACGCGTACACCGCGGTGCTGCGCGCCATCGTCATCAGCAACGGCAAGGCGCAGCAGCGCGTGCTCGGCGTGAAGGTGCCCGGCGGCGTGGTGTCGTCGTTCGCCGAGGATCCCAACGGCGAGCTGTACGCGCTCTCGCTCGGCGGTGGCATCTTCCGCATCGACACGGCGTGAGGAAGCTGGCCGTCGCGCTCGCACTCGTCGTTGCGTCGGCGTGCTCGTCGGGCGCGCCCCACCGGGCGACCGGCCCGCCGAAGACGTCGACGCCGACCACCGGCGCGACCACCACCGCGCCCCCCACCACGACCACCACCGTCGGGTTCGCGGTCCCCACCTCCGCCACCGAGGCCGCGCAGCGGCTCGACGCCGCCGAGACCACCATCCACGACCCCGCCGTGGCCGACGACGACCCGCGGCTCCTCGCCGCCGGCCACACCGAGCAGGTGATCGTGCGCGTGTACGTCGACCATCCCGACTGGGTGTCCGCGGTGCCGGCCCGGTGGCGGGCGACGGTGGCCGACGACGCGGCCGCGGCCGACGTGTTGCGCGGGCTCGTCGCCAACCCCAAGCCGACGTTGCCGGCGTGGACGATCCACCATCCCCGGCCGATCAGCGAGCTGCGGCGCGACTACGACGCCGCGCAGGCGCGCTGGGGCGTGCCGTGGCAGTACCTCGCCGCCGTGCACTTCGTCGAGTCCAAGATGGGTCGCATCGCCGGGAGCTCGAGCGCCGGCGCGCAAGGGCCGATGCAGTTCCTGCCGTCGACGTGGGCCGCGTACGGAACCGGGGACATCCACGACGACCACGACGCCATCCTCGGGGCCGCCCACTACCTCGCCGCCAACGGCGCGCCGGCGCGAATGCACGACGCGCTGTTCCACTACAACCGCAGCGAGCTGTACGTGACCGCCATCACCAGGTACGCGCAGCGGATGCAGGCCGACCCGCTCGCCTACCGGGGCTATTGGGGCTGGCAGGTCTACTACTCGACCACGCTCGGCGCCGTGTGGCTGCGCGAGGGCTGGTCGTCACCGACCGAGCGACCGGTCACGCCCGCCGATCAGTGAGGAACGGGAACCGCTCGCGCGTCTTGGTGACCGCGGCCGGGTCGACGTCGGCGAGCAACACCGCCTCGCGATCGCCTTCGGACGCCAGCACCTCGCCGAGCGGATCGATGATGCAGCTGCCACCCGCGTAGTGGATGCCGTCGCCGTCACCCACCCGGTTGCAACCGACGACGTACGCCTGGTTCTCGATGGCACGCGCGATCAGCAGCGAGCGCCAGTGGTGCGACCGCTTCGCCGGCCAGCTCGCGACCACGACGTAGAGATCGGTGTCGTGGGCGAGCCCCCAGAACTCGTCGGCGAAGCGGAGGTCGTAGCAGACGAACAGCGACACCCGCAGTCCGTCGACGTCGACGGTGACCAACCGATCGCCGGCGTCGTAGTGCTCGTGCTCGCCGGAGTACGTGAAGGGGTGGATCTTGGTGTAGCGGTGCACCGTGCCGTCCGGCGCGGCGAGCACCAACACGTTGCGGGGCCGGCCGTCGCCCTGCTCGGGGACCGAGCCGCCGATCCACACGCCGTGCGTCGTCGCCTGCTCGGCCAGCCACGACGAGGTCGGACCGCCGGGCGGCTCGGCGACGCGCTGGGGTGCCATCGAGAAGCCGACGGCGAACATCTCGGGCAACACGACGAGCCGGGCTCCCTCGTCGACGGCGCGCGCCACCATCGGGGCGACGCGAGCGAGTGTCGCGTCGCGGTCCTCCCACACGATGTCGTGCTGGACGGCGGCGACCTTCACGCCGAGAGACCCTTGAGCCGCACGACCGCCTCGGCCAGCACGTCGTCGCGCTTGCAGAACGCGAACCGCACGAGGTGCCGGCCACGCACCGGCTCGTCGTAGAACACGACGCTCGGGATGGCGACCACGCCGCACCGCTCGGGCAGCGTGCGGCACCAGTCCATGCCATCGACCCGCGCACCGAGATCGACGGTGGCGAAGTACGTGCCCGCCGGCCGGATGACGTCGAGCCCCGCCGACTCGAGGCCGTCGCACAGCAGGTCGCGCTTGGCCCGCAACGCCTCCCGCAACCCGTCGTAGTAGTCGTCGCCGAGCGCGAGCCCCACCGCGATCGCCGGTTGGAACGGTGCGCCGTTGACGAACGTCAGGTGCTGCTTGGCCGTGCGCACCGCGGCGATCAGCGGCTCGGGCCCGCACGCCCAGCCGACCTTCCATCCCGTGAGCGAGAACGTCTTGCCGGCGGACGAGATGGTGACCGTGCGCTCGCCCATCCCGGGGAAGGACGCGAGCGGCAGGTGCTCGCCGTCGTAGATCAGGTGCTCGTACACCTCGTCGGTGACGGCGATGACATCGCGCTCGACGCAGACCTCGGCGATGAGCGCCAGCTCGTCGCGGGTGAAGACCTTGCCCGTCGGGTTGTGCGGCGAGTTGAGCAGCACGACCTTCGTCCGATCGCCGACGGCGGCGCGCAGCTCGTCGGGATCGAACGACCAGTCGGGCGCCCGCAAGGGAACGACGCGCAGCCGGGCGCCCGCCATGGCGACGACCGCGGCGTACGTGTCGTAGCTCGGTTCGAACACCACGACCTCGTCGCCGGTGTCGCACAGCGCCAGGATCGACGCGGCGACCGCCTCGGTGGCGCCGGCCGTGACGAGCGCCTCGGTGTCGGGATCGAACGCCATGCCCCAGAACCGCTGTTGGTGCTGGGCGATCGCCTGGCGCAACGACGCGACGCCGATGCCCGGCGGGTACTGGTTGTGCCCGTCGCGGATGGCCGCGACGGCAGCCTCGAGCACCTCGGCCGGACCGTCGGTGTCGGGGAAGCCCTGCCCGAGGTTGATGGCGCCGGTGCGCACGGCCAACGCCGACATCTCGGCGAAGATCGTCGTGCCCAAGCCTTGCAACCGGGCGGACAGGTACGGGGCACGCACGGGCCCACGCTAGTGACTCGGGTCATCACCGATGCCACCATGAACGCCCATGCCCCACCTCGTCCTCGCCTCGGCGTCACCGGCGCGCCTGCGTCTGCTGCAGGGCGCCGGCTTCGATCCCGAGGTGATCGTGAGCGGGGTCGACGAGGACCTCGAGATCGCCGACACCTACGACCTCGTGCGGGTGCTCGCCGAGCAGAAGGCCGACGCCGTCGCCGCAACCGTCGACGACGCCATCGTGATCGGCTGCGACTCGATGTTCGAGCTGGACGGGCATCGCCGAGGCAAGCCCGCCTCGCCGGAGGAGGCCCTGGCGTGGGGCCGGGCGAGCCGCGGGCGCAGCGGGCTGCTCCACACCGGGCACTGCGTGATCGACACGGCGAGCGGCGATCGGGCCTCGGGCGTCGGCACGACGGTCGTGCGCTTCGGTCACCCCACCGACGAGGAGCTCGTCGCCTACATCGCCAGCGGCGAGCCGCTCGCGGTCGCGGGCGGCTTCACGCTCGACGGCCGCTCGTCGCCGTTCATCGACGGCGTCGACGGCGACCCCGGCAACGTCATCGGCTTGTCGCTCCCGCTGCTGCGCACCCTCCTGGCCGAGATCGGCGTGAGGATCACCGACCTGTGGTGCTGAGCATCGGCTCGCTCGTGGTCGACCCGCCCGTCGTGCTGGCGCCCATGGCCGGCGTCACGAACACCGCGTTCCGCCGCCTGTGCCGCACCTACGGCGCCGGGTTGTACGTCAGCGAGATGGTCACCGCCCGCGCCCTGGTCGAGGGCAACGAGCGCACGATGCGCATGGTCCGCTTCGCCGACGACGAGAGGCCCCGCAGCGTCCAGCTCTACGGCGTCGACCCGCGCGTGATGGGCGAGGCCGTACGGCGCGTCGTCGACCTCGGCGTCGACCACATCGACCTCAACTTCGGCTGCCCGGCCGCCAAGGTGACGCGCAAGGGCGGCGGCGCCGCGCTGCCCGTGCACCACGTGCTGTTCCGTGCGATCGTGCGAGCCGCGGTCGAGCACGCGGCTGACGTCCCGGTCACGGTGAAGCTGCGCATGGGCGTCGACGACGGGCACCTCACCTACCTCGACGCCGGCCGCGCGGCGGAGACCGAGGGGGCCGCGGCGGTGTCGCTGCACGCACGGACGGCCGAGCAGCTCTACGCCGGCGACGCCCGGTGGCACGCGATCTCGGCGCTCAAGGACGCGGTGCGCACGATCCCCGTCCTCGGCAACGGCGACATCTGGGAGGCCGTCGACGCCCTGCACATGATGGCGGCCACCGGTTGCGACGGCGTCGTGGTCGGGCGCGGGTGCCTCGGTCGACCGTGGCTGTTCCGGGATCTCGCCGCTGCGTTCGCCGGACGACCGCCACCGCCGGCGCCGAGCCTGGGCGAGGTGATGGACGCCATGCGCCGGCACCTGCACCTGCTCACCGAGCTGCTCGGCGAGGACGGCGCGTGCCGCGACTTCCGCAAGCACACGTCGTGGTACGTCACCGGGTTCCCTGTCGGGGCCGAGCGACGCAAGCAGCTGTCGACGATCTCGACGGTCGCCGATCTCGAGCAGTTGCTCGCCGAGATGGATCCGACGATGCCGTTCCCGCCCGAGGCGCACCGTATGAAGCGGGGGCACACCCGCGGGCCTCGCCCCGTCGCCCTGCCGCCGCGCTGGCTCGAGACGGCCGAGGACCCTACGCCCCCCGCCGGGGCCGAGCTGCTGGTCTCCGGGGGCTAGCGACCGAGGCCTCGATGCCTTCCAGCACGACTTGCAGGCCGTGCTCGAACGCGTCGGGATGGGCGATGTCGTAGCCGTGCTGGTCGCGGTAGCGCTTGAGGTGCGGGAAGTCACCACTCTCGAGCATCTCCTCGAGGTAGGGGATCAACGCTTCGAAGTTCTCGTCGACCTGGTGGACCGATCGGAGGGCGTGGCCGAACACGTAGTCGTCGAGCGCACCGAAGACGTAGAGCCCGCGCTTCCAGTCGTCGGTGAGCTTGGCCACGATCGTCATCGTCTGCTCGGCATGCCGGACCATCGACGGCGTGAAGGACGACCGCTCGTGGTGCATCGCGTCGATGAGCCACCCGTGCTCGGAGAACATGCGCAGCGACTTGCGCGCCATCGTGGCGGCCGCCTCGCGCCAGTCGGCCGCCAGCTCGTCGTCGGTGAGGAGGATGCCCTCGGCGATGCGGTCGAACATCAGGTCGACCAGCTCGTCGCGGTGCTGCACGTACGAGTACAGCGTCATGGCGCCGACGCCGAGCTCGCGCGCCAGGTTGCGCATCGACAGCGCGTCGGCGCCGTCGCGGTCGGCGAGCTCGATCGCCGCGGTCACGACCCGGTCACGGGAAAGCGCTGGCCGGCGGGCGCGTTGTTCGTGATGCTGGCGGTGCTGGTCCTCCAGCCAGGCGATCGGCGGCAGCGCGCGCTTTCTCCTTGACACGTCGTACAGCGTACGCTTCAGTACACTGTACGACTACTGGTACACCGTACGGAGCAGATTCGTGACTGAACCCCTCGCAGTGGAAGCAACCGGCATCGGCAAGCGCTTCGGCGAGCGCTGGGTGCTGCGCGACGTCGACCTCGACGTCGCCGCCGGCACCGTGTGCGGCCTCCTCGGGCCCAACGGGGCCGGCAAGACGACGACCGTGCGGATCCTCACGACGTTGCTGCACCCCGACGAGGGGTCGGCCCGGGTCGCCGGGATCGACGTGGTCGCCGATCCCGACCAGGCCCGCCGCCGGTTCGGCCTCGCCGGCCAGCAGGCCACCGTCGACGACCTCCTCACCGGGCGGGCCAACCTCGAGATGGTCGGCCGGCTCAGCGGCCTCCCCAAGCGCGACGCCCGCCGGCGGGCCGACGAGCTGCTCGAGCGCTTCGAGCTGTCGGAGGCCGGACTGCGCCTGGTCCGCACCTACTCGGGCGGCATGCGGCGCCGGCTCGACCTGGCCGCCAGCCTCGTGACGGCCCCACCGGTGCTGTTCCTCGACGAGCCGACCACCGGCCTCGACCCGCACAGCCGCAACGAGATGTGGGCCGTGCTGCAGGAGCTGGTCGCCGACGGGGCGACGCTGCTGCTCACGACGCAGTACCTCGAGGAGGCCGACCGGCTGGCCGATCGCATCGTGATCATCGACCAGGGCCGCGTCGTCGCCGATGGCGATCCCCGCACGTTGAAGGACAAGGTGGGGCGCGGGCGCGTCGAGGTCACCGTCGAGCGCGCCGCCCTGGTAGGGGCGGTGGAGTCGGTGCTGGCGGCCACCTGCAGCTCCGAGCCGTGGACGGACCCGGGCGAGCTGAAGGTCTCCGTCGCCGTGGGCGACGCGAACCTCGCGGCCGTCGTGCGCGCCCTCGATGCCGCCGGGCTGCCCACCGACGACGTGACGATCCATCGGCCGACCCTCGATGACGTGTTCCTCTCCCTGACCGGCCATCCCGCCGAGGAGTTCGTGGCATGACGACACTGACCTTCACCGAGTCCCTCACCGGTTCCCCGCCCGCGACCCGCGCCCAGTCGGCGTTCACCGACTCGATCGTGGTCGCGAAGCGGCACCTCGCGCACGTGCGCCAGGTGCCGGCCAAGTTGCTCGACGTCACCGTGCAGCCGCTCATGTTCGTGCTGCTGTTCAGCTACGTGTTCGGCAGCGCCATCAAGGTCGGCGGCGGCAGCTACCGCGAGTTCCTGATGGCGGGCATCTTCGTGCAGACGCTCACGTTCGGGTCCGCCGGGACGGCGGTCGGCGTGGCCGAGGACATGAGCAAGGGCGTCGTCGACCGCTTCCGCGCGCTGCCGATGGCGCGGTCCGCGGTGCTGGTGGGCCGCACGCTCGCCGACCTCGCGACCGCGGCCGTCGCCGTGCTGATCATGACGCTGAGCGGCCTGGCCGTCGGCTGGCGCATCCACGACGGCGTCGTGCGGGGGGTCGCCGCTTACGCGCTGCTCTTCGGGTTCAGCTTCGCGATGACCTGGGTGGGCACGCTGATCGCGCTGCTCGTGAAGGACCCGGAGGCGGCCCAGCAGGCCGTGTTCGTCATCGGCTTCCCGCTGACGTTCATCGCCAACACCTTCGTGCCCACCGCCGGCATGCCGTCCGCGCTCCGCTACGTCGCCGAGTGGAACCCGGTCAGCGCCCTGACGGCTGCCGAGCGCACGCTGTTCGGCAACCCCGGCGTCGCCCACGCCGACGTGTGGCCGCTGCAACACCCCGTCGTGGCGTCGGTGCTCTGGATCATCGGCATCTGCGCCGTCTGCATGCCGCTGGCCGTGTCCCGCTACCGCAGCACGGTCAGCCGCTGACGACCACCGATCCCGTCATCGACGAGTGGATGGCGCAGTGGTACGTGAACGTGCCGTCGGTGTCGAAGCGGCGCGACGCCGAGCCACCCGCCGACAGCGGGTCGTTCCAGCTCCCGTCGTCGGCGGTCCACGTGTGACTGAAGCCGTCCTGGTTGGTGACGGTCACCGTGGCGCCCCTGGCGACGTGGACCGTTGACGGGGAGAACGCGAAGTTCTTCACCGTGATCGCCGCCGGCGCCGCGGCCACCGTGGTCGAGGTGGTCGTGGTGCTGGGGGCGGCCGTGGTGGGGGTTGCGGTCGGGGGCGGGCTGGTGGTCCCCGGGCGGGCGGTGGTCGGCGTCCGCGGCGCACTCGTGGCCGTCGCCGTGGTCGTGGTGGTGGTCGACGCCTTCGCCGTCGTCGCCGTGGTCGCCGTGGTCGAGCTGGTCGGGGCAGCCGTACCCGGGCTTGCGGTGTCGGTGGTCGACGACCCGCTGGACTCGGTCGACGCGGCGTCCTTCGACCCCGCACCGCTGCTGCACGCCGCGAGGAGCACGAGCAGCACGGCGAGGCGCCTCACGACACGACCACCGTGCCCTTCATCGACGAGTGGATCGAGCAGTGGTACGAGAACGTGCCCGCCTTGTCGAAGGTGTGCGTGGCCGAGCTGCCCGGGGACAGCCGCTCGTCCCACGACCCGTCGTCCCCCGTCCAGGTGTGGGTCGGCGAGTCGTCGTTGGTCACCTTCACCGTGGCGCCGACCTTCACCTGGAGCGTCGACGGCGAGAACGTGAAGTCCTTGATCGAGATCGCGCTCGCCGACGACGGGCTCGCACCCGCCGTCGTACCTGGGGACGAGGCCTTCTTGCTGCTCGACCCGCATCCGACGAGAGCGAGGCTCAACAGCACCACAGGCACCAGGACTCGGACGGTTCGCATGGCGGTTGTACGGATGCGACCGTCCGAAGGATTGCCGGCACGTGCACCGCACCTGGCGCGCGGCGTACCGTGGTGCCACCCACGGGAGGTGTCGCATGCACGACCACCTGAGCGAGGCCCGAGAGCGGCGAGCCGGGCTCCGGGACGCCATCGGCAACGTCGAACGGGCGATGGCGGGACCGGCCGGTAGTCGCTTCGAGCCGTGGGGCAAGGAGCTGGCGCGCGAGCTCGACGAGCTGGGCGAGGCGCTCGAGCGTCACATCGCGTCCACCGAGGCGCCCGGCGGCCTCCTCGACGACATCCTCCACGAGGAGCCACGACTGGCCCGGCGGGTGCACCTGGTCCGCGAAGACCACGAGACCCTGCGTCATCGGCTCGCCGAAGCGCGCGCCGCCCTGCCGCACAGCGCCGACGACGTTCGCGTCGCCCGCGATCGCGTCGTCGACCTGCTCGAGGCGGTCGTACGCCACCGGCACATGGGTTCCGACCTCGTGTACGAGGCGTACAACGTCGACATGGAGGCCGGCGACTGACGGCATCCTGGTGGCCGTGTTGCTCCCGGTCACCGAACGCAAGGACGAGATCCTTGCTGCCATCCGCGACCACCAGGTCGTGATCGTGGCCGGCGAGACCGGCTCCGGGAAGAGCACGCAGCTTCCGCAGCTGTGCCTCGAGTCCGGCCGCGGCGCCGCCGGGCTCATCGGCCACACGCAACCCCGCCGCCTGGCCGCCCGCACCATCGCCGAGCGGGTCGCCGAGGAGCTGGGCACGACCGTGGGTGGCCTCGTCGGCTACACGGTGCGCTTCACCGACCGCATCGGTCCCGACACGCGCATCAAGGTGATGACCGACGGCATCCTGCTCGCCGAGATCCAGCGCGACCGCGAGCTGCGCGCCTACGACACCCTGATCATCGACGAGGCGCACGAGCGCAGCCTCAACGTCGACTTCCTGCTCGGCTACCTGAAGCAGCTGCTCCCCCGCCGGCCCGACCTGAAGGTCATCATCACCTCGGCGACGATCGACACGGAGCGCTTCGCCACCCACTTCGACGCGCCGGTCGTCGAGGTGACGGGCCGCACCCATCCGGTCGAGGTGCGCTACCGACCCGTCGAGGACGACCAGGTGCAGGGCATCGTCGACGCCGTCGAGCAGCTCGCGCGCGAGGGCCCCGGCGACGTGCTCGTGTTCCTCAGCGGCGAGCGCGAGATCCGCGACACGGCCGACGCGCTCCGCGCCCTCGACCTGCGCCACACCGAGGTGGTGCCGCTCTATGCCCGCCTGACGTCGGCCGAGCAGCATCGCGTGTTCGAACGGCACACCGGCCGGCGCATCGTGCTCGCCACCAACGTCGCCGAGACGTCGCTGACCGTGCCAGGCATCCTCGCCGTCGTCGACCCGGGGACGGCGCGCATCTCCCGGTACAACCGCCGGACGAAGGTGCAGCGCCTGCCGATCGAAGCCATCTCGCAGGCGTCGGCCAACCAGCGAGCGGGGCGCTGCGGCCGCATCGCCCCGGGGGTGTGCATCCGCCTCTACTCGGAGGAGGACTTCGCGGGCCGGTCCGAGTTCACCGAGCCCGAGATCCTCCGGACGAACCTGGCGTCGGTCATCCTCCAGATGCACGCCATCGGTCTCGGCGACATCGCCGGCTTCCCGTTCCTCGACCCGCCGGACGGGCGCGCCATCAAGGACGGCATCGCGCTGCTCGAGGAGCTGGGCGCGCTCGACGGCGATCGGCTCACGAAGCTCGGCCGCCGCCTGGCGCGCCTGCCGCTCGACTCACGCCTCGGTCGCATGGTGCTCGAGGCGGAGCGCAACGGATGCGTCCACGACGTCATGGTCATCGCGGCCGCGCTGTCGATCCAGGACCCGCGCGAGCGCCCGGTCGAGAAGCGCCAGGCCGCCGACGAGCAGCACGCCCGGTTCCGGGACGACACGTCGGACTTCGTCAGCATCCTCAACCTCTGGGACCACCTCCGCGAGGGGCAGCGGCGGCTGTCGTCGAACCAGTTCCGCAAGCGGTGCAAGGCCGAGTACCTCAACTGGCTGCGCGTGCGCGAGTGGCAGGACGTCTACAGCCAGCTGCTGCACGTCATGCGCGAGCAGCACGTGCGCGTCAACCGCGAGCGCGCCGACGTCGACGCCATCCACCTCTCGCTGCTCGCCGGATTGCTGGCGCACGTCGGCATGCGGGAGGACGAGGCGCGCGACTACCAGGGCCCGCGCAACACCTGTTTCGCGCTCTCGCCGGCGTCGACCCTTGCCAAGAAGCGCCCGCGCTGGGTGATGGCCGCCGAGCTGGTGGAGACCACCCGGTTGTGGGCCCACGTCGCGGCGCGCATCCAGCCGGAGTGGATCGAGCGCGTGGGCGGGCACCTCGTGCAGCGCACCTACAGCGAGCCGCACTGGGATCGCCGGCGCGGCGCGGCCATCGCGTTCGAGCGGGTCACGCTGCACGGCCTGCCGGTCGTGGTGGGGCGCCGCATCAACGTCGACCGCGTCGACGGTGACCTCGCGCGCGAGCTGTTCATCCACCACGCGCTGGTGCTCGGCGAGTGGGACGCCCGCCACGCGTTCATGGTCGACAACCAGCAGCTCCTCGACGACGTGCGAGCGCTCGAGGACCGCGCCCGTCGCCACGACCTGCTCGTCGACGACGACGTGCTGTTCCGCTTCTACGACGAGCGGGTGCCGCACGACGTCACGTCGGCGCGGCACTTCGACCGCTGGTGGAAGGACGAGCGCCGCCACCACCCCGACTTGCTGACGTTCACCCCCGAGCTCGTCCTCGCCCGATCGATCGACCCGACGTCGTACCCCGACACGTGGCACCAGGACGACGAGGCGCTCCCGCTGTCGTACGTGTTCGAAGCGGGCGCCGAGCTCGATGGCGTCACCGTCGACGTGCCCGTGCGCGTGGTCGACCGGCTGCGTGCCGACGGCTTCGACTGGCAGGTGCCCGGCGTGCGGGTCGAGCTGGTGACCGCGCTGCTCCGCGCCCTGCCCAAGGCGTTGCGCCGAAACGTCGTTCCGGTGCCCGAGACCGTCGAGCGCTTCCTCGCCTCGGCGACGCCCGAGGACGGTCCGCTCCTCTCGGCCCTCGGCCGCTTCGTCGGCATCGCACCGTCGGACTTCCGCCTCGACGAGGTGCCGCCGTTCCTGCGCATGACCTTCCGCGTGCTCGACGACCGTGGCCGCGTGCTCGCTGTCGCGAAGGACCTCGACGCGGTTCGACGCGAGGTGGGTCGCCATCGGCGCGCCGCGCTCGGCCAGGTGGATCACGAGCTCGAGCGCGCGGGCGTCATCGCGTGGACCTTCGGCACTCTGCCCCGGACGGTCGAGGTCCCCTGGCAGGGAACGACCATCGTGGGGTACCCGGCCATCGTCGACGAAGGTGCGTCGGTCGGCGTTCGACTGCTCCCGTCGGCGGCCGAGCAACGCTGGGCGATGTGGTCCGGCACGCGTCGGCTGCTGCTCCTCACGATCCCTTCACCGCGGAAGGCCCTGCGCGATCGGCTCACCAAGCAGACGAAGGCGGCGCTGTCGTACGCGCCGCACGCCGGTCCGGCCGAGCTGCTCGACGACTGCATCGCCTGCGCGACCGACCTGGCCCTCGCCAACCACGGCGGGCCGGTGTGGGACGAGGAGTCGTTCGCGAGGCTGCGTGACGCGGTCCGTGCGGAGCTCGGCGATCGGGCGGTCGGGGTGGTGGCCGTCGTGGGGCGCATCCTCGCCGCCGCCCACGCCATCGACACGCGCCTCGCCTCGCTGACCGCGCCGAGCCTCGGTCCGGCCATCAGCGACATCCACGTGCAGCTGGCGCGGCTCGTCCATCCCGGCTTCGTGACGGCGACGGGCGCGGCGCGCTTGCCCGACGTGCTCCGGTACCTCACCGCCATCGAGCGGCGCATCGACAAGCTGCCAGCGCAGCCAGGCCGCGACCTCGACCTGCTGCATCGGATCCAGCGACTCGACGACGCGGTCGCCGGCGTCCGCCGTCACGAGGACGCGCTACGACTGCGGTGGCTGTTGGAGGAGCTGCGCGTCAGCCTGTTCGCGCAGCAGCTCGGCACGGCCGAGAAGGTCAGTGAGCAACGCGTGCTGCGTGAGATCCAGGCCGCCACCGGCTGAGCGCCACCGCGCCGTAGGCGGCGAGCGACGCGACGAGCCACGCCGCGGCGGCGACGACCAGTGACCGGGTGGCCCAGGCGGCCAACGCGAACGCGAGCAGCCCGACGGCGCCCATGGCCGCGCCGCGCACGTCGTCGACCGCCTCCTCGGTGCCGTCCTTCTCCTCGAGCAACGTGAGCGTGGCCGGGAGGATCGCCGGGAACGCGAGGAAGAGCCCACCGAAGCGCGACGACACCAACAATCCCGCCAGGCCGGCGACGACCGAGATGCCGGCGCCGAACGCGAACCGCCACACGAGGTCGCTCGGCACCACGCGCCGCAGCTTGCCGAGGTCGACGCCCGGCGCCACACCGGAACCCGGCTCCATCGGCTCGGCCCTCATCGAAACACGACCGCGTAGCCCCCGACCGCGACGACCAGCCACGTGGCGCACACGGCGATCGACCCGCGCAACGCCTTCCAGCGCGCCACGAACCAGCCGCCGGCCAGGCACGCGACGACCAGCGCGACGGCGCCGACCGCCATGCCGGCGCCTTCCACCCCGATGACGTGGGTGCCCTTCGTGAAGCCGATCACGGTCAGGTTGGCGAGCGCGACAGATGGCGCGGCGGCGAACACGCCCGAGAAGCGACGAGGCACCAGCACCTCCCCGATGACGGCGAAGAGCACTACGAAGAGCCCGCCGTTCACCGCCTTGACCAGGAGCGTCAACGCGTCGTTCATGTGCCCGGAACGTCCCCCGCTCGGGCGCTCGTCACACCAGCGCGTCAGTGCAACTGGAACAGCTCGTGAGCGACGCCGCCGCCCGCGGCGACCGAGCCCTTCGACACGAGCGGCAGGTGGTTCACCCAGGCGTAGCGCTCGTCGCCGGACTCGAGCTGGGCCCGGCAGAAGATGTCACCGCGGCCGAGGCCCGCCGACCAGTCGGCGCGGCCGTCGAGCGCGACGTACACGTGGGCGCCGTCGTCGGTCTGGATGATCACGCGGATGTCGAGCGTGGTCATGCCGTGGTCGTCGACCGTCAGCCAGTCCGCGGCCGCCTTGCCCACCATCGTCCCCTTCAGCCGCTCGCCTTCGAACGTGACCGTGAGCAGCTCCTGGATGATGCGCTTGCCGGCCGAGGTGGTGCCGAGCATGAACAAGCCGTCGGGATCGGTCTGGATGGTGAGCGTGCCGAACGGGAGCAGTTCCATGGCGGGCGACCGTAGCGTTGGGGCCATGAGCGACGTGGTGCGCCAGACGATCGAGCTGGGGGCGCAGTGGCCGACGATCGACCCGTTCCTGTTCTGCGCGCATCACGACGATGCCTATCCCGCCGGGAACGAGTCGCTGGCACCGGCCGTCCCCGTCGAGGACCGCGAGCTCGGCATGGACTTCTCGGGCACCGACGGCTGGAGCATGTACCACGGCCGCGTCGTGCCCGGGTTCCCGCAACATCCGCACCGCGGCTTCGAGACCGTCACCTTCGTGCGCAAGGGCCTCATCGACCACTCCGACTCGCTCGGTGCCGCGGCGCGCTTCGGCCGGGGCGACGTGCAGTGGCTCACCGCCGGCCACGGCGTCGTGCACGCCGAGATGTTCCCGTTGCTCGACCGCGAGCACCCGAACCCGCTCGAGCTGTTCCAGATCTGGCTCAACCTGCCGGCGTCGCACAAGCTCGTCGACCCCTACTTCACGATGCTCTGGGACGACGCGATCCCGAGGGTCACGCTCGACGGCGGCGAGATCACCGTGATCGCCGGCGCCCTCGACGGCGCCGCACCGCCGGCGCCGCCGCCCGACTCGTGGGCGTCGGACCCGGCGTCCGACCTCGCCATCTGGCACGTGCGACTCCTCCCGGGGGCGACGTGCACCCTGCCCGCCGCCCAGCCGACCAGCGCCCGCGTGCTCTACGTGTTCGAGGGCGACACCGTCGACGTCGCCGGCACCGAGGTCGGCAACGACACCGGGGTGGTCGTGCAGGCGGACGTGCCCGTCACGCTCACCGCCGGCCCCGCCGAGGTGGAGGTGCTCGTGCTCCAAGGGCGACCCATCGGCGAGCCGGTCGCCCGCTACGGGCCCTTCGTGATGAACACCGAGGCCGAGATCGAGCAGGCGTTCTCGGACTACCGCGAGACCCAGTTCGGCGGTTGGCCCTGGCCCGACGATGCGCCCACCCATGGCGCCGCCCGCCCCCGCTTCGCCCGTCACACCGACGGCCGCGTCGAGGAACCGGCACGAGTCACGCGGTGACGTCTCTCGTCGCCGTCAGCGACAGGCTCACGACCGCCGCGACGGCGACGTAGACGATCCCGGTCACCACGGCCCGACCGAGGGCGAGGTCGTTGGTGCCGCCGGCGATGAGCGACTGCAGCACGAGACCGGGGAACCACCGGTTTCCCGCGTTCCACGCGCCGGCCACCAGGTGCTCGAACGGGCCGGCCCACACGAAGCCGATGCCGAGAGCGATGGGTGCCGATCGGAACACGACGGCAAGGGTCGTGCCGAACACCGCCCAACCGACGACGCCGGCCATGACGGTCACGTAGTTCCTCAGCGCGTCGCCGGCACCGGTGAGCGACAACCACTCGGATGTCGGGACGCCTCGGGCCGCGGCCATCGGGATGGAGAACACGAACGTGAGGAGCTCGGCGGCGGCCGCGATGCCGGCAGCCACGACGAGGACGCCCAGCAGGTGACCGACGAGCACGCGGAGCCGGCGCGGGTCGCGCAGCAGGAGGGCGCGGAACGTCCCACCCGAGAACTCCGAGCCCATCAGGGCGATGAACGTCACGAAGATGAAGAAGCCGACGAACGACGCCGCCGTGGCGAACGCCTGGGTGCCGCCACCATGACCGGTGAGGGTCTCGAGCGTGACGGCTCTTCCCGCCAGGCCGGGGCCGCCGTGCTTGGCGCTCCCGAACACCGTCACCGCGGCCATCCCGGCGAAGGCGACCGCGCCGAGCGCGGCGAGGACGACGGTCTTGCGGCGGAGCAGCCGGATGAGCTGCGCTCGGATCATCGTGGTCATCGGGCACTCCCGTCGACGAGGCTGAGGTAGCGGTCCTGCAGAGTCGTGCGTTGCCGGCTGAGCTCGGTCAGCACGATGCCGGCGTCGAAGGCCATGCGGTTGAGTTCGCCGGCGACCGCGTCGAGGTCGTCGGGGCCGACGCGCGCGACGAGCTGGTGGTCGCGGAGCTCGACGGCGTGCCCGGCGGCAGAGAACACCGTCCGCAGCGCCGGCAGGTCGTCGGGTCGCGCCGTGGCGATCGTGAGCGACGTGTCGGAGTCCGCGGCGAAGTCCTCGGCGGCGCCCACGTACAGGACGGCACCGTGGTCGATCATGATCAGCCAGTCGCACACCTGCTCGAGCTCGCTCAAGACATGGGAGGAGACGACCACGGTCCGTCCGTCGGCGGCGACGCGCGCGATGAGCTCACGCATCTCGCGCATGCCCTGGGGGTCGAGCCCGTTCGATGGCTCGTCGAGGATCAGCAGCCGGGGGTCACCGAGCATCGCGGCGGCGATGCCGAGGCGTTGCTTCATGCCGAGCGAGTAGGCGCGGAACGGGTCGTCGGCGCGGTCGTCGAGACCGACGAGCTCGAGGAGTGCGGGGATGCGGTCGGGGTCGTGGCCGCCGACCATCGCGAACAGCCGCAGGTTCCGCTCGCCGCTCAGCGCGGGGTAGAACGCTGGGCTCTCGATGAGTGCGCCCACGCGGCTGAGGTAGGTGGCCGGGTGCTCGAGCGGTTGGCCGAGCACCGTGCCCGAGCCGGCGGTCGGGCGCACGAGGCCGAGCAGCATTGCCATGGTGGTCGTCTTGCCGGCGCCGTTGGGGCCGACGAACCCGGCGACCACACCGGTCGGCAGCTCGAGCGTGAGGTGGTCGACCACGACACGGGAGCCGTAGCGCTTGGTGAGCCCGTTCAGGGAGACGGCAGGGGTTGGCATGAGCCCATCGTCGGCGCCGCGGGCGGCACGTCGTCGGTCGAGGAGCGGCTCGCGGCCTACGTCACCGGGCGTAGATCACCCGAGCCAACCGGGGCGAACGAGTCCCGCCTCGTACGCGAACACGACGAGCTGGGCGCGGTCGCGGGCGCCGAGCTTGACCATGGCCCGGCTGACGTGGGTGCGAGCGGTGGCGGTGCTCATGATGAGGCGCTCGGCGATCTCGTCGTTGGTGAGCCCTTGGCCCACGAGTGCCATGACCTCTCGCTCGCGGTCGGTCAACCCCTCGAGGCCGGGCAACCGGCCCGGGTCCTTCGCTCGTACCGCGAACTCGGCGATGAGGCGGCGGGTGACCGACGGCGACAGCAGCGCGTCGCCGGCGACGACCGCGCGCACGGCCCGCAGCAGCTCCGCCGGCTCGGTGTCCTTCACGAGGAAGCCACTGGCGCCGAGACGGATCGCCTCGAAGACGTGCTCGTCGAGGTCGAACGTCGTGAGGATCACCACGCGCACGTCCGCGAGTCGGGCGTCGTCGACGATGGCGCCCGTGGCGGCCAGACCGTCCGTCACCGGCATGCGGATGTCCATGAGCACGACGTCCGGTCGGTGCTCGAGAGCGAGGTGCACCGCCTCGTCACCGTTGGCGGCCTCGCCGACCACCTCGATGTCGTCCTGGGCGTCGAGCAGGGCACGGAAGCCGGCGCGCACGAGGGCCTGGTCGTCGGCGAGCAGCACCTGGATCACGACGGCACCGGGAGACGGGCGACCACCGCGAACCCCCCGTCGGAGTGGGGGCCGGCCTCGACCGTGCCGCCGAACGCCTCGGCGCGCTCGCGCATGCCGACGATGCCGTTGCCCGCCACCGGCGTACCGCCCCTCCCGTCGTCGCGCACCTCGACCACCACCATGGGTCCGAAGTCCACTCGCACGACGGCATGGCGCGCTCGGGCGTGGCGAGTGACGTTGGTGAGCGCCTCCTGCACGATGCGATAGGCGGCGCCGTCGAGCGAGGCCGGCAGCGCAACCACGTCGCCGGACGTCTCGACGTGGACGTCCAGCCCGCCAGCGCGCACGCCCGCGACGAGCCGCTCGATGTCCGCCAGTCCGGGAGCGGGCGCTCGCGCCGCGTGTTCGTCGCCGTAGCGCAGAACGTCGAGCGCCGACCGCAGCTCGTGCAGCGCGTCTCGGCTCGCCTCCTTGATGTTGGCCAATGCCGTGCGCGCCTGCTCGGGCTGCTCGTCGAAGAGGTGGAGGGCCACGCCGGCCTGCACGTTGATCATCGAGATGTGGTGGGCGAGCACGTCGTGCACGTCGCGCGCGATGCCCAGCCGCTCGTCGCTGGTGCGACGCCGGGCCCGTTCGGTCGCCTCCAACCGCTGCGCTCGGATGATCTCGGCGACGGAGAGCACGACGATGAGCCACCCGGCGACCACCAGGAGGTGCAGCACCGACGGCTGCGCGGACCGCGGGCCGAGCGCCCAGGTCGCCACCGAGTAGCCGACGAGGCCGGCACCCGCGACGACCCACACGCGGCGCCGCTCGCCAACCAGCACCGCGTACACGAGGCCGACGATGACGCTCAGGAACACGGGCCCGTAGGGATAGCCCCGCCCCAGGTACAGATCGGCGGCGAGGATCGGTCCTCCCGCACCG
>Ga0070671_100000696_pt1 | contig 24120 bp, 25 predicted proteins | sample KBSS73metaG_FD_65341 | JGI IMG/M metagenome (GOLD analysis project Ga0070671, IMG submission 65341) | Switchgrass rhizosphere microbial communities from Kellogg Biological Station, Michigan, USA - KBS S7-3 metaG | ecosystem: Host-associated > Plants > Roots > Rhizosphere > Soil ...
GCGCTGGCGCGGACGGCGGCCAGGTCGCTGCCCGCCTGAGGTTCCGACCAGGCCTGCGCCCACACCTCATCGCCGGCCGCCATTGGCGGCAGAAAGCGCGCCTTCTGTTGTTCGGTCCCGAACTCCATCAAGGTGGGACCGAGCAGGAACAACCCGTTCTGATTCACGCGGCCCGGTGCCCCGGCGCGGTAATACTCTTCCTCGAAAATGAGCCACTGAATCAAATCAACACCGCGACCTCCGTACTCGCGTGGCCACGTCACCATGCCCCAGCCGCCACCGGCCAACGTCCGCTCCCATTCACGATGCGCCTCAAATCCTTCGCGTGTGGCATCAAAGGACGGCAGTGAATGCTCCGGGACGTGCGCGGCCAACCATCCACGGATCTCGGCACGGAATGCAATTTGCTCAGCGGTGTAAGTCAGATCCACGGAAGACTCCGCCCGGGGTCAGAACTTTGCGGTCCCGCCCGCGTCGTGCACGAACGCATCGCGTGCCTTTTGACTGTCCTCATGCATGTACATCTCGAGCGTGAAGCCCTGCTCAAAGCGATAGCCGCGCAGGGCATCGCGCGCCTCCAGGCCGTTCAGCGCCTGCTTGGCAAGCACGAGAGCAGTGCGGCTTTTGCTGGCAATCGTTCGAGAAAATTCGCGCGCTTCCTCGAGGACGGAAGCGCGCGACACTACCTTTTCTACCGCCCCGAGACGATAGGCATCGGCAACCGGTACGCGCCCGCCGGTGAAGAATGCAGCACGTACCTTCATGAGCGGCAACATGCGCATCATGTAGGACGCCCCGCCCATGGCGCCGCGATCAATTTCCGGCAGAGAGAAGTAGGTATCGTCAGCGGCAATCAGCGCATCCGCAGCGCCGGCAATGTTGACACCGCCGCCGATGACGAAGTTGTGCAATGCGCACACCACGGGCACGGGACATTCATGAATGGCTTTGAAGGTGCGGTAATTGTCCCGGTTGAGCTTGACGATCCGCTCGGGATGCGCCTGCATCTCTTTGATATCCACCCCAGCGCAGAAGCCGCGACCCTCAGCTCGGATCAACACACAGCGCACGGCCTCGTTCGCGCCAGCCTGATCGATCAATGTCGGGATGAGCTCCCAGCCGGCCGTGTCGAAGGCGTTCACCGGCGGGTGGTCGAAGATCACTTCGGCAACCCGATCGCGGACCTCGAGCGTGATCGGCATGTGTCCTGCACCCCTCATATTCGCAGTGAGACGTAGTTTACACTACTGATTAGAGCAAAGGCGAGGCAAATTGTTGACGATTTGCGTAATCAGGAATACGTTTGACTTCATATCAGTCGTGCGCGCCGGCTGCCTCGAGCCGAGGAGGGGGAACAGTGATCCTGGAGGGGAAGGTTGTCGTGATCACCGGGGTAGGACCCGGCATGGGACGCGCTATGGCCGTCGGCGCCGCAGCCGAAGGCGCGAAGGTTGCCCTCTGCGCCCGCTCCGAACCATTCATAAACGACGTTCTCGAGGAAATCCACGGCCGGCACGGCGCGGGAATCGCCGTCCGTGCCGATGTCACTCAAACGAGCGATTGCGAGCGGCTGATCCAGCAGACGTTGGAATCCTTCGGCCGCCTGGATGGAATCGTCAACTCCGCGTATTTCCATCCTGCCTGGAGCTCGGTTGAAAGCGCCGACCTCGAGGACTTCCAGCGCGCCTTCGATGTGAACTGTGTGGGCGCCCTCCGGGTGATTCGCGCCGCCCTCCCGGCGATGAAGCAGCAACGCAGCGGCTCCATCGTCAATGTCAGTACCCTGGCCACTCGCAAGCCGATGCCCGGCGAGGGCGCCTATGCTGTGGCAAAAGCCGCCCTCGGGCAGGCCACGCGCCAACTGGCGGTGGAGCTCGGCCCCTATGGAATCCGGGTCAACCAAGCCCTGATGGGTTGGATGTGGGGCGCACCCCTGCGGCAGTATTTCGACAGCATCCCCGATCGCACCGCCGCCGCCACGCAGCAGGAGGCCGTGATTTCCCGAATTCCCCTGGGCCGCATTCCCGCCGACCGCGATTGCGCCCGGGCCGTGTATTTTCTGCTGTCGGATTATTCCAGCGAAATGACCGGTGCGGCACTCGACGTCAACGGCGGGGAGTGGCCGGCGCCCTGAACGCCCAGCAGCCCATCAAGGAGTCAGTTTGACATGAACGCCCAGATGTTTGATCGCAAGACCGGCTTTGTGCCCGAAGCCGTGTTGAAATCGGAAATGATTGACATCGCGGCCCCGGCCGCCGTGGTGTGGCAGATTCTCACCGACCTGGACAAGTACGGCGAGTGGAATCCCTTCTGTGTGCACTGTACATCCACCCTGGAGATGGGAGCTGCCGTCAACATGAGCCTCGTGGACTATGTCAATCCGGGCCGATTGATGCCGAATGTGGAATATGTCTGCGCCTTCGAGCCCGGCAAGCGCCTGTCATGGCAGATGCCGTGGACGGAGCAATGGCCGTACCCGGCTCGCCGCGATCAGATCCTCGAGTCTCTGGGTGCCGCAAGTTGTCGCTATCACTCCACGGAGGCCTTTCTGGGCGAAAACGGCATTCACGTCATGCGCTTTGCCGGACCCTGGATCGAACGCGCGTTCAACGATACGGCACGGGCGCTGAAACGTCGTGCGGAATCGCTTCACAACGCCGCACGTTAACCCCAACTACAACTCGATGATACGGCACTGTGGCACCGGGTGCGCCTCCGCCTCGATCCAACGCCACAGGGCCGTGCCCTGGCGGTGACCGGCGAGGTCGACCCAGTTACCGAAGCCCGGGTCTTCATCAGCACAGACCACAACGATGCGACCGTCCGGTTCGTACTTCGCCTGGTGACTGTTGACCCAGATCTTCTGATGCACGTGATCGAGTGACTCCATCCACCAGTTATCGAGTTGGAAGTTCCACATGCGGCACCGGGGCGGCATCACTTCCAGCACCCAGGCCTGTCCCGGGGCCAGGTCATAGTACGCGTGGCCATACCAGATTTTCGGATCGCCGCCCGCGCGCTGGAATACCGCCTGATCGCCTGCATAGATCTGGTTCGGCTGGGACTTAAACCACTCCGACCAGGTCGCGAACGTATTGGCCGTTCCGCGTACCCACTGCGCGGTACCCAACAGTTGACGCCGAATAGTCTCCGGGTTCAGCAACGCAGGGGTCGACGGACCTGCGCCAATTCTCTCCAGATGCAGCTCAGCCGGCACCTGCGTCCGCTTGTCATCAAAGGTTTGCCGTACAATCAACAACGAGCTGTCCGGCGCCATCGGCAGCCAGTTACCCGGCTGCCGTTCGCGACTGACGGTGATCTCGAACTGCCCCTCGGCATCCAGCGCGAGCTGCGACAGTTCAATCTCCCCGGTCGACATCATGGTGCCGTCCGTTGCGTACCGGTTCGCCTTGGTGCCGAAACTGAGATACGGAACGGAGTTGACCCGGCCCCGGATGCGATAGGTGCGCTCCGCGCTGATCACCGCCTGTTGATACAGATTGTCCGGATTGTCGGCACCGATCTTGATCTGGTCGTCGGTCAGGCTGAACAGGCGTGGGAAATCCGCATCCGAGCAATCCACCATGAGATTGAGCGCAGTGCGCGTCAAGCGACTGAGATACCGCAACCCTTCCGCCTGATCGAGCGGAAGTGCCGGCGCCTGCGGACGCAACAGCACTTCACCGGCGTTCGCCAGTGAATCGCAGAATTCACGCCATACACTGTCCAGGCGCTGAGGTTCAGTATCCATGTCGGTCTCCCGTGCTGCCATCATAGGTGCAGATACCGCGCACGATAATCCGCGAATTCCCGCTCGATCGCTTCCTGGTCAATCCCGAAGCGCGACGCTGAATATTCGTGCATCGGACGCTGCTCGCGCCGGTTGCCGGCCAGAAACTCATCGAGCGCCGCGTCCATGCACGCATCACACTCGAGGCCCATTCGGGTCAAAACCCGCCGCGCCTGCGCGAGCGGCTCCCGCGTGACATCACGATAATTGACATCAACAAATCGCCCCTCACCGATTCTCTCGCGCGCCGCCTCGAAGCGATGCATCCACTCAGCCAGGCGCGCGAACCAGAATCGCCCAACCTCCGGGTCGGGGATGACCGCACCCAGCTTATAGAGCGTGGCCTCCATGCTGAGGTAGGAGGGAACCGTATCCAGCGGGTCACGATGAGTCATGATCAGCACCGCATTCGGAAATGCGCGCGCGGCCACTTCGGTATAGGGCAGGTTCGAAGGACTCTTGAGGATCCACTTGCAGCCCCGTCGGGCCGGGACCTGCCACTGCAGGTATTTCAGAATAATCTCGAGATCCTGATGACCGCGCGACTGATCGTAGTCGTTCAGCCAACGGCTGAAGCTCGGTACGAAGCTCATCCCCTCCAACATCGTCGAGACAAACATCTGGCCGAGAATCAGGATTTCCTCATCCGGCGCGTCCGGATCCAGCGGGTGAATGGAAGCGAGCTCCGGCGCCACTTGCAACCAACCGTCGATCATCGCCTGGGCATACGCGCGCCGCGCCAGCGGATTACCGGGCTCTTCGCCGGGGAACGGTGCAAAATTCTGTGCTTCGTACCAACGGATCGCCGTCATGCCCGGGGCGCTCGCGAGCAGTCGATGAAAAATCGTGCTACCGCTGCGCGGCAGTCCGAGTATGACCCCCGCAACCTCGACCGTCTCATCCAGGATCGAGGGATGACGGCGGATGTCCTCTATCATCCGCAATCGACTCACGAGCCCTTTGATGATGACCTCGGTCTGTGCGGCGAGCCCGGACGACGTCAACCGCGCCTCGCGATTCAACGCATCGAGGTACTGGTCCATCGGTTCCGTGAACCAGCGGTCACCGAAGTCAGAAAGGCCGGCCCGCGCCGCAGCCATCTGCATTAGCGTTTCGCGCTCCGGAACCGGCGGCGTGCTCATTAAATTCCCAGGCATCAGCTATCTCCCAACAAAGCGATCCCGCTCGACACTCATGGAAACTCCGGTAAACTGACATCAACTACAAACTCAGGAGTTGATCGTGGCGGAAACCGTTCATGACAATCTATGCCGACGTTTGCAACGACTCGAGGATATCGAGGCCATCCGGCGGCTGAAGGCCACCTACCTGAACGCCTGTGACACGCAGGATTCGAAGCGAGCCAAAGAGTGCTTTGCCGAGGGCGAGATCCTGATAGATTTCGCCCACGTGGGCATCTTCCGAAGCCGCGATGAATGGGAGACTCTTTATCGAGCTGCCGGCTGCCACCCGTTCGTGCTCGACCAACATCACGGTGCCAATGCGGAAATCGATTTTGTCGATGACTCACGTGCTAGGGCCCTCTGGGCTTTGGGTTACCGTAACATCAACACTCAGGAGCACACCGTCACGTTTCTGAGTGTTCTGTATCACGACGAGTTCACCAAGTTCGGGACACAGTGGAAGATCACTTGCTGCCGCGCCGAATTCAAAACGGCCTTGCATTGCAGCTACGCCACGGGTGTGCTCGAGACACTGACGGCCGCGCGCTCTTTGGCGCCTGCGTCCGCTGGCACTTGACCGCCGGTCATATGTTGTGCCGCGACAAAGGCGAATGTCATCGCTGGCCCCAGCGTCGAGCCGGCCCCTGGATAACTGCCGCCCATCACGGAGGCTGCGTTATTTCCGACAGCATATAGACCTTCGATCGGTCGACGCGCGGCATCGAGTACCCGCGCGTGTTCATCCGTCAACAACCCGCCGCAGGTCCCTATGTCGCCCGCATAAATCGGGAAGGCGTAAAAGGGCGCCGTCTCAATGGGTGCCAGCGTCGGGTTGGGTTTGACGCGGGGATCGCCATACATTTTGTCGTACGTAGCGGCGCCGCGACCGAATTCCTCATCAACGCCCGCCCGGGCCCCGATGTTGAATCGCTCAATCGTGCCGCGCAGACTCCCGGGCGGCAGCTGGGTTTCAACTTCCAGTTGCTCCAATGTCGCGCCCCGTTTGAGTATCGATCGCACATTCTTTGGTAGGAGCCAGTCCGGTACCAGAGGCAACACCGGCCCGAGCGGGTAACTGCGTCGATACCGAGCATCGAATATAATCCACGACGGATTCGTCGAGGCGCCCGCCTGATCCAAGGCCACCATGGCCTGGCCGGCGATGTGATAGGAGGCCGCCTCGTTCATATAACGCCGCCCGGCCTGATTCACGATGATGCAACCCGGAAGCGCGCGTTCGGTGGTGGACAGCCGTCCGCGATATTCGCCGGGAATAGACAGCACGGGTGCGGACCACGTGTGGCCCATGTTCAAAGTTGCCGCGCCAACCGCGGTGGCCGCGCGAATGCAATCGCCCGTGTTGCCGGCCTGACCCCCGCTGCGCGTCGGATCGGGCAATCGCGGCAGGTATTCCCGGCGCATGGCCTGATTGCGCTCAAATCCGCCCGCAGCCAGGACAACGCCTCGTCGCGCGCGGATCCGGATGCGCGTACCCGCGCGTTCAACCACAACACCTGTGACGCGATCCGACTCGCGGATCAACTCGACCAGCCGCGTGTTCAGCCACAGTGGCACCCCGAGACGGTTGGCTGCGATTCGCAAACCGCCGACGAGGGCGGTACCCAAGGTCAGAAATCGGTCCTTGGTCGAGCGGACGCGTTGACCCACATCGAGCCAATAGCGCGCCAGCATCCCGAGCAGAGTGCGCTGCCAGCCTTTCATCCGGAACAGTAACTGATAAGTCTCGCTGAAGCGCCAGTTGATGCGATTGAAGAGGGCCGCGGCGGGCGACGCCGCACGCAAGGTGAGCATGTCATCACCGAGCAGCCGGCCGTCGAGCTCCAGTGGCAAGTGGGTGCGAAAGCCAGCTTTTCCGCCAGGCAGCTCTGCATGATAGTCAGGGTAGGGCAGTGCCTGGTAACGAACCGGTGTGTGCTCCTCGAGCCAACGCAACATTCGGGGCGCCGCATCGACGAAGGCGCGGATGTTGGTGTCCGGCACGTTCTTCGCACTCAGCGATCGAATGTATTCAAACGCTTCCTCGGGTGAATCCGGGTGTCCATCAGCGGCGGCCAGATGACTGTTGGGAATCCAGATTCCACCGCCCGAAGTCGCGGACGAGCCACCGAACTCGTCGGTCTTCTCCACGACCAGGACTTCCGCATGCCGGCTCGTAGCGATAAGGGCCGCGAGCAAGCCACCGGCGCCCGACCCGACCACCAGCACGTCGACTTCTTTGTCCCACATGGACGCCATCTCCATTTATTGCCGTTCAGTCGAAGTTGGCCTGACCGCCATCGAGTGGGATCGTGGCGCCGGTGAGATAACCCGCATCTGCGCTCGTGAGCAGCACGACGAAACGCCCGATATCATTTTCGCAATCGCCGACACGGCGCAGTGGGATCGTGCGGAAGAAGGCCCGGGCCTCGTCGGGGTTGGATTCGATCCACCCTTTCAGACCGGGCGAGAGCGCATGCGGAGCGAGGGTGTTGACCCGTATTCCGTCCACCCCCCATTCGGCTGCCGCCGCGCGCGTCAGTGCGCGAATGGCCTGTTTGACTGCCCCGTAAGCCCCATACCCTGACATATCCCACCGTTTGCCGGCGGAGCTGGCAAAGTTGATGATGGATCCGCCGCCGCGCGCCTTCATGTGAGGGTGCACGGCCCGCATCAGCCGGAACACCGCGAGCGGTCCGCTGGTGAAACCCTCCATGAACTTCGCCTCCGCAACCGTCAGCAACGTGCCGAGCGGGGCGCTCTGTGCGTTGTTGATCAGAATGTCGATGCCCCCGAACTCGCCGAGGGTGTGAGTGACGATTTTTTCGATGTCCGCGGCGCTGGTGACATCGGCGACGAGGGGGGTCGCCTCGCCCCCAAATTCGTAGATCACATCACAGGTGGCCCGCAATTTGGATTCCGTGCGCCCGACGACCGTGATGGCGGCTCCTTCCCTGGCCAGTGCAACCGCAATTCCCTGGCCGATTCCCTGTCCGGCACCGGTGACAATCGCGACCTTTCCTTCCAGGCTTGCCACGTCAGCGACCCCGCCTGAGCCCACGATTCCGCGACTGCATCAGGATGCCTCCAGAATCGCGCGCGCCCCCGCAGCCAGCACGGGCTTACCGCGCTGGCTCAGGAACTGAATTCGATGCGTCACGATCTCATCCGTCATCTGCGGATGCGTCGAGACCCAGAACGCACCGGCGGCAATCTGCTCGAGAATGCTTTGGCAGGCCGGCTCGAGATCCATGCCGTATGCGGCCATCATCTCGCGCATCACTTTGCGGTGTTGGGTTGCCGCCGCATTCTCTCCTTCGGCGGGTGTGGTCGGAGCGAAGATATTGGTCTTGACCATGCCCGGAATCACGGAGCTCACATGGACGGGTTTGCCGGTCAGCTCGACCTCCAGCGCCAGGCATTCGGTAAATGACTGGACCGCATGCTTGCTCATGATGTAGGCGGTCTGCAGAGGCATCTGACCAAATCCGCCCACGGAGGCCACGTTTGCAACGTATGCCGGCTGACCCTTGGCAAGCATGCGTGGAATAAATTCCCGCACGCCGTGCACGACGCCCAGGATGTTGATGTCCAGAGTCTTCTTCCACCGGGGGCCCGGGATTTCCCAGATATGACCAATAGTCTCGATGCCGGCGTTGTTGATCAGAAGGCGCACGTCACCCCAGGTCGCATGGACCCGTTCAGCGAGGCGCTCCACCTCCTCGGGTAGCGAAACATCCACGCGCAGTGGCAGCGCCTCCCCGCCTTGCGCGCGAATCTCGGCGGCCACTGTTTCGGCGCGGTCACTCGCGATGTCCGCGACCGCCACTTTCATACCGAGCTCGGCGGCCCGACGTGCCAAACCGGCTCCGATACCGGAACCTGCGCCGGTGATGACCGCAACACCGCCTGCGAACACTTCACGATCCTGGGACATGGGACTGTGCCTTCAGATTTCTGTCTTGTTGAACATGTGGTGCGGATGGCCCGGGAACAGGTAGTCGAGCTCAATCACCAGGTTCTCGCCGAGCGGACCGCTCGTGAAGAGATCCGTTTTGATGAACGCCTGGCAGCCGTATTTACCGTAGCACTGGCGCTCTGTTTGCCCGAACACAGGGGACGCATCCATCCGGGCGTCAATCTGTGCGTCACCGCGCCGTGCGCGGTTGGCGACGACCTCGATCCGGCCGGCGAGCTCAGGGTCTTGCCGAACCGAGGCGATCGCTCGCTCCAGCTCCTCCAGGGATTTCATGAGGATTCCAATATGGAAGGTCACCTCGGGGTCGGTGACCTGAGCTGCGCGCATGGCGCTCACCGCCGGATGCTCATCGGATTTGCCGATTCGCAAGGCGGTGTGAACGGCCTCCAGCACCGCCAGCTGCTGATCGCTGGCTCGCGAGAGATAGATGATGCCATCGCCCATCAACGGCGCGTTCTCATCGACCGCGAACTGGTAAAAATTACTACCGTTGGGCAGTGGAAATTCCTGAACCCGAACATAACCCAGTCTCTGCAGCAGGCGTGCCGCCAACGGTCCGTCTTCCGCTTTGCGATAATGCAGGGCGAGATGGCCGAGTGTCTTACTGATCAGCCCCTTCGCGGCCGTGGCGTTCATGGTCTCTCCAATCAGGTCAGCCCGGCAGGCGCGCCGGGTAACATCGCATGATAGTGGCCAGCCCCCCAGCCACCATCCACCAGCAGCTCGGCGCCGCAGATGTATGACGCTTCATCCGAGCAGAGGAACAGGCTGGCGGCGGCGACTTCCTGCGGCTCGCCGATCCGCTGCATCGGTACCCGTCGATAGTCGGCGTTGAGTTTCTCGCCGCGCAATTGCTGGGGGTTTCCCATAGTCGTATTGACGCCGCCCGGGTGCACCGAGTTGACTCGCACACCGTGCGGACCGAATTCCAGTGCTGCCGTCTTCGTCAGACCGCGCACGGCCCACTTGCTCGCAACATAGGCCCCAACACCGTTGGCGCCGCGCGTCCCGTCAATCGACGAGATGTTCACGATCGCGCCCTTACGCGCCGCCTTCATCACACGGCCCACGTGCTTCAAACCAAAGAACGAGCCTTTGACGTTGACACTCAGGACCCGATCCAGGTCCGTTTCAGCCAGGTGCTCGATATCACAAAAATGCAGGATCCCGGCGTTGTTGACGAGGGCATCGATGCGACCGTGTCGTGCGAGGGTCCCTTCGACCAACTTCTCCCACTCGGCTTCAACGGCCACATTGAGAGGGTGGAACGATGCGGAGCCGCCGAGCTTGTCAGCCAGCGCTTTGCCACCGCTGTCAGCCAGATCCGCGATGATCACAGTAGCGCCTTCGCGCGCGAACAACTCTACCGTGGCAGCACCCATTCCCCGGGCTCCGCCGGTAATGAGGGCCACTTTGTTCTCCAATCGTTTCAAGCTCGCTCCTTCGCGTGAATTTCACGCAACGCGGTACGCAGCACCTTGCCCGCGGCGTTGCGGGGCAGGTCCGCGCAAATCTCAATGCTCCGGGGCACTTTGAAGTTGGCCATATTTTCGCGAGCCCACGCGATCAGGGTCGCTGCATCCGTTTGCGCGCCCGGGCGCAGAACGAGATACGCTTTACCGACCTCGCCCAGTCGCTCGTCCGCAATCCCAATCACGGCTGCAGCCTGGACCGCGGGATGTTCGCACAGCAACTTCTCGATCTCGGCTGGATAACAGTTGAAGCCGCCGCTGATGAAGATATCCTTCTTACGATCGGTGATTCGCAGATACCCTTGCGCATCGAGGACACCTACATCTCCGGTGTGCAGCCATCCATCCCGATCAATCGCTTCCGCGGTAGCCTGTGGATCATCGAGATACCCGAGCATGATTCCGCGACCTCGCACCAGTATCTCGCCCGCCTCACCGGTGCTGACCTCGCGCCCGTTGTCATCCACGCATTTAACCTGAAGTCCCGGCATCGGGCGCCCACAGGTGTTGGAAATGCGCTCAACCGAGTCGCCTGCGCGGCACATGCTGATCGAACCGCATTCGGTCATGCCGTAGCCGGTCACCACGGTGTGAATTCCAAGCTCTGTGTGCATCCGCTCGACCAGGATCGGGGGCACGGTGGCGGCACCTGTGACGGCGATTCTCAGGCTCGAGAGGTCACGAGGGTGCTGCGCCTGCTCAGTCAGCAGCGATTGGAAGAGAGTGGGTGGCCCCGGAATGAAAGTCACCCGTCGACGCTCGATCAGTTGGGCGGTTTCTGCGGCATCGAATACGGAAATGGGAATCATTGTGGCCCCCACGATCAAACAGGTGGCCCATCCGGCTTTATAACCGAAGGTGTGAAAGAACGGGTTCACAATGAGGTACTGGTCGCCACGACGCAGATCTACCGCATCCGCCCACGAAGCAAACAGGGGTATTACCGATCCGTGGGTACTCAACACCCCTTTGGGTGATCCGGTTGTGCCGGAGGTGTATATGATGTCGCTCAGGTCCGCGGCATCGCAACGGGCGATGGCGTTGTCCACGGCGGGGTCGTCGGCACCGCGGCCGGATGCAACAAACGCCGTCCAGCCCGCGGGTCCCGGGTCATCAAACACAATGCGTTCAAGCAAATCCGGTAGCCGTTCCCGCGCGAGCAGCGTCGGGTAGTCCGTGCCGAGAAAGCGGCCGACGGAACACAGCACTCGCGTCCGCGACCGCCGCAGCATATCCCCGGCCTCGCGGCCCTTCAGCCGCGTATTCAGCGGTGTGATGGCGGCCCCCGCCATTTGGGCCCCCAGTGCGGCGAATATCCACCCGGGACTGTTCGGACCCCAGATGCCAACAACGCTGCCGCGGCCTACGCCGAGTGCGAGGAACGCGGATGCGGCGGCGCGTGCGTCCCGATAGAGCTGCGAAAAGCTCCATACCCGATCGCGCCATACCAGCGCCGGGTCATCAGCAAACCGGACCGCCGCCGCAGCCGCGGCGGCGGGAATGGTGGATGGGAGGGCCGGCGAGCTCATACCGCGGCGAGATGGCGATTGCCCGCGAGGACCTTCAGGCGCGCACGTGCCTCGGCCGCGATCCGATCCACCAGTTCCTGACAGGTTGGAATCTCGGTGATGCGCCCACCGACCACGCCGGTGGCCATCACTCCTTCGTCCGGCTTTCCATCCACCAGAGCCTTGCGAATCAACATCGGCGCGCAGCCGGCCATCAGTGCCTGCGAGAGTGTCAGGCCGCCGTGACGGGTCATGCCTCGGGCCGCGCTCAAGAGCTGGCCCCAGGAAGCCCCGGACTGGCGTTTCAGCGCGAGGCTGCTCTGCAGAGCACGCCACCACATCCCCAGGCGCCCGGACCGCTCGATCTCATCGAGCAGGGGAGTGCGCACCATCCGCTGCGGCAGGCCGTCGAGTTTCGTCGTGAGAACAATCTGGTCGGTACTGGTCTCGAGGTAGCGTTGTTTGCTGGCGCGCGGCACTGGGCTTTCCTGCGTCAACAGGAATCGGGTCCCCATCGCGATGCCGACAGCACCATACGCAAGTGCCGCAGCGAGTCCGCGCCCGTCGGCAAAGCCGCCACTGGCCACTACGGGAACCTTCACCGAATCCAACACTTGAGGCAGCAGGACCGTGGTCGGCACGGAGCCGGTGTGGCCGCCGCCTTCGCCGCCCTGGACATTGACCATGTCGACGCCTAGCTCCACCATCTTCTGGGCGTGTTTGACCGCCCCGACGGTCGGAATGCACAGAATCCCGGCATCCCGGAAGCGGGCAATCATCTTCTTATCCGGGCCTCGCCCGAAGCTGACCGCGCGGATCTGATCGCTGTGACGGATGATCAGCTCGACAATCTCGGCCGCGCCGGGTTGGAACATGTGGAAATTGACGCCAAAGGGCTTGGACGTGCGCTGGCGCACCCCGTCAATCTTCAGTCGCGTCTCGGCAGGTGTCATGACCGCGGCGCCGAGAAATCCGAACGCCCCCGCTTCACACGAAGCGGCCACGAGCGGCGGCTCCGCCACCCATCCCATGGCGGTTTGAATGATCGGATAGCGGCATCCCAGCCGCTCGACCAGGACCGTATGCAGGGGATCGGACATCAGGACTCGCCGGATTGTCGTTTGTTGGCGGCCGCCATGGACTGGGCATCCAGGCCGCCCAGGCTGTTGGTCGAAGTCAGATCGTTCTGCGCGTGCGCGAAGTGATGCATGTGAAAGTGCGCGTCCATCGCAGTGCGCTTGCCGCGCAGGTCTTCAACGTGATTCAGTGCTTGCTTGGTCAGCCAGTTCCCCAATCGGGGCCGAGTGGCGAGCTCCGTGGCCATCGCCGTGACGGTCGGTTCCAACTGTTCGCGCGGGACTACGCGATTGACCATCCCGAACTGCAGGGCGCGCTCCGCGCTCATGCGCTCACCGAGCAGTATGAATTCCTTGGCAATGCGCGGGGGCAGCTCGAACCCGTGCGCAAAGTATTCCACTCCCGGAATGCCCATGCGCCCCACCGGATCCTGGAAGTACGCATCCTCGGAGGCGATGATCAAATCACAGACCCAGGCCAACATCAGGCCGCCGGCCACGCAGGCGCCGTGCACCATCGCCAGGGTGGGTTTCGGAATATCGCGCCAACGCCGGCACATTCCGAGGTACACCTCATGTTCGCGGGTGTACAGCAGCTCCGCGGCCGGCTTGTTGATATGATCGGGAACCAGCAGCTTGCGCTCAAAGGAGCGATGCAGATCACGCCCCGGGGTGCCGATATCGTGACCCGCAGAGAAGTGTTTGCCTTCTCCGTTGAGCACGATGGCCCGCACTGCATCATCGTCGGTCGCCTGGCGGAAAGCTGCATCCAACGCGTACGTCATCTGCGAGTTCTGCGCGTTGTTGTATCGGGGGCGATTGAGAGTCACCCAGGCGATCGGCCCGCGTACGGTATATCGTACGGGCGACTCGGTCTCATAGACGACCTCGACCTGCTTGGGCTCGACCAGATCGTTCATGAGCGTCAGCCGGCACCGCGCCGATCACCCGGCGGATCGCCCTTCAACACGGTCTTACGCACCTGGTTCGGATCCAGGCGGCCGATGATCGCAAGTTGCTCGGCAGTCGGTGCGGGCGTCACGGGCAGATGTTCAGGCCGTAGTAGGGAAAACCCCGTGTTGTCCTGGACCTGCTCGAAAGAGACTCCCGGATGCAGCGAGCGCACGCGAATCGCATGATCGGGGCCTCCGAAATCCAACACGGCCAGATCCGTCACGATCAGTCTCAGATCGAGCCGTGCGGGCGGCCTCCTGGCGAGATACCGCTCGGGGTTGTAGCCGGCGCTGCAGACGTAGTCGACTTCATTGGCAACAAAGGCACGAGTGTTGTGCGCCGGGAAGAAGAAACTGTTGGGATGCGAGACGGAGTTGCCGGGATACCCGCGCACGCCCAGCATCGCGGTCTTCGGTCGCGAGTGGCTTCCGATGACGCTGATGTTGGTTTGCCCACAGCGGTCGATCTGAACCGGGGCTACCATCGCGTGGCGCTTGCCGCCCCACACCGTTGCAAACACGCGGTCATAGTTGGCAAGGCCTTCGATTTCGATCGTAGCTCCGGTGCGAGGCCCGGGCGGCACAGGTTCCGTGGTGAACCACACCTCACCATCGGTCAATTGCAGCGCGGGATTGAAGGTGCTTTTGGCAAGGCTGGCGGCCAGGCGCGGCAGGGGACCGATGCCGGTCGCCAGCACCTCGCCATCATCGCGCCACGTTTCCGCCGCAGCGGTGATCATGATCTCGGCAAGCGAGTAATACAGCTCGGACATCGCTTTAATACACCGGCACGGGGAGTTGGGCGAGCTTCTCGGCGCCACCGACTGCGGCGAGGTAGCTCTCGGGCGAGACGTCGATGAACCGACTTCGGTAGGTCGTCCACGCCTCTGGTGAGGATGCGCTGTCCACGTAGGTCTTCAGATGGCCCAGATCCAATTGGTAGTCGGGTGCAGCGCTCGTGGGGTGTGCGCCGAAGGGTGTTTCCACCACGCCGGTGATCGCGGTTCTTTCAATCAGGTTGTAGCGCGAGTGTCTGGCCACATCGAGCTCGGCGGTCGAGGTCAGGCGTTCGGTGCTGACATACACCCGGTCCGCGGCGCGCGCCATGAGCTCATCGAAAAAAGGATCGGCGCTCAAGGTCAACACGTTGCCGCGCGCGTCGGCGCGATGCACATGCAGCAGTGCCGCATCCAGTTTGAGAGCGGGCATCGCAACGAGCTCTTCGCGATCCTCAAACGGGCTGACAATCGTTCGAAATGCGTCCTGGCGGATGAGGTCCGTTCCGATTCCAACACGCGTGGGCAGGAACGGCAATCGCATGGCCGCCGCGCGCAAGCCCCAATGCAGCAGACCTTCATCGAGCTCGAGCACCGGCAGCCCCCCCTGGCGCGCGGCCCGGAAGTGCGGCTCGAGGGGATAGTGATCGAGGGACACAAACGCAAAGATGAGTTTGCGCAACTTGCCGGCGGCCGCCAGCAGGCCAACATCCGGTCCACCGTAGGAGACCACTGTCAGGTCCTTCAAAGGCGAGCGCAGGATCGCCCGGACCAACTCCATCGGCTTGCGCCGGGTCGCCCACCCGCCGATGCCGAGAGTCATGCCATCGGACAGGCGCCCGACGACCTCGTCCAGGGACATGCGCTTATCGGGTACCGTCAATGTCCACCCCTCACAGTATGCGTTGATCCTAGGCACTCCAACTACGCAAATCAATATATTTTGGCGCAAGATCTTTATGAAACGTAATCAGGAGGACGATCAGGTGCGCTGGGCACCTCGTGCCTGCCGGACCAGCTCCAGGAACAGAGGCCGCTCGCCACCCCCATCGACGGCGAGCTCCGCGCCACTCACATACGAAGCCAGGGTGGAAGCCAGGAACAGCGTGGCCGCCGCCACATCCCGGGCATGGCCCATTCGCTTCAAAGGCAGCGTTGCAGCGATCGCCGCCTGAGTGTCGGGCGAGCCGTAAGTCGATTCGGGTGTTTCGGTCTGCACCAGTCCCACGACCAGCGCATTGACCCGCACCTTGGGCCCCCATTCCTGCGCCAGACTGCGGGTGAGGCTCAACAGTCCCGCTTTGGCCGCGCCATAAACCGCGGTTCCTGGTGAGGGGCGTGTTGCGGAAATAGTGGCAATATTGATGATGCTGCCGCCGTGCGCCTGAGCTGACATCCAACGATAGGCGGCCTGGGAGATGTGCAAGGGGGCCAGCAAGTTGAGTGCAACAATGGCTTCCGAAAAGCGCGGCGATGCCGTGGCGGCCTCGGCCTGCGGAGATCCGCCGGCGTTGTTGACCACGATGTCGAGTCGTCCGCCGTGCGTCTCAGCAACCCGATCGACCAGGCTTTTGGCTTGTTGGGGATCCCGGACGTCACAGATTTCAGCCCGGGCAGTGCGTCCCTGATACTGGGGAGGCGCTTCGGCCGCCTTGCGCGAACACACGGTCACGCTGCACCCGGCGGCGAGCAGCTCCTGCGCAATTCCCTTACCCAGTCCACGCGTGCCACCGGTGACGATGGCCACCTTACCCGTGAGCCCCAGATCGGGAAGTGATTCCGACACCGCGATCTCCTTTAGCGTAATTGCGTTGCGATCAGGCAAGTGTATTGCGTTTTTATACGCCAAAGACGACTATAAGTGACGATTTGCGTAAATGAATATCGCACCCGACCTGCTGGCCCTGGATCATCTGACGGTGGCGGATACCACGCCGTCGCAACTCATCGCGCTGGCTGCCGAGGTGGGATCCCCGGCCGTGTGCCTCTTTCTCGAGCCGATGGCAGTGCTGCCTCGCATGCCTGAGTTCAGGCTTCTCGGGGACACGCCCGAGCGGCGCGAGACGCGCCACCGCTGCGAGGGCCTCGGCATCCACATCGATCTCGCCTACCCTTTCACACTGACCGCTCGAACCCAGGTCCAGGCATTTCGTCGAGCAATGGAGACCGCGGCATGGTTGGGCGTGCGCGCCCTCAACACGTTGCACTACGATCGCGACCCGCAGCGTCGAATCGACCTGTTCGCCGCCTTTTGTGAGCTAGCTGCCGAATACGGCTTGCGCGTGGCAGTGGAGTTCTACCCGCTGTCGCAGATCCGTTCGCTGCCGGAAGCGCTCGATCTCGTGGCTCGGATCGAGCGACCCGGACAGGTGGGAGTCAACATCGATCTGCTGCACCTGATGCGCTCCGGTGGCCGGATCGAAGACATCCGCAACGCAGCGCCCGGGTCGATCAGCTACGCACAGTTCTGCGACGGCCCGCAGTCCCTGGATACTCCGGCCTGGAGTACGGAGGCGTCTTACCAACGCCAGCTCCCGGGTGAGGGGCAGTTTGATGTAGCCGGATTCTCGAGCGCCCTGCCGGCAGGCGTGCCCTGCAGCGTTGAAGTACCGCAGGAGCTCCAGATCGCCCAAGGCCAGAGCGCCCGGGAGCGGGGCATGCGCGCGGTGCAGGCGACTCGTTCCGTGATCGCAATGGCCGCCGCCTCTCAGACGGCATTCGAGAGCAAGGCTGTATGAGCGATGCAATGTTGGATTCGCTCGATCGGAGCATCATCGAGCTGCTCGGTCAGGATGCTCGCATTTCCAACCGTCAGATCGCCACATCCTTGTCCGTGACGGAGGGGACCGTCCGCACGCGCATCAAGCGCCTCCAGGCAAGCAACGCCATCCATTTCAGTCTCGTGATGAATCCGGTGATGGCCGGCTCGCCGACGTTGATCATGTTGGGCATCCATGCCGAGCCCGCGCGCGTTCCGGAGCTCTCGCGGCGATTGGCGCAGTTTTCCGCCATCAGTTGCGTGATCACGCTGCTCGGGCGCTACAGCGTGCTGGCCATGGGCTTCTTCGAAAGCCTCGAGGTGGCGGACCAACTCATCCGCTCCGCCATCCTCCCGTTGCCCGGCGTCCGCAGCGTCGAGACTTCCCTCGTCGCGTGCAGCTACAAGTACGAAGCACACATGGCCCGCATCATCGCGCGCGAGCCATGTTGATGGCCAGATCTTCGATCATATCTTCCTGGCCCCCGACGGTTTTCATACGACCGAGCTCGACCAGTATATCGGTCGAACGCACGCCGTATTTGCTCGCTGCCCGCTTCGCAAACAACAGGAAGGATGAATACACGCCTGCATAGCCGAGGATCAGCGCATCGCGGTCGATGCGGACGGGTGTATCCATCAGCGGCATGACACGGTCTTCGGCGACGTCGGCGAGTTTGAAAACGTCCACACCGGTGGCGATGCCCATCCGGTCACAGACTGCGGCAAACACCTCGAGAGGAGTGTTGCCCGCACCCGCGCCGAGGCCTGCCGCGGAACCGTCGATTCGATTCGCGCCAGCTTCGATGGCTGCCAGCGAGTTGGCGATGCCCATGGCCAGGTTGTGATGGCCGTGAAAGCCGAGCTCGGTCTCTGGGCGCAGCGCCGAGCGGAGTGCGCCGATGCGCGCGCTGACATCGTCTGGCAGCATGTAGCCGGCGGAGTCAGTGCAGTAGATGACGTTGGCCCCATAGCCTTCCATCAGTTTCGCCTGCTCCACGAGGGCCGATGGCTCGATCATGTGGGCCATCATCAAAAACCCGACCGTATCGAGGCCGAGCTTGCGCGAGAGTGCGATGTGCTGTTCGGACACATCGGCCTCGGTGCAATGCGTTGCAACGCGCATCGTGCCGACACCACAGTCGTGAGCCAGGCGAAGATGATCCACTGTTCCGATTCCCGGGATGAGCAGGGCAGAGACCTTGGCGCGCTTCAACTTCGGAATGACGGCGCGCAGATATTCCTCATCACTGTTTTTCGGGAAGCCATAGTTCACCGAAGCGCCTCCCAGGCCATCCCCGTGAGTCACCTCGATCAACGGCACGCCGGCCTCATCCAGGCCCGTAGCGATGTTGACCATCTGCTCGATGGAGATCTGGTGCCGCTTCGGATGCATGCCATCGCGCAGGCAGTTGTCGTGGAGGGTGACTGACTTGCCACTCAGTTTCATAGTCGTGTTCTCGCTGGGGCGGGTGGGATCAGGCAGCAGTGGGTTGGAAGCGGCCGCTGGATATTTCCTGGGCGATCATCTCGCTGGTGCGCAATGCCGCCGCGGTCATGATGTCGAGATTTCCCGCGTACTTCGGTAGGTAGTCCCCGAGCCCTGCCACTTCAAGATAGACCGACACCCGGTTGCCATCAAACACCGGTCCATTTTTGAGCACGTAACCCGGGACATACTTGCGCACCTCGGCAATCATGGCCTTCACCGAGGCCGTGATCCGCTCCTGGTCCGGCGCGGACTCGGTCAGGCAGTGCACGGTATCGCGCATGATCAAAGGCGGCTCGGCCGGGTTGAGGATGATGATGGCCTTGCCGCGTTTCGCACCGCCGACCCGCTCGAGGCCGCTGGCGGTCGTGCGTGTAAACTCGTCGATGTTCTTGCGCGTCCCCGGACCTGCCGAACGCGATGACACCGTCGCCACAATTTCCGCGTAGTCGACTTTCTGCACGCGACTCACAGCCGCGACAATCGGAATCGTGGCCTGCCCGCCGCAACTCACCATGTTGACATTCATCTCGCGGGTGCCGACGTGCTCATTCAGGTTCACCGGTGGCACGCAGTAGGGACCGATGGCCGCCGGAGTCAGGTCGATGACCACGACCCCGCGCGACTGCAGCTTACGCGCATTCTCCGCGTGCACGTAAGCACTGGTGGCATCAAAGGCGATCCGGATGTTGTCTTTGGCGATGTGCGGCAGGAGGCCGTCGACCCCGTCAGCCGTGGTCTTCAGGCCCCGTTCGCGCGCCTTGGCTAGCCCATCCGACCGGGCATCGATGCCCGCCATCCATACGGGGTTGATCCATTCACTGCGGAGCGCCTTGAACAGAAGATCGGTGCCGATATTGCCCGATCCCACCAGCGCTGCATTGATCTTGGCCATGGTCGGTTGCGCCTCTGAATGCCGATTTGCGTAGTAAATAGTACCACGTACACCGCATTCGTATCAAAAACTGGATTTAGATCGCCTGATCGCGCAATTGCACCCAAACGGGCGTTGCCACCTGCCACGGCTGTGGCCCACAGTGAGCGCAGGCATCGGATAGCGCCAGGGGGCGATGTCAGCAATGAGAGTGGTGGCCAATCTCGAGCTCTGCCAGGGACATGCGCGGTGTGCGCAGATCTGTCCCGAGCTCTTCACAACCGATGTTGAGCAGGGCAAGGTCGTCCTGCGCCAGGCGCAGATTCCAGCAGACCTGGAGGAACAGGCGCGGCTCGCCGTCGCCAACTGTCCGGAAGGCGCGTTGCGTCTGGCCAGGAGCGGGAGCGGATCATGAGCACTTCTCAACTGACACCCGTTCCGCCGCATGTACCGCCGCATCTGGTGCTCGACTTCGACTTCTTCGCGGTTCCTCCGGGCCTGCGTGATCCGTTCGACAAGTGGCAGGCACTGGTGGATACCGGTGCGCCGCCCATCTTCTGGTCGCCGCGCAACGGTGGTCACTGGACTTTTCTCGGCTACGACGCCATTCGCGAGGCGTACCGCAATCACGAGTCCTTCTCGAATCGTCATCAATCCATTCCGAAGACCGAAGGCTGGCCGGTCCTGCAGCCCAACGGCGTCGATCCGCCCGAACACTCGAAGTTCCGCAATCTGCTGACGCCGCTGTTTACACCGGCTGCAATCGCTTCGCTGCAGGGTGAAATCCGCCGCCGCACCCGGGTGCTGCTGGATACCTTTGTTGCTGAAGGGCACTGCGACTTTGTCGCCCAATTCTCCGGCAAGCTTCCCACGGGCCTCTTTATCCATCTCATGGGCATGGACGAGGGGCGCCTCGGTGAATTCATTGCGCTCGCGGACTTCTTCATGCGCGTGGAGGATCCGGCGGCCAAGGCGCAGAACGCGCGCGAAATCTACGGGCTGCTCGATGAGTTCTTTCGCGCCAAAACCGCCCACCTCGGCGACGACATCGCGAGCCTCCTGATTCGCACTCGCGACACCCCGGGCAGCGGCGTCAGTCACGAAGAGGTCATCAACTGTGCTTTCCTTCTCTTTGTGGCGGGACTGGATACGGTCACCTCCACCATGACGTGCATCTGGCGCTACCTGGCGACAACCACGGATGCCCGCCGTCAGATCGCCGGTTGTCTTTCGCAACCCAATGAGCTCAATCGCGCCATAGAGGAGTTGATACGCTTCTACGCCGTGTCCAGCATCTACCGCCGCGTGACGAGGGATATGACCTTCAAGGGTGTCACCCTCAAAGAAGACGAGATGGTGGTGTTGCCGGACAACCTGGCCAACCGCGATCCCGCCGTCTTCGATCGCCCGCGCGAGATCGACCTGGGCCGCAAACTGAATCCGCATCTGACGTTCGGCCTCGGCGTGCATCGGTGTATCGGTTCGCACCTCGCCAAGCTCGAGATCAGCACGGCGCTGCAGGAGTGGCTGCCACGCATACCGGATTTCCGGTTGGTGGAGCGCGAGCCCCTGAAAATATTCGCCGGTCCCGTGATGGGGTTTCGTTCGTTGCCGCTGGCGTGGGAGGTCTAAAGCCACACGAGAGTGTCTCGTAGTACGCCCACTAAGGCAGCCTGACGCCGCGCGCCGGTCTTGACGAAAATCGACTGCAGGCGCGACTTGCAGGTATTGCGCGTGATGCCCAATTGCCGTCCGGCGCGCTCCAGACTGGTGCCCGCTGCAATCAACTGCGCGAAGCGGGCTTCGGCGGGTGTGAGGCCAAATAACATTTGTAACACCTGGGCACGCGGTTCGAGCTGCTGGTGGGTATCGCGCAGGAAAAGAGCCACGGCCGGTCGCCGCTGCGCATCGATTGCTGCATGGTGTGCAATGGATTTGATCAGCACGCGCAGCGAAGCAGCCTCTCCCGTCGCTGTCAGTGTCATGCCGCGAATGAACGGGTCGGTGCGCCGCGCTGCGAGAGCCCGTTGAATCTGACCCTGCAACTGCGCTTGCGTAATTCGATCGGGCGTCCACAGCGCGCATCGCGGCCGGACTGTCCAGTGACGAGCTGTGAGCAGAGTGTGCGCAGCATCGCTCGCAGTCAGAACCTCACCGAGCTCGTCGAGAATCACCGTTCCAACACCGAGGTGATCCAGGCTGCCCGCGAGCACAGTGCGCTCGGCCCCGGTTACCCGTAATTGAGCTTGCAGTTCGACAGACCGCTTGAAATGGGGCAGCAGCGCCTGTAGCAGGGCGCGGTCCGCCTTCGAATAGGGCCCAGCCCCAACCGCTCGACACAACCGCAGGCGACAGGCCGACTGGGCTGTCAGAAAGTCTGCGCCCAGCTCGTAGTGAATGTCATTCGGCAGCAGGTGTTGCCGGAAGAATGGGTGTCGGTACCAGCGCTCCGCTCCGAGAAATTCCTCCGGTGTCAGTACGCGGTCGAGTGGCAGGTCCGTGAACGGGTCCTGCGAATAGCGCTCGTAGGAGGCGAAGTCACTGTCGCAGACAGTCACCTGGTCACCGTGAGCCTGAATCATCAGCGAGGGCGTGCGCTGTGAGGCCGGGCGCAACACCAGCACGGCCCAACTGCAGGGCAGATTCGCGGTTAACCATTGAAGACTGCTTCCCCAGGGCATCGCCTCGAGCGGCCCTTCGTACACGTGGCCGATCAGCTCGGACAAAGCATCCGGGGGCAGTGCCAGGTCTATCATATTCGTAGAAATGATCGTCCTGCCATCCGTATCTTGGCAATCTTTTCTTTTATCGTTGACGTTTTGCGTATTTAGGAATAGATTTTTGCCGCCCGTTGCCTTCGCGTTTCCACCGCCCCCGAGGGTCGACCATGACAGTGCGCTCCCTTGGATATGTGATCATCGAATCGACCGACCTCGAGCGTTGGCGGCGGTTTGCGATCACCACGCTCGGCCTGATGGAAGGTCCCTCCGGACCGGATGGCAGCCTGCGACTGCGCATCGACGAACGACCGTTCCGGCTGGCGATCGTTCCGGGCAAGGCGGATCGTTTTGTCAGCAGTGGCTGGGAGTTCCAGGATGCGCAGGCACTGGATGCCTGCGTGCGAAGTCTGAAAGCCGCCGATGTCGCAGTGCGCGCCGGTTCGGCCGCAGAGGCGGCCAATCGGCTCGTCAAACAGGTCGTCTTCTGCTGCGACCCGTGTGGCAATCAGTTGGAGTTGTATGTCGGCCGCGCAAACGACTACGCCCCGTTTGCATCGTCCCGCGGATTGTCCGGCTTTGTTGCCAGCGAGCAGGGCATGGGTCACGTCGTGCTGCCGGCGCCGCAACTGGAGCGCGCGCGGGCGTTTTATCAGAAGCACCTCGGTCTTGCCGACACTGATGAGATGTGGCTGGACATGACCGGCAATCCCGCCGATCCGCGCCTCGGAATCTATTTCATGCATGCCCACAATCGCCGCCATCACAGCCTGGCGCTGATGGGCGGGCCGGCCCCTGCCGGGTGCGTGCACATCATGCTGGAGGCGCGGACGCTCGATGACGTCGGCCGTGCGTTGGATCGCTGCGTCGCTGACGGCGCCCATATTTCCTCCTCCTTCGGCAAGCACTCCAACGACTTCATGCTCTCGTTCTACGTGCAGACCCCCGGAGGATTCGACCTGGAGTTCGGCTGTCACGGATTGCAACCGGACTGGAGCACCTGGGTTCCCACCCACAGCCTGGTGTCAGACCTCTGGGGGCATCGCTGGTCGCCTCCGCCTCCCTCACGGTGAGTGTCGCATGACTGATCAATCCAACACGGAGCGCCGTCCCCCGTTCGGCCGGTTGCAGAGGCTACCCTCTGGGTATGACATGCATGTGCGCGAGCAGGGAACGGGTCCCGCTGTAGTGTTTGTGCACGGCAGTGGTCCCGGGGTCAACGCGCACAGCAATTTCTCTCCTAACTATCCGGTGATTGCCGCGGCGGGCTATCGCGTCATCCTGCCCGACCTGGTCGGCTACGGATACTCCTCGAAACCGACGGGCATCGACTACACGCTCGATCTGTTCACGAGCACATTGAGCGAGCTGCTCGATCTGGCCGATGTGCAGCGCTGTGTGTTGGTTGGGAACTCGCTCGGCGGCGCCATCGCATTGAAGCTCGCGATGGATCAGCCCGAGCGGGTCACGAAGCTGGTCCTCATGGGGCCCGGCGGCATCGAGTCACGGGAGGACTACTTCCGGATGCCGGGTATCCAGAAAATGGT
>Ga0070671_100000697_pt1 | contig 24114 bp, 24 predicted proteins | sample KBSS73metaG_FD_65341 | JGI IMG/M metagenome (GOLD analysis project Ga0070671, IMG submission 65341) | Switchgrass rhizosphere microbial communities from Kellogg Biological Station, Michigan, USA - KBS S7-3 metaG | ecosystem: Host-associated > Plants > Roots > Rhizosphere > Soil ...
GGCACCGACCAGGAAGCGCAACCCGTCGGGACTCTGTAACCAGCCGGCGTCCAGCCCCAGGTCGGCGGCAAGTGGCGTGTTCAGCACCAATAGTCGCGGATCGGGCGGCACCTCGGCCTTCCACTGCACCGCCAGTTCCGGCAGTGCGCGGACGAACCGGTCGTCCAGGACGACGGCGGCATCCGGTGCAAGGCTCACTCATCCAGATTACGGATGCGCAGTTGTTGTGATGCAATGAGTTTCGGCCTAGTGGTGGGCCGAGCCCGTCAGCGGGCCGCCGTTTGACGCCTGCAGCAGGCAGATCACTGTGCTCGGCAGCGGGTCGGCCGACGTCCGGTCCTGGTTGGAGTCGATCAGGTAGGTCATCGCGAACGGGCCGCCGCCGGTGTACTGCGTGAGTCCCGCGTTGCACTGCCGATCGGCGACGTCGGCGACGGCGGCGTTGACCTCGACGTCGGTGCGCAGGTACACCTCGGCGGCATGCGGTATCGCGCAGTCGACGACGGACACCATCACAACGCCGGGGTCGACCGGCGGCGGGTCGGCCAGACAATCGCCGACCTGCAGGTCGATCCACTTCTTGATTTGCGGGCCCTCTGCGGCCACGGAGGTGGCCGTGGTTTCGGCAGCGGAGCGCGTCGCGGCCGTGCTCGTGGTCGCCGGCGCGGTGTCTTTCGCACCGCATCCCGTCAGCATGATCAGCGCAGCCAGGCAGCCGGCCGCGGAACGCCCAGAATCTTTCAAGGCCCTCATCGGATGCTGCCAATTGTGCCTCATGCCACGCGAATCGAGGCTGCGACGTTCGTGGCCGCCATCGTCGCGACATGCGCCGCATGCGCGTCGGCCACCACCGCCTCGGCAGGACCGGCGTCGCCGTTCTCCGATCAATGTTCCGTTGACGGCCGAGGGTTATGCCTACGCGGAGGGACCGACGGTCGTGATCGCCTACGTCACGGCCGGGTCCCCACCGGCGACCGTCGAAGACGGGCTGACGAAGATACTCGCCAACCTCTAGCCGCTCAGTGCTGCGCCCACACCCCGTATGGGACGTAGGGGTCGACGCCGTACGGCGTGTACGGGTTCGCGCCACCGAAACTCGACTGCGGATACACGGGAGCGGGTTTTGGAACATTCGAACCGCTGCCTGCATCTGATGCGGCCGGGCCTGCCAGTGCGATAGCCAGTGCCGCCAGCGCGGTCGAGACCCCGGTGGCAAAGGTGATCTTCTTCATGTGGGGCGCCTCCTTCGGCGGTCTTGGGGGAGTGCCGTCGAATCGGCGTTTCCGTCTGCTGGGTAGAACGCGCAGGTAGACGGCGGTCATCCCGTTGGCAGGATCTCTACCAGCCGTGGCAGGATCGCAACGGGGAATTAATATCTGCCACTCGCGGCGTGGGGGGCGAGCATGGGCTACCGGTCAGTCGCTAATCTCGATCGCAACAGTGAAATCTGGTCCTCGCCGGCGGTCATCGTCGTCTTCCGGTCGGAGCGGACAGTCATGCAATGAGGAGCAACCTCTTGACCCTCAACACCGTCGCGTTCGAGTTGGTCCCGCCGAATGCCGACCTCGGTCCCGAGCAGGCCGTGGAGGAAGCGCGCAAGGTGCTGCGCTTCTCCAAGGAAACCGGCATTGACGGCCGCATCGGACACGTCATGATCCCGGGAATGATCGAAGAGGACGACGACCGTCCCGTCGAGATGAAGCCCAGGCTGGACGTGCTGGACTTCTGGAACCTCATCAAGCCGGAGCTACCCGGGATGAACGGCCTGTGCACACAGGTCACCGCCTTCATGGACGAGGACTCGCTGCGTCACCGGCTGACCGATCTGCGCGACGCGGGCTTCGACGGCATTGCGTTCGTCGGCGTGCCACGCACGATGAACGACGGCGAGGGTTCGGGCGTCGCACCCACCGACGCCTTGTCGATCTACGACCAGCTTGTGCCCAACCGCGGCGCGATCCTGATCCCCACCCGCGAGGGTGAGCAGGGCCGGTTCAACTTCAAGTGCGGTCAGGGTGCGACATACGGCATGACCCAGCTGCTGTACTCCGACGCGATCGTCGGGTTCTTGACCGAATTCGCGAAGACCACCGACCACCGCCCCGAGATCCTGCTGTCGTTCGGGTTCGTGCCGAAGGTCGAGACGCGAATCGGGTTGATCAACTGGCTGATTCAGGATCCCGGCAATGCGGCCGTTGCCGACGAGCAGGCATTCGTCACGCAGCTGGCGGAGACCGACCCGGCGCAGAAACGCAAGCTGATGATCGACCTGTACAAGCGGGTCATCGACGGTGTCGCCGACCTCGGCTTCCCGCTGAGCATCCACCTCGAGGCGGCCTACGGCGCGTCGGCGCCCGCGTTCGAGACGTTCGCGGAGATGCTCGACTACTGGTCACCGGACAAGGGCTAGCCTGGCCGGAGTGTCCGAGCCGTCTGTCTCCGAGCTACGAAAGCGCCTCGACGGCCTGACAATCCGCGACGCCGCCCGGCTCGGCCGTCGTCTGAAGAGCCTCCGCGGCCGGGTCGGCCCTGAGAAGCTGCAGCAGATCGTCGAGCAGTTCGCGGCAGCCGAGGCGTTGGTCGCCACCCGCCTGGCGGCCGTCCCCTCGATCACCTACCCGGATCTGCCGGTAAGCGATCGGCGCGACGAGATCGCCGCGGCCATCGCCAAGAACCAGGTCGTGGTGGTCGCCGGTGAGACCGGCTCGGGCAAGACGACCCAGCTGCCGAAGATCTGCCTCGAGTTGGGCCGTGGCATCCGCGGCACCATCGGCCACACGCAGCCGCGCCGGCTCGCTGCCCGCACCGTCGCTCAGCGCATCGCCGACGAACTCGGCACACCGCTCGGCGACGCCGTCGGCTACACAGTGCGGTTCACCGACCAGGCCAGCGACCGCACGCTGGTGAAGCTGATGACCGACGGCATCCTGCTGGCGGAGATCCAGCGTGACCGGCGCCTGCTGCGCTACGACACCCTGATTCTCGACGAGGCGCACGAGCGCAGCCTCAACATCGACTTCCTGCTCGGGTATCTCCGCGAACTGCTGCCGAGCAGGCCCGACCTCAAGGTGATCGTCACGTCGGCGACCATCGAACCTGAGCGGTTCGCCGCGCATTTCGGCGGTGCCCCGATCGTGGAGGTGTCGGGGAGGACGTATCCCGTCGAAATCCGTTACCGCCCACTGGAAGTCGCCGTCCGGACCGACGACGGGGATGATGATCCCGACGACCCCGACCACGACGTGATTCGCACCGAGATGCGCGATCAGACGGAGGCTATCGTCGACGCCGTCAACGAGCTCGAGAAGGAGCCGCCCGGCGACGTCCTGGTGTTCCTGTCGGGCGAGCGCGAAATCCGGGACACCGCAGACGCATTGCGGGATCTGAAGAATACCGAAGTGCTGCCGCTGTATGCCCGGCTGCCGACGGCCGAGCAGCAGAAGGTTTTTGCGCCGCACACCGGCCGGCGCGTGGTGCTCGCGACCAACGTCGCCGAGACGTCGCTGACAGTGCCCGGCATCCGCTACGTCGTGGATCCTGGCACCGCGCGGATCTCGCGCTACAGCCGCAGGACGAAGGTGCAGCGGCTGCCGATCGAACCGATCTCGCAGGCGTCCGCCGCGCAGCGGGCTGGGCGGTCCGGTCGCGTCGCGCCCGGCGTGTGCATCCGGCTGTACTCCGAAGAAGACTTCGCGTCACGGCCGCGGTTCACCGACCCCGAGATCCTGCGCACCAACCTGGCTGCGGTGATCCTGCAGATGGCCGCCTTGGGACTCGGTGAGATCGAGAAGTTCGGTTTCCTCGATCCGCCGGATAAGCGCAGCATCCGCGACGGGGTGCTGCTGCTCCAGGAACTCGGTGCCTTCGATCGGGACGGGTCGATCACGGAGGTCGGGCGCCGGCTCGCGCGGTTGCCGCTCGACCCGCGGATCGGCAGGATGATCCTGCAGGCCGACGCCGAGGGCTGCGTGCGTGAGGTGCTCGTACTGGCCGCGGCGCTGTCGATTCCGGATCCGAGGGAGAGGCCAGCCGACCGTGAAGAGGCGGCGCGGCAGAAACACGCCCGGTTCGCCGACGAGCGCTCCGACTTCATCTCGTACCTGAACCTGTGGCGCTACCTGCGCGAGCAACGAAAAGAACGCTCCGGCAACGCGTTTCGTCGAATGTGCCGCGAAGAGTTCCTGCACTACCTGCGCATTCGCGAGTGGCAGGATCTCACCGGGCAGCTGCGCAGCATCGCCCGCGACATCGGCATCCGGGAGTCTGATGAGGACGCCCCACCCGCAAGCATCCACGCCGCGCTGACCGCAGGACTGCTTTCGCACCTCGGACTGCGGGAGGGCGATGCCCGCGAGTACACGGGCGCGCGGAACACGCGGTTCGTCCTAGCCCCCGGCTCGGTTCTGACCAAGCGGCCGCCGCGCTGGGTCGTCGTCGCCGAACTCGTCGAAACCAGCAGGCTCTACGGCAGGATCGCGGCACGCATCGAACCGGAGGGCATAGAAAGGCTAGGCACGGATCTCCTTCAGCGCACCTATAGCGAACCGCACTGGGAGGCGCAGCGCGGCGCGGTGATGGCCTTCGAGCGGGTGACGCTGTACGGGCTGCCGCTGGTGGCGCGCCGGCGGATCAACTATGCGCAGATCGAACCGGAGCTGGCCCGTGAGCTGTTCATCCGGCACGCGCTCGTCGAGGGTGACTGGCAGACCAGCCACCACTTCCTCCGCGACAACGCCCGGCTGCGTGAGGAATTGGAGGAGATCGAGGAGCGCGCCCGCCGTCGCGACCTCATCGTCGGCGACGACGACATCTACGCCTTCTACGACGCCAGGATCCCCGCGGACGTCGTTTCGGCGCGGCACTTCGACGCGTGGTGGAAGAAGCAGCGGCACCGTACGCCGGAGCTGCTGACGTTCACCCGTGACGATCTGCTGCGCACCGAGGACGCCGCCACCGACCGGCCGGACAGCTGGCAGGCCGGCGACTTGTCGCTTCCGGTGACCTACAAGTTCGAGCCTGGCGCGGAGGATGACGGCATCACGGTGCACATACCGGTCGAGGTGCTTGCGCGCCTCGGCGGCGACGCGTTCGCATGGCATGTTCCCGCGCTGCGCGAAGAGCTCATCACGGCGCTGATCCGCTCGCTACCAAAAGACCTGCGCCGCAACTTCGTTCCCGCGCCCGACACCGCGAGGGCGGTGCTGACCACCCTCGAGCCGGGCGACGAACCGCTGCTGCAGTCACTGCAGCGGGTTTTGCAGCGGCGCTCAGGTGTGCTGGTTCCGATCGACGCCTTCGACCTGGACAAGTTGCCGTCGCACCTGCGGGTCACGTTCGCCGTCGAGTCTTCGGACGGCGCCGAGGTGGCGCGCGGCAAGGACCTGGGGGCGCTGCAGGAGAGACTGGCCGCGCCCGTGCAGCAAGCCGTCGCAGAAGCGGTCGCGGACGGACTCGAACGACGTGGGCTGCGCGGTTGGCCCGACGATCTCGACGAGTTGCCGCGCGTCGTCGAACGGGTCAGCGGTGGGCACACCGTGCGGGGCTTCCCGGCATTCGTCGATGCGGGCGGCGCGGTGGATGTGCGGGTGTTCGCCACGACAGTTGAGCAGGGCGCCGCGATGGCATCCGGTGTTCGGCGCCTGCTGCGGCTCACCGTCGCGTCTCCTGTGAAAGCGATTGAACGGCAGTTGAATCCGCGTACCCGCTTGGTGCTCGGCGCGAATTCCGACGGTTCGTTGGCCGCGCTGCTGGACGACTGCGCGGATGCCGCGGTGGCCGTGTTGGCTCCAACGCCGGTGTGGACGCGTGCGGAGTTCGCGACGGTGCAGGGCCGCGTGCGGGATGCGCTGGCGGCCACGTCGCTCGACATCGTCGGCCGGGTCGAGAAGGTGCTCGCCGCCGCGCACGAGGTGGAGGTCGCGTTGCCGGCTCAGCCGTCCGCCGCGCAGGCCGACGCCGTCGCTGACATCCGGGCGCAACTCGATCGCCTGCTTCCGAGGGGGTTCGTCACCGCAACGGGAGCCGCGCGTCTCGGTGATCTCAGCCGGTATCTCACCGCCATCGGCCGTCGACTCGAGCGATTGCCCCGCGATGCCACCGGCGACAGCGAACGCATGCAGCGGGTGCACGCCGTGGAGGACGCGTATGACGAACTGCGGCAAGCTCTTTCACCGGCCCGAGCCGCCGCCGAGGATGTGCGCGACATCGGATGGATGATCGAGGAGTTGCGGGTGAGCCTGTGGGCCCAGCAGCTGGGTACCGCACGGCCGGTCAGCGAGCAGCGGATCTACCGGGCAATCGACGCCATCACACCTTGATCGGCTGTCATGATGACCGGATGGACGCAGCCGCCCTCAGGGATTTGCAGGCGCCGCTCAAGCAGCGGTATCGGGACGACCCGGGCAGCTCACGCACTCCACTGACGGCCGAGGCCTCCTTCGCGACCGACGGCGTGACGGCGTTGGTTCAGACATGGTCGGGGCCGGCCCGCGCCGGCCTGCATCCGGCCACCGGCGGTGATGGCGATGACGCTTGCTCCGGGGACATGTTGCTGCAGGCCCTGCTGGCCTGCGCCGGCGTGACGATGCGCAGCGTGGCCACCGCAATGGGTGTCGACATCAGCGGTGCCGAGCTGCGGGCCACCGGGATGTTCGACGCCCGCGGCACGCTCGGCATCAGTCGCGACGTACCAGTAGGCGTGCAGGAGATAAATATCGTCGCCGAGTTGCAGACCGATGCCGACGAGTCGACCTTGACCAAGCTGGCCGAGCTGACCGAGCGCTATTGCGTTGTGGGACAAAGCTTGGCGCGAATTCCGTCGATCCGTGTCATCCGAACCGGAGCGTCGACGAATCAAGCCCGCTGATTCCGTTGTGCGCGAAGCCGGTCCAGTTGCGGCGCATGGCCTCGGCGAGTCGTTCGTCGATAGGGCGGCCCCCGAGCATCGGCGCATCGACCCACGGCGCCGGGTCGAACAGCAGCGGCAGCTCGATGCAGTGGCAGGCCCCCATACCGGAGGGAGACCAGTCAACGCGGAACGTCGCACTGCGGCCACCATACTCATGCCACTGTCGGGCGAGCCGGCGCGCGGGCTTGCCGAACGCCCGCTGCGTCATCGCGGCCGACGCCGCCCGCTCGGCGATACGGCCAAGCGGGCCAACGCGTTTCAGCCGTGCCACGCGGGCATTCATCGCCGCGAACGGCGCGCCGTCGTTGCGGGTGTAGCCGACGAGCAGCTCGATGCGCTTCGCGGCGTCGGCCAACCGCTCGTCGGCTTCGGACTCCGCGGGCAGCGGATCGAGCCCCATGATCGGGCCGAACGGCATGCCGCTGACCAGTCCGAAACGTGCGGCGGCCGCCGCGGCTGCGGTCTGGGCATCCAGCACTTCGCCGGTGGCGACGGACTTCGCGGCCGTGCGCATCGCCGCCGTCATCGCGTCGCGGCCACTGCGGATCCCCAGCGGCGCGCTCTGCATGATCGCCCGGCGAAACAACTTAACCGCCTGGTCGCACAGCATCAGTGAGAACACCGAGTCGCCCCCGGCGGATTGGCCGAAGACGGTCACCCGGTCGGGGTCGCCGCCGAACGCGGCGATGTTGTCGTGCACCCATTGCAGCGCAAGGATCTGGTCGCGCAGCCCGAGATTGTCGACCCCACTCGGGCTGAGGTAGCCAAGTACGCCGAGCCGGTAGCTGACCCTGACCACCACGACGCGACCGGTGCTGGCGAGCTCGTCGGCGTCGTACTTCGGCGCCTCGCCCCCGCCGGACACGTACGCGCCGCCGTGCAGCCAGACCATGACGGGCAAGCCGTCCGCATCGCTTGGCGCCGTCACCGACAGGACTTGGCAGTCTTCACTCATTGCGAGCCCGTCGACGACCGGTCCGGTGACCCACTCCAACCGCGACGACAGCTGCGGGCACGCCGGGCCGCGTGCGGTGGCGTCGAGGACATCGGACCACGGGGCAAGAGGCTGCGGCGCAGCGAAGCGGGCGGCCCGCCCGTATCGAATCCCGCGCACGTGCAACAGTGCGCCGTCGTCCTCGGCCAGCAGGGGCCCGGCGGGAGGATCAAGGCGTCGGGGCGGCACCTGGTTCACCGTAGTCCCGTCGACCGTGGGTCAGAGATCGAGGACGAGATCGGTGTGCGGCGTGGCAGTGCACAACAGCACCGTGCCGTCGGTGGGCTCCTCCAGTGGCGGCTCGAGATAGTCGGTCGTGCCCTCGATCACCGCGGTGGCACAGGTATGGCACACGCCGCTGCGGCAGGAATACCGGGTCGGCACATCGCAGGCCTCGGCAAATTCGAGAAGTGTGTGGAAGTCGGGTGACCAGTCGACGCTGAGTCCGCTTCGGGCGAAGGTGATTCGCGGCCCCGCGCCCGGTTGGCCCGCCGGCGCGTGCGGCCGTGGTGGGGCGACCGCTGCGCCAACCACGCCGGGGTTGATCGGCGGTAGTGCGCCGAACAGTTCGGTGTGAATGTGCATGGGGTCCAACCCGGCCGAGGTGAGTGCACCGCGGACGTCGGCCATGAACGCGGCCGGACCGCAGAGGTATGCCGTCGCGTCGGTTGGCAGTCCCAGCGCGGCGATCGAGCGGCCGTCCAGGCGCGAGGGTGCGTCACCGGCGCGCGTGTAGAAGACATGCTGGTGTGCGCCGGGCAAGGCGTCGAGCAGGCCGGCGATCTCGGCGGCGAACGCGTACGTCGCGGCGCTCTGCGTGGTGTGCAGCCACCAAAGCTGGCGCGGCCGCTTCGCCGACGCCAACGCGTGTGCCATCGCCATCACGGGAGTGACGCCGACGCCCGCCGATACCAGCACAACGGGGCCGCTGTCGTCGAGGAGATGGAAATCGCCTCGCGGCGCTGCGCATTCGATGACCATTCCGGCCGCGGCGTGGCTGTGCAGCCATCGGCTGACCTGACCGTGCTCCTCCCGTTTGACGCTGATGCGGTAGTGCCCGGCGCTCGGATCTCCCGAGAGTGAATAGCTGCGCATCGGCGGCGGGTCGCCGGCGGCAGGGATCTTCAGCGTGAGGTATTGGCCGGGCAGCGCTGAGGGAAGCGCGCCACCATCGTCGGCCTCGAGTCGGATCGACATCACCGTCGGGCTTTCCGTATGGGTTGCCGTCACGCGTAACGGCCGGAAGCCGACCCATCCCGTATCGGTGGGGCGTTTCTCGGGCCCGACGAGCATGTCGCGGAACGACTGCTGCCACCCGGGACTCAGCGCGGGCATGTCGACTGCCTTGGGCAGCAGGTCTGTGTTCCGGTCCGGCAGATACAGCAGCGCGTCGACGTCGGCGACGCTCAGTTCGTGACGCCCCCGGCGGGTCAGCACGATGTCGTCGCCCGCACGGACGAGTCCCTCGGTGATGACCCGGAAATAAAAGCCCGGCCGATGTTGGGAGACAAGCAGATTGGGCATCTCGGGCACGCCGAGGCGCATACCGACGCGGAAGCAGGTGACGCGCGGTTGGGTGACTTCGAACTCGGCGTCGCCGATCCGGTAGCGATCACCGATGCAGACGTCGCGATCGGCCAGGCCGCTGACGGTGAAGTTCTCCCCGAAGTTGCCCGGCACCAGATCGTCGCGACCGAGGTAGTCGCGCCAGAAGTCATACGACTCGGTCTGGTAGACCATGACCGCGCGCTGCTCGCCCCCATGCCCGCCGAGGTCGCCCTGGCCGTCGCCGTCGATGTTGAGGCGGCGCACCATCACCGGTCCGTCGACCGGCGTCTTCCAGATGCCGGTGTGAACCGTTTTGCCCTTCCATGCCACGTCTTGCGGCATGCCGACATTCACGGACACCAGCCTGGCTGTCATGGTGCCTCCTCAGGTCAGCGGTTCACCGCCGTCGATTTTCAACGTAACACCGGTCAGGAAGCTATTCGTCATCGCGAACAGTACGGCGTCGGCGACGTCCTCGGTGGTCCCGATGCGGCGTGCGGGATTGGTGGTACTGATGTGCTCGAAGTAGTTCCGCTTACCGTCTTCGCCAAAGGCATCCCAGGCGCCGGTGTCGATGACGCCTGGAGAGATGGTGTTGACGCGGATCGGGGCGAGTTCGACTGCGAGCGAGCGAGTGAGGAAGTCGACCGCCCCATTGGTGATAGCCACACCGAGGTAACCGACGTTGACCTTGAAGGCGTTCACACCGGAGAGCAACACGAAAGACCCGCCGGGATTCATTTGTTGGGCAAAGTGTTTGGCGAGCATCGTCGGCCCGATGACCTTGGTATCGAACGACAGCTGGAGGTCCTTGCGCTCGAGGTCGGCAAGCTTACCCCTGGCGCGTGCCGAGGCCGTCGACACGACGTGGTCTACCGGACCCACGCGGTCGGAGAAGGCCGCTATGGACGAGTCGTCCGTGACGTCGACAGTCTCGGCGGTAATCCCGCCGCCTGCGTAGGCGTCGGCCAGCTTGGTCCTGTCACGGCCGGCGACGATGACCCGCGCGCCCTCGTCGCGCGCGAGCAGCGCCACGGCACGCGCGATACCGCCGCCGCGGCCGACCACCACAACGGTCTTGTCCTGCAACGCATTACCCATGACGGTTGCCTCCGAGCCAAACCAGAAAAAAATGGGATATGCGACCCAGAATTGCACTCGAGCGCACGCTGGTCAATGCGCCGAAACGGGATTCACAGGAACAAGCCAGCTACCACGCGTCGGTTTGGGGCATACTGGGTCGTACAACCCAAATAAGAAGGTCGTCATGACTGTCGTACATCACCGATTTGAAACAGTCGATGGTCGTCGGCTGTTCTTCCGTGAGGCGGGGGACCCGTCGGCGCCGACTGTGGTCTTGCTGCATGGATTCCCAACAAGCTCATATATGTTCCGGCATCTGATACCCGCGCTGGCCGACCGCTACCACGTAATTGCACCGGATCATCTGGGGTTCGGTCTGTCCGACGCGCCGAGTGTCGACGATTTCGACTACACCTTCGACGCGCTCGCTGACTTGACGGCCGGATTGATTGGCGTGCTTGGCATTGGTCGCTACGCGATGTACGTGCACGACTATGGCGCGCCCATCGGATGGCGGTTGGCGCTGCGTGATCCCGCTTCGATCGCGGCAATCGTCACCCAGAATGGCAACGGTTATGACTCGGGGTTCGTACCGAGTTTCTGGAAGACGGTGTGGGCGTATCACGATGCTCAGACCGCCGATACGGAGGCGGCGGTCCGGCAGTTCCTCACTCTGGACGCCACTCGCTGGCAGTACGTCACCGGGGTGCCCGATGAGACGTTGATCGATCCGGAGTCGTGGTATCACGACTATGCGCTGCTTTCGCGGCCCGGTAACGACAAGGTGCAGCTCAAGCTGTTCCTGGATTACGCCAGCAACCAGCCCATGTACCCGCGCCTGCACCAGTACCTCCGTACGAGCCGGGTGCCGCTACTGGCGGTGTGGGGTCGAGGGGACGAAATCTTCGGTCCCGCAGGCGCGCATGCCTTCAAAGCCGATTCGCCTGAAGCCGAGGTCCATCTTCTCGACGGCGGCCACTTCCTGCTGGAGTCGGCGGTCGATGAGGTGGCACGGATCGTGCGGGGCTTCCTGGAAGTCCACGCCTGACATACTGGGTTAATTATCCCAAAATGTGGGAGGGCGGCGTTAGCCTGGCGCCATGGCTACCGCTGGTGCGCGCGATGAACAGCGGCTGACGGCCAAAGGGCAAGCGACTCGTGAACGAATCATCAAGGCAGCCGCCGAGCTGATCCTGGCGGAGGGTCTTTCGGCGTTCAACATGGTCAACGTGCGCAATGCCGCGTCGGTGAGCGGATCACAACTGTCCCACTATTTCGTCGACAAGCAGGCGTTGATCCGAGCAGTCATTGCACGCCAGACCGACGTGGTGCTCGACTTTCATCGCCAACCGAACCTGCACGGCCTGGAGACATTCGGCGACTTCGAACGTTGGATCGATTTGAACATGCGCTACCTACGGCGCATCGGCTACAAGGGCACGCCTACCTACCACGCCTTGGCGGGGCAATTGGTCAAGTCTGACCCTGACACACGCAAAACGCTCGCGGCGGGCTATTGGAAGTGGGTCGAACTGGTCGAACAGTCCATCAAGCGGATGAAAGACCGGGGCGCATTGGTTGATGACGCCGACGCGCGACACCTGGCGCTGGTGATCGTCAGCGCTCACCAGGGCGGTGGCACTATGACCTTCACCTATCGCCAAGAATGGCCACACGCCGACGCGGTGCGATTTGCGGTGAACTACTTGCGCCTGTTCGCCACAGACCGGGCAGAGCGAGCGCCTCTTGCGCCCCGCAAACCCCGCGGTCGAAAGGCCCACCCGGTGCCGAACGAGGAGGCGCGGCGGTTTACCGACAAGGGACTTGAAATTCGTTCCCGCATCGTCGACATCGCGGCCAGGTTGATGTTCGAACAGGGCATCGCCGCAACCAGCCTGAAGAACCTGCGCGAGTCGGCGGAGGTCAGCGGGTCACAGCTGGCCCACTATTTCCAGGACAAGCGGGACTTGACTCGCCACGTCGTGATGGCTCGGCATGACCAAGTGATGGCTTTTCACAGTCAGCCGCAACTGGGCGCCCTCGACAGCCTTAATGCGCTGCAGGCCTGGGCGCGTGCCTGTGTGTCCGAGGCCGAGACGGTGTATCGCCGTGGCGGCTGCGTGTACGGCTCGCTCGTCGGTGAGCTGCTCGAAGAGGACGACGAGGTGCTCGACGAGCTCGCTGCCGGCTATGACGAATGGCTGGAACTGTTTCGCGACGGTCTCGAGCTGATGCGCAAGCGTGGCGAGCTGCGACGAGATGCGGACCCTCGACACCTCGCGGTCGCATTGGTGGCTGCCCATCAGGGCGGCACCATGATCACTTTCGCAACCGGCAGCGCCGAACCGTTGCGCGCAGCGGTCAATGCCGCGGTTGAGTACGTTCGCTCGTTCACGCCGAAGCGCAGATCTCGATCGCACTAGACAGCGAACTCACAGGAGCGCGCCCTAGACACGAGTGGGTCGTGTGGCCCAAAATAATGGGCTATGCGACCCAATCGATCGAAGGGACCGATCATGCAGACCTATGACGTGATCGTGTTGGGCGCCGGGCCGGTCGGCCAGAACGTCGCCGGCCGTGCACGCGCCGCTGGGCTCACCGTCGCGGTCGTCGAGCGAGAACTGGTGGGTGGCGAATGCTCATATTGGGGCTGCGTTCCGAGCAAGGCCCTGCTGCGCCCGGTGATCGCGGTGGCGGACGCGCGCCGTGTCGATGGTGCGCGCGAAGCCGTGTTCGGGCGCGTTGCGGCGCAAAGCGTGTTCGGCCGTCGCGACCGTTACGTCACGCTGTGGGATGACACGGGACAAGCGAGCGCCGTCAAGGAGTTCGGTGCCGATCTGATCCGTGGCCACGCCCGGATCGACGGCCCACGACGGGTGGCGGTTGCCACCGCCGACGAGGACTTGATCGTGTTGACCGCTCGGCACGCCGTTGCGATCTGCACCGGAAGCACTGCTGCTCTGCCAGACATTCCGGGTATTGCGGAGGCGTGGCCATGGACCAACCGGAAGGCGACAGACAGTAGCGAGGTACCGGACCGACTTGCTGTCGTCGGCGCCGGTGGCGTCGGAGTCGAAATGGCCACCGCGTGGCAAGGTCTCGGCTCGCGCGTGACCCTCCTGGCACGCGGCCGCGGGCTGCTGCCCAGGATGGAACCCTTCGTCGGGGAAATGATCGCGCGCGGCCTCGCCGATGCCGGCGTCGACGTCCGCATCGGCGTCACTGTTGACGAGGTGCGCCGAGCGGGGAGCGGGCGACCGGTAACTGTGATTCTTGACGACAACAGCGAATTGGAAGTCGACGAAGTCCTCTTCGCGACAGGCCGCACACCCAATACCGCTGACATCGGTTTGGAGACAATAGATCTGACACCCGGGACATGGCTCGAGGTGGACGACACCTGTCGTGTCACGGGTGCCCATAACGACTGGCTCTACGCCCTCGGCGACGTCAACCACCGGGCATTGTTGACCCATCAAGGCAAGTACCAGGCGCGCATCGTCGGCGCTGCGATCGCCGCAGCGGCAGCAGGCAAGCCGCTCGACCGCACTCCCTGGAGCCCGCACGTCGCCACCGCTGACACACATGCCGTCCCGCAAGTGTTCTTCAGCGACCCCGAAGCAGCAGCCGTGGGGCTCACCGCGAAGGAGGCCGAACGAGCAGGCCACCGGGTGCGGGTAGTCGACGTCGACATGGGTCAAAGTGTGCCCGGCGCAAACCTTTACGCCGATGGTTACACCGGGCGCGCCCGCCTTGTGGTCGACATCGACAACGGGCATCTGCTCGGCGCCACCTTCGTCGGGCCAGGCGTTTCCGAGTTGCTGCACTCGGCGACCGTCGCGGTAGCGGGCCGAGTCCCCATCGACCGGCTCTGGCATGCCGTTCCGTGCTTCCCGACCATCAGCGAGGTTTGGCTGCGGTTGATGGAAGCCAATCGCGACATGCAAGAAGTGGCCGCGCAATGAAATGCCTTTGGAGATGCGCTGCGCTGATCGCAGCGGGTGCAATTAGCGCGGCGTGTACCAACAGCAACCAAGCTCCGTCGCCGACGACCACCACGACGACCACCGCCACAACATCGCCGTCACCGAGCTCGTCATCGCCGATCACTCCGACAGAAAAGGGGCTGACACCCAACGGAGGAAACTCGTTCGCGCCGCAAGTGATAGCCCCGCCCGCACCGACAGAACCCCCTGGGGTTCACCGACACCGCCAATGATGACCGGATTCGGAGCCCGCGTGGCGGCCCTCATCGTCGTTGGCGCTGTTACTGCCGGATGCGCCGGTGGTAACGGGAACCAAGCGCCGCCGACCACCACGTCCACCACGACATCTCATCAATCCACCACGGCGCCGCCCACGCCGACCGAAAAGAGCATCAGTCCTACCGGCGGCAATGCCTTCACTCCGCCAATCAAGGCGCCCCCCGCGCCCACGGTCGCGCCAGGGCAACATCCCGGACGTAACGGCATTCCCTAGGCAATTACAGAGGAAGGACAGAGACGATGGGACTGGCATGGCAACAAGGCCCACTGGCCACCGGAACGGTCGGGCAATTCCTTACACCGCAACCGATCCCGGAGCGCATCCTGTACGCGGAGCCACTGCGTCGCCGAATGCGCGTCAAGTTCGGCGACCACGAGGTCGCCGACAGTGAAGAGGTCGTGCTCCTCCACGAACCCGGCCGCTATCCAGTCGCGTACTTTCCGAAAAGCGATATCCACCCCGGTGTGCTGACCGCGGAAGACCGCGTCACCCAACATCGGGACCTCGGTGAGACACGCTGGTTCACGGTCGGCATCGACGGACATGAGGCCAACCACGCGGCGTGGGAGTACACCGCGCTGCCCGAGTATGCCGCCGTGCTGGATGGCCGGGTGGCGTTCGCGTGGCGGGCGATGGACGCCTTCTACGAAGAAGACGAGCGCATAGTCGGACACGCAGCCGACTTCTACCATCGCATCGACATCCGCTCTACCTCACGCCATCTCATCGTGCGTGACGGTGATCGTGTCATCGCGGAGACTCGTCGACCGGTCGCCGTCTATGAATCAGGCTTCGCGCCACGGTGGTACGTGAATCGAGACGATGTGGACGAGTCGACCCTAGAACCCGTCGACGGGCAGTCCTTCTGTCCCTACAAAGGATTGGCCAGCTACTACACCATCGGCACGCACAAGCGCGCGGCGTGGTCGTACACCAACGCTTGGCCGGAGGTCGCGCGAGTCAGCAACTTGCTGTCCTTCGAACCCGACAAGATCGACGTCTACCTCGACGGGCGAAAGCTCCGCCTCGAGCCGGGCCAGACCGTGGTACCGCACGGTGTCGACCGCGGCCTAGACGTCGACGAAATCCTGCAGCAGAGTTCAGCCTGAGGACTTGCGATGAAGACACTGTTCGAAGTCGTCGTTCTCCCTGTGTCCGATCCGGGTAGCTCGCTGAAGTTCTACCGTGACAAGGTCGGGTTCGACCTCGATGTCGACTATGCACCGACCCCGGAGTTTCGCGTCATCCAGCTGACGCCCGACGGTTCAAGCACGTCAATCCAATTCGGCATCGGCGTGACAGACGCGCCGGCGGGCTCGGTGCGCGGGCTCTACCTCGTCGTACCCGACATCGAGGCGGCGAGGCGTGAACTCACCCAGCGCGGCGTCGTCGTCAACGAGATCCGACACAAGGACACCAGCGGCGAAGGGTGGCACGGCGCGTACCTGCCGGGCGTCGACCCCGACCGGATGGACTACGCCAGCTTTGCCGAGTTCCGCGATCCCGACGGGAATAGCTGGGTGCTTCAGGAGCGCGGGCACAGGTGAGCTGATAATCGAGCGATGACCCCCTCACCGTCCGTGCTGGTATTCGATGTGAACGAAACCCTGATCGACATCGAGTCCCTGGCACCGGTTTTCGAGCAGATCTTCGGCGACGCACAGGTGCTGCGCGAATGGTTCGGCCAACTCGTGACGTATTCGATGACCACTGCCCTGTCGGGTTGCTACGTCGACTTCTTCACGCTGGGCCAAGGTGTACTCGGAATGCTTGCAGAGATTCATGGAAAGGCGGTCTCTGATGGAGGCCTGGACAACCTCAAGCGCGCCATGCTGACAATGCCTGCGCATCCAGACGTCACCGGCGGACTTATCGCCTTGCGCGACAACGGGTTTCGTCTTGTTACCCTGACGAATTCGCCTCCGAACCCGGAGGGCGCGAGCCCGCTGGAGAACGCCGGACTCAACGGGTATTTCGAGCGTCAGTTCAGCGTCGACGCGTGCCGCACCTTCAAACCCGCCGAGGACGTCTACCGGCACGTCTGCCGCGAACTACAAGTCGCGCCCGCGGATTGCATGATGGTCGCCGCACACGTGTGGGACACCATCGGGGCACAGAGTGCAGGTATGAGTGGGGCACTGATCACCCGGCCGGGCAACGCACCCCTTCCGGTCGACGGCCTGCCGCAACCGACGCTCGTCGCGACCGATCTGGGAGAACTCGCCCGACAACTTGCTAGGGGTGCAGCCGCAGACCCGCAGTGATCTTGTCGACGGTCTTGCGGTCGGCGCGGATCGCGACTCCAGCCACGTCGAGTTGTTCTCGGGGTACGGTCGCCACGGCGGCGCGGTTGTCCGCGTCGGTGCCCGTCATGAAGAGGTCAGTGGTGAACACCGTCGGAACGACGCCGCGGGACAACGCCCGGTCAAGCGTCCGAGCCAAGCGCTCCGCGTCGGCTGCGAACACCATCACGGGTTGGCCGAACATCGGTGAGTAGCGCGTGCCGTCGGCGTCGGCGTAGTCGTCGCCGATCGCGTCCGGCGCAGAGGCGGCGACGCCGCTGGCCAGAAACGCGGTCATGTTCAACTTCTGCCACACAGGCAGATCCCCCCGGATCACGACGGCGATCTTGGTGGCCATCGTCGCTGGCATAGCGATCAATTGAGCGGTCATGGCAGAAAAGACTATGCAGATAGATGGAGCCACCACCTGGCTGGCGAATATAATTCGGCATCGTAATCATGGGAGCGGTGATGGACGAACTTGATTCGGCGATCGTCGCCGCGTTGCAGAACGATGGTCGGCGCAGCAATCGCGACCTCGCCAAGATGCTGGGCGTCGCGCCATCGACCACCCTCGAACGCGTCCGCGCCCTCCGAGCACGCGGGGTCATCACCGGGATTCACGCGAGCACCGACATGGCCAAGATGGGCAGGCCGGTAAAGGGCATGGTGACGGTGCGTCTCCGCCCGCAGTCGCGCGAGATCGTCCAGGGTTTCCGCGATTTCGTGATCGGCCTTCCTGAAACACTGCAGGTGTTCGTCACGACCGGTCCCGAGGATCTGCTGATCCTTGTCGCGGTGGAATCCACCGAGGCGCTGCGCGACTTCGTCTTGGACTCGCTGACGAAGCGACGGGAAGTCGCTGGAGTTCGCACCGAGGTGGTGTTCGACCACCTACAGAACCATGTCGTCGGACCACCGCGGCCCGCCTGACACCGGTCGATTCCTGCCAAGCGCCGATCAATTACTGCCAGCGGAATTAAACCTCTGACCTCCTGGTTTAACCAGTCAGATCGGCCAATGAAGTTACAAGACCGGCCGACACGGACAAAGAAGAAGGCATCAAAATGAAGAAGTTCGGATTCGCCACCATCGCCGCCAGCGGACTGGCCGCCGCGATCCTCGGCTTGGCCGGGCCGGCGCAGGCCGACTCGATCCATCACGACTGGATCTACGACATCCAGCCTCAGGTAACCGTGCCGCACGTCGACACCAGTGTTCAGCAGAGCCACTGACCAACCGAATCTCACACAGAGGGGCACCCGGTAGCGGGTGCCCCTCTTCGTATGTCAGCGTGTCCCCATGGATTTGCGCCGCGTCGTCATCGCCGGTCTCGGCGACAGCGGTGTGCTCACCGCGATCCGATTGGCCCGCCACGCCGAGGTGGTCGGAATCTCGGCCAAGCCTGCGTTGGTCAGCGGACAGGAGCTCGGCTGGCGGCTGTCGCGTCCGCATGAGTGGGCGCGCGCCAACTGGATTCCGTTCGACAGGTTCCGCGGGCTCGACAGGGTACGCACCGTGCACGGCACCCTGGCCGGGCTCGACCTCGCCGCGCGGAAAGTCCTTGTGCGCCATGACGACGGCTCGACGTCGTCCGAGCCATACGACGCACTGGTCATCTCCACGGGAGTCACCAACGGCTTCTGGCGACAGCCGAGCTTTCAATCGGCCGATGAGATCGGCGCCGACCTCCGCGCCGCCCACGACCAGTTGGCCGCGGCCGGTTCGGTGATCGTGGTCGGCGGCGGCGCAGCAGCCGTCAGCAGCGCAGCCAACGTCGCGAGGTCTTGGCCCGGCAAGCGGGTGGACCTGTACTTCCCCGGTGACCGCGCGTTGGCCGGCCACCACCCCCGGGCGTGGGCGCGCATCCAAGACCGGCTTCGCGATGCAGGGGTGGTGCTCCATCCCGGGCACCGCGCCTTGATACCCGACGGATTCAACTGCGACCGGATCACCAATGAGCCGGTCCAATGGAGCACCGGGCAGCCGGCGTCGTCGGCAGATGCCGTGTTGTGGGCGACTGGCCGGGTACGGCCCAACACCGACTGGTTGCCCGCTGAACTGCTCGACGAAAGCGGTTTCGTCCGAGTGACTCCCGAGCTGCGCGTACCCGGCCATCCCGGCGTGTTCGCCATCGGCGACGTGGCGGCGACGGATCCGCTGCGAAGCTCGGCGCGCAACAGGGCCGACGGCCTGCTGGCCCACAACATCCGCGCCGACTTCGCGGGTCGACCGCTGCGCGCCTACCGCCCACCGAAACGGCGGTGGGGTTCGGTGATCGGGATCCAACCCGACGGCCTCGAGGTGTTTGCGCCGAACGGTCGCGCATTCACGTTCCCGGCGTGGTCGTTCGACCGGGTGCTGATGCCGCTGTTCGTCCGCTGGGGCATCTATCGTGGAGTGCGCGAAAACCGCCCGCTGTCTTGATCGGTGCATAGCAAGAAGGGCACCCGAATCGGGTGCCCTTTGTGTGCTTGGTGCGGCTAGTCGCGAACGTCGACGGTGATGTAGCCGATCGGGATGCCGGTGCGCGCGGCGATGTACTTACGCGCGACGATCTCGACGGAGGCCCGCCTGGTCGCATGGGCCACGGCGTTGAGCTCAGGAATCCGGATGGCCCAGCCCGTGACTTCGGGGCTGACCTCGATTTCGAAGCACTGACCGGCGGTCAGACCCGGGACGATGCGGCGAATCGAGCGGCCGCTGCGGATAGGTTGTGCAGAGACGGTCCTTGCGGACAGCGTGGGCATGATCTCTCCTGGGCAACGGGGAACCGCGCGCAAGCGTACTGCTAAACCGCCATACCACCTAATCTGTCAGCGGGCCGACGTTCCCCAGGAAGATTCCCGTGCCATGGACTCGGTATGGTCGGGATGTTGTCACTGAAGAAGGGTCAGCGCGGCCAGGGTGACGTTACGTAAAAGGACGTGATGGCACATGCGCGCGCCGCATTACTCCCAGGACAACCCCGCTGTTCTTCGCGCGGCGGCGGGTCCGCGCCTGTCAGTGCTGCTGGTCGAGGACGATCGCGCCGACGCGTTGCTGGTCGAGGAGTTGATCGCCGACGCCGCAGTCGACATTGAATTCGCGTGGAAGGCCACGGTTTCTGAAGCCGAACGGGAGCTGGCTCGCAACCGTCCAGATTGCGTGCTGCTGGACCTGAATCTGCCCGACGCCAACGGCATCGACGCGCTGGAGCGCATCTGCACTGCGGATCCCAACATCCCGATCGTGGTATTGACCGGGTTGAACGACGAGCATTTCGGGATCTCCGCCGTGGCGTCCGGTGCCCAGGATTACCTGGTCAAGGGTCGGGTGGAGCCGGAGACCCTGCGCCGTTCGCTGCTGTATGCGATCGAGCGGAAACGGGCCGAGCTGACGGCAGTCGAATTGCACGCCAGCCGTATTCGAGCAGGGGAGAATGCTCGACTCGAGCGTGGCCTGCAGCCGTCACCGCTTTTGCTGGACGACCCCGGCGTCGACATCATCACCCGGTACCGGGCGAGTCGGGCGTATGCCCTGTTGGGCGGCGACTTCTACGACGTGGTGCAGACACCCGACGGAACCGTGCATGTCATGGTCGGCGACGTGGCCGGACACGGCCCGGACGAGGCCGCGCTCGGGGTGGCTTTGCGCATCGGTTGGCGAGCACTCACATTCGCCGGTCTGCGCGGCAACGAGCGCATGCACCAACTCGAGCGGATCCTGCTCACCGAACGCCCGACGAAGGGAATCTTCGCCACGCTGCTGAGCCTCGCGTTCGCACCCGACAGTCTGCGATTCAATGCGGTGCGCGCTGGGCATCCCGGCATGTTGATGCATGGGAACAACGATGTGCAATGGATCGAACCGCCCGCGGGCCCCGCGCTCGGGCTTGGCGCACGCGAGTGGCCGGTCAACGAACTCGAGCTGCCAGAAGGGCACGGCTTGCTGCTGCTCACCGACGGTCTGTTCGAGGGTCACTCCGGGCAGGGCAACGAACGCCTCGGCGAAGACGGCCTGCTCGCACTCGCCCGCTCGCTTGCCGCGCTGCCGGGCCGCGCCTTCGTGGACACGCTCATCGGTGAGGTGGAGGCGCGGGCGCGCACGCACGGCGGGCACACCGACGACATCGCGGTGGTGCGTGTCGAGCGGACGCCACGATGACTTCGCCGAAGCGCGCCCGCCGCCTGACCGTGCAGGGCTGGCAGAACGTCGTGCTGTCGGTGATGGGAGCGGTGGTGCTCGCAGCAGCGATCGCAGGGGGCATCCTGCTGACCAGGACCGACGACGTGTCCGACGAGTTGATCGACAACATTCAGCCGGCACGGGTTGCCGCCTATCAGTTGCAGGCCGCGCTGCGGGATCAGGAGACGGCGCTGCGCGGCTACGCGATCGCGGCCGACCGGCAATTCCTCGAGCCTTACTTCGACGGGCAGAGTGCCGAGCGGTCAGCCGCTGACGACGTTCGCAGCCATCTCGGCTCTCATCGCGATGCCGTCGACGACCTCGATGCCATCGAGCGAGCGGCCGCCGACTGGCGCACGAGCTACGCGGACCCTCTGATCGCCGGCGTCACACCCGGCAGGCCGACAGTGCTGGACAACGCGACCGCCGACCGCGGCAAGGTCGAATTCGACCGTCTGCGAGCACTATTCACCGTTCAGAACGAGCACCTTTCGGCGATCAGGCAAGCCGGTCTCGAAGAGCTTCACAGCGTGCGCGCGTGGCGCAATACCGTGCTTGCCGGCCTCATCGTCACCTTCTTCGCGATGACGGTCCTCCTTGCGGTGCTGGTCCGAACCGCGGTCACCCGGCCGCTGGCCGCCCTCGCCGCGGCCTGCAGGCGAATCACCGAAGGCAACTTCGGCGAGCGCATTGTGCCGCGCGGCCCCAAGGACATTCGATCCATCGCGGCCGACGTCGAAGACATGCGACAGCGAATCGTCGAGGAACTCGAGTCGTCGCAGTCGGCACAGGCGGCCCTCGACGAGCAGGCTGTCGAGTTGCGCCGGTCGAATGCGGAACTCGAACAGTTCGCCTATGTTGCGTCGCACGATCTGCAGGAGCCGCTGCGTAAGGTCGCCTCGTTCTGCCAGTTGCTCGAGAAGCGCTACGGCGACAAACTCGACGAGCGCGGCACCGAGTACATCGCGTACGCGGTCGACGGTGCCAAACGGATGCAGGTGTTGATCAACGACCTGCTCACGTTCTCCCGGGTGGGACGGCTCAACGCCACGTCCACCCAGGTCGATCTGGACACCACGTTGGACACCGCCCTCGGCAACCTGTCGACCGCGCTCGAGGAATCGGGCGCGCAGATCATCAGGCCGACCGGGGGACTGCCGGAGGTCGACGGTGACCCCACACTGCTGGTGATGGTGTGGCAGAACCTGATCAGCAACGCCGTGAAATTCCGGAGGGACGGCACGGCGCCGAAGGTCGTCATCGAGTGCGATCAACGTGTCCGCGAGGACGACACCGACTGGATCTTCACGGTGTCCGACAACGGGATCGGCATCCCGGGCGAGTTCGCCGACAAGGTGTTCGTGATCTTTCAGCGTCTGCACGGCCGGGATGCATACAGCGGCACAGGCATTGGGCTTGCGCTGTGTAAGAAAATCGTCGAACACCACGGCGGAAACATCTGGATCGACACCTCGAACACCGAGGGCACACGTTTCCAATTCACCTTGCCCGTTCACGCAACGGCAATCCTCGAAGGAGCAGCTGAATGACTTCAGAGACCGCCGACGGCCGCGCAATCGATGTGCTGTTGGTCGAAGACGACCCGGGTGACGAGCTGATCACCCGAGAAGCGTTCGAACACAACAAGATCAAGAACACTTTGCACGTCGCCCACGACGGTGAGGAGGGTCTGGACTTCCTCTACCGGCGCGGTCCGTTCACCGATGCGCCGAGGCCGGATCTGATTCTGCTCGATCTGAATCTGCCGAAATACGACGGGCGCCAGCTACTCGAGAAGATCAAGTCCGACCCCGAGCTGTGCCACATTCCCGTCGTCGTGCTCACCACGTCGTCGGCGGAGGAGGACATCCTGCGCAGCTACAAACTGCACGCCAACGCCTACGTCACCAAACCTGTCGACCTCGATCAGTTCATGAGCGCGGTCCGGCAGATCGACGAGTTCTTCGTTCAGGTGGTGCGCCTGCCGCAGTTCTAGCGCGGCGCGCCGACCTGGCTCCATTCCAGGCACACGCGGGTGCCTGTCGGCGACGAGTCGAGGGTGGCCCGATCGGCGAGCGCCTGCATGAGCGGGATACCGCGTCCTCTCCTGATCTGGTTGGCACCCGCATCGGACTCGCGCCACGCGCCGTGGTCGGTCACCGTGACGGTCAGCGTGGCCGCACCGTCGTCGTAGTTGGCTTGCACCTGCATCACGCCCGGGCAGTCAGCCGCCGCATACGCGTACTCGGCCGCGTTGGCCATCGCCTCGTTGACCGCGAGCACCATGTCACAGGCCTTCGTCGCATCGAGCGTGAAGTGTTCGTGCAACCAGTCCGAGAACTCGCGCCGGATGAGTGCGGCACTCTCCGGATCGGCGACGGCGTCCATCCGCGCGAACTGTGATCTGTTACAAAGCTTTTCCGAAGTTGACATCTCGGCCTGCCGACTACCCCATATGCGCTTTTGTTAAGCCGCCAGAGCGGCAAGCGCTTCGTCGAGGGTGGCGTGCAGACCTACAACGTCGGCGATGCCGACCAGTTTCAGAGGCCGGCTGGTCGCTGGTCCGTCGGCGACGACGGCGAACAGGATGTCCGCCGGTAGTTCTTCGCGGGCGGCCACCAGGGCGCCCATGCCCGCCGAGGCAAGAAAGTCGACCGCGCCGAGGTCAACGACCACACCGCGCGGGGAGTCCTTGGCCGCGGTGGCAATCGCCTCTTCGAGTTGCGACGTGGTGAGCATGTCGACTACGCCGGCCACTGTTAGCACCTCGATCTCACCGACTCGGCGCCGCTTGATGGTGCACTGACTGGCCGCGGACTGGTTCGACACGTTTTACCTCCAACATGACTTAAACCGCTCGGGCCTGA